>Ga0247840_10001517_pt1 | contig 45428 bp, 35 predicted proteins | sample LaCruzMarch2015__FD_192404 | JGI IMG/M metagenome (GOLD analysis project Ga0247840, IMG submission 192404) | Freshwater microbial communities from meromictic Lake La Cruz, Castile-La Mancha, Spain - LaCruzMarch2015_17m | ecosystem: Environmental > Aquatic > Freshwater > Lake | place: Spain... | reverse complement strand
AAATGATGTTGAAATGCAACTTTGTAAGGTCTTATCTGGTTTACATAATGAAAAAGAAATTATGAAATCAATGTGCAATTTCAATTGGATTAATTCAGTTACTTGTTAGCGGTTTAGTATAACATATAACTTGGCATATTATCATGAGGAGGTAAATTTGCATTTCTCAAAAGAGCTCAATCGGAAAAATGGTACTTTTCTTTAATCTGAACTATAACTTCTCTATACATATTCTTTAAATTAATGGGATTAACAATATATAAAACAAAGTTATCTGATGACTATCTATTTACTTATTTCTACTTCGCCGTTTACCTTTAGTTTTATAATTTTAATGCTTTCCATGTCCATAATGTTGATTATTTAAAAGTTATCGCTTAAAATAAGTTTGTTTATTTCGTGCATAGTTAATGATTTTCTGATGCAAATATGTATTTTAAATAAACCGTTGTGCATTTAGGAAAAAAGTAAAAAAAGTTGTTCACTGAATTATAAAAATTCGTATATTTATTTAATAACCAGTTAAATAAATATATGAACAACTTTATTCAAAATTACAAAATTATTTTAAAAAATCTTAGGAATCTTGATATAAATACTGAAATTTTTAATCAAATTCGAACACCCAAATTGAGCAATCTCGAAATCATCTCTATGAACATAACGGCTGAATATATGAGTATTGATATTGAATGTCATTTATTTAGATTGATAAAAGGTACATATTTACAAGGCTTGATTGAAAGAAGTGTGTATAATCAGCGTAAAAGAAAACTATTTGGTTTACTGGAGAATATTAGAATGACTCTATCAAACACTTTTAACGAATTTGAAGATTATTTTGAAGTTGATTCAACGCCTTTAGAGGTTTGTAAAAATTCCAGAGCATCAAAAAGTACTATTTGTAAAGAAAAAGATTTCTCTTTCCTAGATAAAGGCTATTGTGCTTCTCAAACTTGATATTATTATGGATATAAATTTCATGGAATTTGTTCTATTAACGGAATTTTTCAAAGAATTGATATAACTCCTGCTTCGATTCATGATATTCACTTTATCAAGGATATTCAAGAACAATTATCTGATTGTGTGATTATTGGAGATAAAGGTTATTTGTCTGCGGATATCCAACTTAATCTATTTGAAACTTCTAATATAAGACTTGAAACTCCGATGCGATCAAACCAGAAATCACTTATACCACAACCTTACATTTTTAGAAAAGTAAGAAAAAGAATTGAAACTTTATTCTCTCAATTATGTGATCAATTTCTGATTCGTAGAAATTATGCTAAAACTATTGAAGAGTTTTAAAACCTGAATTTTATCTAAAATATCATCTATTACAATGATTCATTTTCTTAATAAATTCATCTTTTTTAGACCTTTAAACAATCTAAAAGTAAATCTTTCCTAAATGCACAACGGGTTTCAATATTAATAAATCATTAAATAAAATTAATTAATAAACATTAATAAACAGTACATTTAAAAAAAATCAAACTATAATATTGGTTTTTATGGTTTTCAAAACAATGAAAACCATATTATTTAAAAATAAGAAATATTATTTTGAAAGTTTTACAAAATTTTTTACTTTTTCACCCATTCGTTTTCAAACTTACAGTCTTTGTAATTATCGAAAAACTTGATATACGTTTTTCCAATTTTATCATTAATCCATTTTTTTACTGCATCTGCTTTTGCACGTTCTAATGTAGCATTTTGAATTTTATCATAGTCATCTTTTAAATTTGCACGATGAGCAGATGAACGAGATTTTAAATATACAATACGGTAAGCTTGCTTACCATCATTATCGTTCATTATTATAGGCTTAGAAATATCTCCAACTTTCATTTTATCAATTACAAAAAACAAAGACGGATCAATTTCTTCAGCTCCAAATTTTGAATTTCCACTATTAGGATTAACCATGATTCCACCATTATTTTTGCTTGGATCATCAGAAAACTTTAAAGCAGCTTTTTCAAAATTCATAGCACTATCATTAACAATACTATAAATGCTATCTAAATAAAATTTAGCTTTTTGCAATTCATAAGGTGATACTTTTGGCATAAGTAAAATATGACGAACATTTACAAAATCGCCTCTACGTTCAATTAATTGCAAAATATGGTAACCAGCTTTGGTTTCTATTATATTTGAAACTTCATCAGCAGTTTTAAGGTTAAAAGCTGCGGCTTCAAACTCAGGAAACATTTCACCTCTGCCAAATAAACCTAATTCACCACTCCTTTTTGCTGAACCGGGATCTTCTGAATACAAAGCTGCTAAAGATGAAAATTTTTCTCCTTTCAGGATGCGTTCTCTCAATTCGCCCAAACGTTGTTTTACAACTTCTTTTTCTGCTTTACTTATTGCTGGTTGACGAACTATTTGTCCTATTTCATATTCAGCATTTATTAATGGAATGCTATCTGCTGGTATTTCATCATAAAATTTCTTTACTTCATTAGGAGTAACCTTCTTTGAATCTGTAATATTTCCTTCCATCATTTGTACGAGCATTTGATTTCGAATATTATCCCTAAATTCATCTTTAAATTCGTTTATTGATTTTTTATAATATTCTTCAAATTTTTCTTTAGATCCTACTTGAGCGATATAATATCTTAACCTTCTCTCCAATTCGCTTTCAACTTGTTCATCACTCACATTAACACTATCAACTTTTGCTTGATTAAGCATTAACTTACTAACTAAAATATTTTCGAGTATAGAACACTTTGCATTATCGCCACTTTTTAAATTGCCTTGAATTTTCATTTGGTTATACTGCTGTTCAATATCAGAAGCTTTTATTATATTTCCACCAACTATAGCAACTACCTGATCTATCACACCATTTTGTGCTTTCGATTGAAATACTATAAATAAAAAGATAAGAATAAGAAAGATAGCCTTTTGTAATTTTTGCATAATGCTTTTATAATTTATTAAAAAAACTCTTGTTTGTAATATTTATTGTGTGGATTAGTAAATTTTGAAATCGTTTTTCTTTACAGCTTCATTGTACAATTCATCGTGCATTTTATTTATCAACTCTAGTTTACGTTTATTGATAATAATATTTCGAATATTATCTTTTTCAAAGCTAAGAGGTGATGTTGTTTCTTTAACCTTAAAATCTTTAATATTAATTAGATAATAATAATTTTCATCTTTAGTTTCAATAAATCTATTATTCTTTAAAAAAGCTTCTTGATTATAGGTTTCAATAGGGATTTCTTTAAGTAAATCATTAAAAAAGAGCCATTCGTCATCTTCAAGATAAAAATTTACTGCTTGCTTACTACACAATTCGAGTAATTGATTTTTATTTTCATTTTTGTTAAGTAACAAGGATTTAATTCTAGATTTAATTGATGAATTTACCTCTAATTTTACATAATTAACTTTGATAATATTGTCTTTAAGCAAAAAGTTATCAGTATTTTTATCATAATATGCTTGAATTTGCTCTTTATTAACAACAGTATCTAGAAGTTGATCTATTAATTTACTTTCATAAGAATAAACCAACAAAGAATTTCTGTAATTTTCAATTTGGTCAACAAAATCTTTTTGTTCACTTGAGAGATTATTCTCTGCTTTATTAAGTACAATTTTTTGGCGAATCCAGTTATTTATAAAATTTTTTAGAATGGCAATACTATCATTTTTGGTAGTTCTGAGTGGGATAATTCCTTTTAAATCTGATTTATATAAAGTGTAATCATAAGCTTTTGCGACAATATCTTCCTTGTTTTTTGAAGAGCATCCTATCAAAAAAAATCCTAGCATTATCACAAAAAAAATGTTTTTATAAGTAATCATCAATTATATTATAAAATAGTACAGTATTCAGTTGTTAAAAGAGTTATCAATAAAAAATCTGACAAATTCAAGATAAACTTGCCAGATTTATTCATATTAATTGATCTTATTTTATAGAATCAAAAACTTCTTGATAAACAGTAAACGAATATTTTTGACGCAATGATTTTAGCCATTCTTTTTCCAGATAATTTTGATAATCAGCAGTAATGATACCTTTGGCTTCATTTAATGTTTTTGGTTCAGGAGCTAATTTTTTGTTTACAATTACAATTGACAAATTATTTATATCAATAACATTTTCAGAAACACCTTCTTGCCATTTGATTTTATCAATTACCTTATTATCTCCCATTGAAAATTTATCTTTTTTGTATTCAACAGCAGCACTATCTTTTGACAATTTAGCAATCAATTCATTTATTTTTACATCATCGCTAGTTAATTTTTTCTTATATACTTTTTCTACAAATTTACGAGCATTCGCTTCTTTAACTTTAGCATCTTTAAAAGTAAAAACAACTGCATCTAAACGTTCGTTCCAAATGTAATTATTAATATTCTTTTGGTGAAAATCCTTTAACCCATTTGTATCTTTAATAGCTTTAGACCATACATTTTTGTCGGTTAAATCAAATAATAAAATGCCATCATGGTATTCTTTCATTAAAATATTAAAGTCAGGATATTTTTCTTCGAGCTTACTATCAGCATATTTAAACAAAGTTCTTTCAACATATTCATTATAAGATTTATTTACATAAAGTTCAATGTTTTCAGGTTTTGTATTTTCATTTTTAACAGTTGCTAAGAAGTTTGCAAAATCAGTTTGTGTAATCGTTTTTTCACCTATTGAAAACATTTTGGCGGTTAACATTTTAGCAGCTTCAGCTTTCCAAGAATTTGTAAAGACAGAATCTGTAACGACTTTATAAAAGTCTTTTATTGTTTTTGGGCTTTCTGTAAATTTATATTCAGCCTTTACTTTTGCCAAGAAAGAATCTTTGCTTTTGTTAGCTCTTTCATCTTTTGCTACTTTCTGTTTAATTTCATTTTTTAATTCATCAAAACTTTTAATTTCTTTTCTTTCAATGAGTTTAAGTATATGCCAACCATATCTAGATTGAACAGGCTCGCTAATATCTCCTGATTTTTCAAGCTTAGATATAGCAATAATAAATTCTGGGATCATTCTATTTACTCCAAATTCAGGCAGAACACCACCTTTAGAAGCAGAACCTTTATCATCGGAATATTGGGTTACTAAATCCTCAAATTTTTCTCCATTTTTAAGTTTTGACAATACTTCATCCATCTTTTCCTTTGATATTTTTATGTTATCGTCAGAAGCATTTTGAGGTAAAGAAATAAGAATATGTGCTACTTGCACTTTTCCCATTGCTTTTTTCTTATCTGTAAGTTTTATTATATGATAGCCATATTCTGAACGAATTGGTAATGAAACTTCTCCTACTTTTGTATTATATGCTCCATTTTCGAATGGATAAATCATATCAAAAGAAGAAAAATAACCAAGATCTCCTCCATTTCCTTTATATGCTGGTCTTTCGCTCGTTGCAGCAGCATCTTTTGCTGATGGATCATCAGATGCTTCAGCTGCTACTTTTTCAAATGCTTCACCTGCAAGAATTCTTTTTCTAAGATTTAGTATTTTATTATACGAAAGCAAAGTATCATTTGGGAGTGCATTTTTATCAAGTTTTACAAGGATATGACTGGCTCTAACATCAAAAAGCATGCGATTATATGCTTCTTTTATTAATTCTTCAGTTACATCTTTATCAACTAAATAAGGTTGTGCTAATGTAGAACGATATCCATTGAGTTCAGATTTAAAAATCATATTAGTATCTAAGCCTAATTCTTCAGCTTCTTTAACTTTCAATTTAAAATTAATATAAAGCTCAAGATATTCATTTAAAGCTTTTTTATCAATAGCCTGATCCTTTGCATTGTTTTTTTGATAGACCCTTAGAAATTCTGATTTACTGATGTTTTCACCAGCTACTTTTAATAAAATAGGATCGTTATTTTGCTGAGCAAATACACTTGAAAATATAATAGTGTATAAAAAAACCTGTAAAAATTTCATGTTTTTCATCATAAGTTTAATAGCTTGTTTATTATTATTAATTTTGTTCTTTAATTATATGGTTTATAATAAAATTATCGACTGTAATTAGGTGCTTCTCTGGTAATTGTAATATCGTGAGGATGGCTTTCAGCAACTCCTGCAGGTGTGATTTTTATAAATTTAGCAGATTGCAAAATTTCAATATTTTTTGACCCAGTATAGCCCATTCCTGCTTTTAATCCTCCTACCATTTGGTGAATAACTTCTGTTAAAGTACCTTTATATGGAACTCTTCCTACAATGCCTTCAGGAACTAATTTTTGAATATCATCTTCCATGTCTTGGAAATATCTATCTTTAGAACCTTGTTGCATAGCATCAATTGAACCCATTCCACGATATGATTTGAATTTTCTACCCTCGAAGATAATAGTTTCACCTGGCGATTCCTCAACACCAGCAAATAAAGAACCTGCCATTATAGAACTGGCTCCTCCAGCTAACGCTTTAACAATATCTCCAGAATAACGTATGCCACCATCAGCAATCAATGGAATGCCAGTTCCTTTTAATGCTTGTGCAACATAATATATTGCTGAAAGTTGAGGAACTCCGATACCTGCAATCACTCTAGTCGTACATATAGATCCAGGACCTATACCAACTTTTACAGCATCAGCACCGGCTTTTGCTAAATCCAAAGCAGCTTCAGCAGTAGCAATGTTTCCTACTACTACATCTATTTCAGGAAATTTACTTTTTACTAATTTCAATGCATCAATTACACCTTTTGTATGTCCATGAGCAGTATCAATCACAATTGCATCAACACCTGCTTTCACCAATGCTTCAACCCGTTCAATTAAATTAGCTGTAACACCAACTCCTGCAGCTACTCTTAATCGTCCATTTTTATCCTTACAAGCATTTGGACGTTCTTTTAACTTTATAATATCGCGATAAGTGATTAATCCTACTAATTTTTTTTGATTATTTATTACAGGAAGTTTTTCAATGCGATGTTGTTGTAAAATATCTGCAGCTTTTTCAAAATCAGTAAATTCAGAAGTTGTAATTACTTCCTTGGTCATAATTTCTACAATAGGGCGTTTTTGATTACGTTCAAATCGTAAATCGCGATTTGTAACAATACCAACAAGTTCCATATTTTTATTAACTACAGGGATACCACCTATTTTATACTCTTTCATCAAGCCTAATGCATCTGAAACCAAAGCACCTTCTTCTAAAGTAATAGGATCTAAAATCATCCCATTTTCAGCTCTTTTTACTTTTCTCACCTCATTAGCTTGTGCTTCAATAGTCATATTTTTATGCAAAACGCCTATACCTCCCTCTTGTGCAATAGCTATTGCAAGTGTAGATTCTGTGACGGTATCCATGGCCGCAGAAACAATAGGTATATTTAATTTAATGTTTTTCGAAAACATTGAACTAACATTAACTTCACGTGGAAGTACTTCTGAATATGCTGGTACTAACAACACATCATCATAAGTAAGACCTTCACCAAAAAATTTCTTCTGATTTGTAAACATATACTGCTTTTTTGGATTGCAAATTTAAGAATATTTGAGAAATTTTGTGTTAAAAAATATTAAGATATAATTCGCAGTTATTCAAATATTTATATAAATAACTATCGTTATATATGAATTAAAAGTAAATACTTTTTAAGTTTAATTTATTTTTTTTAGTCAAAAATAATACTTTTATTATTTTTAGTTGTTATCTTTGTCATAACAATTATCATTTTATATTTATAAACTTAAAAATCTTTATCTATGAAAAAATTAATACTTGGGATTGTTTTATTATTTGGGATTAATGCTGCGAAGGCTCAATCCGACATGGTTCAGCTTTTAGCTACTGGAAAAACAGAAGCAAATATGCTTATTTCTGATTATGCTTCTCCTTTTTTAGAAACATTTGGTAACAATTTAAACAATGGTTGGTATAGTACTGCCGCTCCTCTGAAAACAGGAAGGTTTACTATAACTATTGGAGGAACAGCATCATTTGTCCCCAAAGACAAACAATCTTTTACTATTGACCCTGCCAACTATACTCATATTCGTACTAAGGATAATATTCCTATTACTGCTCCTACTGTATTTGGCGAAAAAACTACTTTGACTAATTTATTCGCATATTACAGTAATGGAGGAACCGCTATACAAACACCAATTGCACTTAAAGGTACTGGAATAAATATGTCTCCATTACCTGTTGTTCAGCTTAGTGTTGGTTTAATAAAAGGAACTGAAGTAATGCTTCGTATTTTTCCAAAAATTAAAACTGGTGATTACAAAGCTGGTTATTTTGGCATTGGGTTAAAACATAATATTAAACAATGGATTCCTTTTATTAAGGATAAAGCATTTGATTTGTCTTTTGCTGGAGCTTTTGCAAGTGCAAATCTTGATATGGTTGGAAGTGATTTCTTAATAGCTGAAACTGGAATAAATAATCCATCAGGGCAAATTTTTAATAATCAAACTATTAACTTTTCATCATCTGCATGGAATGCTAATGTAATTATTTCTAAAAAATTATCACTTCTAACATTATTTGGAGGTGTTCGTCTTTCTCATTATAAAACTACTCTTGACTTAAAAGGAAATTATCCTATTACTACATTAGACATTGCTGGTAATAAAATAATTACTAACTTGGCTGACCCAATTGGAATTGAAGGTTCTGGAACTCACTTTGGCATTAATGGTGGTCTTAGAATTAAATTAGGATTTTTAGCTATTTTTGCTGAAGGTTCATTGGTTCCAGGGGGCTATTCATCAGCAACCGCTGGATTAAATATAGGTTTTTTTAATTAAAAGCATATAAGTTAAACAAAAGAGGCTGCTTAATTGGGCAGCCTCTTTTGTTTGGTTAAAAAAATATAGAATAAATTATTTCCTTTTTCAAAACTTTGTAGCTTTGCAGCTCAAAAAAAATAAAATAAAGATGGCAGCATTACCAAATGTTATTTCAAAAGTTACTACGCATGTCTTGCAAGAAATGAAGCTCAAAGGCGAGAAAATTGCTATGCTTACTGCTTACGACTATTCAATTGCTAAAATAATTGATAAAGCTAATATAGATGCAATTTTGGTCGGAGATTCTGCTTCAAATGTAATGGCTGGTCATCGAACTACCCTTCCAATTACATTAAACGAAATGATTTATCACGGTGCTTCCGTAGTTAGAGCTGTTAGTAGAGCATTAGTAATTGTTGATATGCCATTCGGTACTTATCAGGGTAACTCTAAAGAAGCATTAAGTTCTGCGATTCGTATTATGAAAGAAACAGGTGCTGATGCTGTGAAGTTAGAAGGAGGAAAAGAAATAATAGAATCTGTTGATAGAATACTTTCAGCAGGAATCCCAGTAATGGGACACCTTGGACTTACTCCTCAATCAATTCATAAGTTTGGTACTTATGTGGTTAGAGCTACTCAAAAAGATGAAGCAGACCGCTTAATTGAAGATGCTCATCATCTCGAAAAAGCAGGTTGTTTTTCAATAGTTTTGGAAAAAATACCCTCAAAGTTAGCCACTCAGGTTACCCAAGAAGTTAAAATTCCTATTATTGGAATAGGTGCCGGGGGGGGTGTTGATGGACAAGTATTAGTAATTCATGATATGCTTGGAATTACCCAAGATTTTTCACCTCGTTTTTTAAGAAGATATCATAATTTGTATGAGGAAATTTATGGAGCTGTTGGTAGTTATATTCATGATATTAAAACTTTTGATTTCCCTAACGAAAAGGAACAGTACTAATTTCTGAATAGATTATGCCCAACTTTCCTACTATCGCCGAAGTAATATCAAAACAAATTATATATGAAGATAATCATTTAATTATCTTAAATAAATTATCATCTCAAATTATACAGGGTGATAAAACAGGAGATATACCTCTTGGTGAACTTGTTAAAGTATATTTAAAAGAAACTTATAACAAACCCGGTGATGTTTTTTTATCCGTTATCCATCGATTAGATAGACCTGTGAGTGGTGTAGTAATATTTGCTAAAACGGATAAAGCCATGACTCGAATGGCTCACATCTTCCAAAAAAGAGAAATAAAAAAGATATATTGGGCAATTTCAAGAAATAAACCTGAACAAGAAAGTGGTCATTTAATCAATTTTTTGAAAAAGAATGAGCAACAAAATAAAACTTATGTTTATGATAAGGATGTTCCGGGAAGCCACAGAGCGGAACTAAAATATCAAGTAATTGATAGTAGTGACAGCTATTTTTTGATAGAAGTGGAACTAATGACAGGCAAACATCACCAAATAAGAGCACAATTAGCTTCTATTGGCTGCCCACTAAAAGGAGATGTAAAATATGGTGCGCTTCGCCCAAATCGTAATATTTCAATTAGCCTGCATGCTCGCTCAGTAAGCTTTATACACCCTGTTAAAAAAGAAGAACTTACTGTTATTGCCCCTGTTCCCGAAGAAACTCTTTGGCAACATTTTGAAAGAAATAACGAGAATAAAAAACAGGTATAATAAATCCTTTAAATTATTTTAGTTCGTTGAATATTTTTATTTAGTGTGTAATGTGTAATAATTCTATTTGATTTTAATAAATCTTGCATTCGCAAGATTTCCTTTTGCATCTCTTAAAAGCAGATGATACAAACCTAAATTTAATGAACTAATATTTATAAAGATAGTTTTATCATTAGGTATATGAGTGTATTTTTGTGAAAAGAGCAATTGTCCATTCGTATTTATTATTTCAACGCTATAATCATCAGTGAAAGTGTTATTCAATGATAAATACAAATCATCTTTTGCAGGGTTGGGATAAATTTTTGATATTCTTATGTTTTGCGAATTAAGATTGTTTTCGTTAATGGTATTTGAAATTTGCAATTGAATATCTTTTTGCCATTTATTGCTATTTAAGAATATAGTATCAGCATCTTCAAAATTTGTTTTATATGGATAATAGCTTGTAATATAATTTTGATTATTTAAAATGGAATTAGGAAGCAATTTTGCACTTACTTTATAGTTTCCTGAATGAATTTGATAAAAATGGTAAAAACCCAAGGTGTCGATTACACAACTATCAATCATGTTAAAATTGACATCATATAAATAGGCAATTGCATGGTCAACAGGTAATAGTCCAGCAAATACGGTGCCTCCTAAATTGTATTCTAAAGGTGTTGGGATAAAAAACCCAGTATCTAACTTTGCTAAAAATAAATCGGAAATACCATTTGCATTGTGTTGTGTTGCGCCAAAATACATTGAAGGTTGATTAAAATATCCGCATAAGTAGATCTTATTAGAATCACCAATTGAAACAGCATTTAAAACGCTTGAATTAATACCACCAGCAGCTATAGCTGAATTATAAGTTCCGAAAGTATTGGATTGTACAATAAAAATATTGGTATTTAATGATCCTGGAGTACTATATTTGGTTAAATTTATATTACCTAAAGTTATACTATCGGAGGTAAATGTTCCACCAATAGTAAAACCATTTCCATTTTTAAATGCATTAATAGTTTTTATAGTTGTAGGGAAATTTGCAGCATTGATAAAGTTTCCCTGCAAATCATATTCCAAAATAAAATTTGTACCGATTAATGAAACACCATTGTTAAACAAAATTGTTGAATTATTATAGCCTCCTATTATCAAATGATTATTATTGGTGCAAGTTATAGTAGTAGCTTCATCATTTAAACTGCAACTTCCTTTCTTATACCATTGTAATATTCCATTTTTATCGTATTTTGCAAAATACCCGTCATAAAGCAAAGATCCAGAGGATGAAGGATTGGTATTTGTTATTGAATCAAAAGAGGATAACACCAGATAATTCCCAAGAAAAGAAGCTGCAGTATAAATTGAGCCTGAAGTATCAACTGCAATTTCATTTATTTTATTAATGTAAGCATTTCCTGCTGTTTTTTTTAGCCAAACCACATTTCCTTGTTGTACAGAAACTTTTGCTAAAAAAGATGAATGTAAACTATTGCCTGAGTTGATAATATTATAATTCCCAACTTTTACTGTATCTCCCAAACAATAACCAGCTATTATTAACGAATTGGTATTCTGATCCCATTTTACACTCGAAATTGAATCGTTACCCCAATATTTTGTATTAACAAATAATACCCATTCTGTAAAACCCATTGGAGAATATTTTACTAAAAATGATTTTCCACTTAAATGTGAGTGTGTGGTAACTCCATCAAAAGAAATTGTAGTATTAACAGTATTATTTGTATTAAAATAACCTGTTGCATATATGTTTCCATTATTATCTGTAAGTATTTTATTTGAAGATGTTGCTGTATTGCAAAAAGCTTTTTTAGCCCATATAACCTGACCGTTTTGATTGTATTTGGCGACAAAAAAATTGGATGCATATCCTATTGAATCATTATTGCTTAAAATTACATTATTGCTTCCTAATAAAATAAAATCACTTGTAAAAGTTCCAGCAATTACAACATCATTGTTTCCATCAATGGCAATAGAAGTAGCTTTTTGGGTTTGCTGCCCACCAGCAGTTCTTACCCATTTCCAATCCATATTTGATTGAGGAAAAGCTAAACTTACTGTCAGAAACAATACAATAAATGCAAATATTATTTTTCTATTCATCACATCAAGGTTTCCTTAAAATTTATAGAATAATCCTGTTTTAACGCCAATCAAATAAGGTGATTGATTGGTTGAATTGCTATTTATATCCATTCCGTTGTACAATGGTTTGAAATAATAATGCAACATTGGCTCAACAGAAACACCCCAGTTTTTGTTAATATGATAGTCAACTTCTGCGGATATAATTCCTGCCCAATTTACTTTATTAATTGAATATCCGTCAGAATAAATCTTTACAATAGTAATATTGGGTGTTTCGGGTAAGCTTATTGTTTCTTTTTCGGATATAATTAAAGTACATAATACTCCGGCTTTTAATGAAACTGAAACTTTCCCGAATCCATATTGATAGGCTAGCATTACGGGTATATTTAGTAAAGAATAATTTTTACTTGCTTTTAAAGTTTGTTGAAACAAAACTGTATCGCGTAATGTAACCGGATGTGTTACATATTGGATAATATTTCCCTGTTGATTATAAATAATAGAATCTACATAGGTATAGGATTTGAACTGAAGTTGCTGTTGATCGGAATTGTAATTAAATTTATTGGAAAACCTGCTGTAATTAACGCCTGTTTGAAATATCCAGTTAGAATAATTATATTTCATACTGATACCATACTGCCCTATTGTGTTATTATCGGAATAAGAAAATTTATCCTGATTGTAAATTTTACTAAATGTATAATCAATACCTATCGTATATAAACCTTTGTGGATTGGGTTATTGGTTGATTTGAGATTTACTCTTTTTGGATCTATTCCGTTTACTTCATTAGGTGTAGTTTTGGTAGTATTTTGATTTGTATCTAAACTAATTATCGTTGGTTTAGGGGTATTTTCTTCTTTTTTAATACTTTTTTGTTCTGTTACCATCAAATTATTTGCAATGTCATTGCTTGTTGGGTTTGCAGATATTTGCTCGGCATTTGTACTAACTTGGGTTGAGTTGTTTTTTTCGGTTACTTGTTCGTTTACAACTTGTTTCTTTTCAGTAAGCACTGGTTTTGTAATTTGATTGTCAATAATAAGTTTGTTTATACTTTTAGCAATAGCTAATTTAGGGAGCAACGTATTATTGGTTTGGTTTGCTGAAAGTTTTTCTGACTCAGCTTTTGTTAGTTTTAGTATATCATCTTTTTTTTCTTTGTTTTCAGCATTAGAGGTTGTATTTTTCTTATCCGAAACTGTTGCTTTAGGTGCAATGGATGCAATTTCTTGTTTAGTTATTTTATTTTGTTTTGTTGTTAATTCATTTAGCAATTTGACAGCTTGTTTGGGTTTAACTGCTGTATTGGGTTTATTTGCAAAGACAAAGAACAGGGCAATGGCAATAATTCCAATGCCTGCAACATAAAAATAGTTGAGATATTGATAAAATGATAGTTTTAAATTTATCGAATTCCAAAGACTTAGCTTAGGCGAATACTCAGGAAGCTGATCCAGATTATTGGAAACAGATTCCAAATCAAGCTCAGTATCTATCCTTTCCCATAAATCCACATCGGGCTTATGAGTAGGTAGATTAGACCAATCCTTATTTGAATAATTTTCCATTATAAGTATTCGTTTTTAAGTTTTAGTTTCAATATTCTTTTTGCATTAAATAGTTGCGATTTAGAAGTTCCTTCTGATATATTGAGTATTTCGGCAATTTCTCTGTGTTTGTAACCTTCCACTTCGGCAAGTATAAATATAGTTCTGCATCCATCTGGCAACGATAATATTACTTTTTCTAAAATTTTTCCATCTATTTCATTTGTACTGAAATTAAAGGTATCGTGTTTATCTTGTTGATAGGTGTCAAATATTTTTATGCTTTTGAAATGTTTGATGGCAGTTCTAACTACGATGGTTTTTATCCATGCACCCAAAGATGATTGTCTTCTGAATTGATCTATCTTTTGAAATACTTGTATAAATGCATCTTGTAGCACATCATTGGCTTCGTCGCGGTCGTTCAGTATACGATACGCCAAGGTAAACATTGCATCGCAATATTTATAATAGAGCCTCTTTTGCTTGAGACGTTCTTTGTTTATACATCCCTCAAGCAATTCGAGTTCTTCCATTGTTAAATCGCAAACCGAATCAACACTCACTTCCACCTAATCCAATTATTTTTAATAAAGAGACACAAAGATAAGAAATGGTTGTATTTAAATGTAAAAATAATGTTTTGCCATTTAATTTTTGAAGGTAGGTAAGCATTTAAATTTTAAATGCTAATAAAGGCTTAGATGCTGATGGGTTTATAAAACATACTTACAGCAAGCAAACCTTTAAATAGTATTAGATAATAAAACTTTTTTTATAAGAAATACAAAGACTAATTTTAGTGTCCAATACATCTAAAAATAAAATAGAATAGAATGCCAATAGCGGTTTTATTCAACTTGGTTTTATTCATCATTTCCTCTTTCCCTATTAATATTTTTTATCCTAATTTAATGTTTATTATGTTTTTTATTTACTTTTATATGGAAACGATGAATAAAACGCAAATACGTTATAAGCCTTTTATGAAAACACAACTACTATTTTTTTTAGTTTTATTTTTATTGCTGCTGAGGGGCAAATTTATCATACTGATGCTTATAAAGCAGATTTTATTATTATTGATTTAAGTCAACAAACTATAACAAACCAATACTATCCTAAATAATTTTATCTTTCAACAAAACTAATGATTTTGTTGAATAAAACATATATATTTACCTTTTTTAAAAAAGACCCCCCTGTTTATACATTTGCTCAGGTGGATCGTAGTTTTCTTCAAAAGGTTTGTCTATCCATTGCTGCAGATTTATTTTTACGAATAAGTTTAATCTTATAAATGCAACTAGATTTGATAAATGCCATTTAAATTTAGCCATTGCTTTAAGCGCTTTAAGGATTAGAATTGTTATTAAAGCAGTCCAAATTTGTATCATTACAGCATTTTCACTAGTTCTAATAAACGGTTTAATATGTAAATTGCTTAATTTCTCTAAAGAATATTTCAACTTGCCATCGACTTTTGTATAATTCACCAATTGTATTTGAAGTCCAAGACATTTGATTTGTAATAAGTTCTATAGTTTGCATATTTACATCATCCCAAATGACTACTCTTCTTATTTTTTTGGTATTTATCTTTCGATGATGCTTTTTTAAGTTCAATCATTTCATCAATAAGAATATGCTGATGCCTATTTTCCGGCAATTCATTTTCCTTAATAACTGCATATTGAATATTTTCTTTGTGTCTAATCACGAAATAAACGCCTTTGCTGTCCCAAATATTTAACAGTGAGAAATAATTGTAAATCGGTCAGCAACAATAACACTTCCTTTTAATAATGGAATATCATATACTCCTTTATTGTCGGCAGTTTTTCCATTCGTAATATTAATGTATGCGGGCAAATTCCCATAAAAATCAAGTAAAGTGTGTATTTTCACAGCTCCTTTAGTCGTTTGGTATTTTGCCCAATCAAATAGACTTAAACACTAACTTATGGTAGTTGAATCTAAAAGAAATATTCTTGACTTAATCATGAATTTAACTTGCTTAAATCCTACCTGCTGTCCTAAACTTTCTAATAGTGAATAATAGTATGCTCTGAACAATTCCCAATTACGATGCTTATTTTGATAGCTAATACTTGATTTTGATGGAGTTTTCTGAATCCCAAAATGATTTAAATTCCCTGTTGCTGAGCGAAATCCATTACTAATATCGTGTACTGATTTACTCTTAGCAAACTGTCAAAATAACATAGAAACTAAATGAGTCCAACTATTATAGTCCTTTTGATGTTTGTCTGTTTGTTTTTCTTTTACAAGTTTTGAAAATTGTAATCGATCTAATTTTGAAATAATTTGTGAGAAAAGTGTTACATTTGCCATGAGAAAGGGTTTTTTTTGTTCACCTCAAAGATAATTCTTTGAGTTAAATCTTCTCCTTTCTTTTTTATTCGTTTTGGACGCTTTTGGTATTATAATATTAGTTTCAAAAAAGAAAACCAACATTTTATCCAATTATTTCTTTAACAAGATTTTGTATAGTAGTATTGGTTTGTTTGTTTACTTTTACTAAAGGTAAGCGAAGATTATTCTGACAAATATCAAGTGCTTCTAAAGCCGCTTTTATACCAGCAGGGCTACCATCTTCAAAAATTGCATTGGTAAATTCAAACAGTTTGTAATGAAGCTCTTTAGCTTTTCTGCAATTTGCAGATAATGCCATTTGCACCATTTCAGAAAACTCTTTTGGAAATGCATTAGCTACAACAGAAATAACTCCATCAGCACCAGCAGTAATAAGAGGCAATGTAAGAGCATCATCTCCAGAAATTACTAAAAAATCTTTTGGCTTATCTTTTATAATTTGCATACATTGCATCATATTTCCTGATGCTTCTTTAATACCAATAATACCTGGTATTTCATTTGCTAATTTTAATGTAGTTTCAGCAGTTATATTAACACCAGTACGACTTGGTACATTGTAAATTATCATTGGTATGGGTAATACTGCTTCTATACTTTTAAAATGATAAAACAAACCTCTTTGCTGGGGTTTATTATAATAAGGTGCAACAGATAGCACAGCATCTATTCCATCAAAATTGAAATCTTTGATTTGGTCGATAATTTTTTGAGTATCATTACCCCCAATTCCAAGCACAACAGGTACACGTTTTGCTACAGTATCAACAATAAAGTCGGTAACTGCTAGTTTTTCTTTTTCTGATAAAGTAGCTGTTTCCCCGGTTGTACCTAAAGCAACAATATAATTTATATCATTTGCTATCAAGTGTTCAATTAATTTACCTAAAGATGTAAAATCAACAGTACCATGTTTATGAAATGGGGTAACAATTGCCACACCACATCCTTTAAGTGCTTTTTTCATTTTCTTTTTTGTTTATAATACTTAAATAATGTATGATTAAAGTAATGAATTCATCTAAAGTGGTTTTAGGATTAATATCTATCATTAAATCGAAAATAGCTTTATTATTTTCTCCATCTTTTCCAACTTTAAACTTTGCTTTCGATAATCCTGAAATGTATTTCGTTTGAAAAAGATCATTCAATGATAAATCAATTAAAATATCAAAATCGGTTTTAATAAAATCTGAAACATAATTACCTTTTGGTTTTGCATACCAGTTTAAATCTTTTCGATCGTAATAATCTAAAGATAGCTTTTCAATAGCATAAATAGGTCGAATATTTCCATCGAAATACCCTATAGCTTTAACCGATATTTGTTTGTCTTGTAATAGTTTAATGAAACGATTAATATGATTGTAGGTTTGTTCATCTATCAATTCATAAATGATACCGATGTTTTTGGCTTCGTCAAGGTTTACAATTTTCCTGAAGCGTTTATTTTTGGGTAAGTGCTTGTTAAGATAATGATTACCTGTAATTTTTTTTATTTTGCTAAATATATTCACTTTGTATTTAAAATAAAATAGTTTCTTTTTTAATCGTTCGTAAAATTAAAAAGAAAATTGATATAAATTTTAATTATTTATTTTTATTCTTTTATTTTAACAAATGATAAATTCCTTTTTCTTATTTTTACAAAAAAAATATAAAAATTGAAAATTACTTTTTTAGGAACTGGAACTTCTCAAGGTGTTCCGGTAATTGCTTGCGAATGCGAAGTTTGTAAATCAAACGATATTAAAGATAAACGCTTGCGTTCGTCCGTGATGATAGAAACACAAGGGAAAGTATTTGTAATAGATGCTGGTCCTGATTTTAGAGAACAAATGCTTAGAGAAAATGTGAAACATCTTGATGCCGTTCTTCTTACTCATGCTCATAAAGATCACATTGCAGGTTTAGATGATGTAAGAGCCTTTAATTATATTCAAAAAAAAGCCATTGATGTTTATGCTCGTGAAGATGTTCAGATTGCAATTAAAAATGAATTTTCTTATGCATTTGCATTATATAAATATCCTGGAGTACCTGAAATTAGCTTACATACTATTGAAAACAAATTATTTGAAATCAACAATATAAAAATTATCCCAATTGAAGTATTGCATTTAGAACTTAAGATTTTCGGGTTTAGAATCAAAGATTTTACTTATATAACGGATGCTAACTTTATCAGTGATAAAGAAATTGAAAAAATTAAAGGATCAAAAATAGTTGTATTAAATGCATTGCGAAAGAAAAAGCATGTATCGCATTTTTCACTCGACGAAGCTGTTAATTTGCTGAAGATTATTAAACCCGAACGTGCTTATTTAACACATATTAGTCACATGATGGGTTTTCATGAAGAAGTTCAAAAAGAATTGCCATCTTTTATTAAGTTTGCTTATGATGGCTTAAGTATTGAATTATAATATATTATGTTAAAGAAAATAAAATTGCATTTCCCTAAATTCGCTTGGGTACTTGCTATGTTTTTTGTTATGTTTTTTATGCTCCAGTTAAAAAACAATCGCTTTGAATTAAATGATTTTAAGGTGTATTACCTTGGTATGAAGAATTTTATTAATGGCAATACTATTTACGGTATTCCTTTTGGATTGGATTCAGGCTACTATAAATATTCGCCATTTGCTTTATTACCATTTACCGTTTTTTATTATATTCCATTTATAATTGCTGCTGTAGTATATTATTTTCTGGTAGCTGCTGCCATTATACTACTTATGTATAAAACATTTCAATTGCTAAATCAGGTTTTTAATTTTAATACTATAAAACAATCAACAATACTATATTTGACAACATTGATTCTTCTCAATCATTTTTATCGAGAATTACATCTTGGAAATGTAAACTTATTTTTATTGCTCTTATATATCGTAAGTCTAGAAAAAATATATAAAAATAAACAATTTACTTCTGGAATATTAATGGGTATTGGTTTATTATTTAAACTGCATTTTATTGTTTTGCTACCAGTATTATTATTGTTTAGGAAATTTAAAACTTCTTTAACAATGCTAATTACATTTATTGCTGGCTTGTTTCTTCCTGCTATTTTTTTGGGTTTTGAAGCCAACAATTCTTTATTAAAAGCATGGATGGAGACAATGATTGGTCATAATTCGAGTATAAGTACCAGTGCGGATACCATTTATGCATGGGTAAATAAAGCCCTTTCTCTAGGAGGAATGCAGCAACAAGGTATTATATTTAGTTTGCTTATTCTTTTAATTCTCGGATGCTTTTTTTTATGGGTTATTTATAAGAACAAACAAAAAATCCCTATAAGTTCAGAAATTCAGCGGTTTACATTTATTTATTTATTGGCTATTGCAGTGATTCCAATTATAACAGTTACTGATAGCGAACATTTTCTACTCAGCCTGCCAATTGTAATGTTTTCTTTGTTTTTACTTTTCTCTAAGCCATCAATTCCTATATGGGCAAAAATTTTTCTTATCGTTGCTTATGTTTTTTATGGGGGTAATTGGCATGATTTATGGGGACATACAATTTCAATATTCTTTACTCAAAATGGCTTTCTGGGTTTAGGAAATATGTTATTAATTGGTTTTGTAGTATGGAAGAGAAACTCTGAAACATCTCATGCCTAAGTTGCTCAAATGTTATTCGCTTAAAAATGATAGAAATCTAAGTTATTCGAAATATAATTATTGTATTTTAACTCCTTTAACTATGCAATAAAGGTTGTGTAATAACATATAATCTAATCCATTGTAATTTCCTAATATACCATTAGCTTCGCCAAGTTGCATATTTTTTTTGTGATGCCATTTGTAGGAAGAAGACCAGCCTGTTCCTTTAGGATTGTTATTAATTCCATAATTATATGGACCTTCGTATGGTGCAGTATTCAGCTGATTTGTAGTTTTATCAAGAATATCTTTCATTTTTTTGTTTTTCCCGTGTATTACATTCCATGATAAAGTATAGAAAGTGTCCCAATCTTGTTTTTTTGTTTTAGATTTGATACCAAAATAAGAAGTGTTCATTTTGAATACCAAGCCGACTACAGGAACAAATGCTCTCCAAGAATCTCCAACAACAGCAAGTGTAGTTATCATGGATGTATTATCTGGATTAGGACTTGGGAAAAACTGTCCAAACTGGAAAAATAATTCCTGAGGATATCGGGTGATTTTTCTCCATAAATTATCATACTTCGAATCGAAATAATTTGCAGCTCTCACAAATCCATGCGCATAAAACCATGCCAATCCACCTCTTGAAATTTCTAACTTTTCTCCATTAGGAAGAAAAACTCTCCATCTCATGCTTAAAGCTTTACCATATAATCGTGATGAATTTCGAATATAATCTACAACTTTTGTTGCTATTTCACGTGAAAGTAAATGTTCATTTGAATTATCAGGCAAACATCTGTAAACCAAAGCTAATCCATACAATAAACCAATAGCTTCATCCTGACTGAATGCTTTGGGTATGGTATCGCATTCAGAAACTTTTACAATATAACCCGGATGACCTTTGGGTAGGCTTCCAAAACTGCTACTTTTGTTATAATCCCAATTATTGTTAGGTTGTAAACCTTTATTAAAATAATTTTTACGGGATTCATCTTTTAAAAATTCACAAGGTACGCTTTCTCTTACAAAAAAACCATTGAAACTATCTTTCATATTTTTATAAAGTATAGATTCTGTTTTATCGAGGTAAGTAATATATTGTTTTAAGGCATAATTTAATTCATATTGGGTTTGTTTGGCCAATTGATTGTTAGCATCATTCAGTAGTTTAAATTCAGTTGCCAACATGCCTATATAATAGCCAAAATAAATTCCATGTTGACCAAAATTTAAGTCATCTGCTCCATAATCAAAACGATTTCGAATACCAGCTATCTGACTTTCGCCTCTTTGAGTACCTGGTATTACAAAGTATTTTAAGCGTTGACGGTAATGCCAGTATTTTTGTGTATTTAATGAATCGTTTTGAGCGCATAGTTTTAAGGGTAATGAGAAAAGAATTGTTAGTATTAGAATAATGTATGGATAAAACTTTTTCATGTTGTTTTTTGCTGATTAATTTGCAAACTTACATAAATTTTCATCAAAATTAAAGGAATACTATTTGATAGATTTGTATCTTTGCAGCCTATTGGAGGGATGCCGGAGCGGTCGAACGGGGCTGTCTCGAAAACAGTTGACCTGCCAAAAGTGGGTCCGGGGGTTCGAATCCCCCTTCCTCCGCCACCATAAAAGTCATTGATCGAATTTTTTCAATGACTTTTTCTTTATCTCAAATTGAAAACAATAAGTAAAGATCTTGCTCGTTTTTAAAATAGTGATTTCTTTAACTAAATATTTTATACATATAAAATATCCATGAGCGATAAATTGCACACCAACCGAGAATGATTAAAAATGCAGATTACCGCTTAGTGGTTTTAATGGAACCTGTTAATTATAAATTTTAAAGTTTTTAACCGCTTAGCGGTTTTCTAATGCTATTAAATATCAATAAATTAATAAATTTTAAACTCATGAAAAAGATTTTGATTTGTTTTATATTAATTAGCAGTTCATACAGCAGCAGGCTAATTGCTTTAACGTCTGACACCTTGCGCTTGTACTATGACATTAATATAAGTAAATTGAACAGCAGCCAATTTGCTCAAATTGATTCTTTTCTTATAGCTAATAATATGCAGGAAATTTCTGCCATTGGTATTATTGCTTATGCTGATTATCTGGCAACGGAAGCTTATAACAAAGCTTTGTCGCAACATCGTGCCGATAACGTAAAAAATTATGTATCAGTAAAACTTGATTCGAAATTAATAAATCAATGTATCGGCTATGGCGAATTGCCACCTGAGCTTACGAATCAACCGCTTGGTAATGCCGAAAACAGAAGAGTTGAAATTATATTGCAGCATAAGCCTAAAATTATTAAAAAATCAAAATCAATAGAACTCAGTAAAGCTAACGAAGGAGAACATATTGTAATGAATAACCTCAATTTTCAACCTGGAAGACATTTCCTCACTTCTGTTTCGCAACCTGAACTAGATATATTATTGAATACGCTTGTCGAAAATCCTAAGCTCGAAATTGAAATTCAGGGACATATCTGCTGCGAATTTGTGGGGAAAGATGGATATGATCAGGATACTTATACATGGGATCTTTCATTACATCGTGCTAAATATATTTACGATTATCTTATTAAAAATAAGATTGCTCCCGAAAGGTTGCAATACAAAGGTTTTGGTTCTTCAAAACCGCTGGTGTATCCCGAAAAAACCATGGAGGACGAAAATATTAATCGCAGAGTTGAAATTGTAATTGTAAAAAAATAGAAATTTGATGCTTTCAGGTGCTTTGCTTACTGACAGGTATTTATGCTCCTGACAGTATCAACTAAAAAAATACATGCGTTCACAAATATTTTTCAATATTTTTTTAATACATTCTAAAATTTCATACATTTGTATCCTCAATTGTAAAATTGAAAACTACTTCTATACTGTTTTTTGTATTTAAAATATCAATAGATAACCACTAAAGTGCTATGATACAGTGTAAATATATACAGAAAATCTACAGCGAACCGTCGGAAACTTCCGAAAGTATGTTGCAATACTACGGTAAAGTTTCGGGAAGTTCCGAAAGTGTGCTGCAATGCTATGGCGAATCATCGGAAACTCCCGAAAGTATGCTGCAATGCTACGGCAAGGTTTCGGGAACTCCCGAAAGCCTCTCGAACAACTTCAGCTCAAAAGAGGAAAAAAATCAACATTCAAACATCAACAAAAAACAATAATTATGAAAAAAATTTACATATTAATGATTGTAATTTTAATGATAAATATTGCAAATGCACAACCAAAAAATAATCTTATACCCAACTTAGTAAAGGATGCAATAAATAATCCTTTACATGATAATTTCTCTAATCATAAAAACCTAAAACAAAAATCGACCAATGCAATTATCTGGAATTATGATACAATTGTAGATTATGATGTAAATAATTTGCTATTTCATCGCACTACTCAGTCTTTTGATAATTTTGGCAATGTGTTAACGAATAAAATTGAAAACTGGCAAAACAATTCATGGGTAGATTATATGCGATATACATATTCTTATAATGCTAATGGTAAAGAAATTTCTTGTTTATGGGAATCATATCAAAACAATGTCTGGATAAATTTAAAGCGAAATATTACAACTTATGATGTTAATGGAAATAAGTTATATTTTATAGATGAAAGCTGGCAAAACAATGCTTGGATAAATTATAAAAGAAATACATACAATTATAATACCAATGGAAATTTACTTATAGAATTAGATGAAAGCTGGCAAAACAATGCCTGGGAAAACAACATCAAATCTACCTATACATATAATGCAAATGGAAATATACTTACATGGCTAATAGAATATTGGCAAAATAATGTATGGGAAAATAGTGCTAATATTACATTTACTTATGACGTAAATGGCAATTTGATTACTAAATTATATGAAGTATGGCAAAACAATGCATGGTCAAATAATTATAAATTTACTTACACTTATGAATTAAATGGAAATATACTTACAGATATAACAGAAGTATGGGGAAACAATACTTGGAAAAATACTACCAAATATTCATATACTTACAATATTGATGGAAATATGATTTGTGTATTATGTGAAAGCTGGCAAAATAATGCTTGGATAAATGCCAACAAATCTAATTGTACTTATGATACACATAGAAATTCAACAGCAAGTAATTATGAAATTTGGCAAAATAATAACTGGTCTTATTCAAAAGGTTTGTTAAATATTTATTCTTCTAATAATATAATTTCAGGGATATTTGCTGCCCGCTATGAAGCCCACTTTATTTCGTTTACAACAGGAATAATAGAGAACAACTATAAACAAATAAATATCTACCCCAACCCTGCCACTAATTATTTAACTTTAAACCTCCAACAAATCAACAAACTGCATAACACTACAGTTTCCATTTACGATATACAAGGAAAACTACTTTTACAACAAAACATAACACAACTAGAAACAGAACTTAATATTGCTTCTTTTGCAAAAGGAATATATATAGTAAAAGTAAATAATGATAATAATAGCATGCAAAGTAAATTTATAAAGGAATAAATTAGGCAATACCCAAACCTGACAGGTTTTTAAAACCTGACAGGTTTCGCTACAAATACACAAACAATAACTTAAAACAAATGATTATGAAAAGAATTTGCATTTTGATGATTGCGATTTGCATGATGAATATTGCGATTGCACAACAAAAAAACCATCCTATACCCAACTTAGGTAAAGAAGCAATTTATAAACCATTCCACGGTAATTTTCCTGATCAAGAAAATCCAATACCAATTAAAAACCTTAAACAAAAATCAACCAACGCAATCACATGGGATTTTGATACAATAATTGCCTTTGATACAAATAATAATCAATACCAACGAATAACTCAAACATTTAATAATTATGGGAATGTGCTTACGAATAAAATAGAGCAATGGCAAAACAATGCTTGGGTAAATAATTACAAATTTTCTTATACGTATGATGCCAATGGAAATAGACTTACTTATTTATACGAACAATGGCAAAACAACACATGGCTTAATATCTCTAAATTTACTCATACTTATGATGCCAATGGAAATAGACTTACTTATTTATCAGAACAATTTCAAAACAACACATGGGTAAATATATCCAAAGAAACTTATACTTATGATGCAAATGGAAATAGGCTTACTGGATTATCAGAATACTGGCAAAACAATGCTTGGATTAATATTTCTAAAAGCACTTCTACTTATAATGCCAATGGAAACAGGCTTACTGATTTATCTGAACTATGGCAAAACAATGCTTGGGTATATAGTTCAAAATCTACTTATACTTATGATGCCAATAGTAATGAGCTTACTAATTTATCCGAACTATGGCTAAACAATGCTTGGGTTAATAATTATAAAAGTACTTATACTTATGATGCCAATGGTAATATGCTTACTTCTTTATCAGAAAACTGGTTAAACAACTTATGGGTAAATAATTCCAAATTTACATATACATACAATGCCAATAATAATTGGCTTACTGGTTTATCTGAATCTTGGCAAACCAATGCTTGGGTAAATAATTCCAAATATACTTTTACTTATGATGCAAATGGAAATATGTTAAGCAATTTAATAGAATCCTGGCAAACCAATGCTTGGGTAAATAGTAACAAAGGTAGTTTTACTTATGATGCAAATGGAAATATGCTTACTTCTTTATCAGAATTCTGGCAAACCAACGCTTGGGTAAATGGTTACAAATATTCTTATACTTATAATGCAAATGGAAACTCAATAACTGGAAAGTATGAACAATGGGTGAATAATAATTGGGTTTTATCTATAGATTATTTGGAAGTTTATTCTTCTAAAAATAATATTTATAACATAAGTGCAGCTCGTTATCAAGTCCATTTTATATCTTTAACAACAGGAATAATAGAGAACAACTATACACAAATAAACATTTACCCCAACCCAGCCTCCTCTAAGTTATGCATAAACCTCAAGCAACTAACCAAGCTAGAAAACACCACAGTTTCCATTTACGATGTACAAGGAAAGCTGCTATTACAACAAGAAATAACACTAACACAAACACAAATAGAATTGAATATTGCAGCATTTGCTAAAGGCATATATATAGTAAAAGTAAATAATGATAATAATAGCATGCAAAGTAAATTTATAAAGGAATAAATTCCATTATATTTATTATAAAACCTCTAACACTACTTAGCAGTGTTAGAGGTTTTATATTTTATGTAATACAAATAATGTAAGAAAATAGTAATAATTTTAATTTATTACGATCTCATAACTTACTTCCATTGCTTTCTTATACATAGCCGAAACACCGCAATATTTTTCCTGCGAAAGCTCAATAGCCTTTTGTAATTTTTCTATTTCCAAATCCTTGCCTTTAAATTCATATATGATATGAACTTTAGAGTAAACCTTTGGGTGCTCCTCGGTTAAAACTGCTTCTATTTTGATGTTGAAATATTCGGGTTCTACCTTCATTTTCTTTAAAATAGAAACAACATCCATTCCTGTACAACCTGCTAATGCTGAAAGCATCAAAGCTTTCGGACGAGGTCCGGCATTTTCGCCACCCACATCTTCTGCTGCATCTAATATAATATGATGTCCGTTTACTTCTGTATCAAATTTCATTTTACCTGCCCATGCAGTATTTACTATATGTTTCATGATTTATTAACTGATTAACTGAGTAACTGAGTAATTAATTTGCAAAGTTACATCTGTTTTGCTGTTTAAATATATTTTTGTTCGTTTATATAACAATACTGCGATTGATTTGGCTCAACTTATTTGTTGTTTTTCTATATCTTTGTAAAAAATAGTTTAGTATAAAAATGAAAATTATATCCGAATCAGATCAAACATTTCAATGCGATATTACAGCACCCTGTTTTGCGTATTTAGCTGAAAATGAAGTTGAATTTATTAAAAAAAGCAAAACCATGGTTGCTTTCCGCAAAGGCGAAAACCTCACCAAACAAGGTGCTTTTGCTTCCTATGTTTTGTTTATTATCGACGGAGTGGTTAAGCAATACATAGAAGGAGATATTACAAAAAGTCATAACCTTAGAATATTTAAAACCGGTGAATTTGTTGGACTCTCTGCAATATATAACGAAAATCGTTTCAATTATTCAGCCTCAGCTCTAACTGATACCAGGGTATATCTGATTGAAAAAGAGGTAATGTTACATGTATTGGAAAACAATGCTTTGTTTGCTACCAAGATTATGAAAAACTACTGTCGCCAAAATAATTTTTTATTTACAGCATTGCAAAATATCATCTACAAACAAATGAATGGTCGAATGGCAGATGCATTACTCTATTTAGATGAGGAGAAATATAAAGATGAATCTATTTTCCCTCTTCTTAGTCGCAAAGATATTGCCGATTTTGCAGGAACATCAACAGAAAGTGCTGTAAAAATATTGAAAAGTTTCGAGAGAGATGAAATTATAAAATTAGACGAGAAAGAAATATTTGTTCTTCAAAAAGATAAATTGTTAGAAATAAGCAAAAGAGGGTAAATCATCTTTTGTAGTAATTAAAAAGCCTGAAAACTTAATATTTTCAGGCTTTTTAATTATTTACTTTTCCAATGATGCGGAGAGTGAGGGATTCGAACCCCCGGAACCTCTCAGTTCAACGGTTTTCAAGACCGCCGCAATCGACCACTCTGCCAACTCTCCGATGCAAAATTACAAAAATTTTTAATTCTACAAGGTTTATCATAAACTTTTTTTACTCTTTTTTTGCCTCCCCTTCTATTCTTTTGATAATCAAAACATCTAACTTCTTCAAATTAGAAAAATATTTTTAAAAATTAAAATTTAAGCCAATTTTCTTTAAATTGAGAAAATATTAAAAGTGTTTTAAAGAAAAAAATCCAAATTATTTTAAACAAAAGCTATTTCCACCTCAAAGAATTTTAAGAAAACCTTGAAAAATATTTCGATAAAGTTTTGTTATTCTAGTTAATTTTTCTACTTTTGCACTCCGAAATTTAATAAAAGGCAAGATTAATTATAATAAACTGATTATCAATTAAAAAATTATATAAGATGAAAAAGGATATTCATCCAAAAGATTACAGATTCGTTGTTTTTAAAGATATTTCCAACGATTATATGTTTATAACAAGATCAACTGTTAAAACTAACGAAAAGATTGTTTACACTGACGGTATTGAATATCCGCTCGTAAAACTTGAAATATCAAACACTTCACATCCTTTCTTCACTGGAAAGATCAAATTAATTGATACTGCAGGTCGTGTTGATAAATTCAAAACAAAATATCAAAAACATTTTGAAAACAGAAACAATTAATATTTGTTATCTTATTTAAAAGAAATTTTAAAGCTCTTTTTACAAAGGGCTTTTTTTATTCTAAAAATTTATTAGTTTTGATAACAAATTAATTTTCTAACTCAAAAAGTCTAACAATATGAATTACATACTATTCGACGATGCTTCGCGCAATAATTTATTGCCCTTATCTTTTACCAGACCTATTGCTGATATTCGTGTTGGTATATTAACCATTCGCGAGAAATGGGAAAAATACTTGAATTGCAAAACTTCTTCATTAACAGAAGAATATTTGAGTGAAAAATTTCCTATTGCAATAAAATCCAATAATTACTTGATTAATAGTTCTGTTTTCCCTAACAAACAAATTATTGATGAAATTCATGCATTAAAACCTAATCAAGCATTAAGTACTGGTGAATACATAATTGCGTACAATATTAAAGAGGATGATTTTGAAAATATTGGCGATGATTCTTTGGCTAATTATGAAGAAATTGTATTAAAATCTCAACATACCAAATTAAACAATATTTGGGATATTTTCATGCTAAATGGAGAAGAAATTGCAAAAGATTTTGAATTACTTACAAAAGGCAGAAAATCAGTTGCTATTTCAACCACTAATAAAACAGCTGGGGAAAACCAAATCTTTATTGAAGAAGGTGCAAAAGTTGAGTTTTCAATTCTTAATGCTACTGAAGGTCCGATATACATAGGAAAAGATGCTGAAATTATGGAAGGTTGTCTAGTAAAAGGTCCTTTTGCATTGTGCGAAAATGCAATTCTAAAAATGGGGGCTAAAATATATGGCGGTTCTACTATTGGTCCTTTTTCAAAAGTTGGTGGAGAAATTAATAATGTTGTTATTTTAGGCTATTCCAATAAAGCTCATGATGGTTTTCTTGGCAATTCAGTTATAGGCGAATGGTGCAATCTTGGTGCAGATACCAATACTTCAAATTTAAAAAACACTTATGAGGATGTTAAGTTATGGAATTACCCTTTACAAACATTTGTAAACACAGGTTTGCAATTTTGCGGACTAATAATGGGTGATCATTCTAAGTGTGGTATTAATACAATGTTTAATACTGGAACTGTTGTAGGTGTAAATGCAAATGTATTTGGCTCTGGGTTTCAACGTAATTTTATTCCATCTTTTTCATGGGGTGGTGTAAGTGGAATTTCTACTTATGACATTAAAAAAGCCATAATTGTTGCTCAACGAGTTTACGAAAGAAGGAATTTAGTTTTTAATGAAACTGAAAAAGACATATTAAAAAATGTTTTTAATTTAACTTATAAAAATAGAATGTTATAATGATTTTTGAAATTACAAAAATCATTATTAACTACTAAAAAAATATATTATTGACGATGATAAACAAAGATTTCGTTAAATTTGCTAATATAGTGGATGATGATGCTGAATTTATTCCTTTACTTTCTATTGAAGATGAAGAAATTATGAACGCTGAAAAAATCCCGGACACTTTACCAATTTTGCCACTCCGAAATACTGTTTTATTTCCAGGTGTTGTAATTCCTATTACTGTTGGTCGCGATAAATCAATTAAACTTATTAAAGAAGCATATAAAGGAAATAAACTTATTGGTGTAGTTGCACAAAAAGATAAAGAGCAAGAAGATCCTCAATTTGAGGATTTGTATAAAATTGGGACTCTTGCTCAGATATTAAAAACCTTGCAAATGCCTGATGGCAGCACTACAATTATCATACAAGGCAAGAAACGCTTTGAGTTAGGGATGTTGTTACAATCTGATCCATATTTTGTAGCCGAAGTAAAACAATTCGGTTCGTCTGAAAAAATTGGTAAAGACAAAAATTTTAATGCCCTCATTTCTTCATTAAAAGACTTATCTATAGAAATTATTAAGTTGTCACCTAATATTCCTTCAGATGCAGGCTTTGCAATACAAAACATTGAAAGTCCTCATTTTTTGGTTAATTTTATTTCTTCAAACCTTAATACAGATATCACCGAAAAACAAAAATTATTAGAGGTTTCTGATATTAAAGAACGTGCCAATTTTGCACTTTCTTTTCTAACTAAAGATTTGCAAATGTTAGAACTTAAAAATCAGATTCAAAACAAAGCTAAAGTTGATATTGACAAACAACAACGTGAATATTTTCTGAATCAACAACTTAAAACTATTCAGGAAGAATTGGGTGGAAATCCTGGAGAACAGGAAATTAATGAGATAAAAGCAAAGGCAGAACAAAAAAAATGGTCGAAAGAAGTTGCAGCTACATTTGAGAAAGAATTAAAAAAATTACAACGTACAAATCCTAATTCTCCTGACTTTTCTATTCAGATGAATTACTTGAATGTATTGACCGATTTACCATGGAATGAATATACCAAGGATAACTTTGATCTTAGCAGAGCCCAAGAAATACTGGATGAAGATCATTTTGGTCTGGAAAAGGTAAAAGAAAGAATTATTGAATACCTTGCCGTTTTAAAACTAAAAGGTGATATGAAATCTCCAATTCTTTGCTTGGTAGGACCTCCGGGAGTTGGCAAAACGTCTTTAGGAAAATCTATTGCTCGTGCATTGGATCGTAAATATATTCGCATGTCGTTGGGAGGTTTAAGAGATGAATCCGAAATCAGAGGTCATCGCAAAACGTATATCGGAGCTATGCCAGGTCGCATTATTCAACAACTAAAAAAAGCGAAATCTTCAAATCCTGTATTTGTGTTGGATGAAATTGATAAAATACTGGGTATGAATATTAATGGAGATCCTTCAGCTGCTTTACTTGAAGTACTTGACCCTGAACAAAACAATGCTTTCTACGATAATTTTTTGGAAGAAACTTTTGATTTATCCAAGGTAATGTTTATTTCTACAGCCAATACTATGAGTACAATACATCCTGCTCTTCGCGACAGAATGGAAGTAATTGATGTTAGTGGCTATATCATGGAAGAAAAATTACAGATTGCAAAACGTCATCTTATTCCTAAACAGTTGCTGGAACATGGTGTTAAAAAGACACAACTTAAATTTACAGATGCTGTTATTGAAAAAATAATAGACGAATATACCAGAGAATCAGGTGTTCGTCAGCTAGAAAAGAATATTGCCAAGGTAATCAGAAATAGAGCCCGTTTTATTGCCAATAAAGACGCTTATAATAAAACATTATCTTTAACTGAAATACAGACTATTTTGGGAATCCCCACCGTGCAGCATGATACTTTGCTTAAAAAGAGTTTGGTTGGTGTTGCTACAGGGCTTGCATGGACAGCTGTAGGTGGAGAAATCTTATTTGTTGAAGCCAGTTTAAGTGCAGGCAAAGGAAACCTCACACTTACTGGTAATTTGGGAGATGTAATGAAGGAATCTGCAGCTATTGCTTATGAATATTTGAAATCACATTCAGAACAATTAAATTTGGATGCTGAAGTATTTGAAAAATGGAATGTGCATATACATGTTCCTGAAGGAGCTACTCCCAAAGATGGTCCATCTGCTGGAATTACTATGTTTACAGCTATCTGTTCAGCATTTACTAAAAGAGCTATTAATGCTTCTATTGCAATGACAGGAGAAACAACTTTGAGAGGAAAAGTACTACCTGTTGGAGGAATCAGAGAAAAAATACTGGCTGCTAAACGCTCAAAAATTACTGATATTATTTTATCTTCTGAGAATAAAAGAGATATTGAAGAAATCAAAGCTGAATATATTCAAGGGCTTACTTTTCACTATGTAGATGAATTGATAGAAGTAATAGATATTGCTTTTGTGAATGGACACTCATTACCAAAGTCCTCTCCAAAAAAGAAAGCTTAAAACCACGAAACTTTTTATTTAGTATAAATTTAGGAATGAATAGGTATTTCCTATTACATTCATATATTTCATAAAATCTTTGAAGCTTATTACCAATGAAGCTGTATTAATATTAGGGTGAAAGCTAATTTTTGAAGCTTTTTGCAAATTCTCGTCAATAAAAATATGAACCTCATGCTTTTCATCATTTATCAAGCCAAAAGGAGATACTGAACCAGGAGTTAGTCCAAGATATTTCATCATTCTTTCATCGGAAGCGAAGGAGATTTTTCCTTGTTTAAGTTTTGCTTCCAAACTTTTTATATCCAGGTTCTGATAAAATTCCAGTAAAACCAGAAAGTGACGGTTTCCTTTGTGATTACGGAAAAACAAGTTCTTACAATGTGCTGCTTCTATATCTTTCCAATAAATAGCAGCTTCCTTAACTGTAGGAACAGGCGGATGCTCATAGTAATCAAATTGAATACCGAGTTCTTCCAATATATTGTAAACCTGTGGTTGACCTCTCATTTAATCTGGAATTAGGAAATAGAAAATTAGGATAAATAGATAATTAGCTTAAAATAGATGCAAAGCTATTATTAATATTTATTATTTGATAATTACTTCAACTCTTCTGTTTTTGGTTCTTCCATCCTCAGTATCATTCCCTGATTTAGGTTTACTACTACCATAACCTTTTGCTATTATTCTATTTTTGTCAATTTCTCTTTCTATAAAATATTCTTTTACAGCATTAGCACGTTTTTCTGATAAAACTAAGTTATTTTCTACACTTCCAATATTGTCAGTATGTCCGGAAATTTCAATTTTTATATCAGGATTATCAATCATATAGTTTGCCAATAAATCGAGTTTATTGTCATTTCTTTTATGAAGAACCCATTGATTGGTTTCAAAATAAATATTTTTTAGTTCAAAAACTTGATTTTTTGAAAGCTGAAAAGTGTGCAAAGAATCTTTAGTTGTGATAACAATTTGAAGAAAGGAATAGCACATTTGCTTCCACCATTCTTTTGGCCATGGAGTATATGGTTTGAATCCTATACCATAACAAACTATCTTATTAGTAACTTGCTTCCTATATTGCAAATATCTTTTAGCAAAATTGGCATATTTAAAAGTTCTATTTTGCCAATCATAATTGGAGCTAGTATTTCTATTTTTATTATAAAACTCCTGTGAAGTTCCCACTGTTCCCATAATTATAAGGGCAATATTTAAATCTTGTTTTAAAAATATTGCCAATGAGTCTAATGTAGAACATATAACAGAATCAAAAGAAATTTTCATTACATCTGCATAACAATTTGAACACAAGGTGTCACCAATTTTAAATTTTAAACTATTTTTACAATTATGGAAACAATGTGTTTCCATATCGTAGTTTTGCCCTATACAACTAAGAGTAATAAAGATACAAATAATTGTTGAGAGTAATGCTTTCTTAATCATTTTTAGAAATAATTTTTTAATTTAATCTATTTCCTAAGCAATAAAATCACGTTTTCGACATGATGGGTATGAGGAAACATATCAACAGGTTGTATCTTTTCAACCTTGTAATGCCCGCTCATTAATTCGACATCACGTGCTTGAGTAGCTGGATTACAACTAATATAAACTATCTTTTTAGGATTTGCTTTCAAGATTTGTTGCACTACTTTTTCGTGCATACCGGCCCTGGGTGGATCTGTGATGATAGTATCAGGTGTTCCGTTAACTTTTACAAAATCATCTGTTAAAACCTTAACCATATCTCCGGCATAAAAGTAAGCATTGTTAATATTATTATGCACAGAATTGCGATAAGCATCTTCAATAGCTTCGGGTACATATTCAATACCTATAACTTTTTTAACACTTCCTGCTATAAAATTTGCAATAGTACCTGTACCGGTATATAAATCATACACTATTTCATCAGCTTTTAAATCGGCAAACTCAGCCGCAATTTTATACAAATTATACGCTTGTTCCGAATTGGTCTGATAAAAAGATTTAGGTCCTATGATGAACTGCAACTCATGCCCTGTTTTGTATGCCTTCATCATTTCAATGATATAAGGATTGCCTTTGTATAACTGAATATCTAAGTCACCAATGGTATCGTTGCGTTTATTATTGACTACATACATTAAGGATGTAATTTTAGGAAACTTTTCGCTAAGAAAATCCATAATACGTGTAATTACTTTGGGTCTGTCGTCTTTTACAATTAGTATTACCATAACATCACCAGTTGTAGAAGTTCTGATAATCAGATTACGTAAAAACCCTTCCCATTTGCGGGCATCAAAAAAGGTTAAATTGTTAGTCAGAGTATATTCTTTAACTGCATCCCTTATACTGTTGGAAGGGTCTTTTTGTAAATAGCATTTTTTTACATCCAACACTCTATCGAATAGCTGAGGAATATGAAAACCAAGTGCGTTCATATTTATCGAATCGCGATCAATTTCTTCAGTAACTTCACCATCCAGTAACCAACGCTTACTCGAAAATGTATATTCTAATTTGTTACGATAAAAATATTTATTTTCTGAAGCTAATATTGGAGTAATGCATGATGTATCTATTTTCCCAATGCGTTGAAGATTATCTTCTGCTTGTTTTTGTTTATAAAACAATTGTTCTTCATATTTCATAGCTTGCCATTTGCAACCTCCACATACACCAAAGTGCGAACAAAGTGGTTTTATTCTCTTGTCAGAATATTTATGGATTTTAATGGCTTTGGCTTCAGCAAAGTTTTTTTTCTTTTTAATAATACGTAAATCAACTACATCGCCAGGTACCACAAATGGAACAAAAATAACCATATCATCCACTTTTGCAATGGCTTTGCCTTCGCTTCCTGCATCTATAATTTCTATATTTTCTATTATCTCCGGTTCTCTATGTTTTTTTTCCATTGTGGTTTTGTATGTATGATTTTATGATGCAGGAATAAATTTGGTAATTCCTTATAATTTGCAAAATTACGATAATTAGCCAAATACCCAAAACAATAATATTATAAATACTTTTGTATAAGGTTGTTTTGTAAATATAAATTGTTTTTAAAGAATAATAAATAAGTAGAAAAGGAAAAACCTACATCATATTGATATAGGTTTTCCCTTTAATAACAATCAGATATCATTGTTAAATAATTATTTCCAACTCACTTTCACATTTTGTGTAGCAATCGAAGTTTTTACTCTTACCATATACACAGCCGGAGCTAATTGTAACTTAGTGTTAAATACATTGCTGTTGCCGCCTTCTGCTTTGAATACGCAGGCTCCTGTGAGCGAATATACTTCAACTGTTTGCAAGTCTTCACCGGTTTGCGCTATGATATTGAGTTCGTTGTTGTTTTCAAACACCTTCACATCTGATGTGGTTAATGCAGCGTTTGTGTTGTTGAATCGGATAAAGAATCTACCAATTAGGTTTTCATTTGGTAACTCAAATTCGTAAGCCGTGTTTTCTGTTAAATTGATTAGCTTTCCTTTGAATCTGTCTTCCAGATATACTTGTTCGGCTGTTTCTAATGCAAATGCAGTTATCTTTACTTTTTTACCTGCATTGCCTCTTATTCCTAACGGAATAATGTTGTTTGCTGTAACATTGATGGTATTGATAACTAAATTTTCACCACTTGCTGATTGTGAATAGATTTCTACAGGTGAATCATTAAACAGTTTTTCTGAATCAAATTGTTCAAAATCAAGTTTAGAATTTTCGTTTTTGCAAATTACCAATTCATCAGTGCCTTCTTCTGTTTCGGTTTTTAAACGAACTAAGATTTCTGTATTTGATGCGTCTTTGTAGTAAGTGATAGGTTTATGTACACGAGCCGATGGTATAAAAGCTAGTTTGGGTGAAGTGTAAACTGCTTTTACAAAGAAGCCTTGCAATGGTGCTATGTATGATAAAGTTCCTGCCGGCACTCCTACTCCATTGCACGAATTATAGGTGCGCATATACGAAGCACTGGCTATTGGTGTTACGTTGGGTTTGTATGCATTATCCCAATAATACAATGTACTGCTCAAATTGGTCTTTCCTAACAAATTAAAGTCAATGGATGAAGTGTATGGATTGGCAATTAAATTCCAGCTTTGTGTAGCTGATGTTCCATTATAAATTAATGAAGTGGTAAAATCTGCTGGTATGGCACTGTAATACAAATTACCGGTAAAAGATGCTGTAATGGTAGCACTTGGTTTAATAGCATAACCTACTGTGGGAACAAATAAAGTAAGCGGTGATGTAGTAGTAGTTCCCCATCCTGTTCCATTGGTATAAGGCATCATTTGTGTAGTACCTGTTATATTTGCCAACATAGCTCCGGTATTTTTCTTAAAAGGTGAACCAAACAAATGCCATACATTGGTTAAATTGCGTTGCACGGTGGCTGGTAAATCTACAGTATTGTGTATAAACGATGCTCCGGAAGCTATTACCAATCCACTAATACCAGAATTATTTTTAATCGCTCCTGTAACTGTAATTTTACTACAACCTGATATGATTAGAGATTTCCCCGTATTAATAATAAAATTATCACCAATTCCACTTATGCTGACACCCGTATTATGAGTACAGTTATCAAAAGTAATATTTTTATCAATGCTAATAGCACCCGTAGTTAAAGTGATGGTTTGACCGTTTAAACCTGTTGCAAAAACAATAGTTCCATTGTTGCAAACATTGGCAATGGCATTACGTAATGAACCATAGCCGCTGTTTGATGTGTTAATCACATTTACAGGTGTATTGCAATTAATAATTAAGTTGCCATTATTATAAGAAATAGTATAATTATTTGAAGTTTGTCCGCTTGGAATTATTGTATAGGTACCAATATCAGTGGCTGTAGCAGCGCTACCACCAAAGGATAAAGTTCCTCCCAAATTAGCAGCTGATTGTCCAAGAACAAAACCGTTGTAGCTTACTGTAAATGGACTATATATCAAACCATCGTAAACCTTGATTTTAGCATCAGCAGTGATACTTAATGCTTTTTTCTGAACTGTTACTGCAAATTCCGCAGATGTCGTTTCGGAACATATACCGCTTTTTACAACAACTTTGTAATACCAGGTTCCTGCAGAAGATGTTGTTTCTGAATAAGTTGCATTGGTATTGGAAATATCTATCCAGTTTCCTGTATTTAACTTTTTCTGCCATTTCTGAATAATTCCTCTATAGCCTCCTAAAGTCAAAGTTCCAGTTGAAGATCCATAAGTAATTGTGGATGCTCCTGAAATTGAACCGCCAACTGAAGTAGAATCTATTATAATGGTTACTGTTCCGGTTTGTAATTGTGAACAAGCATTACTATCAGCTACACTAATTAAATTGTATACAAAACTTCCTGGATTATTTGTAGGTTGAGCAACTGTTACCAGATTTCCTATTGTAGTATTTACAGTTAAATTACTTCCGCTATTTAATGAATACGTAAAAGTATATGGAGGTGTTCCATTTGCTCCATTAAAACTAATTTCCGGTTGATCGGTATTTGCACAAATTGTGGTTGAACCACTGATACTTGCTGTTGGTAAAGAATGAACAACAAAACCAGAGGTTAAACCTGTAAAATTGCTTGTACAACCACTTACTGTAATTGAAGTTAGTTCATAAGAATAATTATCAGGGGAGAAGCCTACCCCAGTGTATGTTGCATTTCCCAAAGCATCTGACGCAATATTTCTTGTTATTTGCAAAACAGTTGAACCATAAGCAATAGTACTGTAAAAAGTATTATTTATATTTGGCAATAAACCACTTGCAGTAAATATTACATCGTTGCCATAGCAATTTGAAGAACTAACTGTGCCTGATGTAAACGTTGGATTGGGTTTAACAACAATTTGTTTATAACCTGAATTAAGGGTTAAACAAGCACCACTTTTAACTACTGCTCTAAATCGGGTAGTTTCTGTTAAAGCTCCCGACGTAATGGTGTCATTGGTATTTGTGATATCAGTCCAAGTTGTAAAAGGAGATACTGTATATTGCCATTTTTGAACAGTTCCTGTATATCCGGTAAGGCTTAATAAACCACTTGTATTGCCGGAACAAACAGAAGAATTTCCTGATACTGTTCCTCCTACCGTAGTTGGATCAACACTTATAAGCACATAAGATGAATTAGCTTCAGAACAAGAACCGCTTTTTACAACTGCACGGAAATAGGTGGGTGATGTTAAATTTCCTATTGTTGTGCCTGTTAATGTGGTGGTGGTGATTGCTACTGTTACCGGTGTAGTAAAAAATGAATCACTTGCCTTTTCCCATCTTACAACATTTCCTGTGTTTCCGCTTAGCGTTAGGTTAGCTGGTTTTGTTCCCATACAAATGCTTTGATCTGAAGATACAGTTCCTCCTACTGAAACAGGACTTACAGTTACTAAAGTAGAAGTAGATGAAACATTTGAACAAACACCATTTTTTACAACCGCTCTAAATCGGGTAGATGCTGCGAGAGTTCCTGAAGTGTATGTTATATTTGTATTTGTTATATTTGTCCAACTACTGTATGGTGTTACAGAGCTTTGCCATCTTACCACGGTTCCTGCGTGTCCGCTTAATGTGAGCAAATCGCTTGCACTTCCAGTACAAACGGATGAGCCTCCACTTACTGAACCACCTACGGTTGTTGAATCTATATTCCAGCTTACTGTTGTTGCTGTGGAATTATCGCAATAGCTTGCTTTGCGTAGCGTTAGTACCTGTACCTGTACCTTATCTGTTGTTGTTATATTGGTTCCTGTTGTGTAAGTTGTCCATGATGACCATTCTATTCCATTATGTGTTCTGTAAACTAATGAATCCAAACCATTACCTCCGCTGCCGGCTGTTAATACAGCTGAAACATTCGTGCCTTCGCATACATTCGTTATATTGGGTATTTTGTCCAATGTGCCGGAGATAGGTGTAGGTTCAACTGTTATCTTCACTACATTCGATTTAGCAGCTCCTGTCCAGTCATTCATGCAGCTTACTCTTGCCAATCTTCTATACCAGGTATTTACAGTTATTGTATCCACCTGATAAGTTGTAGCGGTGTATGTGCCTGTTGCTAAATCAACAAAATCAATGCTATCTGTTGAACGTTGCCATTGGTATTCCAAAGTACCTGTATGACCTAATGGTAAAGATACGGATGTAAAAATTGTTGGTGTTGCTCCTGCACATATTGTTTGATTTAAAGCAATTGTTCCGCCAGAGAAAGGGTTGGTACAAGATGACTGCCACTGTGCAACACAAGTCAAATCAGCCACAGGAAAAGTGGCCGGTATTACCGGCAACCAACCCATAAAGGTATAACCTGCTTTTGTTGGATCTGCAGGTGCTGTTACTGTTGTGCCTTCGTCTCCGATAATGGGTGCAATAGCACTTCCACCATCAACATTGAAGGTGATAGTACTTGTTTCTGCCGGAATTGCCTGCCATTGTGCTACACAGGTTATATCATCTACAGGCATAGTTGCCGGTACTGCAGGTACCCAACCTGCAAAGGTATAGCCTGTTTTGGATGGATCTGCAGGTGCTGTTACTGTTGAGCCTTCGTCCTGTGTAATCGGTGCAATCGGTGAGCCACCGCCTGTATTAAAAGTGATGGTACTTGTCGGAGCAGCATCTCTGTTATAATAAAAGTTAAGTACAAGCGAACCGTCTGCTAGGATGATACCGCTTGCATTGCTGGCTGCGGAGTTATATATAAAGCCATCATAATTAGCGGGTGTAACGGTTACAAGGGTTCCGGTTGTGCCAGTGGACTGATATGTAAAGAAAAGCTCATATATGCCAGGCTGTGCGGCTTTTTCCTGATAAATATTAATTGTATAGATTACGTCTGTTGCAGGATTCCACTGTGCAACGCAAGTCAAATCAGCCACAGGCATGGTAGCCGGTATTACCGGTAACCAGCCCATAAAAGTATAACCAGTTTTGGTTGGATCGGTTGGTGCGGTTACTACTGAGCCTTCTGTTTGTGTAATAGGTGCAATTGCACTGCCACCGTCAACATCGAACGTAATCGTGCTTGTCGAAGCTCCCGGAAGTGCCAGATGAATGTCAGCTCCTGAAAAATCAAAATTAAAAGCATAGACGTTAGAGCCCGCTGAAGAGAGCTGGCCAGAATTGCATTTGGTTATATAGCCGTCAACTCCAGAGTTCGTTGCAGTTCTAAACCAGCGGGCATCCATCCAGATGCGGGCATCTGTGCCTACAACAAGATCTTGATTAGCCTTCAGGCGAAACTGGAATAGCCAGTTGCCCGGCAAAACCTCCGGATAACCTCCGGTAAGGGAATTCTGATCAACTTGTGTATTGACTTTAATAGCTTTGTAAACATCATATCGTTCTCCTGCAACAAAGCTGGCAGGCCAACTTCCATCAGGAATAGCAGTACTTCCAGCATAGCCGGTGCAGGTAAAATCATAGTAGTGATTACCTGTATATCCCGGCATGGTGGTGATAGTATTATAATCTATATTAGCAGTATTAGTATTCACGATAAATGCTGATTTATTTGAACCCTGAACTGTGAACAAGGTTTTATCAAACATAACAACGTAACTGCTTGCACCAACAAGATAGTCGCTTGTTGGTACGATGCGAACCGCAATTATTTCGTTAAGTAATATTGTTTCACCTGGTGCAAGGGGAGTAAACACCTGTGTGGTCGTGTTGTATCTGCCGACAAGAAGATCAACATCGGCAGAAAGTTGAGATATAGCCTTCATTGGAAAAAACAGAAGAACTATCAATAACATTTTTAATAGGTTTTTCATAAGATTTTTTATTAAAATTTATTTTATTCTGAAAATTTATTTTTTATTGGTAATTTTAATTCGCCAGTACGGTTATTTGGTTCTTTGTTTTCTGATAGTACTCGCAATCAAAGACAAAACCAGCATCTATGCTGTCAAAATTATTGTCTCCATTTACGTCAGCTGCTCTTAGAAAACATAGCTCTTTAGCCGGATTCCATATCAACATATTGTTTTCATAATCTACAATCCTGCCTGCGTCTATTGCATCAATATTGCCATCACCGTTAACATCTCCGAAAATAACAACTTCGAAAGTATTAAAAGTATTAAATGTTACACCGTTGTGTTTAATATTAACTACGGTTCCGGTATCGCAAACAGGATCAAAAGATTTTATTATATGCAGAGAAGCTCCTCCAATAGGAACAATATATGCATCAAGCGAAGTTAAGCCAACTTTTAATCCATAAATCAAATTATCTGTACAATCAATTACGGTTGTCGAACTGCCGAATACTGCAAAGTCCGGTAACTTGCATAATGCATTACTTTGTATTAACAGAAATACAAAAATAACTTTCAATAAGTATAAAATTTTCTTCATACTTTAAATTATTAAATTTAAGCAAAAATACATTTAAATAAAACAAATTGTTAATAAAGAGGTTAGCAAAAGGTTAGCAATTTAAAAAAAACCACCTCAAACATTGTGAATATGAGTGAGGCAGATTAGAAAACGATAATTGTCAGATAACTTAAAATTCAATACTTTAGCAAAAAATACTTAACTTTTTAGAACATATTAAGAAAAGATTGCAGGTTAATTTCATTATTAATTCCTAGCTTTTTGCGAATACGACTTCTGTTAACTTTGATACTATCTGGGCTTTGATACAATACAGAGGACATATCTTTTATGCTCATTCCCAATCTAATCAGTATACAATGTCTTAGTTCTCCAGGGGTTAGGACAGGATATTTTTGAGTTATATTTCTGCTGAATTCGGGATGCACATTCTGGAAAGCCACCTCAAAATGTCCCCAGTTATCCTCTTTAGTTTTTTGGTCAATATTACTCAGCAATTCATTTATAAGAGATTTAGCTTCAAAATTTCCTTCAACAAAAGTTTCAAGTTGTTTCAGTCTTTTGGAAACATCTATGTTAAATTGATTGTTGCGGGTAAGCAACATTGATTTTTCAGTAAGTTCAATATTTTTTGCTTCCAACTCTCTTATATGCAATGAAACAAAATTTATAGCCGAATTTGTGCGTGCAGCAAGCTCAACTGGATCTACAGGCTTACGAAGATAATCGTAAGCACCAGCAGTAAGGGCTTCATCAAGATCTGAGGGAGAAAGCATTACTCCAGTTACAATGATTACCGGAATATGAGCAGTTTGTGCATCATCTTTCAATACTTTCAACAGTTCAATCCCCGACATTCCTGGCATTTCCCAATCGGAAATTATCAAATCAACCTTCATGCTTTTGGCAATTTCAAAAGCAATATGCCCATGAATAGCTTGATACAACCTATATTCAGGATGAAGTTGTTCAAAATATGCTGTCAATGTCTGTATATTTTCAACAACATCATCTACTATCAGTATTTTTATTTGACTCATATTAAGCTAAATTAAGCAATTCAAAATATTTTATTTCATTACACTCCGATAGGGCTTGAAATACCATGCACTTCCATTTCATAATATTTTCCGATCTTCTATCAATGGTATTCAAAATTTCCTTTATATCGGAAATTTGATAAATAGAGGTGTTTTTCAATATATTGCAATAAGTTTCGAGATAAACTTTTTCTTCAGTATTAAATTCAATTTTGAAATTGGATATTGTAATGTCATCAAAAATAGCTAAATTGTTAGGAAGACAATCCAATTTGGAAGTAAGTGGTAAAGTAAACCAAAATAAAGAACCTTGTCCAATATTGGAATTAACACCTATTGATCCACCATGAGATTCAACAGACATTTTGCAAAATGTAAGGCCTATACCAGTAGAACCTGCAAAACCCAAGTGGCGGACTTTTGCCTGACTGTATTTGTCAAAAATCAAGGTCTGATAATCTGCAGATATTCCTTCGCCTTCATCATTAATATTCATTTTCAGCATATTCAGACCTGTTAATTCTGCTGAGATATTAATTTTTCCGGCTGTTGGAGAAAATTTTATGGCATTGGTAAATAAATTAACAAAAACACGGGTAATCATTTCAGCATCAACTTTTACAATATAATCTGTTGTGTATTCAATAATTATCTGAATACTCTTTTGTTGTGCAAGATATCTGGTTTGGATATATGCCTCATTAATGATTTTTGACAATGATTCCTTTTGCATTATCAGTTTAATCTCTTTTTCTTCATATTTATTAATATCCAGCAAATTTGAAACAATCGTTAGCATCTGCATAGCTGTTTGTTTTATTCCTTTCGCATTTTCTTCAAAGGATTCCTTGCTGTTTATACTCAATAATTTATTTAATGGATTTTTAAGATCGTGCACCAGAAAAGACTGTAAAGAATCTTTAAATTGGGACAACTCGATAAGCCTTTGATTTGCATGTCTTAATTCCTCAGCCTTTTCTGTAATTTCAATATTTTTATCTTCTAATAATATATTCGCTGATCTGATTTTCTGACGGTTTCTGAAAATCATCACTACAAAACCAATAAGTAAAGCTGAAATAACTATAAACGAAATCATCATATTTCGTTGCATAGAAATAGTTTTTTGCAAGATTTCAGCTTTTTGGGCAAGCAAAGTATTTTCCTGTTGGGTTTGTTCTGTATTAAATTTTACTTTTAAAGAATCCAATGCAGTGTTGAGTTCATTTTTAAACAAAGAATCTTTGAGTTCAATAAATTTATCATAATATTTTACAGACATATCAAACCTTTTTAACCCATTGTTAGCAGTAATGAGTGCTTCATAAGTAGAAATCAGATAAGTAAGCGATTTTGTAGTTATAAAAACTTGCATTGCTTTTTCTAAATTTATTAAAGCATTTTGATAATTTTTAAGAAAATTAAATGTAATTCCTAAATTTACTTGCTGAATAGCAGTCTCAACCGGAGCATCTAATAACAACGCAATTTGTAAAGATTTTTGAAAATAATCAACTGCATTTATATATAATCCCATTGATTGATATACATTACCAATATTCCCAAATACCGCAAGTAATAATCTTTTATTATTTATTTTATCTGCTATCGGAATTACTTCAAGGTAATTTTTTAGTGCTTCTTCATATTTACCCTGATTTTTATACATAACTCCAATGGCATTGATTGCAAGCCCTGCAGTTTGAAAATCTTTAATTTCCAATGAACGTTTTTTCCCTTTATTGTACCATTTTGCAGCAGTAGCATAATCAGCAGTTTCAGAATAAACCCATCCTAATTTTAAATACAAATAGGGAAGATTTTTGGCATAGCCCGATTTTTCATAACTATTATTAGCTTGAAGCAAATAAGTCAATGAAGTTTTAAATTCACCTTTGTGTTGATGTATTGTTCCGAGATTATCTAAGATTCTACCGATTCTTTCTTCGTTATGTATTTGTTTAAATACAGTTAATGCTTTGTGGAAAACTACAAGGCATGAATCAAATTTTCCCTTCTTTTCAAAATAAAGACCTATACCTGTATATGCTATACCCATTTCAAGAGAATCCTTACTTTGCAAAGCTGTAGTCAATGCTTTTTCATAACATTGCTTTGAAGTATCCAAAATATTTAAGACAAAATAATTTGTTCCTAAATTATTGTAAATCTTGCTGTTCTCGGTTGAAATTTTTAATAATTCTGACAACTGAAGTGCTTTTTTGCCATATTCTATTCCCTCAATCGGATTAATGGAATAATAATTCTTACTTATTTCTGCTAAAGTCTTGATTTTCTCTCTGCCTATGCTTTTTTCAGCTTTTTTAATCAACTGTTCCAATTCAGGAGTTTGAGCATATATAAATACTGTGGATAAACCCAATAAAATAATTAATAAAACTACCTTTTCTCTCATATAAACATATTTTTGTAATTCGCTATAAGTGATTTTTTACTTTTTATTTGATAATAAAAACACAATTTAATATTGTTTCTAAAAATTCATTTTTATTTAAAATTATATAACTCTCCAGCTTATACTAAACCGCTAACAAGTAACTGAATTAATCCAATTGAAATTGCACATTGATTTCATAATTTCTTTTTCATTATGTAAACCAGATAAGACCTTACAAAGTTGCATTTCAACATCATTTAATGAAT
>Ga0247840_10001516_pt1 | contig 45431 bp, 15 predicted proteins | sample LaCruzMarch2015__FD_192404 | JGI IMG/M metagenome (GOLD analysis project Ga0247840, IMG submission 192404) | Freshwater microbial communities from meromictic Lake La Cruz, Castile-La Mancha, Spain - LaCruzMarch2015_17m | ecosystem: Environmental > Aquatic > Freshwater > Lake | place: Spain... | reverse complement strand
GGCCTGATGACAGCCGAGGAGGTCATTTTGGATTTTGGCCTGAATCCCAACCTGAACGGAAAAATCGTGGATGAGCCGGTGAACGTGACGAACCGCGTGGTGATGTCCCTCGCCTCGGCAGCCCGTCTGCACCAACTCCTCCAGACAATGCTGATGCGCCGGCAGCAGGCCGCCCAAGAGGCCCAGGCTGCCTCCCCGGCCCCGGCGCAGCCTGCACCATGACCCTGCAAGAACAGCAGGTCTTCGAGGAAACGAGAAATCGGATTCAGCACAACCTCGCCGAGATCGGCGCACTGGCCCGAACAAACGCAAGCCCTGCATCCTTTTTCGGGAAATTTCTCGAGCTTGCCTGCGACTGCCTGAATGCCAGCGGAGGCGCGGTCTGGCTTTGCGAGAGCGAGGGCATGCGGCGAATCGCCGAGTGCAGGTTCAACTCGTCGGAATACGAGACGGACCCAAGCCAAAAACAGTGGATTGAAGCGGTCCTTGCCGTTACGGCATCCAGTCGTCGCCCGCACATTGTGGCTGCCGACGATCCGTCCGTTACGGCAAGGGAAGTTCCCGAGGGCGGCGTGGGGAACACGGTTCCGCGCCCGTTTTTTTACCATCCCGTGGTGCTCGGCGACCGGACTGCAGCGATCCTTCAGATCTGGCTGGTCGAGGCCGGTGACCCGCGGACATACAACGATATCACCACGTTTGTCGCCCAGCTTGGAGGCCATGCCGAATCCTATCTGCGCGGATGGCAGGGGGCTCAGTTTGCGGCGCGCAACGAGCAGGCGCAGGCGATGCTGCGTCTGCAGGGCGAACTCGTCGGCGAACTGGATGTCAAAGTCCTTTACAGTTCGGCGGCCAACTACCTTCTCGACCTGATGCGGGCGGACGTTGCCTGCGTTTTCTGCCGGAAGGGCTGCCGCTGGACCCTCGTTTCGGCATCGAACCAAGAAGCTGTCGATGCCCGGTCGGTTCACTCCCAGGCGTTGTCGCGGGTTGCCGATGCACTGCCGAGCGCACCCGGCGGATCTGTCGTGGAGACGGAGGCAGCGGAGGGGGATTTGCGCGACGCGCTCGATGCCGCCGACGTGCGCCGCATCTGCTGGTCGCACATTTCCTCTTCGAAAAATGCGGGCCACGACGTCCTTCTCCTGGCTGCAAAAAACGAGGACGGGCAGTTCCCTGCGAACGCGCGGGAGCTCGTCGGCTGGACCGGCGGGCAGCTGGCGCGCGCGCTGGATTCTGCGACCCATTTCCACCACATCCCGCTGCGTCCGCTGGCTTCCCTGGCCGGCAGGACGATCCGGGCATGGAACCAGCACCGTCGAAAGAAGGTTGTGGCGTGGGCCGTGGCGCCGGTTTTGCTGGCGGCCGCCGTGCTGGCATTTCCGGTCACCTGGAAAATTCCCGCCGAGTGCACGGTGATGCCTTTCCGCAAAGCGATCATCGTGGCTGAGACGTCGGGAAAAATTGTGGGGGTTGACGTCGGGGAGGGTGACCTTGTTGCGGCCGGCCAGCTTTTGGCGCGGCTCGACGACACCGACTACGCGATGCAGATCGCGGTTGCCCACCAGCAGCTCCTGCGCTGGCAGGTCGAGGCCGGGAAGGCCCAGACGCTTGGCACAGAGGCCGAGCGCAAGATTGCCGAGCTGGGTGCGGCGCGCGAGACGGAGGCGATCCGGCGGCTCGAGTTCCTCCGCTCCCGCACACGCCTCGTGTCGCCGATCTCCGGCATGGTGCTCACGCGCAACCTGCGCAACCGCGAGGGCGAGGCGATCGAGACCGGCAGGCCGTTCTGTGAGATCGGCGGTCTCGGTGACTACGAGCTTCTTCTGGACATCCGCCAGAACGACCTTGGCGATCTGCTGGCCGCGCTCGACGCCGGACGCCGCCTGCCCGTCGGGTTCATCCTCCACCCGCACCCGCACATCGCGCTTGAAGCCACGCTCGCCGGCAGCGGACAGGTCAGCCAGGTGCCGGAGCTCAAAAAGGCGGGCAGCGTTTTCATCGCGCGGGTTCCGTTTCCCAAGGATTCCCCGCTGGAGGATCTCCTCAAGCCGGGCTTCACCGGCAAGGCGAAGATCGCGATGGGCAGTCGCCCGCTCGGCTGGGTTATCTTCCGGCCATTTTTGAACTACCTGCGGGTGAACTGGAGGCTCTGAGGAATATGAAATCTTTTTTGATGGTGCTGGCATTGGCGGCCGTCGCCCGCTGCGGCGAACCGATCACCTGCAAAGGTCTGTTGATGCCGGTCGAGCAGGCCCGCATGGCCAGCCGGGCGCAGGGCGTGATCGCGGCGATCAAGGACGACGGCGACGCGGTCAGCAAGGGCGATGTCGTCATGGAGTTGGAAGCCGCGATGGAGAAGCTGCAGGTCGAGCAGCAGAAGCACGTCCTGACCCTCCGCACGTTCGAGTGGAACTCCGCCGAGGAACTCCGCAAGAAAAACGTGGTCAGCCAGAACGAGGGAGAGGAAAAGCGGATGAACCTGGAGGTTGCGAAGGTCCAGCTTGCGCAGACGGAACAGCTCCTCGATCGGCGCAGGGTTTACGCTCCATTCGCCGGGCACGTCGCCGAGCAGCTCCGCGAGGTCGGCGAAGCGGTGGACGAGTTTGTTCCGGTGCTTGTGCTGGTGGACATTTCCCGGCTTCGCCTCGAACTCTTTCTCCCGGCCTCAAAAATCCGCGACGTCAAAGAGGGTCAGCCTGTGAGCATTCGTGTTGCCGATCTGCCGGAAAAAGTCTTTCAAGGGACAGTCGAAAAGGTTTCGCCGACGGTCAACGCTGCCAGCGGAGAGTTGAAGGTCCGGGTGCTTGTGCCGAACCCCGACCGCGAGCTGGTGGCTGGCACGTATGCGATGGCGGAGATCGCGACGCCGTGACCCCGAAGCCGTGACCACGTATGGCAGCTCCTGCGCAGCCTCCCCCCACGCCGCCGGATCCGGCCACCGTCTCGCCCGCTCCGATGCGCGGGGATCTCGTTGAGCGGCTGCAGAAATACCTCGGTCGAAGCTACATCGTTTATAAAAATCCTCTGAGCCTCGGGTATTTCCGGCTCCCCGTGGCGCATGCTGAAGCCGCCCGGAAGTTCGATGGGAAGACCCCGCTCGGCCGGCTGCTGGACATTCTTCGCAGCGAGTCCGCCTACTGGCGCGGAATGAGCCGCGAGTCCGCGCTCGACGAGCTTCTGGCGCTGGCCCGGCAGCTTGGGGCCGCCGGTCTCCTGCGCGTGCGCGCACCGAGTGCGGTGGACCGTGCAAAACGCCTCCGGGAGGCGAAAAAAAACCGCCTTTTCGAGTCCGCGATGGGGCACATCCTGTATTTTAAGAAATCCCTGTTTGACCCGAACCGCCTGCTTGAGCGGACGATGCCTGCCGTATCGTGGATCTACTCTCCGCTTGTCCTTGCCGCGGCTGGCGTCTTCATGCTCATCACACTTTTTGTGGTGGTCGAGCACTGGGACGAGATCACCGCGCACGGCGCGAACTTTTTCACGCTCCAAAACCTGGGTCTGACATGGGTGCTCTTCCTCGGGGTAAAGATCATCCACGAGTTCGGGCACGCGTTCACCTGCAAGCGCTACGGCGGCGAGGTCCACGAAATGGGGTTCATGTTCATTCTTTTCACCCCCTATCTGTTTTGCAACGTGAGCGACTCCTGGCTGGCCCAGCGACGGGCGCGCATCGTTGTCACCGCGGCAGGAATCGTCGTTGAGCTGTTTCTGGCGAGCGTGGCGACGTGGCTCTGGCTGGCGGCCCAGCCCGGTCTTTTCCGCCAGATGTGCTTCAACACGATGGCGCTCTGCAGCGTCTCAACCGTCCTTTTCAACGCGAACCCGCTCATGAAGTTTGACGGCTACTACATCATGACCGACCTGCTCGAGATTCCCAACCTCCGCACAAAGAGCAACGCATGGGTTACGAATTGGGCGCAGCGCACGCTGCTCGGGATGAAGTCAGCCGCCCGCCGCCTCGCCGGGTTCGAGATCGGTCCGGTGTTCGGGCTCTACGCGGTCGCGGCCTATTCCTACGGATGGTTCATCACCTACAACATCTCGGTCAAGATGTTCGACATCCTCGAGCCCTACGGTCTCCAGGCACTGAGCCGGACGTATGTCGGGCTTTTTCTGTTTGTCTCGCTCGCGCTCCCTCTCTACCGTCTGGGCCGCACTTTGAAAGGATCCGAAGAATTCAAGACCTCCGGCATCCCCCGGATCCGGTTCGGCCTGCTTGTCGCCCTCCTGGCCGGGGCATCCCTCTTCCTCATCCCCTGGGATGAATCCGTGAAGCGCACCGCCGCCTTTGAACACGGAAAAATCGAGCCCGTCGTCTCTCCAGCCGCCGGCTTTCTCCGCGAGGTGAACGTCCGCGAGGGCCAGCGCGTGTCGCCGGGAGAGTTGCTCGGACGCCTTGAGAACTCCGACCTCGAATCCCAGCTTGCCGACCTCCGGCTTCAGCGGGAATCCGCCCTCGTCCGCCACCGCGCCGCCACCGGCGAATCCACCCCCGAGGCCCGGCTCTCGGTCCCGATCCTCGAAAAATTCGTGGCTGAAGCCGATGCGCAGATCCGCGCGGCCGAAGAAAAGCTCTCCCGGCTCGGCCTGCGCTCGCCGATGCAGGGCGTCGTCCGCACCCGCCATCCCGCAGACCTGCTCGGTCTCCATTTTCCAGCCGGCCAACCGGTCTTCGAGGTCGGGCTTGCCTCCGAACCGAAACTCGTCATCGCCCTCGACGAAAAGCAGGCCCGGCGGGTGCGTGTGGGACAGGCAGTGGATGTCATTTTTGAGGCGCTGCCGGGCGAAACCTTCCACGGCACGATCTCGGCCGTTCCCGTCGCTCCCGGCGAAAAGCTCACTATTCCCGGTTTCGCGAATCTCTACGGCGGCGATGTCCCCTCCGAAGCCGACCCCTCAGGCCATCCCAGGCCCTCGCTCCCGCACTATGAGTCCGAGGCCGTCATATCACTCACCCCCGAGGCACTCGCGTCCCTCCGACCGCAATCGCTCGGAACCGCAAAAATCCACATCCGTTCGACGACCGTTGGACGACTCGTCGCCGACAAATTCCTCGACATCATCGACCCGAATATCCGGCTTTGATACAAGTCAATCCTTTCCGACTTTGAAGCTATTTCCCTTGCGTGGACTACAGGCTCGTGACAGCCTCACTCCCTATATGAGCCGGAAAACCGCCGCGGATTCTCTCCCCACCATCCTCCTCGAAGCACTGGAGCCCCGCATCGCCCCGGCAGTGTTATACGCGGGACCCGCCGATGATGGGGGAATGAAATTCGATTCCACGCCGGTCAAGCCGACGGATCTGGCTTTTACGCCCGCCGCCACGGTTCCTGTTCAAACAGGTGATCCATCCCTCAATTTTGGCGCAGACCAATTTTCTGTGGATCTTAAGGCTGGCGATTCGGTTCAAATTTTCTCTGACGGGTGGCAGCCTTTCATCAAGGTCACCGCTGGACGTGCAATCGCTTTCTTTTCCGACAAGAACAACAACGATGTTCCCGAGTCAAACGAGTTGACCGGACTCTCGTTGGGCGCGGGAAGCAATGTCACCGTCAATGGTGATGTGGATGGTGATGTTATCGCAAATTTTGATGCCAATTTCACAAATCCTGGCGTCACCAAGAAAGGGGCAATTTCCACCAACGACCTCATCAGCACCAAACAGACCATCGCAGGTTTCTCCGTAACAGGCAGTGTGAGCGGTCGGATCATTGCCGGAGGCAATGTCAACCTCATTACCGTTGGCAATGGGGTCGAACAAATCAACACCGGCACACCTGGCGGAGCTTACACATTCGATTTTGGAGGAACTGGATCGGGGATTGCTGAAGGGAAGGGCACCCTTGCGACTTTCGACCCGGGGCTACGCGGGGCCGCCGGTAACATCTCAAACATCAAGGTCGGGTCTGCCGAGGCCATCTGGGCTGGCGATGGTGGTGCCGGGGGCAAGGGCGGAGATATTGTAAACATCACGGTCGGCGCTGATACGAACGGATTGAAAATTTTTGCCGGTGCGGGCGGTGCGGGAAATGCGCTCAACACCGCCACCGGAGGCATGGGCGGCAAGGTCTCGCAGGTTCTTTTCAAGGGCGTCATTGATACTACTCATGATCTGATCGAAATCGCAGGGGGCGATGGCGGAGATACGTTTGTCGGCTCGAAATCCGTGGCTGGAAACGGCGGCCTCGTTGAAAAAGTCTATGTCGGCTACGATCTCGCCGGCACAAAATACAGCGGATCCCCGAACCTGCTCAAAGACAGCGTCATCGTTTCGGCCGGCGACGGCGGGGATGGCTCATCGGCTGGAAACGGTGGAACAGTTGTCAATGTCAATATTCTCGCTGCGCCGGATTTCGATGTTACCCTCGGGGACGAGATTCAAGTTCTTGGCGGCAATGGAGGCACCCTCTGGGCGTCCGGGACCAAGGCTGGTTTGGGTGGGAGCGTCACGACTTTCAATATCCAGAACATGGATGCTGCCGCAGGTGGATTCTCTGGCACGTTTGTGCATGGCGGAGATGCCAGCGCCTCTGCAATGGTGGCTCCCGTGCCTGGGAGTGCCGCGAGCGGAGGTGCAGTAACAGGTGGAACCCTGCTCGGCTCGAAGTTCACCTTTGCGGCTGGCGATGGCTCAGACACCGAGGCTGCTGGCGGCGCGGGCGGATCAATATCCAACCTTTCTTTCGCGACCAGCGAAGCAATCACCCTCGCCGATCTTTTGGTGAATGCCGGCGACGGGGGAACAACAATCAAAGGCGCCGGCGGGATCGGTGGCGATATCACTGGAATCGTCTCGCCCTTGGCGAAGATCTCGACCTTTTCACTTTTTGCCGGCGACGGAGGGGAGTCGCTGGGCAGCGGCACTGCCGGCGGGCTGGGAGGCCGCGGCGGAAATATTTCCAAAATGGGCGAGATCACCGACAGCAACACATCTGTCCTCGCTGAGTTTATGGTCTCCGCCGGTGATGGAGGTGATGGAATGCGCGGTGGTGGCCTGGGCGGGTCAATTTCCGCACTCGGCTTTTTCTCAAGTTACGCGTCGCTCGAAGCCACCGCTGGCAACGGAGGGAGTGCCACCGGGACAACCGGCACAGGGGCTGCTGGCGGATCGATCTCCTCAGTGGCCTTTACGACCAGGACAAGCGGGGACCTCGCCCAGGACGTGCTCATCCAGGCGGGAGCTGGCGGCAATGCGAAAGGAACCTCTGCCGCAGGTGCCGGTGGCTCGATCACCCTTGCCAATATCCAGGCGGTTGGCAACGTCAGGTTCGAAGCAGGTGCGGGCGGTCAGGCGGAAACCAAGGGAACGACAGGGGCCGGAGGATCGCTCGGCTCCGCATCTGCGGTGAGCGGGCTTGCGGGAATTTCACGCGACGGAAATGTTGCTTATCTGGCGGGGGATTCCGGCATATCGGTTGGCTCGCCCACCAAGGGAGGCAATGGGGGCTCGATTATCAATGTGGTGGCCGCCAGCAACAAGGACATCACCTTCGCGGCCGGTGACGGCCGCTTTGGCGGTAATGGAGGTGACCTTAGCCGCATCGTCTATTACGGAGTTTCAGCCGATGGCCTTGCCGACCCCGGTTCGGCACCTTGGGGGAATATTCTCGTTGAAGCTGGCCAAGGTGGAGCCGCACCCTCCGCAACAGGTTCCGCCGGACGCGGTGGCAATATCACGACACTCACCGGCTACAGCGCCGACTTCAATGTCGGGCTCTTTACTTCCACCGCCTTGGATTCCGCAGGACACCAGCACATCGCCTACTACGACGCCTCGCTCAGCAATTTGAACTACGCGTATTTTGATGGTGCGTCCTGGACGATCACCACAGTTGACCAAATTGGCGATGTCGGCCAATTCGCTTCGCTGGATCTTACCACCGCTAATCGCCCGGTTATATCCTACTACGATGCGACCAATGGCGATCTCAAGCTGGCCAAATTCGATGGCGCTGTTTGGACGACAGAAACCGTGGCTTCCGCAGGCAATGTCGGCCAGTTTTCGTCGCTGGAACTCACCGCCGCCGACCTCCCCCGCATTGTCTATTTCGACCAGACAGAAAAAGACCTCGAATTTGCTTCGTGGAGTGGGTCTGCCTGGACATTGACGACAGTTGATTTTGGCGGGGATGTCGGCATGTATGCATCGCTGGCATACGATGCCGGGAACAATACTCTGCACACCAGCTACTATGACGAGACCGGAGGCAACCTCAAGTATGCCGCATCGGTCGGCGGCGGAGCATGGACGGCCAAGACGGTCGATTCTGTCGGCAATACCGGTCTTCATACAAGCATCGCGGTCAACCCGCTGAACAGCCACGTCGGAATCAGCTACTTTAACCAGACTGCCGGTTCGATCCGCTATGCCGAAGGAACCTCAGCAGGATACTTTTCTGGAAGCATGAAGTTCCTCGTTGAGGGATCAGCCGGAAATGGCCCAGGCCAATCCACATCGGTCGCTTTTGACACAACCACCGGGGATCCCTCAGTGGGCTATGCACAATTTTACGGATCAACCTCATCCATGTATGTCATGGCTGCCGTGACAGACCCCCTCACGGGCAATTATGATTGGTCGGGTGATCCTGTCTTTGTTGGATCGGGGGGCGCCTATTCTTCCCTCGCATTCGATGCCGCTGGGAACGGATTCCTTTCCTACCACGACGGGCAGGCGGGGTCTTTGAAAGCAGCAGCTCTTGGTCCGATTTTCCCGGTTTCAATGACGGTATCCGACAAAGCGGACGCCACTTTCACTTTGAATGCAGGCAACGGGGGCAACAATGGTCGGGCGGGCAATGGTGGTGCGATCACCGGGGTTTCAATTATTGGCGGCGAGGCGGAGTTCTCGATTGTTGCCGGCAATGGCGGCTCGGGAGACACGGCCGGCGGGCTCGGCGGTTCGATCTCCTCGGTGGCCGTGCTGCCGGACATGGTCGTCCGGGCCATCGCGGCTGGCGATGGCGGAGATACAGTGAATGGCAAGGGTGCGAATGGCGGAACGATTAACAAGGTGGACGTCGCGGGCGACATCGGATTCCGCAGCGGGAAAGCTTACGGCTTTGCCACGGACGCTTCGCTCATGGGCGGGCTCTTTGCTGGACGCGGAGGGTTCAACACCACAACGCCTCTTGATGTCAAACTCTTCGGCACCGCCGGGAATGTCACCAACATCACGGCGGCGGCGATTTCCTCAATCGTCGCTGGCCGGGCAGCCTCACCGCAACTCGTCGGCACGGTGGACGGCGTCTTCCTGCGCGGGCTTGAGAAGCCTATCGTCAACGTGCTTGGAGGTTTTTCCAACTTCGGCACCGCCAATCTTGTCGGCGGGAAGGCCAGAAATCCCCTGCTCCCAGATGCAGACGATTTCCAGTTGGCTGGAAGCAGTATTTCGCCATCGGACGAGGCGGTCAGCCCGTGGGTTCTCGGAACGACCAGCCCGATCGACGGGCTCATCGCGGCGCTCAACCTCACGACAAAACGGAATTTTGCCCCGCTTGCTTTCCTCACCAATACCGCCGCCAAGACCACACTGCCGCCGGTTTACAGCCTCCTCGTCCCAACGGTGCCTCTCGCCTGATCTCCCGCCATGAACAAAAGCAATCGCATGAACTCCCAATCGAAGCCACAGCACGCCCGACAGTTTTTGGAGCTCTTGGAGCAGCGCATCGCGCCAGCGGCGGTTTCGTTCGTGGCCCCACCGGTCGGAACCCCGCTTATCGTCAATGCGGGCGAAGGGATCTCGACATCAAACGGATCCGGTGAGATGCTCCTGCAGGTGGATGCCGGCCAGGCACTCGTCTTTACGACGGACCTGAATAAAGATGGCTCGGTGAACCCCGGCGAGATCACCGGCATCTCGGCCGGACCCGGACTCAAGCTCACAGCCTTCACGGATATCAACGGATCGATCGTCACCGACCTCAAACCCGACGGCACCCTCACCGACTCGGACGCAGATATCTCAAACGGCCTGGATGGCAAGGTTGTCCTGAATAACCAGATCTCCAGTATCACGCTGCGCATGCCTACGGCCGCTGAGCTGGGTACCAAGTTCACTGCCGCCCCAACCTCGTTCTCAATCAACGGCGACATCCTTGCCGGAGCCGGACTCGGCAGCCTCAAAGTGGACACCACCGGGGCTGCGGCCGGTGTTCTGCCACAGATCGGCTTCATTAAAACCGGAACGCAAACCTCAGACCAGTGGTTCTCCTTCGGTTATGGGAAAGATGGGGCAGACCACCTTCTTGATCAAAAGGGCAACGATATTTCCGTGCGCAATCAAACCGTCCAGTTCATCCCTGGCAGCGGGCAGACAGGCGGAGATGTGGGCGGAGTCAGCGTCGGGGCCTTCGCGGCCTCGACAGACCCGAATATATCTCCGGCCTTCACCCCCTCCAAATTCACGATCATGGGGATCGAGACCGGCGATGGTGGGGTCGGTGCGCGTGGCGGCGACATCAAGAATGTGACGATCTTTGGAGATGTCGGTGGCCTCAAGCTCATCGCCGGCCACGGCGGGGATGGCACCGTCGGCGGTGCCGGTGGCAATATCTCCAACTTTCAAGACCTCGGCTCGCTCAACAGTGAATACATCCTCCGCACGGGCGATGGCGGTGAGGGATTTCTTGGTGCTTCGGGCAAAGCGGGCAACCTCACACTCAATGGGGTCCAAGTTGACGGAATCGTTAATATCGGCCTGGGCAATGGTGGAAACGCGCTCGGCAATGCCGGGACGGGAACCAGCCTCCTATCCGGCAAGTTCACCAACCAAGTCGGCGTTCTGGACAACCTTGAGACGGTTGAGCTTGTCGGCACCTATCGCGAGATCGGCTCGATCTCCACTGCCGCCATTACCGATTTTGACGGCGACAGCATCTCGGATGTTATCACCATCACGGACTCCCCGGATCGCGTGCTCATCCAAATGAGCGCATCAGGAGAAAAGGTTTACCTCGATAATATTTCCTATTCTCCAATGGAGACACTTTCCTCGGGGATTGTCGTTCAGGACTTCGACAAGGACGGCAACCTCGACATCGTCACAGCCTCCTCCTATCTGGGCAATAAGACCGGCATCCTTGCCTACATGGGCGACGGCGACGGCGGGTTCACGGCCCCTCGCTTCAGCCCGTTCGCCGGCATGACCAGCGTCACCGACCTCGCCAGCCTCGACCTCAATGACGATAAAATCCCCGATCTTGCCATCATCACTGTCGCAGGTGACGGAAAAGGAAAGGTCACGTCTGCCGTCCTCAAAAATGTGGGCGAAGGCTACTTTTTCCTCGACGTCAACAACGCTTTCAACAAGAAGCCGGTCGGAGAAAAAGAATACACCGGCGATTGGGTTATGAAATCCTTCGCGACCGAGGGGGGCGGGGTCGAAGAAGCCCTCGGTTTTGTCGTGAAAGAAACGACTCGCGCTGAACTCGAAGGACTCGTTCAGACCGTGCTGTTTGATGCCGGCTCGGGCCTTTTTGTCGCAGATTCTGCCAGGGCATACTACCCGACGCTGATACCGACGCTCGCCCTTCCCAACGGTTTCGCCGCTCTCGACCTCAATGGGGATAATGCCTACGATCTCGTTGCGACAAATTCCAATAGCGTGGCGATGTTTGATCAAGCTGGGAATCCAACATTTGCTAACGTCACTACTTTCAAAGGCGCAGCCGACGGCTCTCTCAGTCAAGGCGGGATTGTCTCTCTGGGAGACGTCAAAGTTGAAGACATCGTCTCCGGCACGTTCAAGCCGGAGACCGAGCCCGGAAAGGTTGATGGCAGCTACATCAAGGACACGGCATCCGGTTTTCTGTCTCTTGGTGCCACAACCTACCAAGGGGGAAATCCCAACCAGGATGTCAGCGGACTCGTCTATTCGGGCAGCGGCACCAGCCTGGCGTTTTCCACGGACGCCTCTAATATTCTCGCCCTGGACAAAGAGGGCAAGCCGGTGGATACCCTCGGTTTCCAAGATGTCTTTGTTGAGGTCGTTGGGGTTCCCGGATCGGTCGCCTTGATTTCCTCAACGATTGGCATCGGAGGCGACGGCAAGCCGGTGACCATCTATGGCGACGGCGACAGCTCGAACCCGGACTTCAATCCAACAAATCCGGACCGGGTCGTTTTCCAGACCGAGGCCACCAATCTCGTTGCGGGTGATGCGGGAGGAAACTCGGATATTTTGCAGAAAAACCTGTCCTCAGGAGCTTTTTCGTTGGTTTCGAGCAACGAACTTGGTGGGGGCGGAAACGGAGACAGCTCCAATGCCTCCTACTCGACATCCGGCAACTACGTTGTCTTTCAAAGCGAAGCGACCAACCTCATCTCAGCGGATGTTGGCCTCTACACATCCTCTGCCGTCGATTCAACAGGGAAGACCCACATCGCTTATTACGACAAGTCCAGCGGCGACTTGAAATATGCGGTTGTCAATGGCTCCTCGAAGCAGACATTCACAGTGGACCAGCTCGATAATGTCGGCCTCTTCACTTCTCTGGCTCTCACCTCCACTAACCTGCCTGTCATCTCCTATTACGACGCGACCATCCAAGATCTGAAAGTGGCCGCATTCAACGGAACAAGCTGGAGCATCAACACGCACAGCACGCCCGGAGACGACGGCCAGTATTCTTCGCTTGTGCTGGATGCGACCAACACAGCCCGGATCATCTTCTACGACGCCACCGAAAAAGACTTGGAATTCGTTTCGTTTTCCGGTGGAGCGTTTTCCGGGGCTTCTACCATCGACAACTCGGGCAGTGTTGGCGAATTCTCCTCACTCGCCATCGATCAAGCCAGCGGAACCCTCCACGCCAGCTATTACAATGCCACAAGCGGTGATCTCAAATATGCCCAACAAACCGCAGGTGTTTGGGGCGGAGTTACCACGGTCGATACAACGGGAAATACCGGTCTTTACACCTCGATTGCTTTCAGCCAGGCAACCAGCAAGGTGGGAATCAGCTTCTTTGATGCCACGAACAAGGCAATCAAATACGCAGAGGGCACCTCGGCGGGAGTCTTCCTCCCTGCGGGTATCGCCACCGTCGAGGCGGCGGTTGGCTCATTTCCCACCCAGGGAACTTCCATCGAATTCAGTGCTGCCGGCGAGCCCATGGTCAGCTACGCAGCCGTCTCGGCGGATGGAGTGACAAGCGTGCTCAAGGTCGCCGAGCGTGCGGGCACGACATGGACCTCGCAATTTGCCGATTCGGAGCCCGGCACAGGCGGGTATTCCTCATTGGCACTGGATGGGGCTGGCAACCCGCATGTTTCGTATTACGACAGCCTCGATGGCAGCCTCAAATTTGCCCAGCGCGCTGGGACAGCAAACTGGACCGACAAGATCATTGAAAGTGGTGACTCTGACACCAATGGTTTTGCGGATATTTTTGTCAAGCAACTCTCCACCGGCAAAGTCTTTCTCGCCTCTCTCACCAGCAGCGGTGCCCAGCTTGACGCGGATTCATTGGACCCGGTGATCGTTGAGACGGGGGGAAATGTGTTTGTGGCCTTCACCAGCGCGGCCACCAATGCCAATGGCTCGCCGGGGGATTCCACCACACAGGTTTTTGTTAAGAATCTTGTTGGCGGGGAACTCCAGCTTGTTTCCTCAACCGCAGTTGCAGGGGATGGCGACAGCGGGAATGCGGAATTCTCCCAAGATGGCAGCCAGGTTGCCTTCGAAAGTCAATCCAACAACCTCGGCGGATCGACGGACGGAACCCAACAAATCTATGTCAAGCAATGGCTGGCGGGGACTTCCTCGGGCGGAGTGAATGACGGGGTGATCGCGGTGGTCTCGGTCAATGTCTCCACGGCGGTGCCCGGCAACGGGGACAGCTTCAGCCCGTCATTTGACGCGACGGGCACCAAAGTCGCTTTCGCCAGCGACGCCACAAACTTGGTTGGTCAGGACACGAATGGCTTCCGGGATACTTTTGTGAGGGATACGGCGGCTTCCTCGACCTCTCTCGTCTCCGTCGCTCTGTCCGGGCAAGCCTCGTTCGGTGACAGCAACGACCCGGTCTTCAACCCGCAAAATAGCGACCAGATCCTCTACAGCTCGAATGCGACGAACGTCATCGGCGGGCAGGTGGCTGTCTATACCATCACAAGCGATCCCTCAACCACCGGTGTGTCCTTCATCAAGCTCAACGGCTTCTGGGATTCCAACCGCACCTCCCTCGGTTTCGATCACATCTCCAACGCGGCTGACAAGAAACTGGTCGCCTTCGATGCCGTCGGGAACACCAACACAACTCCTGGCTTTACCACTGCCGGCACGGTTGCTGCGGAGCCATTAAAGGGGTTTCTCAAGGTGCGCAACGATCCGCGAGACAACCATGTGGTCGAGAGCTTCCTCGTCGGAGTAGGGGGGAGTCCCTACGGATTTCAACCATACGATTCATCCTATGCGATTTCTGCCGGCAATGGCGGAAATTCCTATCTCGGCAGTGCCGGAGCAGGGGGATCAATCGGCAGTGGCAGGATCAGCAATGGAACAACTGAAAACTCTGCTGCCACAGCCTCTGTGATTCTCTCACAATTGGCTGCTACCACGACAACCCAACTCCTCCAAAATTGGACCACAAGCACCGGGTTTGGCGGAAATGGTTTTGTCAACGGAGGCAATGCCGGCTCGATGAGCGGGGTGATCAGCAGCAGTCTTCGCTTCTCTGGTGGGCAGGGCGGCATGGGCCTCACCGGCACGGGCGGCACGGGCGGCAGCGTTTCCAACTTCCGATCCTCGTATGCAGACCTCGAGGCTGGGGACGGCGGTTTCGGCATGCGCGGCGGTGTGGGAGGATCGGTTACGGGAGGAGGAAATACTGCCTACGCGGATGCTGCTTATGAGTGGCTCTATTTTGCTTCCGGAAGCGGCGGGGATGGTGTTCTGGGTGGAGGGAGTGGCGGGAATCTAGCAAATATTACCCCGGACATGAGGGAAATTTTTGCAACTGCCACAGGTGCCTTCACGATGAAGTCCGGCTCGGGTGGTGATGCAGCTGCCGGGCAAGCTGGCAATGGCGGCAATATCACCAACACGCTCCCGCTGCTGACCAGCACCTACAAGCACAGTGTCAGCTTCCTCGCTGGTGCGGGGGGTGACGGTCTCGTGGGCGGCGCGGGCGGGGCAATTGCCAATTTCAAATTTGCGCCCCAAGGTGGGAACGTATTGGAAGCGTGGAGCTTTATAGCCGGCGATGGCGGCAGCGGCGTGACAGGAAATGGTGGCGCTGGTGGCGGCATATCCGGCGTGACGACGGCGGGCACGGGGATCGGGAAAGACGACATCACTTATCAAGATGCCGTGTTCAGTCGGTTTGTTGCGGGCGACGGTGGCGACAGCTACGGTGCTATCGGTGCGAAGGGCGGCGGCCTCTCGTCCATCACGTCCACCGCAACCAACGGCAGCCTGGTCTTGGCCGCAGGAGCCGCAGGCCATGCGCTTCTCCAAGGTGGAATCGGCGGCACGGTCACCGGGCTGTTCGTGAATGTCGGAGGTGCCACAATTGATGACGCAAAAATGGTCATCATCGCCGGAGCGGGCGGGAATGCCTCGTCCGTGGCACCCGTGGCACCGGCGAGCGCGGCCAATGGCCCGACGCCCGCCGAGCGGATCGCCAATGTGAAAATTTTTGGCGGGCGCAATAGCATCGGCGGCAATGGCGGCGACATCACGAATGTCACCCAGCCGAATGCCGTGCTCGGGCGCATCGACCTCATCGCTGGCAATGGCGGGTCCACTCTCAACTACGGGACAACCTACCCGACTGATAAAACTCCGGTCGGCCGCGGTGGATCGGTTACCGGAATCAAGCTCACGACCGATATCGGAGACATGGACCAGTCGCATGCCATCAAGGCCTACGCTTCGGATTTTATCCAGACCGTCATCGACGACCCGGGCACACCCATCCTCCATACCACCGGCAATACCGGCCTCGTTGCTGGGGCGGCGGGATTTGTCAAGGATGGGAAGAACACGCCAAACGGCGTCAACGGATCGGTTTCCGGCATCGAGGCCCGCAACATCATGTCCATGGTCGCCGGCTCGGTGGACCGCATCGCCGCTATCACTACACTTGGGTCCATCAAGCTCCAAGCCGGCGGTCAGCTTGGTGCTTACAAGACCCAGCCGATCGGTGCCCAGGCCGTTCCTGTCGAGCACAGCCCGACAAAGCCTCTCTACCTCTATGCGGACGGGATCACAGAGAGTTCCGTCCCAGTGGCCGGTGGTCGCCTCATGGACGGTGCCATCTTCACACGCACCAATAACTCGGGGTATCCGACCAGCGGACGCCTCTTTGCCTCTTAGCGAACAGGTTAGGAAGCTTCGGAGAAAAAACAGCCAATCCCCATGAAGCTGAAACGAGTCACCCCAAACCGCAGGAAATGACGCGGGCAGGCACATAAACATTTATGAAAAACATGATCGGCTTGGAGCAACTGGAACCCCGGATTGCCCCGGCGGGCATCACTTTGGTGAACGGCGCGAATCTTCTCTCCGCAGGCGATCAGGGAAACCTCTCGGAGGCCGATCCGGCGAGCGACGCCACGACGCTCGTCAAGTGCTCGGCAGGCAAGGCGCTTGTTTTCTGGGATGCCACGGCCCGCGAAATCAAGGGGATCTCGGTTGCCGACGGGGTGAACCTGGAAGTTCTGGGCAACATCACCGGCGATGTCGTAACCAACCTCGAAGCCTCCGGGTTCCTTTCGGACTCCGACAACAACCCGGACAACGGGCTCGACGGAGGCAAGCTCCTGCCGAGCTCGATCGCCGGCATCAAGACCAACGCCTACTTCGACAGCAAGGGGAAAGCCCAAAACGGCGACGCCGGCCGCATCGTCGCCGGCGGTTCGATTTCTAACGTCACCCTCAACGGTGACCTCAAGGGTGCCTATGCAGGCGACGGGATTTTCGACGCAGTCGCCTCGGCTGCCCTCCCGAACGGTTCAACCGCCCCCGTCGGAGGCACTCCGGATACGTCGTTCAAATTCGATCTCGGAATGAACTTCGACAAGTCGGGGAAATCCGACATCTCAACGATGACGCTCAAGATGTCGGACGCCACGTTCAGCAACACGGCCTCGATCAACAACGTCTCGTTCGCAGGCGGAACAAATGTCGGGTTTTTCTCGGGCGACGGCGCGGCCGGCGCGGCCGGCGGATCGATTTCCAAAGTTTCATTTGTGGGAGCAATTGTCGATGCCGGCGCGACCGGTTTTTTCACGGGAAAATCCTATGTCGTATCGGCCGGCGACGGCGGAAATTCAGCAACCAATGGTGTCGGCGGAGCAGGCGGAAATATCGCAGGGATCACGGAGACGGGAAGCGGCGGAAATGTCTATATCCACTCCGGTATCGGTGGCGACGGCGGTGCGGCCGGGGGGAACGGAGGCGTCGGCGGCTCAGTCGCCACGCTCGACCTGCAGGGCGGCGTCATTGCCTACGACATCCAGTCCGGCCACGGCGGAAACGGCACCGCTGGCGGCGCGGGAGGCGGTGTCTCCTACGCCAATATCACCTCACAGGGTCCGATCTCCCTCGCCGGACCGTTCTCCTCCACGATGGGCGCGGATCAAAAGGACTTCTTCGTTATCAATCGCAGCACCGGAGAAATGACGCTTGTGAATGGCACGACGCTCGACGCGGGCACCATCATACCCGCCCTCGCTTCGGACCCGGTGGACGCCATCGCGTCCGACCTCAACCAAGACGGCTACCTCGATGTCGCCATTGTCTATGGCGACGGCAGTCTTGGAACTCTCATCAATCATGCAGGCGATGGGACGTTCGACTACACGGTCAAGGATCTCGGCTTCAAACCCGCCAAAATCCTTGCCGGAGACTTTGTTGGCGACGGTGACAACCCGGAACTCGCAATCATCGCCACCAGCAAACTCCAGACAACTCTCAAGCTCTATTCCGCCGCCGACCCCACCGATGCGGCCAACTTCCTCTCCGATACCTCGAAATTCCGACCCCTTGTCCTCAAGATGGGAAATCTGGCCGATGTCGCCGGAGGCGATCCCGCAGGCAGCCTGGGCTCTCCAATGCAGTTGAACCCCAAAGAAATCGTCCCCCATAGCGACCTCACGCTCGCCTTCGCGGCGGGCACCCTTCAGGGCATCGTCAGCCAGGGCTCGGGAACCACGGGGGATCCGTTCTATTTTGCGACAAAATACACCGACCCGGATGGAAAAACATTTAATGCCCCCAAAGTTAAATTCGGCTCCGGCATCCGCGATATTGATTTCAATTTTGCAGGAGTCCACAAGTTCATCGCCGAACAGTTCATCGCCGAACAGTCCATCGCCGTCGTCAGCGCGAACGGAGCAGCTGCAAGCTTGGTCGTCATTGACAAGGCGCCGCCGCCCCCACCGGTAGATGGCGAGCCCGCCCCCGTCGCTTCGGACCAGTTCGTTTTTAATGTCAAAGCGGCCCTTCCTCTGCCTGGCGGTTCTGGCACCATCCTCCAGGCTGCTTGGACAGCCGCCGCCCTGAGCAGAGGCGATTCGCCCGTCCTCATGCTGCTGACCTCGACTTCCACCAAGTCAAATTTCCTCATCTACGGCAATTATGATGCGACCGCCGGGCTCATGAAGCTTCAGGATACTTATTCTGTGGATTTCCTGGTGAATTCCACCGCCAATAACTTCCAGTTTGCATCCGAGGCAGACTCCCACATTTTCACCACCGGCTATGTCACGATGGCGCTCGCCTACCAGAATGTTTTTCCGGTCGCGACTGAACCGCAGGCGTTCGCGCTTCCGTTTCCGGGAAAGGACATCCAACTCAAAACCGGAGCGGGAGGGAACGGAACATTGGGGGCCGGAGGGAGTGGCGGGGACATCCGAAGCCTCAATTTCGATTCAAACTTTGCGACAATCGCCGCTGGCGGCGGCGGCCTGAGTCAGTCGGGGGCCTGCGGAAATGGCGGGTCAATATACAACGCGGCAGCGTTCAGCACCGGTTCGGCGCGGATCACGCCCACCATGGCGGTGACCGATTCGCTCACTGTCTCGGCAGGTGACGGTGCCACGGTCACCGGCACGGCCACGTCTTCGCGCGGCGGCCACGGCGGCTCAATCTCGGGAGTCACGTTCAACACGACCGGCCACATCGTCGGCTCTGATCTGGTCCGGGGTGATATGGCTCTCGCAGCGGGCAAGGGCGGCAGCAGCCAGAGCCTCGCCGCTGGCAACGGCGGATCAATATCTTCCACCGCGATCACCAACGCGAGGAACATCCAGATCACTGCCGGCGCGGGCGGAGTGGGAACTTTGGGTGTGAACGCCGCAGGCGGCAACGGCGGGAGCATCACAGGTATCCTCGGCGGTGATACCTCCAATACCGGGACAAGAGAAATTACGGGCAGCCTGATCGCTACGGCGGGGATGGGCGGGAACTCGGAAAATGCATCGGCCGGTGCGGGCGGGAATGTCTCTACGGTTAATGTCAGCTCGATAAAATCTCAAGCCTCCGCCTTTAACCTCACTGCCGGCAAGGGCGGAGATTCTTCCGGGCTCTCAGTCTCGGCAAATGCCGGCGCGGGCGGTTCGGTCATCGGTGTCACTGCACTGGAGCTCAAAGTCAACCCGAACATGGTCGCCGGCACGGGCGGCAACGCCGTCAATGGATCCGGCGGCACCGGCGGCTCAATCAGGAATTTTACCTACGAGGGAGGTCTGCTCAACCTCACATCGGGGCTTGGCGGAAATTCAACAGGAGTTTCGGGCACTGGCACCGGAGGTGCCGGCGGCTCGATCTCCGGCATCAACGCCAGCATCAAGGGCAGCGGCTACATGACGGTCGAGGCCAGTCGTGGCGGCAGCGGGGTCGGTGCCGGTGGCGGTGCGGGCGGCACTGTCACGAGTTCTTCCTTCAAGCTCAATCCGCTCGACCGTTCGACCGGCGACGAAACCCTCGGCGTGACGGTCAAGTCCGGCATCGGCGGCAACGGCTCGCGCGGTGGGGCGGGCGGTCTGATTTCCGGGGTCTCCTGCGAGGGCGTCTATGACAACCCCGGCAACGATGGGTTCGTCACCGTCATTGACTCGATCGCCATGAAGTTCGAAGCCGGAAACGGCGGCACCGGATCGGCGGGCGACGGCGGCGCGGGCGGATCGATCAATTTCGGAAAGACACTTCTCGGGATCTCGCAAATTGATGCGGACAGCACGAACCCCGACTTCCTGCCCGGCGACGAGGCGTTGCGGGTCTCCGCAGGCAACGGCGGGGACGGCGCGGTTAAGGGCGGCGCGGGAGGCTCGGTCAACTCACTCAAGGCCGCCAATGTCAAGGCCAACAACCTCGGCGATCCGATCCCGCTCAACATTCTCAGCAGCGCATTTGTCCGATCTGGCGACGGCGGCGACGGCGGCTCCGGCGACGGCGGATTCGGCGGATCGGTCGTCTCGACCCGCCTCACTGTCGAACGTCAGCAAAACGAACTGACCGACAATGGCAATATTGTCGAACCTCAGCAAAACGAACTGACCGGAAATATCCGGATCCTCACCGGCGAGGGAGGAAATTCGGTTGCGGCGAAAGGTGGATCGGGCGGATCGCTCCAGAATTCCACGTTTACCGCAATCAACGGGAACAATGACGACGGATACGCCGCGCTTCTCCAGACCGGCAGCGGCGGCACTGGCGCAAAATCAGGTGGTGCCGGCGGCAATATCGCCAGCATCACGCTCGCGGTCACATCGGTCGGAATCGATGGAACGAACGCGAATATTTATAGTGCTGTCATTCTCGCGGGCAGCGGTGGCAACGGAACCGGAGTTTCAAAAGCCACCGGCGGGGCAGGCGGATCGATCTCCGGCATCACCCAACCCGCTGGCGTCTATAGCGTCATCAACCTCATCCAGGCGGGCAGCGGCGGCAACAGCAGCACGGACATTGCGGGAGCCATCGGCGGCAGCGTCACGAACGTCATATCCCAAGGCTACATCGGTGCCCTTACCGCCGCCGGCTCCCCCCAAGGGCTCTACAACTCGGTGCCCGTATCCGATGACATTGACCCCCTCGTTCCCGACAAACACCAGGGGGTCTTCTCCGGACTCGGAGGCACGGGCTCGGCTCGCGGGCTCAACGGAAGCGTCACGGGAGTGAGTGCTCCGGCGATTGCGGCCATCGCCGCAGCCAACCTTTCCGGAACATTCGACCAGGCTGCCGTCGTCAGCAAGATCGCCGCCCTCTACCACCCGGGATTCGACATGGACAACAGCGGAACCTACTCGCCGGGCGATGGCTACATCCGCGCCTCCAAATTCGATCCCGCGAAGGATCTCGTCTCGCTCGACCTGAAAATCGTCACCACCGCCAACCTCGTCACCAAGACAATCCCGTTCGTCAACCCAGTGCCCTGACCGCAGCTCCGGCAAGTCATCCCAAGTTTACTTCACACAGATAGAAGGGACATGCAACAGAATCGGACATCCCGAGCCATTTGCCTCGCTGGTAAATAATTTTTCAACTCGTAACATGCTGTCATTTAGTGGATTTTAGCTGTTCAACTGCGGAATTTAGGAAAAACCAACTCCACTGCCCGATCTTTCGGAATCGTTGAATAAAAGCTCGCCGTTGTCTCGTCTTCTATTTAAAGTAATATCATGACGCCCTCAAATTCCACAACATCCACGGTGTTTCTCCGCAGGGTCCTTTTTTTTCTTCTTCCGCTTGTTTTCGCAGGGGTGGCAGGAATTTCCGAAGCAGCCTCTCTCCCGGTGCCCATGCGGGTGGATGCTGGTGGACGGGCGGCAATTTTATCGGTTCCGGCGGGATGCACAAGCGTGGCCATCGAGCGCTTTGTCCAGAGGAAGTGGGTTCCGTTCCGGACGATGGGAGTGGCGAATGCCCCGGTGACAATGCGCGTGGAGCTTGCTCCCGGCACGCCGGTTTCCGCCTGGCGGGCCACCGGCCAGATTTCGGCCCTGGTTCGCCCGGTGAAGAAATACCCGTCTGCATTTTATAGTGGCGCGCACGTCTTCGGCGCGGCATTGGCGCCGGATAGCGAGGTTTCTGGCAGCTCGCCGGTTTTTGCGACAGACGTGGCCTACTCAAGCGCCATGGCCACCGATGCGGGCGCGGCGAAATCTACTGCTGCCACGACGGCGGTTCCTGAGGAGTCGGACATCTGGAAAGCGGACGGGAGCACCGTGTATTTTTTCAATCAGCTCCGCGGGCTGCAGGTCGTCGATCTTGCCGACCCGTCAGAGCCGGTTCTTCAGGCGTCGCTAAGGCTTCCGGCCACCGGGCAGGATCTCTATGTCGTTCCGGGTGCCGATGGCGCGCGGCGTGCGGTCCTGCTCACCAAGGAATACGATAGCTCGACATGGCGATCGCGCACCGGGATCAAGGTCGTGAAGGTCGCCGGTGGCACCGCGGAAATCGTCGCGGAATCGACACTGGATGGCTGGATGGTGGACAGCCGTCTTGTTGGCAACCGGCTCTATGTCGCGACCCAGGATTGGGCAGCTTCAAATGGCACCGTGACGCTGCATGAGATCGCGGCCGATACGGCCGCTGTCTCCGCATCCCATGCGCTTTCCGGCTATTCCCCGGTCGTCTCGGCCGGGGAGGGCTGGCTGGCGATCGCTGTGCAGCCTCCCGAAGATTGGACGGTTTCCCGCGTCTCGCTCTTCGCCTTGGGAGATGACGGGGCGAAACCTGTGAGCAGCGCTCCCATCCCGGCAGCAGGCCGCGTGTATGACAAATTTAAGATGCAGTATTCCGGCGGGGTTCTCAGCGTGATCTCTCAACAATGGGTTTCGGACGGTCAGAACTGGTGGCGCGGCACGCCGGTCAGCGTTCTTGAGACCTTCACCGGGACCGGCGAAAAGCTGGCCGGGTTGGAGATCATGCGCGGCGAGCAGCTCTACGCCACGCGATTCGCCGCCGACAAGGCCTATGTGGTCACTTTCCGGCAGGTGGATCCACTCTGGGTCATTGACCTTGCAGACCCGAAGAGCCCGGTGATCGCCGGGCACCTGGAAGTCCCCGGATGGTCCACCTACATCGAACCCGTGGGCGACCTGCTCTTCAGCATCGGCTTCGATGGCGGCAAGGTCGCGGCTTCGTTGTTTGATGTTTCCGATCCAGCGCATCCCTCCCTGCTCGACCGCGAGTTCATGAAGGGAGACTGGGGCTACAGCGAGGCCACCTACGATGAAAAAGCCCTCAAGGTCCTTGCGGCCGAGGGGCTCGTTCTTATCCCCTATACCGGCATTGGCAAGAACGGCGCGACCGAGCACTTCGTCCAATTGCTGGACCTTGATGCCAAAGCGGGGGACCTCCGCCAGCGCGGGGTGATCGCCCACGACTTCCAACCCCGCAGGGCCGCAATGATCGGGGGAACCCTCGCCTCAATTTCGCAAAAGCAGCTCATCACGGCCGATGTGGCCGACCGCGACGCTCCAGCCATCCTCGCCGACCTGATTCTGGCGTGGCCGGTCGACCGCCTGCTCGCTTCAGGAGATTTTCTCATCGAGATTTCGGCTGGAAATTCCTGGGCCGGAGAAACTCCCATGGCCGTCGTGGCAAGCGTCAATGACCCCGATGCCGCCCTTGGCGAAGTGTCGCTCGGCGATGGCTTGGTGAAAGACGCTCTGCTTCGCGACCGGCGGCTTTATGTCCTGCGTCAGACGCCGGCGGACACCGGCACTTACTGGTATCGGCCGATGCCGGTCCTTCTCTCCACCGCCGCCGGCGCGCCCTCGTCGCCCATCGGCTCAGCACGCGCGCTTCACCTCGATGTTTACGACATCTCGGCGCTGCCGGCCATGCCCCTCCTCGGCACGACATCCGCCGCCCTGCCTGACAATGTTACGTCGTTTGAAACAGGAAGCCTCCTCGAGGCCTCGACGTCGCGCCTCGTGACTTGGATCCAGCCCCAACGGTGGTCGTCGTGGATGCCTCCCATCTATCACATCGCCGACGATTTCAATGGGGGCAGGATTTTACCGGGCGCAGCCTCCGTGGGCAGGATTTACCCGGGCGCAAAATCCGCCGAACCCGCCAGAGCATTCGTTTTCGATGTCTCCACCGACTCGCCGAAGGCCTTTGCTGCAATTGTCATGGTGCCCACCGGATCGTCAGCCATAAAAGCCGCCACGGCGGGCGGCGGTCTGTTTGTCTTCGGCTACAGCTCAAAAGCAACCTCGGTGGACAATCTCGCCGGGGGCACGGTCAGCACGCGCCAGCACAAACTGCGCATCCTCGATGTCGCCGGCACCCCGGCGCTCCGTGCAGCGATCGACGTTCCCGGACAGCTCTTCTCGGTCACCGATCTGTCAGCCGACGGGTTTCTCGCCTGGACCGAATCGAGAAGCGTGGCACCCAAGAAGAACACCGCTTCCCGCCAGGTGCAAGTCAGCGCATGTGACGGCCTCGATGTCTTCCTTGTCGCCGGCACCGAACTCCCCGGCACCGGGGTATTGGCCGCTGACGGCCGCAGCCTGTTCTCGGTGACGGCGAAGGGGACTTCCGTGGTCCGCCACCGGCTCACGGATTCGCGCACGCTGGCCCTTCAGGATTCCCTCGACCTCGGCTGGACCCCGGAGAACCTTCGGGTGATTTCCGGCGGGCTCCTCGGCAGCAAGTGGGGCCGTCTGTTCCGTGCACCATGGTCGGACACCGGGACAGGCGAGGTTCTGGACTGGCAGACCGACCGCACGGTCAACCTTTCCAGCGTGGTTCCCCGTCCGGACGGTTCCGTATTTTCTCCGTCGGGCGCTTATGGTGTGGATGTGTTGAGCGCGGGCCAATAATGTGAAAAAGCTTCCGGTTGTTGTCCTGCTCATCCTCGGGTTGTTTGCAGCCGCATTCTGGTTGTTTCTCCAATCCGGGCAACCTGCGAGCCAAGCGCCCGCTGCTTCCACCGGAAACGGCAGCTCGCCGGGCGGGAAGGGATCCCTCCCTTCACCAACCGCCCCGCCGCAGCGAACCACTCCTGCCGAGGTCGCCCCAGTCGCCTCCGCTCCGGTTCCGGTTCCCGATGGAGGGGAGAAAATATCGGCGATCATCTCCAATCAGAATCTGGATTTCCCCTCGGCGGTTGTCAGCCTGCTCGAAATCCTCCCGGGGCTGACCGAATCGGAGCAGGCGGAGGCGGCCCAGCACGCTGCGAACCTCTCGGATGAAAAATCCGCCGCCCAGTGGTCGGCGATGCTTGTGGCCGGCCAGCTCCCACCGGCTGCGGGCGAAGTCCTCTTCAACGACCTTCTGAACCGTCCGCACGATTTGACCATGCCCGCCCTCGCCGCGATGGCCGACCAGCCTTACCACGCGAAAAGCAAGGACAGCATCGCAATCCTCGATGTCCTCTACGGACAGCCGCCGCAAGGGAAACAATGGGCCGCATGGGTCAAGGAAAAAATGGCCGAAACACCGAGGTGAAAAACCGGGCGTGCCCTCGGCCTCAATGATCGCACCCATGCGCCAATGTGCGCAACGAATGTTCCAAAATGCGGAGACTGCCCGCGTGGAGGAGACGGTTTCCCTCCCACCTCAGGATGTCCAGCCGTATTGCGGCCATCCTCGCCACGAATACCAACGCACAGGATTTGACATGCCGCCGCCCGCTGGTAGTTTCAAAGCTTAACCAAGACCCACATGTTCTGCCATCTTCGCAGGGGGATCCCCGCTGTTCTTCTTTCATTTCAACTGTTTGCACATCATGGAGTTGCTGCATGGACATGGCGAGACCCCCTGCCCCAGGGGAATTCCCTGGACGCCATTGCCTATTCGCCAGCGCTCGACACTTCGGTGGCCATCGGCGATTTCGGGGCATGCGTCCTCAAAGCCGGCTCCGGCGCTTGGGCGTCGGTCCCAGCGTTTTCCGGCAACCAGAGCCTTTCCTCCGTGGTATGGGCCAACAACCGGTTTCTTGCAGCCGGCGGCACGGCAGGGCTTTGGACCTCGGCCAACGGCACGGCATGGGCCCAGGGGCAATCCGGCGTGTCGGGCTCGATCATAGCCGGTGAGACGGGGAAGATCGCGGTCCTGTCGGGCAACCAAGTCTGGGTTTCCGACGATGCCTCCGCGTGGACATCCGTTCCTCTGCCTCCGCCTCCAGATGCCAATTCCCACTACCGGGCTCTCGCCTTTCTCGGTGGCACATTTGTAGCGACTGGCGACGCCGGACTCGTGGCCCGATCGGTCGATGGCGGAAGAACCTGGTCGTCCGTCACCAGCGGGTTCTCCTCCAATCTCGATTGCCTTGCCGCCGGCAGCGGAAAATTCGTGGCCGCCGGATGGTATTACACGAATGCCGCCACAGGCGAATACTCGGCCCAGGTGATCCATTCCACCGACGGCCAGACATGGGCCGCTGGCACGATCCCGACCCCGCCTGCCGGAAATTATTTCTATTCGGTGCTCCCGGTCGCCTCTGGCTTTCTGGCGGGGGCATCGGCCGGGCTCTTCTTCTCGCAGGATGGCTCCCAGTGGTCGGCGGCGCAGGGTGCGCCAACGGATTTTTTTCCCTCCGCTGCGGCAAGCGACGGTGCCGCCGGCACCTTTCTTGTCGGAAATCGCGGCGGCATCTTTCGTCTTGCCTCCTCGCTCGCTTGGGATCGCCAGACTTCCGGAGCTATCACCGGCACCTACCTCTGGCTCCCCAGGTTTTCTTCCGCCGCGCTGGGGAACTTGGTCCTTGCCAAAGATGACAACCGCAGGGCTCCGGCCATCTATCGGTCCGATGATGCCGGGACGACCTGGACCGAGCAGTCCGGAGATGTTTTCCTGAGGCAGATGTCCGGTCTCACCACAAGTGGCAGCCGCATCATGGCATATTCGGATGGTGACGGCACGCGGGTGGCCGGGGTTTACTCGACGACCGACGGCACCACTTGGCAACTCGTGACTCCGTCTGAAATCCCCTGGACGACCAACGCCACCTTTACCCGTGTCAACTCCCTCGCTTCCAACAGTTCGGAATCCGTGACCCTAGCCCTCACCGTCGAAGCCACCTTCGATGAACACCGCGCTTATATCGCGACCCGCAAGCTCTACAGATCGACCGCATGGGGAGCATGGTCTCTCGTCAGACTGGCCGCCGTCAGCCAGTTCCCTCCGCAGTGGAACAGCGTCGAAACCGTATTTTGGGACGGCACGAAGTTCGTCATGCTCCTCTATCCGGGCCGCATCTTCACTTCGACCAACGGCTTGAGTTGGACCCAGCTCCCGGCGCTTCCCAAAGACTCCCTCACCACGCTTTCCGAGTATGTCCCGTCGGGTGCCCCCGCCGCCAATACCGCGTTCTCCGTGGCCTCGAACGGTTCCCTCCTTGTCGCCCGCAGCGAAAAACTCGGTGCCACCGGCGACCCGGGACCTTGGGAGAACGGCTATGCCAGGTTCTTCTCCTACGTCAAAGGCAAGTGGCAGGAAAATTCCGTGCGGATTTCCTCCCCCTCCTCGCATCTCAACCAGATCTTCTGGGATGGATCGAGTTTTCTCGCCCCGGTGCCCGGGCGTCTTCTCGCCTCTTCGGATGCCATCACCTGGAGGGAGTGGGAAGTCGGCGCGTCGCTCCAGACCATCGTTCCATCGGCTCTCCAACTTGTTGGGTTCACCACCGAGACGGCTGTGATCACGTCTCCGGTTGGCGAAACCTCAGTTGCGCCTTCCGCCCGCATCAGCCCTACGGTAGGCGATGCTTTTTCCGTCAGCGTGACCTCGACCGATTTTTCCTGGAGCGCGGTTGCGAACGTGCCGTGGATTCAGGGCTTCGCCCCGGTGGGTTCCGGCAATGCCACCCTGAGCATCTCCGTCCAGCCGAACAAGACTTCCACCGCTCGCAGCGGCAGCATCAAGATCGGCCGTGCGGCCCTTGTCGTCACACAACCTTCCAGCACCGCCTTTGTGCCGAAGACCCTTGTCGGCACCGCTTCGTCGGCCACCATTCCGTTCACCGGCGGCTGGTCCGCTCAGGCCGACCAGCCGTGGGCGACATTCCCGGCCGCCTCGGGCTCGGGTCCGGTCAAAGTGAATTTCTCCGCCAACCCCTCGTCGTCGAGCCGGGTTGTCAATGTGACCGTGAACGGCCTCCTCTATTCGTTCACCCAGGCCGGGAACGCCCCCGCCGCGAGCTATTCGGGCGCGGTCGGCGAACTGGGCGATATCCTTCCCCCGCTGCTCACGGGCACCAACCAGCCGCTCGCCCCACATTTCCTGTCCGTCAACGGCAGCCTGACGCTCACCGTTTCCTCCCCGTCTCCGGCCAGTCCGGACGGCGCGTATTCCGCCACCCTCAACTTCTTTGACGGAACCGCCAACCTCGTCTTCCGCGGCAAAGGCAACATGGGCCCCGGCGGCATCCTGCAAAATGCCACATGGACCACCGGCGGAAGAACTCCGCGGACCGTCGCCGTCTCGCTCTCCCCGCTCGCCAACGGTGCCGGCAGCCAGGGGCTTGCGGGAACCGCCCTCCTCGCTGGAAACCAGACATGCGATGTCCTCGCCGGAAAACAAATTTACAGCGCAAAGTCCAACCCCTGGCCCGTGGCGGAGTCCCTTTTCACAATGACCCTTCCGGTTACCGACGATCCTTTCGCAGGCACCGGGGCCTGCACCGTCGCCATCTCCTCCGACGGCGTTGCCAAGATCGCCGGCCGCCTCGGCGATGGCTCGGCAATCACCCTGTCCTCCCCGGTCTGGGGTGCCACCGGCGCCCCTGCCGAAAAAATCCTCTTCCTCGCCACCCCGGTTGCAAACAACCTCGGGTTCCTCGGCGGATGGCTCGCCAGGCAGGTCGTTGCTCCCGGCCCGTGGGTTGGTGCCGGCACATGCGCGCTGCCCGGGTTCGCCCACCCCATCGCCCCGGCCATGTCCCCCTATGCCAAACCCGCCCCGAATTCCCCGGCCGTCAATTGGCCGGCCCCCGCCACCCTCAATATCATCAACGCCGATTTCCTCAACCTCGGCGGCAACGTGACCATCAACTCCGCCAACAAGCTTGCCGTCACTCCCGCCAGCGGCAATGTCTCCTACTCCCTCGTCCTCAACCCCGCCACCGGTGCCGTCTCCGGCCAGTGCTCCTACCTGCCCCTCGGCACCTTGTCTCCCAAGAAAGCCACCGCGACGATCTGCGGCGTCCTCGACCAGTCCACCCGCCGCATCGACGGGCTCATCCTCTTTTCCCCGGCAAATACCGGCATCCTCGAAATCGTCCCCTGACCCCCGGTAGGGACGCCTCGCCGCAGAAAAAAGTCGGGCACCCTGACAGTGTGCCCCCACCACCGGTAGGGACGCCTCGCCGAGGCGTCCGACTTTTTTCACCCCAGAGCATCGTGCGCAATGAAGACATGCGGCCACTGCTCCGGTTCACCGACAAGCCCCGCGCGCACCGGGTCTGGAAATCGGAGCAGCGCATGCGCGTGGTCGGGCATCACGAGGAAGATCCGGCAATACCAGATCGCAGAATCATTCCGGTGGCGCACGGCCTCGAGGATCGCATCCGCGTGCCGCGCGAGGGTATCCGACCCGCGCGGCTCTGCGCAAAACGTCACAAAAAAGGTCGCCTCCTCGACAGGAATGCCAATAGGAGTCTCATGCGGAAGTTGTTTGCGCCCGATATCCATGCTCCGCACAAATAGGCTCAAGGCACCCGATCTGATAAGAAGAATAAGTCGGGCACCCCGGCGGTGCGCCCCCACCGGTAGGGACGCCTCGCCGAGGTCCGACTTCGCTGGTCTGGCGCGCGCTATCGTTGCGGGAAAAAATAGTCGGGCACCCCGGCGGTGCGCCCCCACCACCGGTAGGGATGCCTCGCCGAGGCGTCCGACTTCGCTGGTCTGGCGCGCGCTATCGTTGCGGGAAAAAAAGTCGGGCACCCCGGCGGTGCGCCCCCACCGGTAGGGATGCCTCGCCAACCAGGCGGCCGGGCGGCCGCTCGGTAGACTGCCGGAGGCAGCCCGCAGGGCGAGACGCCGGGGCCGGCGCGAGTCAACTGATCGGCGTCCGACTTTTATCCGGCCCGCCGGACCACCCGATGCTGGAAGTTGATCAGCGTCACCCGCTGCGCCGTCTGCGGCGCGGCCGGCGCGGCTTGCTTCTGCGGCGGCTGCAGCGTGAACTGCCGGTCCCCCAGCGCAGCGCACTTCCCGACCTGCATCTCCTCCGCATCCACGGAAATTTTCGACAGGTCGTGGTCCGCCTGCATCGCCAGCCAGAACTGCGGCTTCACCCCGAAATACAGCCCCAGCCTCACCGCCATCGCGGGCGAGATCCCGCGGTTCCCCCGCAGGATCTGGCTCAACGTGATCTGCGGCACCCCGATCTCCTTCGCCACCCGATACGCGCTCAGCCCCAGCGGCTCCATGAACGAACGCCGCAATATGTCCCCCGGCGTCTTCGCCGGCTCCCGCTTCTGGGGTGGCTCGTTTTTCTTCCCGGTGCCGATTTTCGCCGCCCGCCCCGCTGCCTTCGCCGTGCTGCCAACTGCTCGTTTGGATGTCATATCTTCAAACTATACTATATTCGACATATAGCAAGCCCAAACGGCTCCTGATGGGCGTCCGTAGAGAAAAAGTTGGCGGGTTCGGCGACCCCGCCCCACCACCGGTAGGGACGCCTCGCCGAGGCGTCCGTAGAGAAAAAGTCGGCGGGTTCGGCGACCCCGCCCCACCACCGGTAGGGATGCCTCGCCGAGGCGTCCGCAGAGAAAAAAGTCGGCGGGTTCGGCGACCCCGCCCCACCGTCGGTAGGGACGCCTCGCCGAGGCGACCGCAGAGGAAAAGTCGGCGGGTTCGGCGACCCCGCCCCACCGTCGGTAGGGATGCCTCGCCGAGGCGTCCGCAGAGGAAAAGTCGGCGGGTTCGGCGACCCCGCCCCACCGGGCATCGTCCCAGCAGCTTTCACCGCCAAAAATCCCACACAAAAAATTTTTATTTTTTTCCAAAAAGGATTGACCGTTTGGTGCTCTCTGATAAACAGGCTTCAAATCAGCGGCAGGTCCGCTTGATAAATACAAACAATAGTAAAGAAAAAGTTAGTATCTCAAACACATCAAGCCACCGGCCATCAGCCAGTAAAAAAATTCCACTTCTCACAAAATGAAACTCCAAAAATCCTACTTCAGCAACCGCTTCGCAACCGTCCTGAACAAAGCCGCCGCAGCCAAGACCGCCCGCAAGTCCCGCCCCATCGCCACGACGGAAATGGAGGCCCTCGAAAGCCGCATCCTCCTCAGCGGCATCGGCACTGGCCTCAACAAACGCAACGTCACCTTCTTTGATGCCGACGGCGACAAGGTTCAGGTCAACATCCAGGCTGCCCCAGGTGCAAAGAATGTCTCCTTCAATATCGACCTCGGCGGAGCCACCAACAACGCCGACGCCGCCAATATCACCATCAATGGCAACGGCTCCCTCGGAATCGTCGTCACCCCGGTCGGCAGCTTCACCAGGCCCCTCATCCCCGGAATCTCAGCGAAAACCGTCGTAACCGGCGGTGTGCCAACCTTCGTTTCTGGAGTCATGCCGACTTGGAATCTGACTCCGGGATACACCAATGTCGGTTCGATCACGGCCGCTGCTGGCGTCACAACCGTTGGCAGCATCGGCCTGAGTGCCGCTGTCGTGGCTGATATTAATCTGGGTGCGGCCAACGCCGGGAATATCAACCTCAACACCGGAAGGGTTGCCGCTATTGACAATCTCATGGCGAACAGTGGTGCCACCATTGATGCCAATACAGGTGCTATAACCCCCACGAGTAAATGGGCCCCAGGTCTCGGCAACATTGACATGTTCGATGTCACCGCCGGCTCCATTGGTGGGATCAATATCTCGGGATCACCAACTGGCGTGAACGACTTCTTGGGCGACATCACCGTTGCCACCAATATCGCCCGCATCACCGGCACCAACAGTAGCTTTAGTGGCATGATTACCGTCACCAGTGCCGCCGGGACCATCGGAAACGTAGTTCTTGGAGCTGGCTGGGCCAACTCCGCCAGCATCGCCGCTGCTGGCGACCTCACCTTCAACGCCGCGGGCTTCAATGGCATCCTCGACGTGGACGGCCACCTCAACCTCGCCATCCAAGGCTTTGGGGCTTTTGACGGCACGATCATCGCGGACAAGGGCATTTCCGGACTCCGGGCGGGCACGACAGACTCGATTTTTGTCACGGGCGCAACCAATACCGGAGAAATCCTCTCCGGTCTCGATATCTCCGACGTGATCGTCAATAACGCCTCTGGATTCAATCTTGCGACCATTAAAGCAGCCGGAACCATCGGCGATATCACCATCGCCGACGGCAGTTTATTCACGAACTCGACCATCGAGGGGGCCAACATCGGCACGATTACCTCTCTGAGCAACGGCATCGGCGCATTTGGCTCGGTAGACTCTATCCTCGCAACCGGTAACCTCGAAGGAATCGTGATCCGCAATGCCGACCTCCTGCCAGCCGGTGCTACTAACCTCATTTCGGTCGGCGGCAAACTCGGTCTCGTTGACATCGCCAACGGCAACCTCAACACCGTCCTCTCCGCCGGCGACGTGGGCAACGTCACCGTCCGCGGTGGCGATTTCACGGGCTCCGTGGTTTCCAACAACGGCGTCGGCGCCGTCCTCGTTAATGATGGCTCCTTCTCTGGAAACCTCATTGCCAAGGGAGCTCTCGGAATCACCTCGGTCACCGTCAACAACTACACTGGCGCTAACGCCATCGACGGTGCCACGATTGATTCGGCGGGAACCATCGGGAGTGTCACTGCCTACAGCGTTGGAGGCGCAGCCATCACAGACGCCAAGATCTTGTCGGATGTTGACATCACCGCCGTATCTGCGACCAGCGTGTCGGGAGACGCAATCTCCGACGTCAATGGCCTGGTTCTCATCAGCGCAGTCGGCAAAATCGATGCCCTTGCGGCATCCTCCGCAACCGGAGACGCTATCGACGGGTCAGCCGGAAACTTGATTTCGGTCGTTGGCGCATCGCTCGGCCCGATTACCGCAACGTCAATTGCCGGAGCCGGCATCAACGGCGGCGGTGTTCCAGCTAACATTGTTTTCACGGCCAAATCCGCAACCGGCACCGGGATCGCCTCTCTCACCGCATCTGGAAACCCGGTCGCCATCAACGGCCTGACACTCAACTCGGCCGCAGGAATCGGCCCGGTGGTGGCGGATGGAACGGTCAACAACTTCGCCCTTACAGTGACCAAGGGCGATATCGGAAATATTTCTGCCACAGCCACAGGCGCCGCTAACGCTTTGGACGGCTTGGTGCTGAACGCCAACAACGGCAACATCGGCAACATTACCGGTTCCGCAGAAAACGGCGATGGCATCTTCAATGTCACCGCAACGGCCTCCGGTTCAATCGGAACGATCTCTGGATCGTCCGTGAATGGAAACGGCATCGCCGGCGGCAGTGCTTTCAAGGCCATAACTGGAGATATCACCGCAGTAACAGCCACAACCTCCACTGGCATCGGCATCACGGGTGGTTCCACGTTCGAGGCAACCGGCGGCAAAATCCTCGCCATTTCCTCCTCGCCCACAGGCGCGGGTGGCAGGGCCATTGACGGCGCAGACTTCAAGGCCACGAGCATCGGCGACCTCACCTTCGCCATCGGCAATGTGGCGGGCGGGTTTGTCCTCGACGACGCGACCTTCGAAGCCACGGCGGGCGATATCGGCAAGATTACTGTAACCAACGCTTCTACTACCGGCGGTACCGGTATCAGCGGCGTGAGCACATTCACAGCCACCGGCGCAATCGGAGACATTTCGGTCTCGACAGTGGCCAGCGGCATCTTGGGCGCGACCTTTACAGCCGACAGCGACGGCAACTTGCTCGGTGATATCGGGACGGTTACAGTGACTGCGACCGGCAAAGCGGCGGACGCGATCAACGGCGCGGTCTTCAATGCCCAAAACATCGGGCTGATCACGGCCAAGAGCACGCATGTGGCTAGCGGCGACGCGATTGACACCACCAACTTCAACGCCAATGGCAACATCGGCGCTATTGTCGCGGAATCTGGCGCGGGCTGGGCTCTCAGCAATGTCAACCTCACGGCGGATCTTGACGCCTCCAAGGCGGGCGACCTCTCAACCATCACCGCGACATCTGCCAAAGGTGGCGCAATCTTCGGCGGTGCCTTCACGGGTGCCAATGTGGGCAACATCCTGGCCACGGTCACGGGTGCCACGTCTAAGTTCAATGGCATCGACAGCTTGAACGTCACTGCAACCGAGGGAACCATTGGAACCCTCACGGTCAATTATGCCGGCACGGCTAATGCGGTTGATTTCTCCGACTTCACGGCTGCCGATGGCATCGGTGCGATCTTGGTCACATCGGCGGCGGACGGAATCATGAACGGTTCCGATTTCGCAGCAGACAGCGACGCGGACAACACCGGCAACATCACCAGCATCACGGTCACGTCTTCGGGCGCTGGCGCAGTCGGCATCGGCGATGTCACTAGCAGCTTCAATGCCGCTGAAATCGGCGATATCGTGGTCACGCTCAGCAACACCCTCGGAGCCGGGATCGGCATCGATGGGGCTCTCTTCACTGCCACAACCAAGGTCGGGGCAGGCGTCGGCCAATTCAACAATACCGGCAAAATCGGGAACATCACCGTCTCCAACGCCTCCACGGATGGCTTGGCAGTCGGCATCCAGGACGCCAAGTTCAACGCGGGCGCCGCAGGTAGCATCGGCAACATCCAAGTGGGTGTGGTCGGCGGAACGGCAATCCTCAATGTGAACAACGACGTCGAATTCAACGCCGTCAACCTCACGGGAACCGACGTGGAAATCGACAGCACCATCGGAACGGTCACCGTGACTGCCACCCAAGGGGCTGGCATCAACGGCGCCCAATTCCAGTCGAACGACGGGATCGCTGCCTTCACCGCGACCACCTTCGCCAACGGCATCGCAAATGCCAACGTGGATGTGGATCTTGACGGAGACGGCGTCGGCACGGTCGCCGGAATCACAGTGACGGTCGCAGGCAAAAACGGTTCAGGTATCCTCAACAGCACCTTCGACGGCGCCGCAATCGGCAACATCGTGGTTAACCTAGATGCCATCAACGGCACCGGGGTGGCCATGAACAATGCGGACTTCACAGCGGTGACCAACACGGAAACCGGTGCGGGAACGGGCAAGTTCAACAACCTGGGCACCATCGGGACCATCACGGTCACCAACGACTCGACCGATACTGCAGCCAACGGCATCACCGGTGATTCCGACTTCAACGCAGGCGCCGGCAGCACCGGCATCGGTGCCATCAGCGTCACCACACTCGGCGGCGACGGCATCATCGGCGGCTCGGACTTCTTCGCGAATAACCTTTCTGCTGGTGGAGCCGACACCCTCTTCACGGGTTCGATCGGTGCCATCACGGTCACTGCGGCGGATCAAGGCATCAACGGAGCCAACTTCCAAGCCGCCAAAGACATCGGCGCCATCGAAGTAACCTCTGGTGAAGATGGCATCACAGCAAGCAACTTCCTTGCGGATACCGACGCCGACAACACCGGTGCCATCACCTCCCTGAAGGTCACGGTGAGCGGCGCGGGCTTCGACGGCGTGAACGGATCAACGTTCCAAGGCGCAAGCATCGGCAACATCGAGGTGAACCTCGATGCGGTAACCGGGGCCGGGGATGCCATGGACGACGCGGACTTCACAGCGGTGACCAACACGAAAATCGCAGCAGGCAAGTTCAACAACCTGGGCACCATCGGGACCATCACGGTCACCAACGACTCGACCAATACCGCAGCAGACGGCATCACCAATGATTCCGACTTCAGCGCAGGCGCAGGCAGCACCGGCATCGGTGCCATCAACGTCACCACACTCGGCGGCGACGGCATCATCGGCGGCTCGGACTTCCTCGCGAACAATGCCACCGGAACGGACACCCTCTTCACGGGTTCGATCGGTGCCATCACGGTCAATGCGGCGGATCAAGGCATCAACGGATCGAATATCTCGGCTGCGCAGGACATCGGTGCCATCATTGTGACCAGCGGAGAAGCTGGCATCACAGGAAGTAACTTCCTTGCGGATTCCAATGCCGACAACACCGGTGCCATCACCTCCCTGAAGGTCACGGTGAGCGGTGTGGGCTTCGACGGCGTGAACGGATCAACGTTCCAAGGCGCAAGCATCGGCAACATCGAGGTGAACCTCGATGCCATCACAGGCACCGGGGTGGCCATGAACAATGCGGACTTCACAGCGGTGACCAACACGGAAACCGGGGTGGGAACTGCCAAGTTCAACAACCTGGGCACCATCGGAACCATCACGGTCACCAACGACTCGACCGATACTGCAGCCAACGGCATCACGAATGGTTCCGACTTCAGCGCAGGCGCAGGCAGCACCGGCATCGGTGCCATCAGCGTCACCACACTCGGCGGCGACGGCATCATTGGCGGCTCGGACTTCTTCGCGGACACCCTGTCCATCGGCGGAGGAGACACCCTCTTCACGGGTTCGATCGGTGCCATCACGGTCAATGCGGCGGATCAAGGCATCAACGGATCGAATATCCAAGCCTCCAAAGACATCGGTGCCATCATCGTGACCAGCGGAGAAACTGGCATCACCGGATCGAATATCTTCGCCGATAATTCGGGCCAAAATGTCGGAGACATCACTTCGGTGAAGGTCACCGTCAGCGAAGCCAACTTTGACGGCATCACTGGTGCTAGCGCCCTGCAGGCAAAGACTGTCGGACCGGTTACGGTAACCCTGAGCTCGGCAACGGGAACCGGAGTCGGAATTAATGGATCGACCATTACCGGATTCAGCAAAACGGAAACGGCACCGGCCTCGGGCATCTTCAACAACCTGGGCTCGGTCACCTCGATCACAGTCACCAACGCCTCGACCAATGCGGCTGCCGACGGCATCCTCGGATCCACTATCAATGCGGGTGCCGCCGGATCCATCGGTGCGATCAGTGTCACAACCCAAGGGGGAGCAGCATTCGACACCGTGACGCTCGATGCGACCAACAAGACCGGAACCGACACGATCCTCACCTCGACGATCGGGGCGATTCCGGCGGTAGGCGCCGGCACGGGCATCGAGGCCCTGACAGCCAACTCCCTCGTCAGCATCGGCGCGATCACATCGACAGCCACGGGTGCGGCAAATCAGAGCCTTACGGTTGACAGTAAGGCAGTCGGTGCCCTGACCTTCAACAGCATGGGCAACGGCAACACGCTCGCGCTGGATCTCAACAATACATCGGCCGCCATCGGGAACATCTCGGTCACGGCACCTGGCACAGTGGCGAACCTCACGGTCACAAACGGAGCGGCGCTCACCACTCTGGGAGCCCTCACAGTGGACGGGAAGCTCACCCTGCCAAATCTGGCCGCTGTCACAACGGCGAGCACGATCAACGCCGGTCTCATCCTTGGTGGCGGCACAATGGGTGCCGGTGCGGCAAGCTCGATCGGTCTGGTCACTGTCGCTACGGCAGGCAACAACTACACGTTCAACTTCGCCACGATGAATGGCAAGACGAACGCCACGGCAGACGCCACGCTCGCGGTGGACTTCCTCGACGCAACGCCCGACATCACCACCCTCGCCGCGAAGGCTCCCGGATTCACCTCCGGCGGCATCACCGCGATCTTGGTCTAAGGACGAGCAAGCACGAGAGAAGCAGTAAAATCAACTTAACCACCAAGGGCTCCGGGATCACTCCCGGAGCCCTTTGTGTTTGCTGCATGCCGCTGGTCACAAATCGAAAGTCGGCCGCCTGCGGCGAGGCGTCCCTACCAAGGCAGAAAGCGCCCCTCCTGTGTGGTAGGGACGCCTCGCCGAGGCGTCCGCGGGATTAAAGTCGGCGGGCTCGGCGATCCCGCCCCACCACCGGTCAGGATGCCTCGCCAACCAGGCGGCAGTGCGTCAGCCCGGCAGACATCCTGCCGCGCGAGGAAAATGGCTGAGACGAAATCTGGTAGGGCGGGATCGCCGAGCCCGCCGACTTCTCTCGCCCGACAGCCCACCGATCCGTCCCTACCGGGGCGAGTCAACTGTTCGGCGTCCGTCGAGATGCGAGAGACTATTTCCCCATAGAATACCAATTGCCAGCTCGCCGGTTCTCAGAATTCGCTTGATCCGTCTTGACAACTAGGAGCGTGATCAAAAGGATGCCCTGCTTGCAATCGAGACAAAACACACTGCCGGAACCAGCCAACGATTGTCGAACCGTATATGCGACGGGATTGGGAGAGAGCGTCATGCAGTTCGGCGATGTGCCCTTGCCCCACACGGGTAGGGATGGCCCGCCGGGCCGTCCGTTGATGGCACCATCAGCGCCGCTTGCTCCAGAACCCTCAGTGCTTGCTTTTGGGTTCAACATCATTAACCGGCTCGAATGAACGCAGAGTCACCTCTCAAGCAACAACTCGACTCCCTGTTGCAGCAGGAAATCTCGCCCGAGCAATTCTACCGCCAGTATCTCGAACTCTTGTCGAAAACCCTCAGCGGTTCGCGGGGATTCCACCTATGGGCCGTCCAAGGCGGCCAGTTTATACCTCTGGGCGGGTCAGACCTTGAGCCGATCCACCACGGGTCTGATCAGGCCCAGCAGGATTTCATTCTCCTGATGTTGCGGGAATGTGCGACCGCTCAAAAATCCCTCTTTATCGGTTTGGAGGGAGGGAACCGATGTCCGTTCACGCTGGCCTTTACCCCCCTTCTTCACGGTCGCGGCGGGGGGGCGGTGCAGGGTGCCCAGGTGAGCTGGTGGCAAATTCCTGCCGGCCAGTCGCTCTCGCCTCAACTCGCCGACCTGCTCGACGAATGCGGTCGCGCCGCTGCCAAAATGGCCCGCCTGCAAAAGCTCGAGTCCATGTCTCAAATCGCGGATCGGCTCCAGCTCATGACGCGGTTTTTGGACGAAGTCGCGTCGGCACCCGACCTCCCAGGGTTGTCGGTCGCCATCGTCAACCGCGCCCGGGAAATCACCGGTTGCGACCGCTGCGCGCTGGTTGCCGTGAAGCCGGGGTTCCGCATGGTGCTCAAGGCGATCTCAAACGTGCCATTCCCGGACCCTCACAGCGCCGTGGCCAGGACACTCCTCCAACTTGCGGAAAATGCCCGGAACGCCGGGCTGCCAGCAGCCTATCGCAAAGCCAGTGAAAAGACGGAGGAGAAAGGCGACCTCTCGGACTACTTCTACCACAGCCGCATGGAGGAGGCAGTGGTGTTTGGCATCCAGCTTCCGCAGCAGGATATCCACGGCATGCTCATCTTCGAGAGCATGAAAACCGGCGCCTTCGACAAGGAGGCCGGCCAGACGGGCTCGGCTCTGGCTGTCCACTCCGCCGGACCTCTGCGGCGGGCGATGGACTACGACATGCTGCCGGCACTCCCGGTTCTCAAGAGCATCGTCACATGGCGGTCTCTTCCCCGCGAAGCCAAGAGGGCCACCCTCAGGCGCTACGCCTGGATCCCCGCTCTCATTCTTCTCGCCGTCCTCTTCTTCCCTGTGAAATATGAGTTCGCCGGGGACGGAAGGCTGATGCCATCGCAGCGGGCGCTGGCCATCGCGGAGGCACCGGGCCGACTGCTCGAAATCCTTGTCGCCGATGGAGCCCGGGTCCGTGCCTCGCAGCCGATCGCACGCCTGGACGACTCGGAGCAAAGGAAACAAATGGAAATTGCCTCGCAGGAGGAGGCGAAGCTCCGGGCGGAGTCCGACCGGCTCCAAGGCGAGAGCGACAGCGTGGCGGCGAGGATCTCTCAGCTCAATTATGAACGCGCCCGCAAGGAGAGGGAATACTACGAGGCCCAACTCGCACGGGCAACAATCCTCAGTCCGATCGACGGCATCGTGATGGCGCCCGGCCTCGCCTCCCGCCAAGGCGATGCGATGGTCTTCGGCAGCCAGCTCGCCATGATCGGAAACCCAGACTCCTGGGAACTCGAAATCCATGTCCCGGAAGCCGATATCGCCGAGATCCTCGCCACCATCGGGCAAGGAAAAAAGATCCCGGTCCGTTTTATCCTGAACGCATTTCCCGAGAAGCGATTCTCAACCGTGCTGGACAGCTCGTCGGCGGTCTCCGCCGTTTCCGAGGTCGTGGGTGGGAAAAACCTGTTTCTCCTGATCGTGCGGGTGCCGCGCGATGCCGTCGGCGATTTGGATTTCCGGGCCGGATTCACCGGCCGCGCCAAGCTTCAGATCGGCTACCGCCCGCTCTCCGCCGTGGCCACAAGGCGTTTCTTCAACTGGATCAGAACCAATGTGCTCTTTTAATTCTATTTCTTCATCGAACCGGTGCGATGCGACGGACGGCTCGGCGAGCCATCCCTACCGATGGGTGGTAGGGCGGTTTCGCCGAAACCGCCGTGATGTTTTTTGCATTGCGCCGCGTGTTTGGCAGCATGCCACCTGCCTCCACGCATTGCTGGTAACGACTGTCCTCGCCTGCGCGATGGGCCTTCCCGCGTCCGCCGAAGATCCAGCGCCCGCGCCAGCATCCGCCCCGGTCCATTTTGAGGCGCTCATCCTCCCGGAGGTTCAGATCGATTTGTCCTCGCCTGCCGAGGGGATTGTCACCGGGGTTCTCGTCAAGGAGGGTGCCCGCGTCTCCAAAAATGATCCGCTTGTCCAACTCAACAGCGATGAAGAAAAAATCCGGCTTCAAAACGCGGAACTTCAGGCTCGGCAGCTCGCCGAGGACCTCCAGGCCATCAAACGGCTTTATCAAGAAAATGCCGCCAGCAGGGACGACTTCAACCGGGCGAACCTCCAGGCCCGGCAGTCGGTCGCCGAGAGAGACCTGCTGGCCATCCGTCTCCGCGAACGCACGATTTCCTCACCCACCGACGGAAACGTTCTCAGGGTCTTCAAGCACCCCGGCGAATCCGTCCAGCGGCTGGAAAAAGTCGCGCAGGTGATCGCTTTGGACCGGAAATACCTGACGGGATTTCTCGACGACTCCCTGCTCGGGACGGTCAAGCCCGGGATGCGGGCGGAGATCCGCGTGCCGCGTCCGGCCCCGACAACCATGGAGGGCGTCGTGGAGGTCGTGGATCCGATCCTCGACCCCGGCGGCCAGGTCTTCCGGGTCAAAATTTTCGTTAACGATCCCGAGGGCCTGCTCACTGTCGGCACAAGGGTTCCCGTGGAATTGCACCGCGAATGAGCCTCTCCGTCACGGCTCCTGCCGAGGCCGGCCCCAACGAGGCGGCGGGTTTCCGCTTCGGCCCCTCGGTTCGCCTGCCCCTGCTGCGAGGCGATCTGAAGATCACCGCGGCTCCGCTGCGCGGACGGAGGAGTTTTGTCGTCAAAGATCCGGTCTCGTTGAAGTATTTCCGGTGGGGAGCAAAGGAACACCGCCTCGCGACCCTGCTCGACGGCCGGCGGAATGCGACGGATGTCCTCCAGATCATGCAGAGGGAATTTCCCGATGAGGAATTCGGCGAGCAGAACCTCCAGGCCACCATGAACCACTTCCTCAACGCCGGGCTCCTCATCACCGACGGAACCGTCGCCCAGCGCATCTTCCACCACCAGACCCGGATGATCAAAAAGGTGAAGCGGAGCAAGCTCTGGCTCTCGATCCTCTCGAAGATCATCTCGTTCAAGATCACGCTCTTCGACCCCGATCTTCTGCTCATGCAGATGAACCGCAGGCTGAAGTTCTTCTGGTCCTGGCCGGCTGTGGCGGTGCTCCTGGCCATGCTGGCCGCAGGCGCATGGTTTCTGACGCTTGACCGGGGAAGCCTGTCCCAGCGGATGCCGGACATCCTCGGCTGGCAAAACCTCGTCATCCTCTGGGTCGTTCTCATCCTGGTGAAAGTCGTCCACGAGTTCGGGCACGGCCTCTCGTGCAAACATTTTGGCGGCGAGGTGCACGAAATGGGTGCCATGTTCATCCTCTTCTCCCCGTTTCTTTTTTGCAATGCCACCGACAGCTGGGTCTTCCAAGAAAAGCGAAAACGGATGACGGTGAATTTTGCGGGGATCTACATGGAGCTGTTCCTCGCCTCGGTTGCCGCCATCTTGTGGGTGGTCACGCAGCCGGGAATGTTCAACCAAATCTGCTTCAATGTGATGCTTGTCTGCAGCGTCACCACGATTTTTTTCAATGTCAACCCGCTCATGAAATACGATGGCTACTATGCGCTCTCGGATGCGATTGAGGTCCCGAACCTCAAGGAGCGCTCTGATCGTGCGCTGATCACACGGCTGGCCGGCGTGTTCACGGGAGGCGAGGGGGTCCTGCACGATCCGATTATCGAGCGGATCAAATGGTTCATCCTCGTCTATGCTGTCGCGAGTTATGCGTGGACGTTTTACATGGCCTACAACATCCTCAAGCTCATCGGACATCTTCTGCAGCCTGTCGGCCTGGATCGCTTGGCGCAAGCGGCGTCCGGGTTGGTTCTCATTCTCGGCATCGTCACTCCCCCTTTCCTTGTCGGCTTCCAAATTTTCCGGGTCGTCAAATCCGACGAGTCGGCCACGGTGGGCAGACGGGTTCTGCTCTCGATAACGACCCTCCTCGCCGTGGTGGTCGGGATTTCCTTCATCCCAGTCCCTGTCTCGGTCAAAAGCGCCTGCGTTGTTGATGCCACCAACCGGATCCGCGTGACCGCTCCCGTGCCGGGATTTCTTCGGACGATCTCTGTTCGGGACAACCAGTCGGTCCAGGCGGCGCAGGTTCTTGCGGTGATCCAAAACCCGGAACTCGACAAATCGCTTGCCGGTTTGAAACTCCAGCGGGAGGTTGCCCTTATCCAAGAGGCCGCCGTGATCGCTGCCCAAGTGGACCGCCTCATTCCTTCCGTGCGCTCGCTCGCCGCGCAATTCGAGGCGGCGGTCGCCAAATACTCCGCAGATCAATCGGCGGCCCACCTGCTTGCTCCGACAGCCGGGATCGTGGTCGGCCCGGCGCTCAAGTTCAGAACAGGCACCTTTCTCCAGCGGGGCGAGCTCTTTTGCGAAATTATCCCCGACGGCCCTCTCCAGGCTGTGGTGGCTTTGAAAGAGAGCGAAACTCCGCTCGTTCAGCCGGGCCAGAGTGTTTCTTTCCGCCTCCACTCCTTCACGGGAGAAACCTTCCGGGGAACCGTTCTTTCGGTCGCCCCAAGCCCCCTGATGGAGCTCCCGCACCAGGCCCTCGGCCAGCAGGCTGGCGGCACGGTTCCCAGCGTCATGACGGGCACTTCACCACAGCAGGGTGGGGCACCCGTCGCCGTCCCCTCCGCCCAAATCTACAAGGCGCTCGTCGCGATCGAAAACCCCGGCGGCCTTCTTAGGCCCGGAATGAGCGGCCGGATTAAAATCTCCTGCGGCAAAAGACCTCTCGGAGCGGCTGTCTTTCAATATTTCCGAAACATGATCCGCACGGATTTCCAACTCTGAACGGTGCCGTCGATTATGGGGATGTTAGCTCCGCCTTTCCGGATGCCGTCTTTGTGGTGAAATGCCCCGCCCCATGGACCGGACTGGAGGCGTCCGGCAGCGTCAGTGGGGTCGAGAACATCACCCCTTCGTAGGGCGTGCGGTTGAACATGCCTTTGAAAGCCCCGGTCTTGGAAGTGAACGCTAACGTCATGGCCGAGGAATTTGGTTTACTGAGGACCGGGATGTTCGTGATCGGCCAGATTCCGGTTTGCGCCACAGCAACAGGCAACACGACGCCAGAGGGATCCATGGTCAAGGTGAAATTTGCGGGTTCTGCTAATCCGGAAACCACAGAAACCGATTTCAACAACTGATATTTTTCCCCAAGAGGGATCAGCTGCTTGAGAAGTCCAAGTGGGAACATCGTCGCGTTCGCGTTGGCGGGCCGGAGCCATCCGAGGCTGCCGGTGACGTCGGCTGCGGCGGTTGGCTCGATCTTCGGCACCACCACCTCGCCCAGCAGCATCCCGGCGAAGCCGGTGTAGAGCGGAATGTGGACGGGCACCACCCAGTTGCCACTGCCGTCATCGACCGTCCTCGCAGAGGTCGTAAACGTTGTCCCGTCGGCCAGCTTGCCCGCGAATGTTGCCAGCCCCTTGGCATCCACAACCATCGTCGCATACCCGTGCCCGAGCGCAGCGTCCGGCGCGGGCAGGGCGATCGTGTAGCGGGCCAGGTTCAGCGGGTGGATGCTCGGCTTGACTCCCGTGAACACCCCCGGCAGTGCGGTGAACTCCAGCGCCGTTCCTCCAGTCACTGTCCCCGTGACCTTGCCGGGTGCGGCAAGGTCGAGCTTGAGCGCCACCGTCACTGCGCTCTTGCCCGTGCGCTTGATAGGCAGCGTCGTTTCTCCATACCCGTCAAACTTCCCGCTCAGTGGCAGCGTCTGCCCCTCCAGCCGCAGCGACCCCGTGAATGTCCCCGTGCCGGTCGGCGTCAGCGTCACAAACCCGTTGTTCAGGAAGAACGCCCCCATGTCGGTTTCTGTTCCGCTGCCCACCAGCCCGTTGAATGTTCCGACCACGGCAGGGAACGGATTTGCAATGAACACGGGTTCCAATTTCAGCCCCTCCTCCATGGTGAATGTCAGTGTCGCATTGCGCGAGGTGGAGACTCCGTTTTTCAACCATTCTTTGAAGATCATCCCCTTGGCCGGCGTCGCCGTCACCGTGTAGGGCATGTTGAGGTTCAGGTTCTTGTCGAGCCCGGCAGTAAAGGTGCCATTGCCTTGCGCTGCGATTTGTAGCGCGGCAGTCGAGGGCTTCAGATACATCACGCTTCGCGAGACCGGCTGGCCGCGTTGGCCGAGCGTGTCCACCGTGCGGAAGAGCAACGTATTCGCACCAGGCGAAAGCGTCGCATTTGCGCTCCAGGCATACGGAGCCTTTGAACCGCTCACGATGGCTGACGACCAACTCGCGCCAGCATCGGCACTGAGTTCCACGCCAGGCATCCCGCCTGCGGCGGGCACTGTGCCACTGAACGAAACCTGTCCGGCGGTCAGCTTGGCTCCCGCCGCAGGCGATGTGACAACCGGCAGGGGCACCGAGTAGGTGACCGTGCGGTAAACGACTGCGCTCACGTTCTTGGCGAGGTCGGTCGCTCGGAACTGAACCGTATTCGCACCTGGAACCAACGTCACATTGGCCGTCCATGCGTAGGGGCTCTTCACGGATGTCGGAGGAATTGTTGCTGCGGTCCAATGAGCACCGTTGTCCGTGCTCAACTCAATCTCAGGCTTGCCGCCCAACTCAACAACCTTTCCGGCAAACGTCACGTTCGGGAACGCCAGCTTCGCGGCATTCGCCGGAGTTGCCACACTAAGAACCGGGTCTTTTGTATCAGGCGTGGGTGTTGGCGTCGGAGTCGGAGTCGGAGTCGGAGTCGGAGTCGGAGTCGGAGTCGGAGTCGGAGTCGGAGTCGGAGTCGGAGTCGGAGTCGGAGTCGGAGTCGGAGTCGGAGTCGGAGTCGGAGGCGG
>Ga0247840_10001510_pt1 | contig 45587 bp, 36 predicted proteins | sample LaCruzMarch2015__FD_192404 | JGI IMG/M metagenome (GOLD analysis project Ga0247840, IMG submission 192404) | Freshwater microbial communities from meromictic Lake La Cruz, Castile-La Mancha, Spain - LaCruzMarch2015_17m | ecosystem: Environmental > Aquatic > Freshwater > Lake | place: Spain... | reverse complement strand
ATGTCGGCGGTAGAGCCGGTTTTATACCGGCTTTAGCCGACCACGCCTTAGGCGTGGCAAGCATAAAGTTTACCCCGCACATGGCGGGGTCGGCTCTACCCCTTGATAACTGAGCCCTTACAAATAATTGCCATGAAGGTGACAATGAAAATAATGAAACAAGTTCAAATATTCAGGATTTTGGTGACGGCGCTCGTGTTGCTCACTGCGGCCGGCGCGCGGGCCGCCGACATGTACGTGGACACGAACGGCAATGATACAACCGGTGATGGCACTTTGATGACCCCTTATGCCACCATCAGCAACGCCATTAACAAGTGCTCCAATGGCGACACGATCTGGGTTTCAAACGGCGTTTATACGCTCACGGCACAGGTGACTAATCTCAACTCCAGGGCCAAGATCCGCGCCTGGAGCACGAATCCAGCGGACACGGTCCTGCGCGGCCGCTATACCAATTTTCCACCGGAGAACTGCCGTGGCGTCTGGATGTCCGGGGCGGGCAGCTCGCTGCAGGGCTTCACCGTGACTAATTTTTATTTTACCAATGAAAATTACGCCGCCGGTGTGTATTGCGTCGGGGGGCTTATCTCAAATTGCGTTATCACCGGTAATCTCATGGGCTGGACCGCGGGCGGTGCAGATGGAGTTGCCGCATATATCAGAGCATATGGCGGCGGAGTATATTTAGCGGGTGGCGTGATAGAGAATTGCAGTATTATCGGGAACTGGATTTATCCGGCAAATTATGACAGCGGCGGCGGCGGAATCTATATGACTGGTTCCGGCCAGATCAGGAACTGCCGGATTGTGGGCAACAGGGTGAATGGTTCACAAAGAGGTGCAGCTGTTAATGCATATTATCAAAACTTCGTTATTCAGGACTCGGTCATCGCCAGCAATACGGGAGGATCCCAGGGCGGCTCCATCGCCATAAGTGGAGGAATCATCAGCAACTGCCAAGTGTTCGCGAATTCTGGCTGCAGTGACGGCGGCATTTATTTTACCGGGAGCGGGGGGTATGCTTACGCCAACTACGCGCGCCTTGAGCGGTGTGTGATCAGCAACAATGCCGGGTACTATGTTGGCGGGTGCAATATTGGTGGCAGTACCATAACGAATACGCTGATCTCGGAGTGTGTGATTGTCAACAATTCCGGTTCATGGCAAGTAAGGGGCAACCTGGGGGTGACTACCCCAAATGTCCGGATTCGGAACTGCCTGGTGGCGTATAACCGGCACGAGAACAGTTGGGGTGAGAGCGGATATGGCGGAGCCGTACGGGTGCTTGCTACCAACGTCCTGATTGAGAATTGCACGATTGTCAGCAACACGCTTACCGGTGGAGGGTCTCCCCAAGGCGCGGGGCTGTTTGTGACCAACGGGGTGCGTGTGGTCAATTCCATCATCTATTACAATTCCGGCGGAACAGCGGGAACGTCCAATATCTCTGCGTCGGCGGATTGCACCTTCAGCAACAGTTGCACTGCGCCGATCAACGGGTTGACGGGGACGGCGAACACGGACGCCAACCCGCAGCTTGTCGCGAAGGATACCGGCAATTTCCGGCTGAACAACAATTCCCCCTGCCTCAATACAGGCATGAATTATGAGTGGATGACCGGCGCGGTTGACCTGGATGGAAGGAAACGCATCCATTACGGGATCGTGGACATGGGGGCGTATGAGCGCATCCATTCCGGCTCAATCTACGGTTTCCGGTAAGCAAATTGCGGTATATTTTAACCTAACTTCAGACTTCCTGACTTGGAATGGTTTTTAAATGGATTTTCTTTAAATATTACTGTGTTCGACGACTTTCCCGTGACAGCCGGAGGCAAAACGGGCTACTTTGAGGGCAGTTTTGCGAAGATTTTGTCGTAAAAAAGTTCTCTGCAAATGGCTAAATAGATACTCGGCGGCTTTGCGCTATGCCGGTGATGGGGGATAAAAAATGAAGAAGATGGAGTTATTAACCGGTCCCAGATTGTCTTTTTTATTGATCCAGTTTGTTTTCCTGTGCTCTTCGCCGGTGTTGGCCTGGGGGCCGGGGCATGATGATGTCAACCGCCTTGCCTTGACAATCACGCCCGCGGAGCTCAAGGGCTTGCTTGGCGGGGAATATCAAGCGAAGTTTGTAAACTTGTCGCACGCCCCGGATGATTTTACGCCGTGGGAAGAACTGAAATATATTACCATCAGTCATGACGACCTTGCTTTTCTCAAATTACATGGGTGCAAATCGCCTTTCTATTTGCATGCGCACAGATTTCCAGGACCGATTATTAACTTTATTCTTATTGTGCGGGCCATGCGGGATAAAAATCCTGAAAGGATGGCCATGTGGATGGCCTGCCTGATGCATACCTGCGCGGACGAAGTTTCCTGCAATCATGAATCTTTGATTGAGTATATAACCTATGCGCTTGACCCGTCAGGAAAGCAGGGAGGCTTTAAAATAAAATGCGGTGATGGTATTGGCCTTGACTTTGCCGACGTCGCCAGGACGGAAGAGGGGGTGCGGATTATTCAAGCGTTATTGAAAGGATACCAACCCGCTGTATTCTCGGAAGATTCGCAGGAGGCAATCCTGAAGCTCAGGGAGCGAAGGCTGGAGGCGGGGACATTCATGACCCGGCGGGCGGCGCCCATAGCCACAACCTATGGCCTGAATGCGTCGGAGGAGATCAGGAGGAATGGAATGAAGGCCTTGGCTGAACTCGGTATTTACGGTGTCAAGTCGGGAATGGACGCTATTATGACAGCATGGAAATTGGCTCAGGCCGGTCAGGAGCCGGAACTGACGCCGGAATTTCTGCAAAGGTGTCAGCGGGAGTATCAAAGCCAGGAGAACAAATGGTTTGAGAACAAGCCCCTGGATGATGATTCTGTCTACTGGGGGCTTCTTGAAGGCGCCTTAAAGGATAAGCCCGCGGTGGGGGTCTTAATTGAGCCATCTTTCACTTATCCTGAAGCCAAGCTGTATTTTGGTTCTTCGGTGATTACGGCTTCAATCATGCGCACTCTCAAGAATGGCGGAGTTCCATATCGGCCCGTGGATCTCCGTGAGATGGAGAAAAAAGGCCTTCCTTCGCCGGCCCTTATGCCAGCGCTGATAATTTATGCCGGGAACTATGGTGTGTCCAAGCAGGGGAGAGAAAATTTGAGAATATATACCCAGACCGGGGGCCGGCTCATTTGGATTGGCGGTAAATACGACAGACAGCTTTTCGATGTGTTGTCCAACAGTCTAAAGGAAGCCGATGAAAAACTGCTTCCCGTCTCAAGAAAGAATGGACAGAATAACTTGCACATTATAAACAAGCTAAGAATACTATTCCAGGGGCCGTTCCAGGAAGCGCTGGGGGATAGGGCCTACAGCTTTACTCACAATCCGGACACAAAAGCCGGGATGCACAAACCGCAGTGCTTCTATAAGGTTGAACCGCAGCTCCCCGGGATTCATATTCTGGCTGAACTGAAAACAGATGAGACCGTCCTGAATATTGCCGCGGCCCTCATGGATGATAAAGGAAAGGCCCTATGTGTTTTTGTGCCGGAATACCTGATCGCACCTTACTTATTGTCTGATGAAACAAGCATGGCGGATCCATCTAAACTGGAACTTGACTCCGTCGGGAAAAAGATTCTTTTTTCATCCCTCCGCATGATGGTGCCGGACATTTTGAAAGATTACCGAAATGCTTTATAACGACCACGCCGCCAGGGACGGGCAGATACATGAATCCGCACCTTTATCCGGTCATGGTCCTGGTTGAATAAACCCTGCAAAATCCGGGATAATGCGGATTTACAATCTTGACCGGCTAATGTATAAATAATACAAATGGCGACGGAGATAAAGATAATAAGATCAACGCAAATATTCCGGATTTGGGTGCTGGCGCTTGTGTTGCTGGCAACGGCCGGGGCACAAGCGGCCGGGCCATGGTATGTGGCCACGAACGGCGCGGATAGCGGGAATGACGGACTGAGCTGGAGCCAGCCGTTTGCCTCCATCAGCAACGCGCTTACTAACGCGTCATCCGCGAGCGACACAATCTGGGTTTCAAACGGCGTTTATACGCTCAGCACCACGGTGAACAATCCTGCCGATAAAAAATGCCTGATTCGCGCCTGGAGCACGAACCCGGCGGACACGGTACTGCTTGGCCACGGCTCCAATTCTCCACCGGACGGCATAAACTTTCGCGGCGTGTTGATGTACGGCTCCGGCAGTTTACTGCAAGGCTTCACTGTGACGAATTTTTATTTGACCAATTCAAATTATGGCGCCGGCGTATATTGCGACGCGGGTCTCATTTCAAATTGCGTTATCGCGGGTAATATCTTATTGCATTCCAGCGCGTGGGGCGGTGGTGGTGGCGTATATTTAACGGGTGGCGCTGTGATTGAGAATTGCGATATTATCGGGAACAGGGTTCATCCGGGAAGTTATGGCAGCGGCGGCGGCGGGATTAAGATGAATGGTTCCAACGGCCGGATAAGTAACTGCCGGATTGTGGGCAACAAGGTGACGGTGATTAGCGGTGGCGGACCAACACAAGGCGCCGGCGTTTTCGCAGGCTATTACGGCGGTTTCGTTATTCAGGACTCGGTCATTGCCAGCAATACCGGAAGCACTTATGGGGGCGGCATCCAGATATCTGGAGGGATCGTCAGCAACTGCCAGGTGTTCGCGAATTCGGCAAGCTACGCCGCCGGCATTTATTTTACTGCCGAATCGGGTTGGTATGGGACTGGCAAGACCTATGTTCGTATTGAGCGGTGCGGGATCAGCAACAATGTCGGGAACACCGTTGGCGGGTGCTATATTGATGGCGCAGGTATTATAACAAATGCGCTGATCTCGCAGTGTGCGATTGTCAGCAATTACTGTGATACGAGAGCAAATGCCGGTTTGGGTGTGGGAAATGCTGTCTCAAATGTCTGGATTCGGAACTGTCTGGTGGCGAATAACCGGGGCAGTATGATTAATGCTGAGAGCGGATATGGTGGATGCGGTATGCGGGTGTACGCCGCCACCGCGTTGATTGAGAACTGCACGATTGTCAGCAACAGCCTTGGCAGCAGCGGGTCTCCCCAAGGGGCGGGGCTGTGGGCGACCAACGGGGTGCGCGTGGTCAATTCCATCATCTATCACAATTCGGGGGTGACATCGTCCAATATCTATGTGTCGGCGGACTGCACTTTCAGCAACAGTTGCGTTGCGCCCCTGCCGGCAGCGGGGACGGCGAACACGGACGCCAACCCGCAGCTTGTCGCGAAGGATACCGGCAATTTCCGGCTGAATAACAATTCCCCCTGCATCAATACGGGGATGAATTATGAGTGGATGACGAATTCCGTTGATCTGGACGGCAGGAAGCGCATCCGTTACGGGATCGTGGACATGGGGGCGTATGAGCGCATCCGTTCCGGCATAACCTACGGTTTCCGGTAAAATTCATTGGGAATCTGATTTGGTAACTGCTCGGCGTTTAGGCAACATATGGCAGGTATCATTGTTCGAAAAACAAAGCGATAGAAAGGGAAGAACTAATGAAAAATGTGATTGGCGGAAGTCTTGAATTACGTTCCCGCACACCAGTATTGCGCAGAATAGGTTCAAGAGTGGCAGTCTTGTCCCTGTTCGCGGCGGTGATCGTGCCGGGTTTCCCGGCGCCGGTTTATGCCGGGAACCTGATCTACAATAGCAGCTTTGAAAAGACGACCAATCCCGGCGTTCCGGACGGATTCCAGAGACATCTTCCCCCGGATATTGTGCCGAAAGCATCCCGGGAGGATTGGGGAGTGGTTGAGCAGGGCGCTTACCATGGTAAACGCTGTATGCGGAGCACTCCAAAATCAGGTATTCGCATTAAGGCCGTTGAGCTGAAGCCCGGCCAAGACTATACGTTTTCCGTCTATGCCAGGGCCGAGAAACCTGATTCAAGTATCGGCATTAGTTCGTGGTATGGCGGTGTCGCGTCCGGGACGAACATATCTGTCGGAACCGAATGGAAGCGAGCAACCTGGTCCATTCCGGCCTCGGATAAAAAACAGTCGGTCTCCGTGGGTTGCTGGAATAGCAGCCAGGGGAAAATCTGGTGGGATGCCGCGCAACTTGAACCAGGCCCGCAGGCAACCGATTACGCACCGGAATTCAACGACCCGAAGGAAGAGGCCCGTTTGCATGGCAAGCCCAAGGACACCCCTCGTTATGATGCAGAACGAACGCCGGAGCAACCGAAAATAGACGGGGTTCTGGACGATGCCTGTTGGCAGAAGCGCAGCAAGATCATTTTCCCGAGTCCAACGCTCGGAGAAAAGGCGGCGACCGAGGTCATGGTCACCCGCGACGATACATTTGTCTATTTCGGAATCATCTGTCATGAACCGGATACTTCAAAGATGCGCGCCCGGTATACACAACATGACGAACCTGTCTACAGCGACGATTCCCTTGAACTGTTTATTGATTCGGAGAATAAGTTGAGAACGTACTATCATTTCATGCTCAACTGCGCGGGTGCCAAGGCCGAGGAATTTTGTTTCCTGATTAATAAGCAGTGGCTGTGGAACGGCGCCTGGGAGGCCGCCGTAACCCGGCAGGATGACCGGTGGATCGCCGAGATCGCGATCCCGTTCACCTCGCTGGCGCAGGGCCATGAGATGTCCGATACCTGGGGCGTCAATATCGGCCGGTCCCGTTCGCATGCGAATGAATATATTCCCTGGTATGGAAAGTATCACGCGCCCGAAACCTTTCCGGAAATTAAAGGACTCAAGCCGGAAACCTCCGGGCTCCGCGATGTCAGTTTTGGTTATCACCTGGGGGCGAAACCAGGCGCCTTGATGGTTGAGTATTCCGTTCAAAATCCGGGCAAATCATCCGTGCGCATCCGTCCCACGCTCATGGTTTACACCGGCGCCTCCGAAACAGGAAAACCCCAAGCCTTGCCGGAGCGCGAGATCGGGGGCGGCGCCACAGAGAAGATTGCCGTTTCCGTCCCGATCGACGCTAAATCCCGGGAAATGCGTTTTCAATTGGAGGCCCGCGACCTGGATGGGAGGAAGATTTTTCTTTCAACACCGCAAGCCGTGGACCTATCCCGCCTGGTTGACGGGCCCGGGCCGGATTACGATATGTACTTTTCCGATGAAAAGGAGATGGACTGCGTCCTGGACCTCGGAAAGATCCGCGCGCTGTCCGATTGCGAATTGGAATTTATCGTGCGGGACTGCGCGGACACGGTGCATTGGCAGAAGAAGATGCCCGTGAAAGAAGATTCCTGCCGCATGAAGATACCGCTTGAAGGCGCCGCGGGGGCTTGCCAGCTTGAAGTACGGATCGCGCAGGGCGGCGCCGTCGCGGCTGAGCGGACGTTCAAGTTCCGCCGTCTGCCGCCGCCGGCCGGAAGCGTGGTAAGAGTCAACCGGCACCGCCGGGCGCTGGAGGTTGACGGCAAACCTTTTGTTGGATTTGGCAGCAGCGCCTCCGCACTGGCTGAGCCGGATGTTCTTCGTGCCCAACTGGAGGATTTCAAAAGCCAGGGAATAAATTGCGTGTATTTATGGAACATCGGTCGCCGCAATATGCTGGCGGCGAGCAATGATTTGGGAAAGAGCCTTGATCTCGCCCGGGAATATGGGATGAAAGTGTATGTTGATCTTAGTTCTCTTCTCAGGAACGCTTACAAGGAAGGCCGGACCCTGGAACGGCTTGACTGCCTGGCGGCCGCCATCAAGAAACACAAGACCCATCCGGCCCTTCTGGCATGGGACCTCATGGATGAACCGTCACCGGACCAGGTGCCCGTGCAATACGTCGAGACATTGTACCGCTTTGTGCATGAAATTGACCCGTATCATCCCGTGACGTTGAATGTGAATTGTGATGCCGCAAGATTCATTGACTGGAGCACGGTCTCCGATATCGCCTCCATTGACTACTATCCGTTGATGTACGGCGCGCACCCGAGCGGCACGTTCTATGTCGCCGCCGGGATGGAGGCCTTGGCGCCCTTCCGGCCTTTTCGATTCTGGCTGGAATCGTTCAGCGACCTGGATGCAACCAGCGCGAATCGTGAACCGACCCCGCAGGAACTACAGAGCATGGCCTATACGGTTGCGGTCTACGGCTGTACGCAGTTTTTATATTTCTCCTACAAACCGATGTCGTTGGATTTGTATAATATGTGGGGACAATGCAACCGGGAATTATCTTCCATTCCGGACGCAATGACCGCGGCCAAACGTCTGCACCCGGCAATCCTTCCGGAGAACAACTCGGTCCATGCCTCGGTCCGTTTTACTGACAAGGGGGTAGTGATCCTGGCAGTCAACGTGGCTGACGAATCGCAAGCCGTAGATATCCAACTCCCCGAGGGTTGTGAAAGTGACTCCGCCACGGTCTTGTTTGAAAACAGGACCGTCCCGGTTAAAAACGGAAAAATACGCGATACGTTCAATAAACTCGAGCGGCATGTGTATCAGGTTGAAAAGCAACAGGGTCAGACTGTCAAATAGTGAAGTTCCCCGCGTCTCTGCCACGTGAGTGCCCGCGATAAACCGTGAAACGGCGGATTATATGGCGCTCAATTTGTTCATGATTTTTAATTGACAGTTACCTTTTTCCACGCTATTTTTGCCGGCAAATAAATTAGACCTAGGTCCGATCATAGTAACCATTCCATGGAAAGGATGATGCATGAAATCAAATAGCGGTTCCCTTGCGGTCAAAGTCCTGGCGGTATGCGCGGTGTTTGTTTCCGCGCTCCCGGCAATCAACGCGCAGACCCTTCAGCAGGCGCCGGATAATCCCGCGTTTATCCAGTATCAGCAGGAGCGCGCCCAAAAGGCGGCCGCCCCTAAAATCGGCTCAGAATACGGCCGTGGTTTAATCCCGTCGCCGGTGGATTTTTCCTACCTGAAAGGCCGAACACCGGCCGGCCTGCGCACGCTCCAGGCGGCCTTGCCCTCATCCTACGACTTACGGACGCTGGGCAAGTTGACGCCGGTCAAAAACCAGGGCAATTATGGCACCTGCTGGGCGTTTGCGACTTATGGTTCCTTGGAATCTGCCCTGCTGACCGGCGAAACCAACAATTTTTCAGAAAACAACCTTGCGAACAACCATGGGTTTGACTACGGATATGACGCTGGCGGCCAGTTCTTGATGTCCACGGCTTACCTGACGCGCTGGGCCGGCCCCATTAACACCGTGGATGATCCATACACCAATGGTCCGGGCCACAGTCCTTCCGGCCTGACCGTGCAGAAGCACGTGCAGGAAGTCCTGTATCTTCCCGGGAGAACCAGCGCCTTGGACAACGCTACCATAAAACAGGCGGTCGTGGATTATGGCGCCGTGTATGTGAGCATGTACGCCGATTTCAACACCAACAACTATTACAATTCCATCAATTTCTCATTCTATTATAACGGCGACTCAAACACCGATCACGCCGTGGCGATTGTCGGCTGGGATGACAATTATTCCGCCGCAAACTTCATACAAACCCCGGCCGGCAACGGCGCTTTCATCGTCCGGAACAGCTGGGGCACAAACTGGGCCAACAATGTGGGTAGCGATAATGGTTATTTTTACTGCTCCTATTATGATTCAAAAATGGCCGGTGGTGAGAACGCGGTGTTTAACAACGCGGAAGCTGTCACTAAATATACTGCGGTTTATCAATATGACCCGCTGGGCAGGGTAAGCGACTATGGCTATAGTTCCACGAATGCCTGGGGTGCCAACATTTTCACGGCCACGAACAACGCAACCTTGCGTGCCGTTGGATTTTACGCGACGGATATTGATATGAATTATAAAATCTATATCTATCGGAACATTACGGCGGGCAGTCCCCGGAGTGGAACCCTGGAGTTGACGCAAACAGGCGTTTTCTCGCGTTCCGGCTATCATACCGTCCTCTTGAACACGCCGATAACAATATCATCCGGCCAGTTGTTTTCCGTGGTGATGCAATTTGTCAACTCCTCGTACACTTATCCAATAGCGGTTGAATACGCGAAGGCAGATTACAGCAGCAGGGCAACATCCTCGCCCGGTCAAAGCTACATCAGCGCCGACGGAGCATCCTGGAGCGATATCACGACGGCGTTCAATGCAACCGCCAATAACTGTATCAAGGCTTACTGCGGCACAGGAAGCGTTCCGGTCGTGGCGACGACTGCCGTTGCCGATTACGATGGCGACGGAAAATCAGATCCGGCTCTTTACGACTGGTCCACCGGGAAATGGTTTATAAAAAAATCGGCGGCGGGTTATGCATTGACCACCACAACTTATAGCGGGCTTGGCGGGGAAGGGCGTGACTCGGTCAGCGCGGATTATGACGGCGATCGGTTGGCCGATCCGGCGGTTTATCTGGAAACGACCGGACGATGGCTTATTATGCCCTCCACGGCCAATTATACCGTGGTGGTTGTTCTGTCGCAGACGTTGGGCGGGACGGGATACAACGGGGTGCCGGCCGATTACGATGGTGACAGGCTGGCTGATCCCGCGGTGTATCAGACCGAACAGGGCACTTGGAAGTTTATGCTTTCATCGGCCGGTTACGCTTTGATTGAAAAGCCCGTTCTGCTGGGCGGGACAGGATACATGGCGGTACCCGCGGATTATGATGGCGATAGACTGGCTGATCCGGCGATCTACAAGGAAGCAACCGGCCGATGGATTGTCCTGCCCTCCACGGCCAATTATGCCGTGGCGGTTATTATGCCGCAGACATTGGGTGGGGATGGGTACATTCCGTGCCCGGGCGATTATGACGGTGACGGCCTGGCCGATCCGGCGGTCAAGAGCATATCCGGCAATGAATGGATCGTGATGTTCTCTTCCGGAGGTTATGTGCCGACGCATTTGACAATTCTGTTTGAGTAAATATGCCGGCAGATTGCAGCACATCGCCTGTCCTCCCGATGCTTGATGGCAAGCATCGGTTCCGGGCGGGCATTCCTTCCTGTGTCCGCTCAAAGCATTTGCCTGGGTTATGCAAAATACATGGGGCGACCGTGGCATTGTCAGTTTTTTCTTGAAACCACACATGGAAGGGATATAGTTGTTTCCCAGTCGCGGTATTTTTTTGTAAGCATGAGGTGCGCCGAACATGTTGAAACAATATCAGATTATTGACGCCAAGGTTGTTGAATCGGATGCTTCAGCGGCCCAGATTCACGTTTATATCAATCCGGATGACGAGGAAAAAAGGCATCTCCTGGAAGCTTTCAGCATTGACGAGCACACGCTCAATTCGGCGCTTGACCCCGACGAGGTTTCACGGCTTGAGTTTGAACCCAATCATGTCGCGATGATTTTCAAGCGCCCTAAAAATTATTCTTCCAAGGACCATTTCCTCTTCAAAGTGGCTTCCGTAGGCCTTTTCCTTTTTAAGGATCATCTGATTGTGATTATGACCGATGACATCCAGATTTTTAGCGGCAAATTATTTTCCCGGGTAACTTCGCTCCTTGACGTTACGCTGCGCCTGATCGGACGCACCATCACCCACTTCATGGAACATTTGAAGGTAATCAACATGATCACCGACTCGCTGGAGCAGAAAATCAACACTTCCATGGAGAACAAATACCTGCTCAATCTTTTCACGCTTGAAAAAAGCCTGGTTTATTACCTGAGCGCCATTCATTCCAATGCCATGCTCATTGAAAAACTGAAAATCAACTCAACTAAATTGATGATGACGCAGGAGAACGTGGAGCTCCTTGACGATATCATCGTTGAAAACTTCCAGTGCATCAAGCAGGCCGAAATTTATTCCAACATCCTGGCCGGCCTGATGGATGCCCGGGCATCCATCGTCAGCAATAATATAAACGTGTTGATGAAGACCCTCAATATCATCACCATCGGCATCATGATGCCCACCCTGGTCGTAAGTATTTTCTCCATGAACGTGGCCTTGCCTTTCAGCCAGCAACACCCGGCGCCCTTCTGGGGGATCGTGTTATTGGCCGTATCTTCCATTTTAATTTTCCTCTGGTTCTGGCGTAAAAAAATCGAGCGGCATGTAACCAACAAGTAATAACATTTTTGTTTTATCGTTCATACCATGGAATCAGGCCTGACTGTTGAAACTTGGTTGTTCCGCGTTCTGCTGGCTGTTGTCCTGGGCGGCCTGGTCGGTTTTGAGCGCCAATATCACGGCCGGCCGGCCGGACTCCGAACCCATATTCTTGTCTGCCTCGGTTCCGCGCTCATTACGCTTGCCAGCATCGGGTTGCTCGCCGCCGAAATATCGGCCGGAAGCGTCATTCGGAGCGATCCGGCGCGGGTTGCCGCGGGCGTTATTACCGGCATAGGCTTCCTTGGCGGCGGCGTCATCATGCGCACCCGTGATCACGTCAGGGGACTTACCACCGCCGCTTCAATCTGGTTCACCGCTGGCCTGGGAGTTATCATTGGGCTCGGATTTACGGCCATTGCCGTGACAACGACAATTATTGAACAGGTTACGCTGGTCGGCCTGGCCTATTTTGAGGGGTTTATTCCGTCTTTCTATTACCGCGATCTTCTGGTGACGGCAGCGGGCAATGACATGGAAACGATTGAAAAATCATGCCGCGCGGTGCTGAAAGAATTTAAAATCAAAATTCATGATGTTGAATGCGAACTCATTCCCCAAAATAACCAGTTAAAATTGGTTTTTCACCTGCAGATGCGGGTCAGCAGGGTTCATAACGAGATCATTCGCCGGATCAGTTCGCTGGATGGAGTCAGCCAGATCGCCTGGAAACTTAACATCCAGCAGGCCTGACGGATTTACCTACGGTGTAATCTTTCTGTCATTCCCATGCCTGCCCGCCGCAGGCCAGGGAAAATGGTCCGCCAGTGGCGGATGGATTCCCGTCTGCCCGAGCGTCGGCCAGGGCTTCCGCGGGAATGACAGCTTTATTTCTCTGTGTCCGTCAACTGACGGATGGCAACCTTGTCCTTCGTAGGCGGGAAATTCCTATACATGAACAATAATTTACTCTAATTTCTGAAAGTGATGTGCAATATTCCAGAATGGCTTAATCCCGGGCCGTGGGTCAAGATGAGCCGGCGGGCAACAAGCAAGGATGTTTTAAATGCCCTTGCCGCCGATTCGCCCGGCTTGAACGAACTAATTGCGCTCCTTTCCCCGGCGGCTTCCGCGCTCATTGAGCCGCTGGCGCAAAAGGCGCTTAATCTTACCCGGCGTCATTTTGGCCGTACAATCGCATTATACATTCCCCTTTATCTTTCAAATTACTGCTCCGGCGGTTGCGTCTACTGCGGCTTTGCCGCCGACCGGCGGCATCCCCGTAAACGGCTGGAGCCGGGCATGATTGCGTCCGAGATGAAAGCTTTGCGCAAGATGGGTTTTGAGGAAATATTGCTTTTAACCGGCGAACGCACCCCCCAGGCCGATTTTAACTACCTCCGTTCTGCGATTGTCATTGCCGCCGAAAAGTTCCAGATGGTCACGGTTGAAGCCTTCCCCATGACCGTTGAGGAATACAAGGAATTGGCCGAAGCCGGATGTTCCGGCATAACCATTTACCAGGAAACATATGATCCCGAAATTTATGACAAGACACACCGCTGGGGACCCAAAAAAGATTTCATCAACCGGCTGGAAACGCCGGCCCGTGCGCTTTCAGCCGGAATGCGTTTTGCCGGGTTGGGCGCGTTGCTCGGGCTGGCCGACCCGGTTGCGGAGGCCATCTGCCTTTTTCAGCATATTAATGAACTGCGCCGTGAATATTGGCAGGGTGGATTTTCAGTTTCATTCCCGAGAGTGCGGCCCCAGGCCGGCGGTTTTACGCCGGCCAATCCGGTCAGCGATTCATTCCTGGCCCAAATGATTTTTGCCTTGCGGATATGCCTGCCCGAAATTCACCTCACGCTTTCAACGCGCGAAAGTCCGAAATTCCGCGATGGCATTGCCGGCATCGGCATATCAAAAATGAGCATTGCCAGCAGGACAACCGTCGGCGGTTATCACGCCGATCACCACGCCGAGCCGGGACAATTTGACGTGGCCGACACGCGCAAGCTTGAATCGTTCCGCAAAGTATTAAAGGCAAAAGGGCTTCAAACCGTATTTAAAAATTGGGATTCCGTCTACGGCATAATAACCAAAGAATGAATATACAGAATGAGAATGTCATTCCGAGCTCTGCGAGGAATCTCGGCGTTATTAACGAGCGCGGATATCCTTCTGCCGTCAAGGCGGCATCAGGATGACAAATGACACATTGCCCACACATTTTGGAAACAAAACATTATCTAATTTAACACTGCTGCTTAACTATGAATCATAGCCGACTTCATCGCCAACGGATGACCCGTTTCAGACGGGCCGGTCTTTACCTGGTTACTTCGCAGGTGCTTTCGCGCGGACGTTCCACGGAGGAGATTGTTATAATGGCGCTGGCCGGCGGAGTTCGCTTAATCCAACTGCGTGAGAAAGACATGCCCATCTCCCGACTGACAAAACTGGCGGAGAAAATCCGGGCCATGACAAAGAAGAAGGGAGCTTTGTTAATCATCAATGATTGCCTTGACCTTGCGTTGGCCGTCGGGGCGGATGGGGTTCATCTCGGCCAGGATGATTTGCCGGTCGCCCGCGCAAGGAACATCGCTCCTGATTTGATAATCGGCGTCTCAACCCACTCGCTCAAGGAAGCCCTCGCCGCTCAACGTGCCGGAGCTTCTTATATCAACATCGGCCCGCTCTTCCCGACCAAGACAAAGAAATGGAACGAGAAATTCCTCGGTATTCAAAAAATGAAACAAATAGCCTCAAAGATAAAAATTCCGTTCACGGTCATGGGCGGGATCAAGGCGGAACATATCCCGGATTTGATCCGGGCAGGAGTAAAGACAATCGCCGTTGTTACCGCCGTCACCGCCGCCGATAATCCCCGGAAAGCGGCAAAACAACTTCTGGCGCTGATTCGTTCCGGGTGATGAATGCGCGTTGATTTTCAGTTGATATTGCGCCAGGCCTGCATCGGATTTTCGCTTGCGCCGGGAAAAGCCCGGAGAATATTTTGCAGGAAGGGGATATCATCCTTTAATTTTTGCTCTGATTCCCGGCTGTCCAGCGCCTCAAGGGATAAATAGCCGCGGTAGTTGGCCTTCTTCAACGCCGCGACAATCTGCTCCCAATCCAGGTCACCCTCGGCGAGTTTTCCCCACTGGACAGGATACTTCCGGCCGCGTTGAATATATCCTTCCGTCGTTGGCCGGCACGATTTGACGTGAACATGGCTTAAATATCCACCAAAAACGCTGACGGCATATTCAGGGCTGGTGTAGCCCTCGGCAAGCGAATTGCCCGGATCATAGATAATTCCGACGCGGTTTGCCGGCAGGCCATCCACAAGCTCGCGGCAGGCGTTCGGCGTGCAGCAGATATGATTCATATGCTGTTCAATCACCAGCTTCACTTCAAGCTCATCCGCCGCGGGAATTACTTCCTGCTCCAGCCATTTTCTTTGTTTCTCAATCAGGTCTTGAACCGCAGCGTCAACCGGATAGGCATAACTATGGCACCGCACCAGCCCGGCCCCGATTATGCGCGCCGCCCCAAAGATCCTGCGCAGCTCGTCTTTTGGCTCCGAATATTTAAAGTAAGGACTCAACGCACAAGCTTCCGCGCCGGTTTTTTTCATGAGGGCCGAAATTTCACGCGCCGATTGTTCAAGGTTGGCGCGGTCAACATGGCCATTTTCACGGCACCACCACTCAATCGCATCACAGCCGTATTTTTCCGCCAATTCAACAACTTGAACGGGGCTTTTATCTTTTAAGGAGAGCGAATAGACTGAAAGTTTCATTGGATTTTTAATTTATACTTTAGAATATTATTGTCAATTTTAATCAATTCCGCGTTACCTTTTCAAAAATCATTTAAAAATGTTATTTACAATAATATACAATAATGTATATTACTGGATATGAGATTTGAACAACTTATCGCAGCTGTCAGGAGTATGCCGTACTTTGACTTGCCGACGGTGGTGCAATTATCGGGCGAGATTAGGCAGTCGTTGCGCATGCAGTTATCCCGTCTGGTGCGGCAGGGCAAAATCAAGTCCTTACGGCGCGGCATGTATGCGCTGGGCGAGCCGTACCGGAAGGTGAACCCTAATCCCGCAATGCTGGCGAACCGGATCTACACGCCGTCGTACCTGAGCTTTCACTGGGCGTTGGGATACTACGGACTGATTCCGGAGAAAGTGGTATTGTATACGAGCGCAACGGCGCGCGTGCCACGGTTGTTTGAGAATGAGTTCGGACGCTTTCAATACAAACATATCAAGCCTGATTGTTTTGCCGGTTACCAGACCGTGGAGATTGATGGCCAAAAGGTCCTGATCGCTGTGCCCGAGAAAGCCCTGCTGGATCTCTGGCACATCGAGGACGGAGAATGGACAACAGAACGTATGGCCGGCATGAGATTCCAAAACTTCGAGATGGTGTCACTGAAAAAACTGAGCAGGTATGCCGAGATGTTTCAATCCCCGCGACTTGTCCGGGCTGTCAGGAATTGGCGGGCGTACGCGAAAACGGAAATGGAGGGGGTGAAGGAACTGTGAAAGAGGAAGCTATCAATCTCGCTAGAAATATTGCGGATCCCGGTCAGCGCCTGAACGTGCTGCGGGAATATCTGCAGGCACTGGTATTACGCTCACTTCATGAAAGCGAGGCTTTCCAATGCATCGCCTTTGTCGGCGGTACGGCGTTGAGATTTTTGTACGGCCTGCCGAGGTTTTCCGAGGATTTGGATTTCTCACTCAATTCCAGCAAGGGCTATGCCCCCGAGAAATGGATGAACAAGACAAAGCAGGACCTTCAGCTTGCCGGTCTTGACACTGCGGTTACCCTGAATGACCGCAAGACGGTGCATGTGGCATGGATCAAGATCGGGGAAGTGCTCAAAGGCGTGGGGTTGGCGGCAATGGCCCAACAAAAGCTGTCAATCAAACTGGAGATTGACACACGGCCCCCGGTCGGGGCACAGACCCGGAATCAGGTTATCGAACGCCACAGAATGTTCGTGGTCAAGTGCTATGACATGCCGTCTCTTATGGCCGGCAAACTGCACGCCTTGATTACACGTCAGCATTCAAAGGGAAGGGACTGGTATGACTTTATCTGGTATCGGGCGCAAAAACCGCAGCCCGAACCGAATCTTGTATTGTTGCAGAACGCGTTGGATCAGACGCAGGGGGCGAAAGTTTTTGACAGCGGCAAATGGGAAGGTTACGTGCGTGACAAGATCGCCACACTGGATATCGGCAAGATCAGGGAAGACATTCAGCCGTTCCTGGAACGACAGGGGGACGCAGAATTGATTACGAGGGAGAATCTGGAATCACTGCTGGGCTAATCTGCTTATAACCTTAATTTTGCAAAATTAAGGTATAAACTCGGACTGGCTATGCGGGGAGGATGATGGCGTGGGCTTCGCGAACAAAGAAGGCTTTGCATTTCTCCCAGTTAAATGGTTCCAGCATGACCGGCATGGGTTCGGTTTCAGCGTCCGCGAAATACGTGAGGCTCTTCAGAATATGATAGGCGTTCACTCGTTGCGGTCCGTACTTGCGGGGAAGAAGATCAAAGTAATCCCGGATGGATGGGCCGCCGAGAAGGATCGTGTAGAGATCAACAAAGTCCTTCCGGCTTCCGCGGTTAGAAACGGCAACAAGCTTCATCAGCGCAATGTCCCTGACATCAGCGACAGAAAAAAAACTGTACGGTTTGGCGCGGAACAGGAAGCGATCAGAAACGCGAAAGAACGACATCTTGACGCCGTGCCGTAAGACCGTGAGAGTGTGTTCAGCCTCCTGAAGTGTTTCGTAAGAACCGCATTGTGCAAGGGCTTCATGCAAGGCGCGGCTATCCATTCCATCATTCCGGAAAAAGTCAAAATCTTCGGATGTCCTGTGCCCCGCCTGCAGGGCCAGGCCGGTCCCGCCGGCAAGAATCCAGCCCTGAAGGGCGGTTGACGTGATCTTTTTTAATTCGGCCAGGATTTGACGACTTCCTGCCGGAAGGGCTTTTGTATGCATGGTTGGTTTTCCTTTCCAAGAATGTGTTGCCAGAATGTCCTCGTCCGTGTGGATTTGAAGCGGATTTCCGAAACGATTTCAAAAAACTTCTCGCGGCCAAGGAATTGAATAAGGACTTGAACGTCACGAAGCATTCCGTAGTCAAGGACGCGTTCCGTGACCCAGGCCGGATATTGTCTGAAATGTTCCGCTTTAAGCGGACGGTCCCAGAAAAGCCGCTCAAGTTGCCGAATGGTAGCGGACAAACCGGCCGGTTTTCCGGCCCGCGGGATTCGCTCAAAAGTGATCTTCATACGGTAGCCAAGCGCGGCGGCGATCTTGTTCAACGTGTAGACTTCAAAGCGCTTCCAGCCGTTCTCATAGCGGGACAGGGTTGCGGGGGAAGTGTCTATCCTACGGGCGGCGCGCTGCAGCGATAACCCCGTATTCCGACGCATTTCCCTGATTTGTTGAGAAATATTTTTCATACAGCTATTATCATATATGATAAGTTAAATACAGGCAAGATATTTGTTTGACCTGAAAATTGCCCGGAAGCGCTCAGTTTTTACCGGTTGATGTGGACAATCTTTCGCGTGCAAGGGCGCCTTTAACGGCAGGTTTTCGAGGCGGACTTTATTGAAAATTGAAACAAGATGCCGGTTCTTTTTAAGAGCAAAAAAATATTCTGGTTAAGTATTTAATTAGGCGGCTTCGGCAGGGCGGACTTTGGGTCCTCTTTTCCTTTCCGGCCGAACTTCTTCTTGAACTCTTCAAATGTCATCGTCGCACCTGCATACACCCTTTTTAAATTCGGGAATCGCAATACGATTTCAGCTTCGGCTTTGCCGGGAGAAGGGATGGAAATGCTTTCCAGCGCGGGGATATACTCCGGCAGTTTGGCCGCATCCGGGACCTTGATCCAATCAAAAGATAATGCTAAATGCGATAATTTTATCTCTTTGAGCGGCGCAAAGGCCGTCACGCTTCCGACCAAGGCGAGGTAGGACAAGTCCTTACCTGCCAGGGACGAAATATCCATGACCAGGTCCGGGTGTCCCAGATGCACGCTTCTCAGCGGCATTCCGGCCAGGACGTTCAGATTGGTCGCCGGAACATCAGTCATATTGAGGCTGCTTAGGGGCATGCCTTCCAGCGGCGATAAATCCCGCACCGGTGTGCCAGCCATTTCAATACTCTGAAGCTGCAGGCCCCTTAAAGGTGACAGGTCTTTGACCAGCGTGGATGATATATTCAAGTTTATCAGCGCCGGGAAATTTGTCACAAAACTTAAATCCTTGATCAAACATCCTTCTATTCCAAGTGAAGTTAATGGGCACTCAAACACCGGCGAGAGGTCCTTTGCCTTTAGCGTCGAACCAACCGTAAGACGGTCAAGCTTCGTCATCCCTTTCAAAGGCGAAAGATCTTTGACTGGCGTGCCATTTATGTTGAGGTTGTACAGATTTGTTAAACCCTGGGCCACATTCAGATCTTTGATTTGCGTGTTCCGCAAGTTTAACATTCGCAAGGTTTTGATTTTCATGAGGACGCTGAAATCCTCAACGGGACTTCCTCCCGGATCAAGCTCTCTTAACGGGCAGTCGGCCAACGGCGCGATATCGCGGATTTGGCCTCGCGCCCCTCCGCACTTAAACACACTCAGCGGCAAATCACCCAGCGCGCGGACGGTTTGCGCAGGGCAGTTGAGGACTTCAATCTTAACGCCATACTGGTCTATGGTGGATTTTACATCGCCGATGGCGCCGTGATTTTCAACCCGCCAGTCCTCCGTCGCCCGCTTGACATTCTCCTCGGTCGCCTGCAATAACGGTGGACGCGGTTCCGGGCCGGCCTGCGTGAGAAAATCCAGCAGGCGCCATTGGCCCTTGGCCGTTTCCGTTCCCCCCTGCGTCTTCTCAAACGCGGCCACCGCCTCCTGGATTTTGGCGGCATCCGCTTCCGGATAACCCTTGGCCGCGATCTGCCGCATCAAGTCCCGCGCTTTCGTCAAATCCGTGCCCACGCCCGCCAGTTTCAGGATTTCCATCAACGCCGCGCGGGAGGCCTTTTCCGCCGGCGTATCTGGTATCTTCATCGTCTCCACGGGCGACGCCTGCAGCGTGATGGCCGCCGGTGGTTGGGTGACCGGTTGTGTCGTGCCCAGTGGCGTTTGCGGCGTCCCGCTCAATCCTTCCAGCGCAACCAACACTACATCATTACTCCGTGCCAGGGCGCTTTCCCCATACTGCGTCCGAAACTCCTTTGCGCCCCTTGCCAGTTGTTCCGCCTGCGCCGGACTCCAGGTCTTCCCCCGGATCCATCCCGCCAATTGCTCGGTTTCCTTGCCGCTTGCCACCACACCCATCAACCGGACCAGGTTCCGATACGCCTGAAGGGACTGCCGCTCCGTTCTCTGCCGCGCCGCCTCCACCGCCAGCGCGGTTCCCAGACCAAAGCCCGCTTCCTTAAAACACGCTTCCGCCCCCGTCCCATCCCCGCCCTCGCACGCCAGCAACCCCCGCATGATGCTGGTGGCCGGCGAAGGTAAAGCATCCGAACCGATCCGCCGCGTCTTTTCCCGCAGACTCAAATCGCTGACTCCGAAATCGCGCGCGATGAACCCGCCGGATATTTCCCGTTTCCCTTTCACCTTCCCGCCGGCTACCCCCTCAATCCGCAGTTTCTCCACCTTCCCATTCCGGAACTCTACCGCCATCTCCCGGCCATTTTCCCTATTGAAACTTTCCAGGATCACCTGGTTCATCCCCGCGACCTTCGCCGCCGTTTCCGCGGCGGCGGCAATCTCATTGGTCACGGGCAAGAGCGCCACATCAGCGCGCGCGCCTGCCAGGAGCTTGGCGGTTGCCTCATAATCCCCCTTCAACAGCCCGCGCGCCGCTTCCCCCATCACCGCGTTCAACCGGGTTTGCGCCGCTTCCTGCCGCCCTTTCTCCGCGGCCTCTACCTCTGCCTTCTGCTTTTTCTCTTCCGCCGCCGCCTGCTGTTTTGCCTTCTCCTCTTTCTGCGCCTGATCCTTGGCCGTCAATTCCTCCGCCAGCATCTTCCGGTCCGATTCCATCTCCGCCGCGTACAATCCCGCGTATTGTTCCAGCAGCAAAATGCCCTCGGCATACTGCTTCTGGTCCGAGAGCTTCTCCACCGCCTGCTTCAAGCCCTTCCAGGCTGCCTCCACTTTCTGCCGTTTCGCCGTCTCCAGCCGTTGAATCTGTTCGCCCGCCTTCTGCGCGTATTCCGTGCCCGCCCCATCCTTGCGCACTTCCTCCAGGCGGCCGATACTGCCATTGATATCTTCCGGATGCGACGATACATATTCCAAGGCCGACAGGTACGATTGATTGAGCTTGGCCGCCTGGGTGTCGGCGCCCGGAATCGGTGCGGAAGCCGTGCCGTTCTCTCCGATCATTACTGTGCCTGTCCCGGGTGTCGCCGGGCCTTGCGCGCTGCCCGGCACGGTCTGGTCTTGTCCGCTGAACAGGATTACTCCCAGCAGGATCACCAGTGCTGCCGCCACCCCCGCGCCCGCCCATGCCCAGACCTTCATCCGCATCTTGTTTTTCATTTTCTGGTCCGGTCCCGTCCACGGCTTCCCCCCGGTCTTTACCTTTACGCGTCCCTTCACTTCTGCCAAGTGCTTAAGATTCCGGATGCGCATTAAGGTGGATGCCCCCGTCTCCGGCAACTCCTTGGTCGGACTCTTGCCCCCTGCCACCCGCTCAATATCCGCGATGACCGCCTCCCAGCTCTCGTGCCGTTCATTCCGATTCTTCGCCAGCATAATTTCCATCAGGATCACGCAACCCTCGCTCAAGTCGGGATTGTATTCGCGCGGATCCGGCAGGGGTTCCGCTATTTGTTTCTTGATGACCTCCACCAAACTCGTCCCCGCAAACGGAACTTCGCCCGTCACCATGTTGTATAGCACTGCCCCCAGGGAATACATGTCCGCCCGGGTATCCACCTGTGACGAGTCCTGGGACTGTTCCGGACTTATGTAATTCGGCGTGCCCATCATCATGTTTGCCATAGTCAGCCCCGTGTCCGTGCCCAAACTCTTGGCCAGCCCGAAATCCACCAGCCTCGGCTCCTTCTCCATATCCAGCAGGACGTTTAACGGCTTGATGTCCCGGTGCAGTAGCTTGTGCCGGTTCCAGGCGTAAGCCAGGGCCCCCGCCAGTTTCCGGGTGATCGCCAGCGCCGTCCGCTCGCTGAACGGTCCTTCCCGTTCCAGGCGCGCCTCCAGGGATTCGCCTTCTATGTAGGCCATCGCCAAATACAAGATTCCCGCATCCTCGCCCGCCTCATGCGCCATCACAATGTGCGGGTGTTCCAGCTTGGCCAGGAGTTTCACCTCGTTCAGGAACCGCGCGCTCAAATCTTTCCGCATGCTCAGGGTGGCCGGCAGGATCTTCAGCGCCACGTTCCGATCCATTGAAAGCTGGCGGGCCAGGTAGACTTCGTCCATCCCGACCCCCAGCTTGGACGTGATCTTAAACCCGCCGATCGTGGTCCCGGCCCCGAGGCCCGTCTGCGGCACCGTGATCGCGGCTTGACAATGCGGGCAGGTGACGCGCGCCCCGACGTCGCGCCCGTCAATTTCGATGCCGCCATGGCATTGCGAACATTCAAAGGTAATAAACATGGCGAATTCTCCCTTATGCTATTATCCGGTATCTTCTTGTTTTCCTGACAAGATTTTTCCGTTCTGTCATTCCCATGAAAATGGGAATCCAGTATTGAATTTTCTGGATTCCCGCGTTCGCGGGAATGACAATCACGCGAAGCGCATTTGGCTGCGGCCCTCCCGGGCAGCGTTAAGAAATATCCGCCTATTTCGGTTTCGGCTGGGCGGACTTCGGGGCCTCTTTTTCCTCTTTATCCTTCCGGCCGAACTTCTGCTTGAACTCGTCAAAGGTCATCGTCGCTGAAACGTTCACTGCGTTGAAACCGGGTAACAATATAGCCACCTTTTTCAAATTCGGGAATCGCAATACGATTTCAGCTTCGGCTTTGCCGGGAGAAGGGATCTTAAGGCTTTCCAGCGCGGGGATATACTCCGGCAGTTTGGCCGCATCCGGAACCTTAATCCAATCAAAAGATAATAATAATTCCGGCAATTTCACTTCTTTGAGCGGCGCAAAGGCCGTCACTCTCCCGAAAACCCAGAGTTGGATCAACTCTTTACCTGCCAGGGGCGAAATATCCATGACCAGATCCGGGTGTCCCAGATGCACACTTTTAAGCGGCATTCCGGCCAGAACGTTCAGATTGGTCGCCGGAACACAAGTTATCTGGAGCTCGGATATGGACATTCCTTCCAGCGGCGATAAATCACGCACCGGTGTAAGACCCATATAAAGCTGCCCAAGCGGCAAGCCCCTTAAAGGCGACAGGTCTTCGATGGGGGTCTCTCCTATAAGCAACTGCCTCAGCGCCGGAAAATTTGTGATAAAATTAATATTTTTGATCGTACATCCTACTATTCCAAGTGTAGTTAACGGACAATCAAACACCGGCGAGAAATCATTTGCCTTTACCATTGGACCAACCAGAAGCCACTTAAGCTTTGTCATTCCTTTCAAAGGCGAAAGATCTTTGATTGGTGTGGGCTGCAGACTTAACCGTTCCAAGGTCTTTATTTTCCTGAGGACGCTGAAATCCTCAACAGGACATCCAATCAGGTTAAGCTCGGTTAACGGGCAGTCGGCCAATGGCGCGATGTCGCGGATCTGGCCTTTCGCCCATCCGCACTTAAACCCCCGCAGCGGCAAATCACCCAGCGCGCGGATGGTCTGCGCAGGGCAGTTGAGAACTTCAATCTTAACGCCATACTGGTCTATGGTGGATTTTACATCGCCGATGGCGCCGTGATTTTCAACCCGCCAGTCCTCCGTCGCCCGCTTGACGTTCTCCTCGGTTGCCTGCAATAACGGTGGACGCGGGTCCGGGCCGGCCTGCTTGAGAAAATCCAGCAGGCGCCATTGGCTTTTGGCCGTTTCCGTCCCCCCATGCGTTTTTTCAAACGCGGCCACTGCCTCCTTAATTTTGGCGGCATCCGCTTCCGGATAACCCTTGGCCGCGATCTGCCGCATCAAGTCCCGCGATTGCGTCAAATCCGTGCCCACCCCCGCCAGCTTCAGGATTTTCATCAACGCCGCACGGGAGGCCTTTTCAGCCGGTGTATCGGGGATCTTTGCCGTCTCTGCCGGCGCGGCCGGTACTGGTGTTGCCGGGCCTTGTACGCTGCCCGGCCGGGGACGGTCTTTCCCGCTGAATATGATTACTCCCATCAGGATCACCAGTGCCGCCGCCCCCGCGCCTGACCAGATCCAGACTTTCATCCGCGCCTTGTTTTTCAGACTCTGCCCGGTTTCTCTTCCTCCCCCGGTCTTTACCTTTATCCGCGGACTGCGTCCCTTCACTTCCGTCAAGTGCTTAAGATCCCGGATGCGCATCAAGGTGGATGCCCCCGACTCCGGCAACGCCTTGGTCGGACTATTACCCTCCGTCACCCGGTCAATATCCGCGATGAGCGCCTCCCAGCTCCCGTGCCGTTCATCCCGGTCCTTCGCCAGCATAATTTCCATCAGGATCACGCAACCCTCGCTTAACGCGGCGTTGTATCCGCGCGGGTCCGGCAGGGGTTCCGCTATTTGCTTCTTGATGACCTCCATCACGCTCGTCCCCGCAAACGGAACTTGGCCCGTCACCAGGTTGTACATTAACGCCCCCAGGGAATACATGTCCGCGCGGGTATCCACCTGCGCCGAGTCCTCGATCTGTTCCGGGCTCATGTAGTTCGGCGTGCCCATCAGCATGTTCGTCATGGTCAGCGCCGTATCAGCGCCCAGGCTCTTCGCCAGCCCGAAATCCACCAACTTCGGCTCCCCCTCCCGGTCCAGCAGGACGTTTGAGGGCTTGATGTCCCGGTGTAGTAACTGGTGCCGGTTCCAGGCGTAATTCAGGGCTCCCGCCAGTTTGCGGGCGATCGCCAGCACCGGGCGCTCGCTGAACGGTCCTTCCCGTTTCAGGCGCGCCTCCAGGGATTCGCCTTCAACATAGGCCATCGCCAAATACAAGATCCCGGCGTCCTCGCCCGCCTCATGCGCCATCACAATGTGCGGGTGTTCCAGCTTGGCCAGGAGTTTTACCTCGTTCAGGAACCGCGCGCTCAAATCTTTCTGCATGCTCAGTTGGGTCGGCAGGATCTTCAACGCCACGTCCCGATCCATTGAAAGCTGGCGGGCAAGGTAGACTTCGCCCATTCCCCCGACCCCCAGCTTGGACGTGATCTTAAACCCGCCGATCGTGGTCCCGGGTCCGAGGCCCGTCCGCGGCACCGTGATCGCGGCTTGACAATGCGGGCAGGTGACGTGCGCCCCGACGTCGCGCCCGTCAATTTCAATGCCGCCGTGGCACTGCGAACATTCAAAAAAAATAAACATGGCGAATTCTTCCGAGCTCAGCACCCATTCCTATCTTTGATCATAACCATACGCGCTTCCTTTCTGGATGCAAGATTTTAATATTTTTTCTGGCTTTTCAGGAAGATGTCCCGGGTCCGGCGTCGTCCGCTGCGTGGAGTCTTTACCGGTTGATGTGGACAATTTTCGCGGGAGGGAACCCGTTGAAGGGGGTTGACGAGGCGATGCTGTAGGCGCCGATATTTCTGCTGTAGAGCAGATCGCCGCGTTCAAGGTTGGCGGGGAGTTCCTCGGCCATCACGACCACGTCAAGCGCGTCGCAAGTTGGGCCGAAGACGGTGCAAATCTGGGTTTTTCCCTGCTTGAATGATTTCAGGTGATACTGGCAGTGATCAAAGAGGATGCCCGAGAAAGTGTGATAAACACCGTCGTCAATGTAATAGCAGAGCTTGCCGTTGCGCAAGGCCTTGCCGATAATCTTTGCGACAATGGTTCCGGCCGTTGCCACCATGAACCTTCCCGGCTCGGCGAGGATTTGGATATCCTTGGGAAAGAGCCGGTCAATCTCGGCATTGATTATCCTGGCCAGTTCGCGGAACGGTTTCACGGTCGCGTCATAGGGCGCCGGGAACCCTCCGCCGATATCCAGCAGGAACATCTTATTGTAGCCGCGGTCTTTCGCTTCCTTGAACACGTCGGCCGCGAGGTTGATGGCCTGCACGTAGTTTTCAAAGTTGGTGGTCTGGCTGCCGACGTGGAAGCTTAGTCCTTCAACGACCAGGCCGGCCTTTTCGGCTTCCAGGATGAGATTCACGGCTTCGCCCGATTCCGCGCCGAACTTGGATGACAGCTCAACCATCGCGCCGGTGTTGGCGACTTTGAGGCGCAGGACGAGTCCCGAGTGCGGGGCGAACTTCTTTATTTTTTTGATTTCCTCGTAGTTGTCGTAAGTCACCAGCGCCTTGTATTGATCAAGCTCCTGTAATGTCTCATTGGCCTTGATCGGATGCGCGTAGATGATCTTGTCCCATATCCAGTCCTGCCGTTGTTTGGCTGGCAGGCCCTTGATGTGCTCGTAGACGATCAGGAACTCCGGCATTGAGGCCACGTCAAAGCTCCCCCCCGCTTTGTAAAGCGTCTTTACAATGGCGGGATCCGGGTTGGCCTTGACCGCGTAGTATGCCTGGACGCGCGGCAGGTATTTCTTGAAGGCGGCGTAATTCCGGCGCAGTTCGTTATGGTCCACTACGAAGAGGGGCGTCCCATGCTTCTTCGCCAGTTGTTGCAGTTCCTTTAATGTGGTCATAAACGCCTCATTGAGAATGCGGGCAGACTAGCACCGGTGAATTCAGTTGTCCACCTGAAAAATATCTGAATGGGTAATGGTTAAAAGCTTTGATAAACATCCCGACGGTGGCCGACAGCCACGACGAGAACAAGCAAGACATTGTCGCGAATTTCGTAGACTACCCGCCAGTTGCCGGTTCGCATGCGGTAAAGATTGTCCAAACCATGCATCTTGATTGTCTTATGTGAACGCGGGTTCTCGGCCAGCAGGTCAAAGAGTTTATTGATCTGTCGCTGGGCATCCGGGGGTAAAGAGTCAAACTGTTTCGCCGCTCGGCGCGTGATTTCTACCCGATAGCGCACGATCTATAATCCCCGCTGTTTTCTGAATTTTTCAAGAGGAATTCCGCCGTGTTTCTCATAGTCGCGAATGCCTTCCTTTGCCGCCCGGATGTCTTCCTCATCTTCAATACGTTGCAATAGTTTCAAGTCTTCGGCGGGCACAATGGCGGCCAAAACCTTCCCGTGCCGCTGAATAGCAATGCGTTCTTTGGCATAGGCCGCCCGATTCAGCATGTCAGGCAATAGGCGCCGCGCATCCGTTGCGGTTAATGTGGTCATGAATTCATCATCCTTTCAGGTATTTCTCAATTTCTCTTTTTGCACATAATGTACATTGTGTACTTTTCGTTGTCAAGTATTTTTTCTCTGGATTAGTAACCCCTCAGTCTTGTGGGTAGGCTGTGCACTTCAATGCTGTCATTCCCGCGGAAGCGGGAATCCAGCATTGATTTTTCTGGATTCCCGATCAAGTCGGGAATGACAATCACCCCACAAGACTGAGGTACCTGGATTAAAAAATATCTTGAATTATTGAAATGGCGCCCCCTACGGGAGTCGAACCCATCTTTCCAGGATGAGAACCTGATGTCCTGTCCGATAGACGAAGGGGGCCATATATTCAATTTATTTCCATTAAGAAACATAAAGAATAGAAATAGTAATGCCTATGTCCAGCAAAATTAATGGTTATATTTATGTATAGGAATTTCAAAATTGTAGCCGGGGGCGGCGACCCCGGACCGGCCTCAACGAGGCCGGCTACAGTTTTCAGTTGTCGAAGGCCTAATTCCTGTCGTCATTACGCAACCGGTTGGCCAGTTGTATCCATTGCCCGACCGAGAGCGCCTCAGGACGGATACGCGGGTCAATATCCAGTTCCTGAAAAATTCGGCGCAATTCAGGCGTTGGCCGGCAAAACTGCGGCGGGGCGTTGGAAAGTATTTTCTGCATTTGCTTCCGCCGCTGTCCGAAGGCGTATTTTGTCAGGGCAAAGAAAAAACCGCGGCCGGCAGGTTCCTCGGCCAATGGTTGGTGTTTTTTCATGCTCAGAATCGCCGATTGCACATCGGGTTTGGGATAAAAACAATTGGAACTAACCACCTTGCATATTTCGGTATCATAACTTAACCGGCTCCAGATGCTCAACAGGCCGTAATCGTTAGTGTTTGATTCCGCCGCCAGTCTTTTGGCAACCTCCGTCTGGAGCGTAACCACGATCATTTCCGGCTGGGAATCGCTTTTGAATATCTCAACCAGCACGGCGGATCCGATGGAGTAGGGCAGGTTGGCAACCATCTTGTTTATGCCCGAGGACCAGAACTTTGCCAGGTTAAGCCGCATGACATTGGTTGAAATTAATTCAATATTGGCAAACGGCTGAAACCTGCTTTGCAAAAAATCGGTGAAGCGCAAGTCTTTTTCAATCGTAACAACCCTGCGGACGGTTTTGGCGAGGGCCTCGGTGAGCACGCCCAAACCGGCGCCGATTTCAAGGACCTGGTCGTCAGCCGACAAATCCGCGGTCTTCAGGATGATGCCGAGGATATTGGCGTCTATTAAAAAATTCTGTCCCTGGGATTTTAAAGGCCTGATGTTGAGCAGGTCAAGGGCCCGGCGGACATCCACCGGGCTTGTTAAATTAAGACTGCGAATAAGTTCATGCATAGGAATTTCTAATGTTACCATCCGTCAACTGACGGACATAAGCCTGCCCGAGCTCGGCCAGGGAAACACGCAGAAGAAAGGTACCAAGCAAGAAGGTTGTCATTCCCGCGGAAGCGGGAATCCAGAACCAGGAGAAATTTCTGGATTCCCATTTTCATGGGAATGACAGAAAGAAAGCGGATGAGAAACCGTTTTAAATTAAATTGGTCCGACATAATACTTCACAATGAAGACAAATATCCATTCGATTTATTATCTCTTCCATGGATTTGGGCGTTGGGCAAGTTGTATCGCGAGCTTGATGGCTGAAACCATGCTTGCACGGGAGGCAATTCCCTTGCCGGCAATGTCAAATGCTGTGCCGTGATCCGGCGACGTGCGCACAAAAGGCAATCCAAGCGTCAGGTTGACGCCTTTCTCAAACGCAATCATCTTGAGCGGACCAAGTCCCTGGTCGTGATACATCGCCACCACGGCCCCGAATTTATTTTGCATGGCCTGATAAAAAATAACATCGGCGGGTATCGGGCCTTCAACGGCCAACCCCTTTTTTTGCAGATATCTAACGGCCGGGATGATAATATTTTTTTCTTCGTCTCCAAGCAGTCCGCTGTCACCGGCATGTGGATTCAGCGCGCAGACCCCGATGGTTTTTTGCGGCAAGTCCAGCCATTTTATTCCGAGGTTTGCCATTTCAACGGCCTCAATTATATGACGGCGGGTGAGAGTGTTTGCCACGTTTGCAAGCGGTATATGCCTTGTTGCAAGCACAACCCGCAATCCTTCGCCGATAAGCATCATGGCCACCTTCTTGCATCCTGCCAAATGCGCCAGATATTCGGTGTGTCCCGGGAATTTGCATCCGGCCGCCTGAATACTGCTCTTGCAGATAGGCGCTGTAATCATGCCGTTGAAAAAGCCGGACTGACATCCGGCTGCAGCCGCGCGAACCCATAGCAGGGAAGCCAGCCCTTCAGCTTTGCCGGTTTTTCCCGGCTGCCATCGCAATCCGTCATGACCATAAAAATTACGCGAAACACTTAACCGGCAGGGAACCTCACTTCTGTCATTCCCGCGAAAGCGGGAATCCATGAAAGGCTTATCTGAAGATGGATTCCCGATCAAGTCGGGAATGACAAATGAATGAATGGCCGGATCCCATATGGATATTTTACTCGCGGTTATTTCGGACGCATTTTCACATTCCGGAGGCTGGGGCAAGCGAAATTGCCGGGCGTATTTCGACCAGACATTTTTGTCTCCGATGAGGATAAAACGAATCGCGACCGGCCATTTTGAATGATAGACGGCTTTTAATGCTATCTCCGGTCCGATGCCGCCCGGATCACCCATGGTGACAGCCAGTTTTACTGTTTTAGACATAACGGTTTTTATGACTTGAATATTTCCGGATCAAATAGTAATCTTCCCAGAAAGATTATTCAAGAAGTGAAGTAGTCTTTGCGAAACTCCGCTGAAGTGCCGAGCGCTGGCGCCTCGGGACGAAGGCGAGCGAGGAAGAGGGAATTTATGGGCAGTAACCTTATACCGACCGGCATGGGAAAAAAGGAAGAAAAGATGGGGTTTACCCTCCAGACCCTGGTTTATCCTGATAGTTTTGAGCTTCGGAAACTGGGAAACAAAGGGAAAGAACGGATGGAAGAAGCGGTTGCCATCGTGGTGGATGACGATAATCGCATTAAACGTTGTCGATTCAACAGCGGTTATATTCATGAACACTGGGAAAAAGAAGGCTGGAAAACGGCGGCTGTGTTTTCCGACTTGGATGAGCTTCAGGCGAGCCGCGTGTATGTTGAATATCAGGCAAGCCTGCAGGAAGCTGTAGAAAAAAATGAAAATGGAGACTGGAACCTATCTCAAGATAGGCTCTAAACATTGTCCATGAATGGAAAAATTACCGACAGAATAGACATCATTCAAGGCGATATTACCAGACAGGCGGTTGATGCGGTAGTGAATGCCGCCAATACCACGCTCCTTGGCGGCAGCGGCGTGGATGGCGCCATTCATCGCGCCGCCGGGCCGGAGCTGTTAAAGGAATGTCAAACCTTAAACGGATGTCCCACGGGTGAAGCCAAAACAACCAAAGGCTACCAGCTGCCGGCAAAATGGATTATTCACACGGTTGGCCCGGTTTGGGCCGGCGGTGGGAGGGGCGAAGCTGATTTATTGGCAAGCTGTTATCGGCAGTGTTTTGCGCTTGCAATTTCCAGGCGGATAAAGACAATAGCCTTTCCGTCAATAAGCACCGGAGCTTATCGGTTTCCGGTAGAACGCGCGGCGGGCATAGCGTTGCGCGAGACGGCAAGCGCATTGGGCATCAATGCTGATTTGCAAAAAGTTGTTTTTGTCTGCTTTGATGGGCGCACTTATGAATGCTATCGGAATGCGCTGGCAGAGGAAATGAAACGAGGTAACAATGAGCGAGGGTAGTAAAAAAAAATCTTCCGGTAAATCCGGCGGTTCGGGAGGATCAGCCATGAATAAAAAATTGATATTTGCTTTGGTTCTTTTCGCGGCAACCGTGATAGTGCTTCTGTTTAATATGAAGGGCATGGATTCGCGGACCAGCCTTGATCTGGTTATTTATTCATTTCACGGTGTTTATAAGTCTGTGGCTTACCTTGGATTTACACTGACTGGAGTTGTTATCGGCACCCTCCTTAAATAGCTTTTTCAAAGCTTCCTGCTGTATTTTATGCAAGTCAGCGCCGTTTTGCCTTTCGCAAAACAGAAAAACGTCTGCGCCCGCTGGTGAAGATTGAATAAAATGCCATGAACGAAACAGTCAATAATGAAGTCGAACAATTGTTGGCGGAATTAGCAAAGGTCTTGCCCGGGCATGGACGGGTTCTGATCATTCCGCATGATTATCCCGATCCGGATGCCCTGGCTTCCTCGGCCGCCATTCAGTTGCTGCTGGCCAAGCGCCATAAGCTGCGCGGGAAAATAATCTTTAGCGGAATTGTTTCGCGGGCGGAGAACCGGGAAATTCTACGGCATTTCAAATACGGTCTTACGCCCGCCCAGCAGTGGCATCCCGGTGGAAAAAGCAAGGAAAAATGTCCGGCAATATTTGTTGACACCGCCCCATGGCGCGGCAATGTGACCGTGCCTTCATTCATCAAACCGATTGCCGTATTTGATCATCATCACGGCAAATATAAGGCGCCGGCCAACATGGTTGTTGACATCAATCCCTCCTTCGGCGCCACAAGCACCCGTCTCTGGGAATGCCTGCAGGCTGCCAATATCCAGATTCCCAAATGGCTGGCTTCCATCATGGCTTATGCCATCACCACGGAAACATTTGATTTTATCCGCCATGCCACCGGGCGTGACATCCGGGCCTATACTCTTTTGCTGAATCAATGCAATATGAAAACGCTGGGACAGATCAAAAACGCATCGTTGCCGAGGGCTTATTACAGTTATTTGGCCGAAGCCGTGACCAATGCGCAGACTTATGGCCGCGTGGCCTGGACCCATCTGGCGGACGTGAAACAGCCGGAAATAGTGGCGGAGACGGCGGATTTGCTCCTGCGCATGGAACGCATCATGTGGGCATTCTGCACGGGTTTCACCGATGACCGTCTGATTGTTTCCATCCGCAGCGAGGCGGCCAGTTTGCACTGTGGCAGATTGCTGCGCTCCCTGATAGGTAAGAAGGAAGGCTCGGCGGGCGGACATGAACAGGTGGCCGCCGGTTTCATTGATGTTTCAAAACTTTCCGCCACGGAACGTATTCAACGGCGCGATGCCCTGGAAGCAAAACTGCTCGCTAAAATTGAAGGCCGCCTCAGCGATACCGCCCGGCCGTTGCTCCTGCCGGAAGTTTAACTCGAATCAAGCCTCGCAAATCATTCGCCGGACGGCAGGGCCATATCCGTCAGCTCAAAATCAATGCTGATATCTTTGTATAAACCGCCGAGTCCGGCCGGCAATTCCGGAAGCCGGGTAACCGCCTCAAGCGCGCGCAGGACGGAGTCGTCCATCTGCGTGTTGCCGGATGGCGCCGCAATCTTTTTGGCGGTAATCTGGCCGTCGCGTTGAACGCGTATTTCCACCGTGGTCACAAGCCCTTTTTTGCCGATGAGCGAGCTTGGCTGCTGCCATGCTTCATACATCGCCAACTTGATCTGATAATAATACCAGGCGAAAGGCACGGGCGTCCCGCCGCCACCCGTGCCGGTCCCGGAACCAACTCCGGGCAAAGGCGAAACTGAGCTTGCATTTCCTTCGCCCAGCATTCTTTTTATCTCGTTTTCCGACAATTGTTTTTTTGGCGCAGTTTTGGCAGAACGTTTGACAAGTTTCTTGCTTACATCCACCTGGCCTTTGCTTTTTTTGACCAGCTCGGGAAAAGCGTCTTCCTGCCTGGTTGCCGCCGGTTCGGCGGCGCCCCCTCCGCCTTTGGGCATGGCGTTGCCGCTCATCTGCAAATCAATAAAAGGCGAAATATTCCGGGCGTCAATCCGGTGACAGGAGATGAACGAACGGATAATCAGAAAAATTATCAGCGCCGCATGCACGGCAATACTGATAATTCCCTTGTGTTTTAGTTCCCTGTTCATGCCTGTTTAGGTTGGAGCGGCGAGTAACCGTTGGAGCAGTCCAAATTCCACTGTCGGTCTGACAGACTCATTTATTCTTGGTCTGTCCGCGCCCGGGATCGCGTCTGACATTTATGCCCAGTTTGGAGACGCCGATTCGTTTGACGGCGTCCATGACCGTGACCACGTGCTGAAACTTGACATCCTGGTCAGCCTCAATCATGACCGGCTGGTTCTGGGGATCCGGCAAGCGGGACTTCAGCCGGTTCTCAAGCGCATCCTTGGCAACCGTCTGTCCGTCAATGAAAACAGTGCCGGCGGTGTCCAGTTGAATCTGCAGAATTTGTTCGGGCCGCGGGACAGCTTCTTTTAATTTTGCCTTGGGCAGATTGATCTTGATCTGGGATTGGATAAGAAACGGAGTCATGACCATGAAAATAATCAGGAGCACCAGCGCCACGTCAATCATTGGGACCATGTTGATTTCCGCCATGATCTGGTATTTGCCGTTTCTTTGGGAGGAGGTCTTCATTGCGGGTTACCCGTTTGGCCGGCAAGCTGTTCAATGATTTCGTATGTTGCCAAGTCAATCTCCTGCGTCAGGCGCTGGATTTTGTTGACACAATAGTTGTAAAACATGACCGCCGGTATTGCCACCAGGAGGCCGAAGGCCGTGGTGATAAGCGCCTCCGCTATGCCGGCCGAGACAATTTCCGGCCCGGCGCCGGCATTGATGGCGATATCCTGAAAAGCCTTGATAATTCCCATGACCGTGCCGAGCAGCCCGACAAACGGCGCCGTGCTTCCAATGGTGCCCAGAACCTGGACGTAAGCCTCCATGCGGTTTATTTCGGCCTGAAGCGCGTATTGGCCGGCGCGCTCCCTGTCCTCCCGCCCGCCGCCGCGGATGATTATGGCTTCCATAACCTTGGCCGCGGGCTGCGAAAAACGCTGACAGTATTCAAGCGCCGCGGCTGCGCCTTGCGCCCTGATTATTTTCACCAGATTGGCCACCAGGGCCGCGGCATTCAGCCGTGCCCGGCGCAAAACAGTAAAGCGGTCCAGGATAACCGTCAGTGAAATAATGGACATGACGGCGAGGACACTAAGGATCGGCCAGCTGGTCAAAATCATTTCGCGAAATGTGAATCCACCCATTTTAAATCTCCATTAATAAATGCCGTTAGTGCAAATACAGTTTTGGACATTACAAAATTTAAACCTAATCCGTCAATCAGTCTTCCTGTTCAGGCACAAAGTGATAAGATATTTTCTGCCTATGTGCCTATTGAATTATGTCCTGCCGAAGGGCGAAATGCTCCGCAACTTCCGGATAATGGGCGGAAGAGCTTCCAGCACATAGTCAATATCCGCCTCGGTATTATATCGGCTCAGGCTGAACCTGATTGAGCCATGGGCGGCAATGAACGGCACCCCCATGGCGCGGATAACGTGCGAGGGTTCCAGCGAACCGGAAGTGCAGGCCGACCCGGAAGAAGCCGCAATACCCAAATCACTCAGGTGATACAGGATTGATTCCCCCTCTATGTATAGGAAACTGATATTGAGCGTATTGGGCAGGCGATGAACCTGGTCACCGTTCACCCTCACGTCGGAACACTTTTCCAGGATTCCTTTTTGCAGGCGGTCCCTTAAGACGGCAACCCGAATCATCTCCTCGGAAATATTGCGGGCGGCCAGTTCACAAGCTTTCCCAAGGCCGACGATATAAGGCACATTTTCCGTTCCGCCGCGTTTTCCGCTTTCCTGATGACCGCCAAGCAGTAAAGGGGCAACGCGCGTTCCCTTGCGGACATACAGCGCGCCAATTCCCTTCGGCGCATGCAGTTTATGGCCGGAGAGCGAAAGCAAGTCCACTTTTATGTCGCGCAAATCAATCGGCAGTTTACCGACGGCCTGCACGGCGTCGGTGTGCATGATCCCGCCGGCGGCCTTGACCATCTCCGCTATTTCTTGAATGGGAAACATGACGCCGGTTTCATTGTTAGCCCACATGATGCTGACGAGCGCGGGGCCATAGCTCAAAACCAGTTTGAGCTGGCCGAGATCAATCTGTCCGGATGAATCAACGTCCAGTTCAATTAAGTTGTAGCCGTGGTCCTTGAGCATCCGGGCCGGTTCCAATACGGCCGGATGTTCCACGCGTGTGGTTATAAAATTCAGGCGTTCGGCGGAAGCTTCCATCGTTCCGCGGATGGCCATATTGTCGCTTTCCGTTCCACAACTGGTGAATATGATTTCGGATTTGTCCGCTCCGAGAAAATCGGCGGTCTGCCGGCGGGCATTTTCAATGTGCCGGCGCACCTGTCCGCCAAAGGAATGCATGCTGGAAGGATTTCCCCAAAGTTCCTTGAAGAATGGCGTCATGGCTTCAAACACTTCGGGGGCGACGGAGGTCGTGGCGTTATTATCAAGATAAACAAGCTTCGAGGTCAAGGTAAGCCCTCCTCAACGATGATGTCCGGCGCGACAAATTCCTTCAATTTGGCTTCCACCACGTCCTTCAGGGTAAAACGTGCCACCTGGCAATTCGCGCACATCCCGCGCAGCGCCACGATGACTTTGTTGCCGGCCACGTCTATGAGTTCAATATCGCCGCCATCTTTCCGCAGGGCCGGCCGCACCTCTTTTTCCAGGGTTTCTTCAATCAGCTTGATTTTCTGGAGAGTCGTTAAAGGTTTGGGCCGGGCCGGTTGGGCCTGGGTGCTTTCAGGGCTCTCGCCCCGCACTTTTGCGATTATGTCCGCAATGTCATTATGGCATTTACCGCATGCGCCGCCGGCCTTGCAATAGTTGGTGACCTGTTCCACGCTTGTGAGGCGGTTATCGCGGACGACCCGCGTGATTTCCTCCTCGGTAACGCCGAAGCAGTGGCAGACAACCTTGCCTTCAAGGATTTTCTTGGAAGTGTCGCCGGTGCGATAATTATGAATGGCCACTTCCAGCGCCTCGCGTCCCATGACCGAGCAATGCATTTTCTGTTCCGGCAGGCCGCCGAGAAAATCGGCAATGTCCTGATTGGTGACTTTCCCGGCCTCTTCCAGCGTTTTGCCCATTATTATTTCCGTCAGGGCGGAAGAGGAGGCGATTGCGCTGGCACAGCCGAAGGTCTGGAATTTTACATCGGCGATCTTTTTGTGCTTATCCAGTTTAAAGGTGAGCTTGAGCGCGTCGCCGCAGGCCATTGAACCGACCTCGCCGACCCCGTCCGGCTTTTCAATTACGCCCACGTTCCGTGGATTGCGGAAGTGGTCCAGGACTTTATCCGTATATTCCCACATGACTTCCTCACTGCAAATGAACGATGAAGCTTATTCTTTACTGGCGGTCATTATATCCTTCTCTGCAAAAATGTCAAATGTATGAAAACCGAGCGGTGCAGATTAGCCCTAATTTCTCACGCTTCGTGTGTGTCTGGGCTTATAGTTCTTCGCCGCGTCCGCTGCGGCGGACTTGCTCAAAGTTTGCCTGTCAATCTTTTTCATGTACATCCCGCGTTTGTTTGTGCAAAATTAAGGCATGCTCACCATTGCCAAATATCGCAACCTGATGTCAGCGGAACTGGCGAAAACGCGCCTGGAGTTCTACGATATCAAGGCGATGATTGCCGATGAATTTTCCTATACCCTGGGGTATGGCTCGGTTATTGATGGCGTCCGGCTGCAAGTGCCGGCCGCCGATGCCGAACGCGCGCAAGAGATTCTGGCCACCGAGGAATTCATTGATCTGCCCGATGATAACGCGATCATGGCTGAATCGCCGGAGGCCGACGCTATCGGCGCCGAGGCTTGCCAGGAATCTGCCGCAGACTCATTACCCAGCCGGCCGGGAAGATGGTCGGTTTTGTTCTTGTTCCTGTTTGGCATATTCTGCCTGATCCTGGGCCGGCCCACCGGCGATTGGAGAACCATGCAACCCTTTTCAGGCCAACTCATTCTCCTGGGAGAAATGTTGATTGTGGCCGGGCTGTGGATATCCTATGGCCGTTTGCCCCCCGCCGGGGAACATGGAATGCCGCCGGAATAGTATAGGAATTTTCCGCCACTGGCGGCCTACCCGAGCTCGGCCAGGGATCCGCCTACGGCGGACAAAGATGTAGATGTAGCCGGGGTCGGTGACCCCGGATCCGCGATCAACGATCGCGGCTACAGTTAAAAGTTGCGGCTCTGCAGCCTAATCTATTTTCTTTTCGCCTGTTCCTTCGCCCATTCTTTTTTGTTCCGGCGCATCTCGGCGTTCAGTTTGATGGCCGGGCCCGGGCACTGGGTACGCTTGTCATAAAGCCAATGCCCCTGGTTATCACGCAGGACAGGCAGGCGCTTTTCCACCGGCGGCGGCTGAACAACGCGGGTTGGTTGTTCGGCATACCAGTAGGCAGTGGAAGACATTTCGTTCGCCAGATGGTTGCCATGCCCGTGTTCAATGGTCGCTTTGATTTCTTTCTGGAACCGCACCGGGTTTTCAAGGTGGAAGATATAACTGGTCTGATAAGCCCCCTCTGACCATGGAGAACTTGACGGAACCAAAGTTGTTTTCCCCTCAAAAATTGAGCTTCCATTGCGGAGAAACGCATTATCCTGCATTCCCCACGCCTGGTTGAGATAGTCTTCAGACCCGGTGCCGTGGAGGTCCGGCGGCCATTTGTAGCCATCCACCCAGATCATGTCGTCGCCCTCGCCCCACCAGTCGCCCCGGAAATTAGTCACGCTCAGATTACAGCCGATATAGTGTCCCCGCCCTTTGGTTTCAAGGATAACGTAGTTGTTATCCCAAGCCATTCTTTCCTTGTTGACGATGTTGGAGAGATGAGATCCGGCTTTGTTAGAGGCGATTTCATGTCCCCAGCCGCCGAATGGGTTGGTCCTCCGGAATTCAGCATGGAAATAGCCGGTATTTTCTTCCGCTTTTTCAAACGTTTCGTAATCAACGTAAAAATATTGTCGGTGCTCCTCCTTGCTTTCATTAATCAGTTCAACAACCGCTCTTTCGCGGAAAGGCATGGGCACGTAACAATTCAAGGCACAGCCGGCATTAAGTTGATACGGGGCCCGGGTTGAAGCCGTAAAAAGCGACGATTGATATGAATTGACGAGCCCATGTCCCAAGCCGAAAAAATCGCCCAGCGGGCAAAGGATGCTGGGCGATTTTGCGTTGTCCCATGTTATTTTCAGCAGGCATTCGCGATAATGTTTGCCCTGGGTCATCCAGATATGGGTGATGATTCCCGGGCCGCGGATGTCGGCCAATACCTTTGATTTGCCGGCTTCAATGGTCCAACAATCGTGGTTTCTCCCGGTTCGATCATAAGACGAACAACGTCCGGTCTTGGCATCTTTAATTTGCGCCAGATTAATATTCATGACTTACCCTCCTTTAATATTTTTTTTAAACAACATCAGGTTACACCCGGCCGCTGAAAAATAAAATGGACAGAATTATGCAATACTTGTATTTTCTTATCATGCAGGGATTCAAGCATTTCTTTCCGGTTCCGCCAATTCAGACTCCGGCGCTGACCATCCGCGGCATTGGCGTGCAGGAACATATGCCGGCCTGCATTATTGACCGGCCGCATGGAACCAGGGTTCGCGATTATCTTTTCATGCTTTTTTATGATCAGGTCGTCGTGGGTGCCGGGAAAAAAAATCTGCCGCAACCGGCTGAAACGATGATGATCTGGACTCCCAGCCGCGCGCAATATTATGGGAACCGGGAACATCCTTATAACCATACTTGGATGCATTGTGATGGGACAATCATTCGCTCATTGCTGAGGCACAACCGCCTGCCGCTCAATAAACCGTTCCGTCTTTCCGATCCGGCGGTCATGGAGTGCCATCTGCTGGCCGTTCACCGTGAGTTGACCGGCCACGCCCGGCCGGACGCCGTGATTGTCAGGAACCTGATTGAAAATCTGCTGAGGGAAATAGCCCGGATCGTGAACATTTCCCCGCGAATGCCGGACGCCTGTCCGCCGGCCCTGCTCAAGGTGCGGCATTATATTGAATCCGAATATGATAAATGCATCACCCTGGAACAACTGGCAGACATGGCGTACATGTCCGTGCCGCATCTTTGCTTGCAGTTTAAAAAACATTTCAAGACTTCGCCCATTGCTTATCTGATCCGGCAGCGGATGCATCAGGCCGCGTATTTTTTGCAGGATAAAAACCTCAAAATCTCCGCCGTGGCTCATCAGGTTGGATATGACGATTTGTTTTATTTCTCCAAGCTTTTTAAAAAACATTATGGATCAAGCCCGCGGGCATTGCGACAACTGGCGGCGGAAAAGTAATACTGTCGTCCTATCTTTACCCGTAACCATACGTGCTTCCTTTCTGAATGCAAGATTGTTATGATCCTTATTTCAGGATGTCCGTTGATACGGTTGTCAGCAGATTCCGCGGAAATGGTTGGAAGCCGATGGCCGGAGATTAGTTCGGGGTTCAACGGCGTTCGGAAACAAAATATCGGGTATTGAAATATAGAAAGGCGCCGATGAGTGAAAGGGTGCCGGCCTTGAGGATCGCCAGCAGATAACAGGTGCCGGCAAACCCGAACAAGGGCAGGAAGATAATGCCGATGCTTATCCCGCCCAGCGCCGCGCCCGCCAGGTCAACCGCATTCAATAATGCCACGTTGCGGGAAATTATTCCGGCCGATGGTTGACAATCGTTTTCGCCGCCGGTTTTCCGGTTGAGCAGATCGTTGGCCAGTATGAATTGCGCGCCGCCCACGCAGCCGGTCAACAAAGTAAGGAGATAAATTGTGCCGGCCAGGGGCCATTCCGTCGAAAACCACCAGTCGCCTTTCATCAGAACAGGAAGGCCAAGCGCAATGAAAAGCAAAAGCGCATCCAGCTCAAGCAAAAGCAGCCAGCGCTTTTTCGTCCGGCCGACTGAATATTTTCGGATGGATACAGCGCCCAGGGCAAGCCCCAGCATGTACATCGCGATAATAAGACCAATGCTGGCGTAAATGTAACCCAGGAAAGTTTGAAATATAAAAATCAGAATCAATTCCAATGCCATCCCGGAAAATCCGGTCGCGGCCATCACGATCGCAAGAATTATCCGCGCCGGCCATTCATGCCCCCGCGCGGTTTTTTTTCCAAGCGCGGTGCTCATCAATAAGAGCGCCAGAACGAATGCTGCTCCCAGCCCGCCCGCCACCCATTCAATTTTCACTCCCTTAAGCCAATTCAAGAAAGGTTCAAGATGCGAGGAACTGTACCTGCTCCAGAGGAACAGATTATAAAATGCCGAAATCGGCTTGAAGGTTGTATTGGCCGGCGCCGGAAAGGATGAAAGCCGCCAGCGCACAAAATCGGTTTTTTCGGCGCTGATTTCATCGGCATTGAGAAAATATTCCGGCCGGAAATATTTTGTTTTCACTCCCGCACCCCGCCAGCGTTCGTAAAGAATTTTCCCGTCAAATGTCAGCGGAATGTCTTCTTTGCCAGCAAAAAAACGGTTGCGCGTCCCGGCCGTTACCAGAACCCGCGGGAAGACGGTTTGCAGGGCTTTAAAAATGGAAGCGGCCAGGCTGGCTGCCTCATCCTGAAGATGCTCGGAAGACTCAACCGCCGTGTAAAAAAATCCGCCCGGGGCAAGAATATGACTGATCGCGCGGTAAAATTCAACCGTGTACAACCGGTTCAGGGCAATCGTGGTCGGCCCCGGCCCAGCCACTATCACAACGTCAAACCTTTCATTTTTTCCCTTTGCCTGTTTGACAAAGCGCGGGGCGTCCATCAGGCATTGTTCCAGGCGCGGATCGCGCATGGCCTGCTGATAATCGGCGCCGGCGTTTTTCGCAAGCAACGGATTGATAAGCGGATCCAGTTCCACGTGCACAAGCTTTTCCAGCGGATACTTTAAGAGTTCCGGAATATCGCTGACCGGATTTCCACCGACGAACAAAACTTTCCGGGCGGAAGGTTTTTGCGCCATGATAAAATGGATTTTTTGTTCAGCAAAAATTTCATCGGGAAAAACAAACATTACCTGTCCGTTGCCGTAAAGGGTTTGTTGTCCTTCAGATTCAATGAGGGCAAGATTTTGATACTTGCTGTCCCTGGCATCAACCAGCCGCGGTTTACCAGCGGTGTGCCCGCCGCCGCGGGGGAGGATGCCGAAGGATTCCCAGCGCAATTTGATTCCTTTTATTTCAAGCGCGTCAATCGGACCGGAAAGTACCAGCAGGGCTGCCAGGACCACGGCCGTTGACCAGCATATTTTGCGCGCTGAAGCGCGCGGCGCAATCAGCGCCGCCCCACAAATGCTGCCGGCGGCCGCCACCACGGCGGCGCCCATCGGCGGCAATAAATAAACAAAAACAAATGAGAAAGCCATGCCGGCAACCATGCTGCCGGCCGATTCGGCGGCATAAATTCCGGCCACATTCCCAGGCTCCGGCAAACGGCAGGCGCTCGGAAATACAATCCCGATGATAAGGCATATCGGCGCCAGGACCAGGAAGGCGCCGGCAATCATCGGTCCGAACGGCATGTATTCGCCCAGCGGCACGCCAAAAAATATTCTCAACGCGCGCGCCGCAAATATGGACAGGGGGAGAATAATCGCCAATACAGCCAGCAAGAGCGCTATTACGGACCGAATGCCGTTCTCGCTTAAGCGTGATAAAAAAGGCCTGATGACCAGCGAGCCGGCGCTTACCATCAGGAGCCAGGCGGCAAAAATAATCCCGATCGCAAGCTCATTACCGTAATAGGCCACCATCAGCTCGCGCGTCATGATGATTTGCGCGAACATGGCGCTCATCCCGAGGCAAAACATCATTGCCGCGGCATTTCCATGCAAGGCATGCGAAAATGAAAACCCGAATGATAATATTTTCTTCACGTTCGGGTTGCAGGTGTATATTCCACCATTCTTATGGCCTTTTTCCTCCCGGATACCACTCATATGCGTTCAAATCAACGCGGCGTCCGGATTTGGCCCAGGAAATTCCACGCTCCGACGGCAATTGCCATGATTCATAACATTTCTCAAGCACATCAACCAGTCCGGTTACCACAACATGCTCGTCAGTTTTGTCGGTTTTATCAAAACTTATCTGTTGACGCTCAATCATCTCGTGTGGGAAAAGTGTTATCCCCGCCATGGATTCCTGGGCGCCGTTCATGCAGATGGTCTGGGCCATGGCAGTTTCCAGTCCGCATACCGGCTTGCCGCCGTTGCGGACGGCGTTAATACACTGCCAGAGTTTGTTGAATTGCTGGTCATAACCGGGAATGACATACTCCTTGACCTTTCCGTTGTTGAAGACGGCCCGTAGCCCGGAACCTGCGTGAAATTCAACTTTGGCCTGCTCAAAAATAAATTCGCACCTGATGGGCAGGTGCTGGTTCACCGCATGGGAAGTGACAAACAGGATATCAGCGCCGTCGCGGGTTTTAGCCCGCAGACAGGCCGTGTCATAATTTTCAATATCATTGGCGCGATAAAGTTCGGCAGTAACCTCTGTTGGCATGGCGCTGCTATCCGGGGCGGAGCCAAGAATATAAAACATGTTATGAAGGTAATGGGCGGTGGCATTGTTGACGGGGCTGTCAAGGATCCATTCGCCGGCCGGCGAACGCAGTTTGCCGGCCCAATTATTGCGGCGATAATAAGTCAGGGCGCGGAGCGATAAAACAATCGTTTTCAAACGCACCGGTCGGCCGAACAGGCCGGCCATCACGTTATTTTTCAGAGCCTGAATTTCCTCGCTGAAGGACCAGTTGTAACCGATGGCCACAAACTTACCGGCCTGCTCGCGTGCCGCGATCATCCGGTGGACTTCCTGGATAGTCCCGGCAATTGGTTTTTCGCAAAGCACGGGAATGCCGGCTTGCAGGGCCGAGCAGGTCTGGGGACAATGCAAATGGATGGGCGAGGCAATAACCGCCAGGTCAGCCTGATGACCGGCAAGAAATTCCGGCAGAGTGTCGTAACGTGGAACCTTGTGTTCCTCAACCGTCGGCCAATAAGGATTTTTCCCGGCATAGGGATCAACGACCCCAACGAGGCGTGCGTTATGGACCTGTCCCTGTTCAATCAACAAACGGGCGTATCCGGCGCCATAACTGCTCAATCCGATGAGAACCACGGAAATATTGTTCACGTTAAAACACTCCTTCTTGCCGCATGATTTAAATTACGTTTATTTGAGCCGCTCTAAAAGCAAGCATGGAAACATGTTTGCTTTCCTATATGAAAAACAAGAAATAGTCCAGAAAATTGCAATGCCGCTTTTTTGCGAATTATTGCAAATAATGTTTGATTTATCGGTAAATTTCGCGTTTAATTAAATATATAGGAATTTTAAAGTTATGTGACTTGTCATTCCGAGCGTAACGAGGAATCTCTGTCGGTATTGTTAATATGGCGGAGATCCCTCGCTTCGCCCTGAAGTATGCGCTTCGCTTAACTTCGGGGCTTCGTTCAGGATGACAGAGTGGTTGCCCCACTCGGTGGAGCCTAATTTATGAATTAAAAGAAAATCTTTCCGGAATGAAAGCAAACATGATGAATATTTTTTTGCGTTTTCTGTGCGGACTTTGTTTTATTTCCGCCATGGCGTTCCTGCCGGCTTGCCGGACAACCGGCACAACCTCCGGGTCAAAGGCGAATGATCTTGTGGTCGGCGTCTGCCCCGATTACCCCCCGCTCATGTTCCGGCAGAATGACAGAATTTTAGGCGTTGAAGTTGACCTGGCCTCGGAACTCGGCAAAGCGCTCGGCCGAACTGTGCGTTTTATGGAAATCCGGTGGGAAGACCAGATTGACGCTCTCCTGCAGGGACGCACGGATATCATCATGTCGGGCATGACGATCACCGACGCGCGCCGGGTGCGGATTGCATTCAGCGATCCATATCTGCAACTGGGAATCATGCCGCTCGTGCGGACGCGGGACGCAAAAAGATATGCTTCGGCCGAAAGCATCTTCAGCGGTGACGCCCGGATTGGAGTCAAGAAGGATTCCACGGCCGATGTCTTTGCCAACCGCAACTGCCGGTCAAGTTCCATTACCTACGTTTTGCCCACCGACGCCTATTTCTTTCTTGTCAACCGCCGGATTGATGTTTATCTGCACGACGGCCCCGGCGTGATTTGGCTTGCCGCGGAACACGAGGCCGATCTTCAAGCCATCCGCAAGCCGCTTACCAAGGACGAAATTGCATGGGGTTTGCGCAAGGATGACGCCGAATTGCTTGGTTCCGTGAACCGCATTCTTGCCGGGTGGAAAAAAGACGGCACGCTTCAAAGAATTCTTGACAAATGGCTGCCGCCCGGAGATGATAAAACAGGCTCAAATTAAAAATCATAGTTGAAAGAATAAATAAATGAAAATAATGCATGTTTTGACGGTTCTTTCGGCGGCGGCGATCATGATGTGGACGACCGGCGGTTGTTCAACGCCTCCCCGGCCGGTAACTACGATAAAAGGCGACATGCAATTCACGGAAGAAGTCACTGCCACGGTCACGGCGGATCAGGCGTTTATCATGGAAGGCAAGAAGTTCAAGGTTGCCGATGTCCCTGCGTATCTTGTCAAAATGAACACCAGCAAAGATATTACCATCATTGTCTATCCCGAATCAAAAATGACGCGGGAAACATTAGTTGGGCTGATTAACACCCTGGTTCAGAACAATTATTTCGTCAGTATCGGCGCCAACTCCAAATATGCCGATGTGCCAATTCCCAATCGTTCAAAGTGAAGTTCCCGCGGCAGTGCCGCTGCGAGGCATGCTAAGGTTTTAGCACGAATCTGCCCCAAGCCCGGGGATTGCACCATGTATCGTCACTTTTCCCGAACAAAAACATTTGGGTCTTCCGTTTCACGTTTAACTGGTCCATATCATCAATCGCCACGTTCAATCGGATCAACGTGTTATTGGTGAACATCTGCGAGGAGAGCTGCGCTTGGATGTCATAACCGCCGGCGGTGCGATGCCCGGTAACCCGCATCTCAGCCAGGGCTTTTAACTTTCCGTTTGTTAATATGAAGACACAATTTGTGTCAACCGGGGACGCGGGGGGCATGACAAAATATTGAAGATACGTATCGTTCCGGGTGGATATTGAATTTGGGTCAATCATATTACTCATATTATCGCATGACAGGAATATCTCGACACAATCATACATATAGGCCGATTG
>Ga0247840_10001504_pt1 | contig 45680 bp, 38 predicted proteins | sample LaCruzMarch2015__FD_192404 | JGI IMG/M metagenome (GOLD analysis project Ga0247840, IMG submission 192404) | Freshwater microbial communities from meromictic Lake La Cruz, Castile-La Mancha, Spain - LaCruzMarch2015_17m | ecosystem: Environmental > Aquatic > Freshwater > Lake | place: Spain... | reverse complement strand
AAATATGCCCGGCAGTCCTCCTCGCTGGAGAACCAATCATGAAATTCCATCACCGTTTGCGGGTAATCCGCCATTCCTCAAAACGCTACCCATTGGGGTCAGGGGAATCAAGTGCATAGGCAGATAATGTGAATACGGTTCCCGTGGTGCACCCCGCTTCAATGATAAAGCAACCATTACTACTCCTCACCGCTCTTGCTATGACGGGAGTCGCCGCGCAGAACGCCATGGACACCCCGGCCAAACCCGAAGCGAGGTTCAAGCTTTTGCCGTTCGGCTCGGTGAGGCCAGCTGGCTGGATTAAGGCGCAGATGGACCAGGATGCCAGTGGAGGAGCGCTGGCGTATTACCATCGCAACTGGGCGATTCAGAACAAGGCCTACGAACTGCGCGGACACAATCCGGCCAAGAAGGACAAGCAGTCGGACTTCTGGGATGGCGCAGCGGAGGGGTATTGGGGGCTGTCCCTGATTTCCAACGCGATTCTGGCGGACGACCCGGCATTGAAAAAACGGGCTGATGAGTTTGTGGCGGGGATTTTGAAATCGCAGGATCCGGACGGCTACATCGGGATCCACGACGCCAAGAAGCGCTACACGCCGGGAATGATCGACCGGGTCGGCCACATCGGGTTCATGCTCCAGGGCCTGCTGGATTACGCGCAGGCGTATGGACGAAAGGATGTGCTGGACGCGGTCGAGCGGGCGGTGCAGTGCGACATGAAACATTTCAACCGCTCGACACCGGATCTGCATGCTGCCGGGTTCATGGTGATGAGCTATCCCCAGTTTTTGAACGAGCTGGCCCAGGTGACGGGAAAGAAGGAATATTCTGATTACGCGGCGTTTCTCATTGGGAGCTACAATACTTCCGGCGAACTCGACAACCCGATCTACAGCGACTGCAAGCTCCCGAACCTGCTGGATGCGAAACGTCCGTTCTTCAGCCACGCCTGCAATACAACAGGTAACCTCTCGCTGCCGTGGATTGCGTATTATGCGACCGGCGACCCGCAATTGAAACGGGCCGGTGAAAACGCCTTCGCAAAATTCGGCCGGCAGATGAGCGCAAGCGGGTCGCTGCCGGGGGACGAGGACAACCAGGGCCGCGATCCGTCGCCGGAGATCGGTATCGAGTTTTGCTCGACGAGCTACCTTGTCGAGAATGCGTTGATCGTCGGTGAGAAGACCGGCGGAACCCGCTACTTCGACGATGTCGAGCGGGCGGTGTTCAACGCGGGCATGGGTGCAAGGCTGCCCGATGGCACGGCTCACGCGTATCTCAAGCGCGACAGCGAATTCAGCCTCGATGGGCCCGGTGTCTTTCACCGCGAGCAATACAGTCCGGCCCACGAACCATTCTGCTGCACGCTCCGGATGATGAGCATGATGCCGACTTATGTCAGCCGCATGTTCATGAAGACAGTAGATGGGAAATCCCTTGCCGCTGTGGGCTTTGGTCCGGCAACCGTCGAGACGGAGATGTCCGGCACCAAGGTGCGCGTCGAGGAGAAGACGATGTATCCATTCGACGGGAAAATCGAATTTCTCATGCATCCGGAGAAGCCGGTGGAGTTTGATTTTCTGGTTCGCGTTCCGGCGTGGGCGCCTTCGGTTCAGGTCCAGTGCGAGGGAGCAACGATCAACCGCGACGGGGAATACTATGTCGTGAAAAAACAATGGTCCGCTGGCGACGTGGTGAACGTGACGTTCGAGACTCCCGTCGAAGCGGTCCGCTGGGTGAACAACGAGTATGTCCTGAAGTCAGGTCCGCTCGTTTTCGCGGCCGACCTCGGCACGATCCCGACGAAATACGATAAGTTCCCATCCGGTCACACGACCCAGGAGATGTCTGATGGCAAATTGCCGATCTACGGATTCGCTCCGAAGGATCCCGACAAGTGGACCCATTGCGGGCTGGACGGCCTGTCGAAAGAACCCGCCTTCGGGTTCAAGCGCACGCCAGTGAAAGCGGCGAACCCGGACCAGCCCTGGGCGAATCCGCCTGTGGTCCTCCAGGGGCAGTTCAACCGCATGCGTGGTAAAACCAAGGTGGATCTTGTTCCGATGGGTTGCACTGTCCTGCGCCGTGTGACCTTCCCGGTTGGCTACGTGCAATCGATCAAGAAGAAGGGCGCGATGGTGGACGAAAAGACTTCGGAGTAGTATAGGTAGGATCCCCCGATTTTTCATGAAAAAACTCCTCCCCGCGATCCTCTGTGGACTGGCCTCTCTCTGCGGTTGCTTGCAAGCAGCCGAACCCTCCCCAAAGACCCAGCCAAACATCCTTTTTCTCATGGCCGACGACTGGGGGTGGCCGCACTCGCCACTGTATGGCGACAAGGTCGTGAAGACGCCCGCGCTGGACCGGATCGCGCGGGACGGAGTGCTTTTCACTCAGGCGTATTGCAGCGCTTCCTCGTGCGCGCCGTCGCGGGCTGCAGTGTTCACCGGGCAGGATTTCTGGCGGCTGGAGGAAGGGGCGAATCTTCTCGGCACGCTGCCGGCAAAGTTTTCAACCTACCCCGACCTGCTCAGGAAGGCCGGCTATGTGGTCGGATCAATCGGAAAAGGCTACTCGCCGGCCAACATCGAAGCCGGCGGGCGAACGGAGAATCCCTCCGGGCCGTCCCTGACCCCTTCAACGAAAAAGGATGGCTTTGAAAAATTTCTCAAGAATTTACCAGCAGACAAGCCGTTCTGTTTTTGGTTCGGCAGCAGGGATCCTCACCGCCTCTACAAGAAGGGGTCCGGCGTTGCGGCCGGCATCGACCCCTCAAAAGTCGAGGTGCCGGGATTCCTCCCGGATGTTCCGGAGGTGCGCAGCGATTTTTGCGACTACTACCTGATGGTGCAGAAGTTCAACGACGACGCGATGAAGATCATCGACGCGCTGAAAGAATCCGGCCGCTACGACAACACGCTGATCTTCATCACCGGCGACAACGGCGCGCCGTTCCCCCGCGGCAAGACCCAGTGCTACGAGTGGAGCATGCACGAGCCGCTGGCCATCAGTTGGAAGGGCAGGATCCCCGGCGGCCGGACAGTCGAGGATTTTGTCACGTTCACGGATTTCGCACCGACGATTCTCGATGCCGCCGGTCTTCCCGTCCCGCCGGACATGACCGGAAAAAGCCTGCTGCCATTACTGGTTTCCGGAAAGTCCGGTCAGGTGGAACCCGGGCGCGACGCGGTGTTTGTCGGGAGGGAGCGCCATGCCGGCAGCTACCCGATGCGCTCCATCCGCACAAAGGAGTTCTCCTACATCAAAAACCTCGCACCGGACCGCGACCCGAACCAATACGGCCGCGGAGGTCCATCGATGGAATATATCATCGCGCACAAGGACGACAGCCCGGAGATGCAGCGGTTCTATGCCTTGTCGTTCGGTCCACGTCCTGCCGAGGAACTCTACGATCTTCAAAATGATCCGGACGAACTCGCCAACCTCGCGGCCGATCCAAAATTTGCGGACGTCAAAAAGAAGCTTTCCGACCGGCTCACGGCTTATCTTGTGAAATCAAAAGATCCCCGCGCACTCGGCAACGGCGAGGTTTTCGACAATTGCCGGACGTGGGACGGCAAGGGGAATGAACTGCCCGTCGTCTCCCAGGAAAAGCCGGGAGCCGGGGGCGAATGAGTCTGGCTTCCCGGGACTTGGAATCCCACTGCTCGCGACGCGTTTCTACAATGTGAAAGGTCTGTCTGAGATTCGCTGGTCAAGCGCGATCCTGCTTCTGAATGCCGAAGCAAGCATGTCGATCGAGGCTGGTCAGCCTGTGGGCGGGGTGGGGACAGGAAAAAATGTGAGGGAGCATCGCGGTTCATTCACCGGCCCGGAGGTCCCTTCGCTTTCCCCTCTTATGGGCGACTTTGTCAATGAGGGGGGGTCGCACGCCTGAAAACCGCACCGACATTCCGCGTTTGCTCACTGTATTGCAGGAGATCCGGGCAAAGGACTCCATGCAGCGTGGGAACTCTACGACATGAAAACCGGTCGCACCGAACTCCACGATCCCTTATCCAGGCCCCGGTCGGGGCAAAGCCACGGAGAAAACCGGAAGTTCTTCAAGCGATCGTTGAGCTTTCGGGGCGAACCGGATTCCCTTGTCTTCCGCCGACCATCGTCCATTCGACGCGGCCGGTGTGTTGGAGGATCGCCTCCGCGACCCCGGAGGAAGGTCCGGAGCAGGGCAGGGCGATGAGGTCGGCTTCGGCACCGGGGGAGAACTCACCCAGGCGACCCTCCATGCCGATCGCGCGGGCAGGGTTCCTTGTGACAAAATCGAGGAGAGTCTGCGGGGCAAGGTCCGGGTTGGAATTTGCCAGGCAGCGCATCTCCGCGAAAAGGTTGAGCTCCCGGTTGCTCGCGAGGCTGTCGGTCCCCAGGCAGACGTTGAAGCCCCCGCCAAGAAATCTCCCGAGCGGGAACGGCCCGCGCGCGAAGTATTCGTGGCAGCACGGGCAGTGGATGATCGAGAAGTTCCGCCCGCGCACAAGATCCCAGTCGCCGTCGTCGAGGAAATTCATGTGGGTGAGGAGCGAGCCGTCCGGCAGCGCGTTTTCCTTGAGAAGCCTGGCGGCCGGCGAATCGGTGCCCGTATCGGACATATTCCGTCCCAGGCTCGCGAGAAATGAATGCAGCCGTCCGCCGGAATGCCGGAACATTTCGTATTCCTCGTCGGACTCCGCCAGGTGGGTCATGAGCGGCATCCCATATTTTTCGCAGCAGAACCGTGCGAGGCGGTAGAGGTCCGGCGAAGTCGTATAGGGCGCGTGCGGGGAGAGGCCGAACCCGCCCAGCCACCCTTTCCTCTCCTCAAAAAAGCTGAGCGCCCCGGCCACGACGTCTTCGGTATGGAGGCGGTTGCGGACGTCCATCATCTCATAGAACCACCAGGTCCGGACGGGAGGGACGGGCATCCGGACCATCAGCTCCGGGAACGATTCGATGTTGAAGACCGTGGTGGTGCCGTGGGCCAGAAGATCCCGGAATCCCGAGGCGATCGACTCCAGGTAATCGTCGTCATCGAGCGTCCGCTTCAGGTCGTTGATGCGCCGGATCCACTGCGAAAAACTCGCGTTCGGAAGAATCGCCCCGCGCATCACCGAGTAGTCGAGATGGCAATGTGCGTTGATCAGGCCAGGCATCAGGACCACCTCTCCGAGGTCCTCCGCCGGGCGGCCGTCCCAGCGGCCCCAGGAGCGGATCAGCCCGTTTTCGACGCAGACCATGCCGTCCTCCACCGGAGGGGAGGAGCAGGGGTAGAGCATGCGCGCCCGCAGGGTTTTCATCGGGTTTGAGCAAACTCCATCGCGGACGGACATTCAACTCAGGATTGCACGCGCGGGTGATCCTGCGTAGCGTCAGGTCCATCGTGAAATACCCAACCTATCTGTTTTTTGGTGCGCCCGGCAGCGGCAAGGGAACCCAGGGTGCGGTTCTTGGAACGCTGCCGAGATTCTTCCACTGTGCCTGCGGCGATGTTTTTCGCAGCATGGATACCCGGACCGAACTTGGCCGGGCCTTCCTGGAATACTCCAGCAAGGGACAGCTTGTGCCGGATGAGATCACGGTGCAACTCTGGAATGTCAGCATCGGGCATGCCGTCGAAGCTCAGGCGTTCAAGCCGGACATCGACTATCTTCTCCTCGACGGCATCCCCAGAAATATCCAGCAGGCGGAATTGATGTCGAAAATCATCGACGTTCGCCGGGTTTTCCACCTGAGCTGTCCGGACCGCGAGAAGGTGGTCGCGCGGCTGAAGAAGCGCGCACTGAAAGACAACCGCCTGGATGACGCGAACGAGGAGGTGATCCGCCGCCGGCTTGAGACCTATGACCGCGAATCCAAGCCGCTGCTGGAATATTTTGGCCCGGAGCTCACGGTGACAGTGAATGCGACCGAGCCACCGGTCGTGGTTCTCCACACGATCCTCTCCCACATCGTCACAGACCGCAGGGGCCCTGGGGATTTCACCGAAAATCCGAACCGTTGATTCCATGGAGCAGTTCGAAAGTTTCCGTGCCTCGTCGCTCTTTTGCAAGAAGTGCAACAAGGCGATGCCAGTCCGCGAAAAGCTGCTGCTGGTTCTCCCGGGCAAGGAAATCTTCGACTACCTCTGCAGCGGCTGCGCATCCTCCCTCGGGCAGAGGGAGGTGACCGCCGGCGATCGCCGCCCGCCCGCCCTGCCCGCACGGAGGGCAGGGCGGCCCCCCCTGCGCCTCCGCTGACGTCGCCGGGGATTTTCATGAGAATCGTTTTTTGCGGCACCGGAGACATCGGCTTGCCATCTTTTCGCGCGCTGGCGGATTCGCCATTGCACGAGGTGCTCGGGCTGATCACCCAGCCCGACCGCCCGGCCGGGCGGGATCTGAAGCCGCGTCCTCCGGCTGTCAAATCCGAGGCGCTGGAGCGCGGGATTCCTGTCGCCCAGCCGGAGCGCATCCGAAAGGACTTTTCCGCGCTGGCGGAATGGGCTCCTGAGTTGATGGTGGTTGCGGCCTACGGGCAGATCCTTCCGCGGCCTGTCCTTGATCTCCCGCGGCTCGGGTGCCTGAACCTTCATGCTTCGCTTCTGCCAAGGCACCGCGGCGCCTCGCCGATCCAGGCGGCGATCCTCGAGGGCGATGATGAAACCGGGATGACGGTCATGTATGTGGATGAGGGGCTAGATACCGGGGACATGTTGCTCGCCAAGCGGATTCGCATTCTTCCAGATGAAAACGCGGGCGAATTGCACGACCGGCTTGCCGGCCTCGGGCCGTCCGCGATTCTGGAGGCGCTCGATCTGCTTCAGGGCGGCACCGCTCCAAGAATCCCGCAGGATTCCTTACTGGCAACCCATGCAGTCAAGCTGGACAGGCATGACGGGCGTCTCGACTGGTGCGAGCCAGCCCTCCAGCTCGCGCGCCGGGTGAGGGCAATGAGCCCGTGGCCCGGGGCCAGCGCACGGATTGGAGGGATTGTCGTGAAGATCCACCGCGCCGAATTGAGCGATGGCAAAGGGGATCCCGGCGCCGTGCTGGCGGCGGGTTCCCGCGGCATCGAAGTGGCGGCCGGCGAGGGGTCCCTTGTTCTCCACGAGGTTCAGATGGAGGGCCGGAAGAGGCTCCCTGCGGCGGATTTCCTGCGCGGGCACCCGATCGTTCCGGGGACGAAGTTCGATTTGTCCTTTTCAGTTCTGCCCTGATCGGGTTGGATGGAGGGCAACCCGCATGTCCACTCCGTCCACTCCGCGATATAAACGTGTCGTCCTGAAACTCAGCGGCGAAGCCCTCCGCGAGCCGGGGAGCCGAGACAATATCTCCCCTCAGATCGTCTCCCAGATTGCCGGCCAGATCGCGGAAGTTCAAAAGATGGGGGTCGAGCTGGCCGTGGTGATCGGCGGAGGGAACATCTGGAGAGGGCTTGCCGCGAGCCACCGCGGGATGAACCGAACGACCGCCGACTACATGGGGATGCTCGCCACGGTCATCAACGGCCTCGCGCTGATGAGCGCGCTTGAAAGCCTCGGGGTCAGCGTGCGGGTTCAGACCGCCATCGAGATGCACAATGTCGCCGAGCCGTATATCCTCCGCCGCGCCATCCGCCACCTCGAGCTCGGCCACGTCGTGATCTTTGTCGCGGGCACGGGCAACCCGTTCTTCTCCACCGATACGACCGCCGCTCTCCGGGCGAACGAGACCGGAGCACAGGTCATCCTCAAGGCCACCAAGGTCGACGGCGTCTATGATTCCGATCCCGTCAAGAATCCCGATGCCAAGCGGTTCACCCACATCACCTACAGCGAGGCGCTCGCGCGGAGGCTCCAGGTCATGGATTCGACCGCGTTCAGCCTTTGCATGGACAACCGAATGCCGATCATCATCTTTGATATGAACCAGCCGGACAATATCCGCCGCGCGATCGTCGGCGAGGAAGTCGGAACACTTGTTTCGGAAAAGCCGGGGGAGCCAAAATGAGCATTGATGAAGTCACTTTCGAGGCCGAGGAATCGATGGAGAAATCCGTCGAGTTCATGAATCATGAGTTCCATTCGATCCGCACCGGGAAGGCGTCGCCCGCGCTGGTTGAAAACCTCGACGTGATGGCCTACGGCTCGTCGATGAAGCTCAAGCAACTCGCCCTGATCTCGGCCCCCGAGCCGCGCCTTCTCGTCATCCAGCCGTTCGATGCTTCGACGGTGAGAGACATCGAGCGCGCGATCAACGAGTCCCGCCTCGGAATCAACCCGGCCGTCGACGGAAAAATCATCCGCATCCCGATCCCCGAGCTTTCCGAGGAGCGCCGCCGGGATCTGGCAAAGACGGTCAAATCCCTTGCCGAGGAGGCCCGCGTCCGCGTGAGAGCCTGCCGGAGAAGCGCCATGGAGGGCGCGAAAAAGCTCGAAAAAGACGGCGATCTCACCGAGGACTCGCTCCGTGACGCCGAATCTGACATCCAGAAACTTACCGACCGGTTTGTCGCCGATATCGACAAGCACACCGCCGCGAAAGAGGCGGAACTCATGAAAATATGAAGCCTGTTTTTCTCGCCCTTCTCCTGGTTTTTTCCGCATCCGTGCTGCAAGCCGACGTGGTGCGTCCGGCCCCCGAATTTTTCTGGATCGATTCGACCGGCGCCAAAAAAAGTTCAAAGTCCCTCCTCGGGCGTCCGGTGATCCTGCTCATCGCGGACTCTCCCCGCGAGTGGGCATTCCGGTCGCAGGTCGGCCAGCTCCAGAAGATGTATGAGCGCCTTGCGAATGAGAAGGCTGTCTGCGTCGCGGCGTTTTCGAGGGAGCCAGGGGTCGTGCGTTCGAACATTCCCTTCGTCTCCGTCGCCGACGGACCCCGCACCGCCTACGACCTGCAGGTCGAGCGGGGCTTTGCCATTGCGGTGATCGGGAAGGATGGAAACCTCGACTACACCGGCACAAGAGTGGTCCCGGTCCAGCGCATCCACGATATCATGGGCAATTCCTATCTGGTCCAGAAGGCCATGCGCAGGCCCTGATCCGCTGCGGCAGCATGGAAGCCGATATCGCCAGAGTCCTCTTCCGTGAGGCCGCCATCCTGGGCCGGCTGGACGAGCTGGCACTCCAGATCACCAGTGATTACCGGGATAGGGAACTCACGGTTGTCGCCATACTGAACGGCAGTTTTATTTTCATGGCAGATCTTCTGCGCCGCGTGCCGCTTCCCCTCCAGTTGGACAGCTGGAGCGTCTCCAGCTACCATGGCACGAAGACCTCCGGAACCATCCAGTTCCGCCAAACTCAAATCGCCGATGTGCGGGGCCGGCACGTTCTCCTGCTGGATGACATCCTGGACAGCGGGCTGACGCTTCAGGCCATTCGTGACCGCATGGAGAAGGAGTCCGGAGCCGCGAGCGTCAGGTCCTGCGTCCTCCTCCGCAAGATGGTTCCGCGGACCTGCCCGATGGAGGCGGACTATGTGGGCTTCGACATCCCCGACGAATTTGTCGTCGGCTACGGGCTCGACTACAACGAGCGCTACCGGAACCTCCCGTATATCGGCATCCTGACCGGGGAAGCCATCCGCAGGAATGCACGCTAGAGCCGGGCGGATGATCCGGAGCCGAGGAGATCTGCAGCAAGTCCCGCCACCTCGATCGAGCGGGCGACCGCCTGGGTTGGGTTTTTGACAGAGGCACGGAACCCCCGGGCCATGGCATATTGTCTGAGCCTCATGAGCAGGGCGAGACCGTCGCCGTCGATCCGCGGGCAGTAGGACAAATCCAGCGCGACCGTCCCGTTGCCGAGCGCCTTGACGAGGTCATCCCGGTTGATGTGGGCCAGATCCGCGGCGGTCAGCCCGCCGAGGAATGTCACGCGGGTTTCTTCCGGCGTCCCTTCGATGGAGACAAAGCATCCCGCCGCGGGAAATCTTTCGGCGAGACGTGCAATCAGGGCCGCGAGTTCGTGGCAGGTGAAAGGAGCGAGGAAGTCAGTTGCCCGGTGCAGGCGGCTGAGTGCCCGGAATGCCAGCCCGGGAGCGAAGAGATATCTGCCCTGGCCCTCCTGCATGACGCGCCAGAGCATGCCGAAACCAGCCGCATCGACGAAGCGGCACCGGGAGGCGTCCAGCACCACCGCGCCTTCGACGGCATCCTCAAGGCACTCGTGGGCGGCCTCCGCTGTCGCATTCACCAGGCGTTCCGGCAGCACCAGGACCCGCACGGAAGCCGAGCCCGAGAAAAACGTGCCCTTCAGGAAATGGGGAGCGTTGCCGCGGGCCATCGCGCCGAAGAGAAGGTGCGCGATCAGGGGGGGGGCCGTGATGCAGGAGAATTTCGCGAGCCCCACCGCGTAGCGTTTCCAGAGGCGTCCCGGCTCCTCCAGAAACCGGAAGACCCACTCGAGCCCGGCCCGCTGCATCCACTCGGGAGCCCTGGAAATTTCTCCGGCGACAAAGTTGAACGTGCCGCCGACTCCGAGCGCCACGCCGGGCTGCAGCCGGTAGCTATTTCTCTGGAACCACATCTCCTGCTTGGGATTTCCGAATCCGATCAGGAGGATGCGGGCGCCGGAGGCGTTGATCCTTTCGCAGATCGCACGGTCCTTCTCCGCCTCGAACGCGATCTTTCCCCCTTCGGTAAATACGAACGGACAGTCCACCCCCGCGATGAGCAGGCCAGGGTTCTGCTCGAGGAGAATTTCCGCAGCCCGCGCTGTGACTGCCTCCGCTCCACCGAGCAGGAAAACCGGCAGCCCCTCCTTCGCTGCCGAACGGGCCAGCGAGGGCACGAGGTCCGATCCGCTCACTCGGGCAGGGATGTCGCCTCCGAGCAGGCGGGCGGCCCAGACCAGAGGCATGCCGTCGGCCGTGTTCATTGCCGCCGTGCGGAGGACATCCACCAGCTCCGGGTGCCGGATCCCACCCGGGCTCCAAGTGAGCGCCTTCACCAGAAAATCCACATTGCTGGTGGCGACGAATTGGCAGGAGCCCTTCGGTTTTCGCGCCCAGGCCAGCACCGCCGATTCCGACTCTTCGTGGGTCACCGGACTCAGCGGGAGCCCGAGAAGCCATACCGGAAGCCAGCCTTGTGTCGTCGAGCTTATGCCAGCCATGGCAAACGCAATATCAGAACGGATTCCGCCAGACAACTCCGCGTTTGACGGCTCCCGTGCGGCACCGGGAGTCGTCGCGCCCCCTCGCGGGCGCGCCGATTGAAAACAAACCGCGACCTGCTGAAGTCTGGGATTGAATTCCGGATCACTTTGCGGTGTATCATTCACGGGGATGCAACCTCCGCCCCGACTTGTGGTCATCGTCCTGAACTTCAGGACGCCGGATGTCACCATCGACTGCCTGAAAACTCTGGCGCAGGAGACGGCGGGAAATCCCGGGATGAAAGTGATCCTGGTGGACAATGCATCAGGGGACGATTCTGTGCCGCGCATCGAGGCCGCCATCCGCGACAACGGGTGGACCGGCGGCTGGCTCGAGTTTCGTCCGTTCGACAAGAACCTCGGGTTTGCCGGCGGAAACAACCTGGTCCTCCGGGAGCAGATGGCGCTCGAAAATCCCCCGGCGTATCTTCTGCTCCTGAACAGCGACACGCTGGTGAGCCCGGGCTGCATCGCCGCCTGCACGAAGGTCATGCAGGAGGGAGCTGCCATCGGCGCGATGAGCTGCATGCTCCGCAACCGCGACGGGAGCGTTCAGAATATCTGCCGGAAATTTCCGACTCCTCTCCGCGAGTCGGTGCGGGCATTCGGGCTTCCCTGGCTTGTGCCTCCGCTCTTCAAGTGGGCTGACCTCGAGGATTCCGGATGGGACCGCACATCCGGTCCGCGCGATGTGGACTGGATCAGCGGCGCATTTTTCTTCGCCCGCACCGATGCCCTCCAGGAGGCCGGGGTGCTGGACCAGGAGTTTTTCTTCTACGGTGAGGACTGCGAGTGGTGCCACCGGATCTGGGAGCACGGGTGGAAAATCCATTTTGATCCGGCCCCGGAAATCGTCCATCTCGGCGGGGCCTCGTCGGATTCGACCCGCGTGCGCAACCGCCAGCGCGAGATCTACACCTGGAAGGCAAGGTTTCTGATCCAGAGAAAGTGCTACGGACGCCTTGCCGAGCGGCTGGTGCGCGGCTGCTACATGACGATGTTCATACTGCGCATCGGCTTTGCCTCCGTTACCGGACGCGGCCACTCGGAGAAAACCGCCGGGATGCGGGAGAGCCTGGATATCCTCCGACACCCCGATGACGGGGATCCTCCACCAAAGCCCTAGCCCGAATATCCGATCCATGAAACCGCTCCGAGTCGCATTTGTTCTCCCGGGATTGCACCGCGTCTGCCGCGGTGCGGAAGTGGCATTCGAGTCGGTGGCTTCGGAGCTGGCCCGGATGCCGGACGTCGAGGTCACTCTTTTCGGATCCGGCGAACCGCGTGACGGGACCCCCTACCGGTTTGTCCATGTGGGAAACATTCCGCGGGAGCGGTTCGAGGGTTGGCCGTCGCTTCCGGTGATGCGGACCGAGTATGTCTGGGAGGAGGCCAGCTTTGTGCCCGGGCTGCTGAGCGCCTACCGCGGGAGGGATTTTGACATTTCCGTGACCTGCAGCTTCCCGTTCGTGAACTGGGTCCTGAGGGCGATGAAGCGCAGCGGAGCACCTGCGCATGTTTTTGTGACCCAGAATGGCGACCATGCCGCGAGCACCCGATCGAGGGAATACCGATACTTCGGATGCGACGGACTCGTGTGCACGAACCCGGAATTTTACGAGCGGAACAAGGACCGGTGGTGCTGCAGCCTGATTCCCAACGGCGTCGATCCGTCGCTTTTTTCGTCCGGGGCACGGGACCGGAAGGCATTTGATCTGCCCGACGGGGTTCCCCTCGCCATTGTGGTGAGTGCGCTGATCGAATCCAAGCGTGTGACGGAGGGGATCCGGGCCGCGGCGAAGGTCCCCGGTCTTCACCTGCTCGTCTGTGGCCACGGGCCGGAGAAGGACAATGTCGTGCGCGCCGGGCAGGAGCTGATGGGGGACCGCTTCCACCACCGGACCCTGCCGCGCGAGAAGATGCCGGAGGTTTATCGCTGCGCGGACGTGTTTCTTCACATGAGCCTCACCGAACCGTCGGCGAATGCCTACATCGAGGCGCTTGCCAACGGGCTGCCCATCGTAACCCATGACCGGCCGGTCACCCGGTGGACGCTCGAGGACACCGGCGTGCTTGTGGACGCGACGGATCTTGACCTGGTGGCGGAGGCTCTCTCCACCGCGCTCGGGCGGAGGACCGAGGCCGACATTGCTTCCCGGAGAAAGCTGGCCGAGACGAGGTTCTCGTGGTCGGGGATCGCCGCGCAATACCGCAGTTTTTTTCTTGAGATCATCGCCAAGCGGGAAGGAGCCCTGCGGTGAGCGGGATTGCTTTTGTCGCAATCGGAAAAAACGAGGGGGAACGTCTCCGGCGCTGCATCGCCTCGCTTCAGAAGGAATCCTCAAGAGTGGTCTATGTGGATTCGGGATCCACCGATGGAAGCGTCGAGTTTGCGGCGGGTGCCGGGGCGAATGTGATCTCGCTCGACACGAGCCGGAAGTTCAACATGTCGCGCGCGCGCAACGCCGGACTCCAGGCCGCGATCGGCGAGTGGAGGGGGCTGCGCTACGTCCATTTCATCGACGGGGATTGCGAGCTAATTCCCGGCTGGGCCGGGGCCGCGGAGGAATTTCTGGACGGACGGCCCGATGTGGTGGCCGCCTGCGGGCGGAGGCGGGAGAGGTTTCCTGAAAGGTCTGTCTTCAACCGCCTCTGCGGTGTGGAGTGGAATACTCCCCCGGGAGAGGCGAAAGCCTGCGGCGGCGATGCCCTCTATCGCGTTGACGCCCTCGGGCGGGTTGGGGGCTTCGACGAGAGCCTGATCGCCGGGGAGGAACCCGAACTCTGCATGCGCCTGCGGCATGCAGGCGGAAAGATCTGGAGGATCGACCGGGATATGACGCGGCACGACGCGAACATCACAAGGGTTTCGCAGTGGTGGAAGCGGCACGAGCGGGCTGGGTATGCCGCGGCGGACGTCTCCCATCGCACCGCGATTGCCACCGGAGGCCGGGAGGTTCTCTTCAAGGACAAGCTCCGCAGCCCGCTGATCTGGGTTGGCGGGACGATTGTTTTGTTGATCGCCGGGGCTCTGACATTCTCTCCGGCACTCCTTCTCGGCGCACTCGTGCTGATCCTTCTGCTCCACATGGCGCAGGCGGTCCGGATCGCGCGGGGCATCCGTCCGCGCTGCCCGGATCTGCGGACCTCCCTCGAATTCGGGGTCTGGACGATGCTCGCCAAGTGGCCGCTGACGCTCGGCATTCTCCGGTGCTGGGCGGACCGCTCGCGCAAGCGCGAGGCCGAGGTGATCGATTACAAAGGCGGCGCGTGATGCCGATGAGAATCCTCTATCTCAGCTCGATCCTTCCGAAGCGCTCGGAGACATTCGTTTACAAAGAGGTTCTCGGCCTCCGGGCTTTGGGATGGGAGGTCGGGGTCGCATCGCTTTATCCGCCGGAACAAGACCTCGGTGAAGTGGAGCTCGACCGGATGGCCGCCTCGGCGGTGACGGTTTACGGCGGCGGTTTCGCATGTCTCTTGGGCGACGCGCTGGCATTTTCCGTCCGGCATCCGCTCCGGGCGTTCTCCGTGATGGCGCTTGCCAAGTGGGACGCAGTTGTTGCGAAGGACTTGAAGCTGATGGACCGGCCGAAGGTGGTTATCCAGGGTCTTGCCGCGCTCGCTTTGGCGCGGCGGGTGGAGGGATTCCGATACACGCACCTGCATGTCCACATGGCCCATTCCGCCGCGACCGTCGGGATGTATGCGGCCCGGGCGCTCGGGATCGCGTTCAGCTTTACCGGCCATGCCGCCGATCTTTTCCGTGAGCGGTGCCTGCTTGAACAGAAGCTGCGCCGCGCCGGGTTTGTCGCCTGCATCAGCGAGTGGCACAGGGACTGGTATCGGACGATCCACGACCGTCCGGATTCCGATTACCCGGTGATCCGGTGCGGGGTCGATGTTCCGGAGGTGCCGTTTGCTCCATGCGACGGGCCTCCGCTGCGGATTGTCGGTCTCGGCCGCCTGGTTTCCAAAAAGGGTTTTGACGTGCTCATCAGCGCGTGCCGGTTGCTGGCCGGCGATGGGATCGCCCTGACCTGCGTGATAGCGGGCGACGGTCCGGAGATGGAAAACTTAAAGGCCCTCGCCTCCGGTCTGCCCGTGGAGTTTCCCGGAGCAGTGGCCAACCGCGATGTGCCGTCCCTCCTTGCGGAGGCCGGCGTCTTTGTCCTGCCCTGCCGCATCAGCGATGACGGGGACCGCGACGGGATCCCTGTGGTTCTGATGGAGGCGATGGCCTGCGGCATCTGCGCGGTCAGCGGCGACCTGCCGACCATCCGGGAGCTGATCTCCGACGAGCGGACCGGCTGCCTCGTCCCTCCCGGCGACGCGCATGCCCTTGCCGCCCGGCTCCGGCGCCTCGCCCTCGATCCCGCCCGCCGCTGCGCCCTCGCGCTGGCCGGTAGAACCCGCGTAGAAGAAGAGTTTTCATCCGCGGAAAACCTTGATAGGATCTCCGTTGCCTTCACCGCTCATCAACAGCCATGACGTCCCAGGGTCCCGACATCTCCTCCGCTTCCGCTTCCGGAAGGTATGTCTTGATCACCCCTTGCCGCGACGAGGCAAAATACGCCCGGCGCTGCCTGGACAGCGTGGTCAACCAGTCGGTCCTCCCCGCGCTATGGGTCGTAGTCGATGACGGGTCGAGCGACGAGACCCCCGCCATCCTCGCAGAATACGCCGCCAGGCATCCCTGGATGAAAATCGTCCGCCGCGGAGACCGGGGCAAGCGCGCGGTCGGCCCCGGGGTCGTGGATGCCTTCTACGCCGGGATGGAAACGATCCGGCCTGAGGACTTTGATTTTCTCTGCAAGTTCGACCTCGATCTCGACCTTCCCCCGAAATACTTCGAGATCCTCATGCGACGGATGGAGGAAAACCCGCGTCTCGGGACGTGCAGCGGGAAGCCGTATTTCGAGGAGAGCGGCCGGCTTGTGAGCGAGAAGTGCGGCGACGAGATGTCGGTCGGCATGACGAAGTTCTACCGGGTGACATGCTTTCAGGAGATCGGAGGGTTTGTTAGGGAGGTCATGTGGGACGGGATCGACTGCCACCGCTGCCGGATGCTCGGATGGGTCGCGTGCAGCTGGGACGATCCCGACTTGCGCTTCGTTCACCTCCGCCCGATGGGATCGAGCCAGAAGAGCATCCTGACCGGGAGGATGCGGCACGGCTTCGGCCAATACTTCATGGGGACCGACCTTCTCTACATGACGGTGAGCTCGGTGTTCCGCCTCGCACACCCCCCGCTCGTCATCGGCGGTCTCGCCATGTGGTGGGGCTATGTGAAGAGCGCCCTTGGCGGAAAGCCCCGCTATCCGGACCTGGAGTTCCGGAGGTTTTTGAACGCCTATCAACACCGCTGCCTGATCGCCGGAAAAGCCCGGGCGACGGCGGAACTTGATGCCGCAGCCGCCGCACGCGCCGGGAAAGGACGGTGAGCTGGACCTGATGATCCACCGTTTTTTTCTACTGATCCCTGTTTGCCACCTGCTTCTGACCGGATGCGCCTCGGTCAAGCCCGGAGTCTATGAGCCGAAGGAGCCGGGCGAATCGTTCACCAAGATCAAGGGCCTGAGGCCCGGCGAGATGTTCACCTCCGAGCTCGAGACGTCCGCCAAGCAATTCGCCAGCGCCGCGGAGCTCAAGCAGGCCGGGGCAAAAATCGACAACCAATACCGGCTGGGGCCGGGCGATGTCTTTTCGTATCTGGTGCGCGGCCGCGAGGACATCTCTCGCGAGGAGATCCTCGTTTCGCCCGACGGGGAGGTTTCCCTTCCGCGCGTCGGGATCTTCAAGGTCCAGGGCCGCACGCTCAAGGAACTCACCGACGAATTCGTCAAATATCTGAGCGCCTATTACGACAAGCCCGAGGTCACGCTCGTCATGAAGCGGTTCGCTAACAATCGCGTCTTCGTCCTGGGCCGGGTCGCAAACCCCGGAGCCGTGAGCTTTGAAGGCAAGGGCACGCTCCTGGAGGCGCTCTCCCTTGCGGGCGGCCTTCCGACCGACCAGACGAAGTCCTTTCTGAGCCGCTGCATGATCGTCCGCGGAAACGAAGTGGTGATGTGGATCGACCTCAAGGAGCTGCTCGAGCGCGGGAACATGGGGCTGAACGCGCGCCTGCAGAACGGCGATGTGATTTTCATCCCGCAGAGCGAGGACCAGCTGGCCTACGTCCTGGGCGAGGTCAAGATCCCGGGCGTGATCGCGCTGCGCTCGGAGATGACGATGCTCGATGCCCTGATGACGGCCGGCGGCCCGAGCAAGGATGCAAACACGCGCGACATCTTTCTGGTGCGGACATCCCAGGGCAAGGGGGCAGTCGAGAGGATCGATCTGAACGCGATCACCAGCCGCGGGGACTTCCGGAAAAATTATGCGCTGCGCGACGGCGACATGCTTTATGTCCCCCGGACCGGGATCAGCAAGTTCAGCTATTTCTGCACCCAGATCCAGCCGTTCTTCTCGATCATCGGCATGATGACCAGCTCGGCGGCCAGCCTTGGGTTCCTCGACAACCTCAATGCCCTTGTCTACAGCGGGGCATTCAACTCGGGTGCCAGCTCCAGCTCGTCGAGCTCCTCCACCTCCAGCTCCGGCCAATGACCGCTCCCTCACCAGCCATCCCCGGCGCTGTCCAGCGCGGCTCGCTGGAGCTGGCGAAAAAAACGAAGCCGTTCTCCATCATCGATTTTGTCTGGCGCAGGGCTCCGCTGATCCTCGGCGCCGGCATTCCGGTCTTTCTTGTCCTGGGCCTCTTCCTTCCGCTTTTCAGCAGCCCGGTTTACACGGTGGATGCCAAGGTCCTCATCACCCCCACCAAGGCTCCGACGATCGACGGGCGCGACCGCGAGCTGATCCAGGGTGATGTCGGCTGGTTCGCGCGCACGCTCGTCCTGCGCCTGACCAATCCCGACATCCTCCGCGCGGCCTTGCGGAAAGTTCCCGACGACAAGCGGCCGAAGTTCCTGCGCGGTCTCGGGGATTCCGACAAGGCGGTCTTCGTCCTGATGTCCCGCATCAAGTCGCTGGAGATCCAGCGGACGTATATGATCAAGATCTCGCTTTCCGGAAGCGACGCAGCCGGCCTCGCGGAGATGCTCAATGCGGTTCTGGACACTTTCATCGAGAGGCTCCAGGCCGAGCAGGAGCGCCAGTATCTCTCCCAGTTGAACTACCTCAAAAACGAGCGGGAGAAGATGGCCGACCGCGTGAGCCGGGAAAAGGAGAGCCTGGTTGGAATCGCGCGCGAGCTCGATTCGAACGCCTTTCTCAACGAGGGATATGCGGGGCACCTCGACAAGCTCCGCCTGGTGCAGGACCTCTACTGGACGGCCCAGGGGGTTGCGGTGGATAAGAAGGAAAAATACGAGCAGGCGCGCAAGGACCGGGAGGAGATCCAGAAGATGAGCATCGATCCCTTCGCCGATGCCGAGGTGTCAAATTTTCTCGGGATCAACCAGATGGAGCAGTGGACCTACGTCGAGACCCAGGGCCTGAGAAAGTCCATTGAGGGACTGACGACGGACAACTCCGACCGGAAGAATGTCGAGGAGCGGATGAAGTCCATGCTGGAATACCTGAAAACCTACAAGGAAAAGGTGGCCACCGACACCAAGGCGACTTTCGGCGCCAAGCGCGCATATGAATTCGATGCGGACATCATCCGCGCCCGGACCGCCTACGAGGCCGCACAGTCCGCCGCGGATCGTCTGCAGGGCCAGCTTAAGGAGGCTGAGTCCGAGGCGTCCAAAGTGGCGGAGGCGATGTTCCGCGGATCGGAGTTCAGCTATGGCGTGACCCAGTTCCGGAACCGTCTGGCCTCGATCGATGCCCGGGTCGACGACGCCGAGCTCGAGGCAAAGGCGCCGCTGCCGGTGCTCATCGACCAGCACGCGCTCGTTCCCGAACGGCCGGCATCCAGCAACGCCTCGAAGCTCCAGATGTTCGCGCTGGTGGTATCCTTCGGGCTGATCGGCGGCATCTGTGTCGTCTTTGATTTCTTCGATTCCCGGATCCGGTCACGCGCCGAGCTCGGGGCGGCGATCGGCGGCCCCGGCTGCGAGCCGGTTTGCGCGCTTCTGCCGGGCGGGGTGGAAGACCCTGAATTCCCGGCGCTTCTCGGCGGCGCGGGGCCTGCAGCGTCCGCCATCCGGGATTTTGCAGTCCGCCTCGTGGTCGAGCACCAGACCTCCGGAGCGCGGGTGATCGACATGGTCGGCATCCACGGGCGCTCTGGAAATTCCGCTGTCACGCTGACCCTCGCTAGGGCACTTGCCGGCCATGGACTCCGGGTGCTGGCTGCCGAGCTGCCCTGCCCCTCGCCCGGCCTCGCCCGGCTCGCGGACCTTTCCGGAAATCTCCCGAAGGGCGCATGGGCATCGAAGTCCCCTGATCCTTCGAGCAGCGCGCAGTTGCTGCCGTGGGTTGTTGGAACGCCCGAAGACGATGTCCGCTCGACCTTGGAAAAATTTTTGTCCTCCGCCCGTTCGGGATACGACATCGTTCTCCTCGACAGCCCGGCTTTGAAGACGTCCGACATCGCCCACGAGGTGGCACTGAAGTCCGACGTGGTGGTGCTCGTCGCCAGGCAGGATGTCGGGAGGTTCGGCGATGCGCGCCATATTGTCGAGTGGTGTGCGGCAGGCGGGGTCCCCGCGATCACCGCGCTTCTCAACTTTTCGGAATCCGACCCGCTGCGCGCCCGGGCGGAGCAGCTCTTCCAAAAGGTGATGGATTTTGCCTCGCGCTTCCACGATGAGGCGGTCATCCGGCTGGGGAAACTTGCCGGGACCCTGAAAGCCAGGCTCCCGGAAAAATTCCGCCGGAAGCCATGAGGCCCGACCCGCGCGGGGGTGACTCCGGATGAGCCCTCTGACGTATGTCGCCATGTATGGGTTCATCCCGCTGGCGATATGGCTTTTCGGAAAATACCCGCCGCGCACCGCGGTCGCGGCGGTTTTTGTGATCGGCTGGAGCTTTCTCCCGCAGGCGGTGTTCGTCTTTCCGGTGATCCCGGACTACACGAAGGTGAGCGCTTTGGGGATGGCGGCGATGCTGGCGGTCTATTTGAAGGATCCGAAGGTTTTCCGCACGTTCCGTCCGTCGCTTGTGGACATCCCGATCCTCTGCTGGTGCCTCTCCCCGTTTTTTTCTTCGATCACAAACGGCCTGGGCCCGTGGGACGGGATGTCCGGCATCCTGCTGCAGGTTTTTGAGTGGGGGATTCCGTATTTTCTCGGGAGGCTCTATTTCGGGGAGCTCGATGCGATGAAGACCCTCGGCATCGCGATGTTCATCGGGGCGCTCGTCCTGGCTCCGCTGGCCGTCTTCGAGATCATCTTGAGCCCGCAGCTTCACATCATGCTTTACGGGTGGTATCCCCACGACTTCAGCCAGACCAAGCGCGGCGGGAGCTTCCGCCCTTCGGTGTTCATGCACCACGGGCTTGAGCTCGCGATCTGGTTGATGGCCGGTCTTTTTCTGGGGTGGCAGATGTTCCTTCAGAAGACGTTGAAGGGGGTTGTCCCGCTGCTGAAGGTTCCCCTGCTCCCGTCGCTGGTCGTTTTCACATTGATTTTTATCGCGTGCCGTTCTTCGGGTGCGCTCATGCTTCTGGCCTTCGCCATGCTGGCATTTTTCCTTTGCAGGCTCCTGCGTTCGGCGCTGCCGTTCTTTCTCCTTCTTTCCCTCCCCCTGCTGTATATGACGCTTCGTGCCAACGGGCTCTGGGACGCGCAGAACCTTGTCGAGTCTGCCCAGAAGGCCACGGGAAGCGCCGAACGCGGCGACTCTCTGGCCTACCGGATTTTCAACGAAACGATGCTCATCGAGAGGGCCCGCCAGCAACCCTTCTTCGGCTGGGGCGGCTTCGGCAGGTCCTGGGTGAGGAATGAGGAGGGGAAGGCGATCTCCGTGCCGGACGGGATGTGGATCCTCACCTATGGCGACAAGGGACTCTTCGGTCTTGCGAGCCTCGCGGCCACGATCCTCCTCATGCCGATCCTCTTTGCCATCAAGTGGCCTCCGCGAACGTGGGGGGATCCGCTTGTTGCGCCCTCGGCGGCTTTTGCAGTTGTCCTTGGGGTGACGATGATCGATAACCTTTTTAACGCGATGTATAATCCCGTCATCATGCTTGCGGCCGGAGGCCTCGCATCGTTGGTGGCCCTGCCGCAGCGGGTCCGGAGCAGCGCGGATCTCAACCGGCAGGACGATGCGGGTGGGCCCGCGGTTGCCGGACTTCCCGCCACGCGGGTGATCTGACCGATGAGCACCGACCGCAAACAGGCTGTTTCCGGATCGGTTTGGACCATTTTCGGATACGGGGCCTCTCAGGTCCTGCGGCTGGGCAGCAACCTGGTCCTCGCCTATTTCCTTTTTCCCGCCGCGTTCGGGATCATGTCGCTCGTGGCGGTTGTCATGCAGGGCCTCCAGATGTTTTCCAACATCGGCATCGGCCCGAGCATCATCCAAAACAAGCGGGGAGAGGAGCCCGCGTTTCTCCGGACGGCCTTCACCATCCAGGTCGTCCGCGGGTTCATCCTGTGGGGAGTGGCCGCGCTGCTGGCCTGGCCTGCCGCACAGTTTTTCGGCAAGACCGATCCGCTCGGGAAGGAGCTCCTCTACATCCTTCCGGTGGTCGGGATCGCCTGCGCGATCAGCGGATTCAACTCGACCTGCGTGTTCACCCTGAACCGGCGGATGCAGTTCTCCAAAATCACGCTGCTCGAATTGATCCCGCAGATCTTCGCGCTGGTGGTCCAGGTGGTCTGGGCGTGGCTGTGGCCTTCGATCTGGGCGCTCGTCGGGGGATGGATTGTCGCGAGCCTTGGGAAAATGCTTTTGAGCCACGTGTTCGACCGGCCGCATCGCGACGGCTTCGGGTGGGACCGGGAATCCGCGCACGAGCTGATCCACTTCGGTCGGTGGATTTTCCTCAGCACGATCATGTCGTTCCTGGCCGGGAGCCTGGACCGGATCTCCCTCGGCAGGCTTCTCACGCTTTCGGAGCTCGGCCTCTACAGCATCTCACTCAGTTTCGCCCGGCTCGGTGTCGAGGTGGCGACGCGGCTCGCGAACATCGTCATCTTTCCGATCCTGTCGCGCTACCAGGACGATCCGGAAACCCTGGTGAGGAAGAGCCTGAAGGCCCGCTCGCTGGTCCTGCTGGCCGGGGGGGCGCTGGTCTCGGCGTTCGCGATTTTTGCTCCCGTGTTCTTCGAGCGGCTCTACGATGAGCGCTACGCCGGAGCCGGCGTGATCTCGCAGTGGCTTTCGATCTTCATCTGGGCACAGATTCTTCTTTGCTCGATGGAGCGGGTGCCGCTGGCGCTGGGGCATCCCAAGGCGCTGTTTATCTCCAACGTGATCGTCACCTCCGGCTATGCCTTTGCGGTCCCCGGATACCTCTGGTTCGGCATTCACGGCTTCATCCTCGGGCTGGCTGCGGGAGTGCTTCTGGCCCACCTGATCCTCCTGCGTTGGATCCCCACCGGCCGGCTCGCGATGCTGTCCCAGACGGTCATCTACACGCTGGCGTTCGCAGTTTACACGCTGGCTGCGATCTGGGCCGGAAGGTTTTTCGGCGGGCGTTGGGGCGAGTGGGGGGACGTGGGAGTCAGCCTGCTCGGCGCGCTTCTTCCCTGCCTGATGTCATCCGCCATCGTCCTTCTGCGGTTCAAAAAAATGCGAAATGCAAAATAGCCCGGATACCCGGCCGCTTCCAACGATATGACCCACCTCATCCGAAAATTGCTGCGCCACCTGGCCCTGGAAAAAAACCGTGCGGTCGGTCTGTTCCGCAAGTTCTGCCGTCCGGACGGCGAGGAATGGGCCGGATATCTGAAGCGTCACGGCGGTCTGCATGCGGTGGGATTGCACTGCTCGATCCAGAGGAACGTCACGATCACCGACCCTACTTATGTCCGGTTGGGGAACAACGTGCGGATGTCGGGCTGCACGCTCTTCGGTCATGACGGCTCGGTAAACATGCTCAACCGGGCGTATGGGACAAGCCTGGACAAGGTCGGGAAGATCGACATCCGGGACAACGTCTTCATCGGGCATCAGGCGATCGTCCTGCCGGGGGTGACGATCGGGCCGAACGCGATCGTCGCGTCGGGCGCCGTGGTCACGAAGGACGTCCCTCCGAACTCGCTTGTAGCGGGCATCCCGGCCAAGGTGGTTTGCCCGCTGGATGTTTACGTCGAGCGCATGCGGAAGGAATGCGAGGGGCTGCCATGGAACGACATTCTGAAGCGGCGAGGCTCTGCCTATGATCCCCGCTTCCAGCCCGAACTCGACCGCATGAGGATCGCCCATTTTTTCCCGGACGACGCCGGGCAGGGGGCTCCCGCAAAAGATCTTTAACAACCGCACGCCACCATGGATAAAATGCACTCTCCGGAAAAGCTCCCGCCCATCAAGAACCCCAGGTTCACCGCGCTCGATGAGAGCCGCGCCCTGGCAATCTTCGGGATGATCCTGTTCCACTACGGCAGCGGCACGTTCAAGCGGCTGCCCTCGCAGCTCATGTTCTTGACCGATCCGGTCCTGTTCCTCGGGCGCTTCGCCACCCCGGCGTTCATCACGGTCTTCGGGATCACCGCGGGGTTTGTCTATTTTTCTACCTTCCAGACCGGCCGCACGGATTTCATTGTGCGGATCTACCAGCGGGCCTGGATGGTCCTCGCCGGGGCGGCTGTCATCACGATCCCCGAGTGGATCAACCTCTGGATCCACCGGGATTTTTCGCTCAACGCCTGGATCTTCAGCCTCTACAGCGTGCTGAATTTTTATGCGCTGGCATTTTTCACGCTCCCGCTCTGGCTGCGCCTGACGAGGCGGAACCCGGTGCGCGACTGCTGGATTCTCGGCGTGGTGATGTGGCTGATCGGTCTGGGGCTGAACGTGGTTTGGACGCAGAACCCGGAGTGGAAAAGCTCCCTCGGGCCGACGCTTGTGGAATACCTCCGGATGAACCTGATCTCCGGCCCATACGCCTACTTTCAGATGGCCGGTTTCGCGCTGTGGATCATCCCGCTCGGGTTCCTCCTGAAGCGGGCCATGAAGCAGGCCAACCTGCGCCGGCGGTTTGTGCAGTTGGTCCTCCTCGGGCTGGCGGTTGCGATCCTCGGTGGCGGCGCCGGCGTCTGGTTCAACGAACTGACCGTGAGGAAGGTTGTGGATGGCGCGGTCAAAGCGCCGCCGCACATGTGGTATTTCCTGTTCTTCGGGGGCTTTGCGCTCGTGATGATCGGCCTGCTCGCGCTGGCCCAGCCATGGATGCACCGGCACATGTCGCGCACGATGTATGTCCTCGCGCTGTTCGGGCAGTCGGCCCTGTTCATCTACGTCGGCCAGGGGTTCGTCCTGCCGATGCTGGGCTGGCTCGACGGGGTCGTGAACATCGAGGGCTTCTGGCGCATCATTCTTCCGCTCGTGGTATTTGTTCTCTTCTGCTCGGTTGTTGTCCTGCACCGCCACCGCCTCGTGCAGAGCAAGTCTGCGGCTGCGGGCTGATGCTCCGTTTCCGGATTGCCAATACTCCTGCGAAAGCCTGTAATCGACGAAGGAACTGAATTGAAATCCCAACCCACAGTCCTGATTCTCGACAGCAGAGCCGGAGTCGGCATCACCGTTCAAGTTGTCCAGTGCCTTGCAGCCGCCGGCACATTTGCGGTCCATCTCGCATCCCCGCACCGCGACTCGATCCTCCGCCAGTCACGCTGGGTGAAGGGATTTCATTTCCTCGAACCCTGCCCCGAACCGGCCGTAGGGATGGACCGCCTGAAAGCCATCCTTCGCTCCGTGAAGCCCGATGTCCTTTTGCCCGTGAACGTGGACCAGATCGACCTGCTGGCGAAGCATGGCGATGAGGAGCTTCGCCGGTTGACCCGGCTGACCGAGCAGCCTTCCGCTGACATGTTCCGGACCGCCTGCAGCAAGACGCTGCTGTCGGCATTCATGGAGGAGCGTGGAATTCCGCATCCGAGAACAGTCCGCTTCGATCCCGCCGATCCCGCAATCCCGTCAAAGCTGCTAAGCCTGCGATTTCCCGTCATTACCAAGCCGACCTGGGGAGGAGGAGGCAGCGGGATGCGGGTTTTTGATAATCATGACGGCCTGATTCCCTACCTTGAGGAGAAATCGACTCCGCAGAACCAGGTCATCGTGCAGGAGTATATCCGCGGCTACGACCTCGGGAGCGCCGCGTTCTGCAGCGGAGGCGAGGTCCTCCATCTCACCATGCAGCGGAACATGTCCGCCGATCAGAATTCGTTCCGTCCCTCGAAGGGGCTCCGTTTTTTTGACGATCCCAAGGTCCGTGCGGTCGTGGAAAAGTTGATGGGTGCGCTGAAATGGAGCGGCATCGCGCAGATCGACCTCCGTGTGGACGGGGAGACCGGCGACCAGTTTGTTCTGGAGATCAACCCGCGGTATTGGGGGAGCGTCCTCGGCTCGCAGCGGATGGGAGTCAACTTTCCCGAGATCGCCTGCCGCAGGGCGCTCGGGCTCCCGGATCCTCCGGTCGAATACCGGAAGGGAAAATACATCACGTCGTTTGGATATCTTCTCCATCTCCGCGACAAGGTTCTCGGCCGCGCCAGCCTGGAAAGCTTTACCTATGCCGACAGCGCGTTCGGCGAGATCATCAGGGATCCGATCGTCCGCGTGGTCGAGTTGATCCAGCGCCTAACGAAACCCCGTCGCTGAATTTCCACGATATGGCGCTCCGCATCCTCCTTGTCGCAGAAGCCTGCAACCCCGAGTGGACGAGCGTGCCGCTTGTGGGATACAACTTCGCCCGCGCGCTGGTGGAGCGGGATGACCTGAAGATCACGATCGCGACCCACCCGCGGAACCGCCCGGCCATCGAGCGCGATCCGATCGCCGGCAGGGCGGAATTTCTTTTTCCGGACAACGACTACATCGCGGGCACGCTCTTCCGGTTCGCGCAGCTTCTTCGCGGGGACAAGGGAAAGGGCTGGACGACGAATACCGCCTTTTCCAGCATTTCGTATCTCTTCTTTGAATACGAGCTGAGCAAGCTCGTGAAGCGGCGCCTTCGGGACGGGGATTTTGACCTCATCCACCGGATCACCCCCGTGACGCCGACGGTTGGGAGTCCGCTCGCTTCGTGGACCGATGTCCCGATGATCCTCGGCCCGCTGAACGGCGGGCTTCCGTGGCCGCCGGAATTTCCCAACCTCCGCAAGCAGGAGAACGAGTTTCTGGTGCCTCTTCGCAAGGCCTACAAGCTGATGCCGTATTACGCGGCAACCTACCGGCGGATCCGCGCTGCCATCTCCGGCAGCCAGCACACCGCGTCGGAAATCCCGGCGTCGTTCCGGGGAGAAAAATATCTCCTTCCGGAGAACGGCGTGGATCCCGCCAAGTTTGCGATCTCGGACAGCTGGACTCCTCCCTCCGGAAAGTTCCGTTTTGTCACGGTTGGCCGCCTGGTCCCCTACAAAGGTCTCTGGCTCACCCTGTCAGCGATGAGGGATTCTGAAGTTCTCAAAGGCTGCGAGCTCGTCGTGATCGGCGACGGTCCGGACCGTGCGAAGCTGGAGCAAGCCGCGCGCGAATACGGATTGGAGGGATGCGTGAGATGGCTCGGCCAGCTCGACCAGAAGACGATGTCCGCCGAGATGCGAAGCTCGCAGTGCTTTGTCTTTCCCAGCCTGCGCGAGTTCGGCGGCGGCGTGGTCATCGAGGCGATGGCCTGCGGGCTGCCCTCGATCATCGTGGACTACGGGGGCCCGAGGGACCTGATCGACGCCTCCTCAGGAATCCTTCTTCCCATGCAGTCCGAAGGACCCATGGTTGTCGCGCTCCGGGAGGCCATGGAGCGCGCTGTTGGAGATCCCGATCTCTGCCGCAGGCTTGCCGGAAATGCCGCAGCCAGGATCCGGTCGGAGTTCACCTGGGATGTCAAAGCAGGCAAGCTCCGCGAGATTTACTTCCACCTGCTCGGGAAGTGACTCCCCGCACACGGACTGACAGTCAAAAGGCGGGTTGAATCATCCCGGCTGCCCATCTCCGTCCAACGCCGAATTCGCCGGCCCGGGGCGGAACCACGCCCTCACGTGCATTCTATTTTTGTACGGGGCTCAACGCATCGTCGGCCAGCAGCCGCGCATTGACGGGTTGTGGATTTGGAGGGAATGGTTTTTCCGGACCCAGTCCGGCTTTCCGTTTTCGTCCATAAACGCGACGCCGATCGGCATGTCGGGCTGCTCGTCGGCGAGCAATGTCATCTCCTCGCGGGCCTGGTCTGAGGCAGCGATCCACTCCTCCTTCAACGCGTGGGGATCGAGCTTGCGGGCTTTGATTTTATCCCGAAAACCGTTTTTCTCTGCGGGCTCCGCGCCCCTGCGTGAGGAATCGCTGGATCCGGGTTTATCGAGCTCCATGGGATCGATGCGGGAGAACCGGATCATCATTTTGAGCAGGGACAGCGGATTGAAGCCCGGGTCTTTTCCGCAGGCCGCCCACACGATGGCTTCCAGCGGGAAGCGGCGGGACAGTTCGACCATATCGACATAATCGCGGGTCTCCATGCGCGCCGAGAGCGCGAGCGCCTTGTTGGTCGCCATGTCGAAAAGGTGAAGCCTCCAGCCGAGCAGGTCGTCGGGCACAATCGGAAAAAAACGGAACGCCGAGTCGTGCGCCCGGTCGAGTTCGACATGCGAGCCGTCGCGGCGGACCCGGGCCTTGCGGAACGACGACGGCTTCGCCCACTCCTCGCTGTGCTCGATCTTCTCGACATGGAACCCGGCGGCTTCCAACGCGGCCACATCCTTTTCGCTGGCTGCGACCAAATCCTCGACAGCCTCATGGAAGACATCGAAGTCGCTCGAGTAGCGGGCGGAATCCTCCGGCGCATTCAGCACGAGCCCGCCCGCAAAGTGGCTGGCCTCCGAACGGTTGCCAACCAGCCCGCCAAGGACTTCCTTTTGGAAGGGGGTTAAAGGCATTTTTTCAACTCTTTGGCCGCCTCCCAGGCACGCTTGTCTCCGTATTCCCGCAGGTGTTCGACGACCAGCCGCACGTCGTCCACATAGCGAACCTTGGCTTCAGGATGCCAGAACCAGAAGCATTCGGAAAATTTCCGCACGAGTTCGGTTGCCAATATCACCACCTCGGGCGACGCCGGCACGCGCACGGCGAAACCGGCGGCTGGTTCCTCGACTTTCATCATTCAAGCATAATTCACAGAATCAGAATCGACAATCCGGATCCTTTCCGGGGTTGGAGGACTGGTTACTCGCCGCATCCGGGTTCTGATTTTGCTTCCGAAACGGCTTAAGAATTTGGTGGCGGTGCACAGGAAATATGCTATCCAGCCGACACGATGAAAACTACCCGTTTTAACCGCTCCCGGAGTGCAGCCGGAAACCGTCATCCTGCAACCGGATCTCCCTGCCGAAGCCTGCTGGAAATCATCATGCCTCTTTGCATCTGGTTTCTTGTCCTGACGGGCGGCACATCCTTTGCTTCGGATCATTCGAACTCCGCAAAAGCTCCTGCCTCGTCGATCCAAACCACAGGCACGCCAGGTTCACCCGACGCCACCACTACGATCCCCGGCAATCAACTTCCCGCGCCCGATCCGAAGTTCGGCGGCGTGATCAAGGACGCTGCCCTGCAGTCCAAAGCCTGGTGGGCACCGCGTGTCGTCCCGCCCAAGGGTGCGCCGAACGTCCTGCTCATCCTCACCGACGACGCCGGCTTCGGCGTGCCCAGCACATTCGGCGGCGTCATCCCAACCCCGACAATGGACCGGATCGCGGCGGACGGACTGCGCTACAACCGCATCTTCTCCACAGCGCTTTGCTCGCCGACCCGCGCCGCGCTCATTACCGGGCGCAACCACCACTCGGTCGGCTTCGGTGTCATCTCCGAGCAGTCGACCGGCTTCCCCGGCTACAACAGCATCATCGGCGCGGACAACGCCACCATCGGCCGCATCCTGCGCGACAACGGCTACGCGACATCCTGGTTCGGCAAGAACCACAACACGCCGAGCTTCCAGGCCAGCCAGGCCGGGCCGTTCACCCAGTGGCCGACCGGGATGGGCTTCGACTATTTCTTCGGATTCGTCGGCGGCGACGCGAACCAGTGGGGTCCGAACCTCTTCCGCAACACCACGCAGATTTATCCCTTCAAAGATTTCCCGGGCACTTTGAAAATGGATCGCTCGGATCCCAAGGCGAAAATCTGGCCCGTCACGGGCAAGGAGAGTTCATGGAACATGATCACCGCGATGGCCGACGACGCGATCGCGTGGATGAGCCGGATTCACCAGACCAACCCCGACCAGCCGCTCTTCATCCACTATTGCCCCGGCTCCTCGCACGCTCCTCACCATCCGACGAAGGAGTGGGTGGACAAAATCACCGCGATGCATCTCTTCGACGACGGCTATGAGAAACTGCGCGAGCGCATCTTCGAGAACCAGAAGAAGCTCGGTGTCATTCCTCCCAATCAAAAGCTGACCCCCTGGCCGAAGGACTTTATCACGCCGTGGGACGAACTCCCGGAGGACGCAAAGAAACTGTTCATCCGCCAGGCCAACGTCTTTGCCGCCTACGTGGCCTACAGCGACTATGAAATCGGCCGCGTGATCCAGCATTTTGAGGACCTTGGCCGGCTCGAGAACACGCTCATCATCTACCAGAACGGCGACAACGGCACGAGCGCCGAGGGCGGGCCGGAAGGCACGTTCAGCGAGGTCGCGTTCTTCAACGGCGTCAAGCCGCCGGTGGACGTGCAGATGAAGTTCTACGAAGCCTGGGGCACCGAATTTGCCTACAACCACATGTCGGCCGGCTGGTCATGGGCCTTCGACACGCCGTTCGACTGGTTCAAACAAAACGCCTCCCGGCTCGGCGGCATCAACCAAAACATGGTTGTCTCCTGGCCCGCCCGCATCAAGGACAAGGGCGCCCTCCGCGAGCAGTTCATGCACGTGATCGACCACGTGCCGACGATCCTCGAAGTCACCGGCATCGCCGCCCCCGAAGTCGTGGACGGCATCAAGCAGAAGCCCATCGAAGGCACGAGCTACGCCTACACCTTCGACGCGGCGAACGCCAAGGCTCCTTCCCAGCACGAGACGCAATACTTTGAAATGATGGGGCAATACGCCCTCTATCACGATGGCTGGTTCCTCAGCACGAAGGTCAACCGTCCGCCGTGGGACGCCTTCGGTCCGGCCAATCCCGACCCGCTCAACAACCAAGTATTCCAGCTTTACGATCTCAGCAAGAGCTGGAACCAGTCCGAGGACATCGCCGCCCAGAACCCGGAAAAGGTGAAGGAAATGCGCGAACTGTTCATGGCAGAAGCGAAGAAGTATCAAGTCTTCCCGTTGGACGCCTCGGTGGGAGCCCGAGTCGTCGCCCCCCGCCCGAGCCTCACCGCCGGCCTCACCGAGTTGATTTACACGCAACCGATGACTGGCGTTCCCCAAGGCGACGCACCCTATCTTCTCAACACGTCCTACACCCTCACCGCGAACATCACCGTGCCGGAAGGCGGCGCGGAGGGCATGATCGCGACATCAGGCGGCCGGTTTGCCGGATGGGGATTTTATCTGCTCAAAGGCAAGCCAGTCTTCTGCTGGAACCTCATCGATCTCGAGCGCATCACGTGGGAAGCCCCGGAGGCTCTGAGCCCCGGTCAGCACACCATCGAGTTCGACTTCACGTATGACGGCCTCGGCCTCGGCACGATGGCGTTCAACAACTTCTCCGGCATCGGCAAGGGCGGAACCGGCACGCTCAAAGTGGACGACAAGGTGGTCGCCACGCAGAAAATGGCGCAGACCATCCCCATCATCCTTCAGTGGGACGAAAACTTCGACATCGGCTCCGACACCATCACCGGTGTGAACGACGCCGACTACCTCCCGCCGTTCCCGCTCACCGCCAAGCTCAACAAGCTCAGCATCAAGATCAATCGCCCGCAGCTCTCGCCGGCCGATATCAAGACCCTTGAGGAGGGCATGAAAAAAGTCGAGGCGGGAAAAGAGTAGTTCAACGCTCTGACGACCAAAACCAACCAAAAACCAAAGATATGAAACTTCAAGTCTGTCACTTGTCCGTCGCCGCCCTCCTGGCGGTCTCGCTGCCCGCCTCCGCCCAACAGCCTGCGCCCTCCAGCACCAGCATTCTGGCCGACGGTGCCAACGCCAAACCGCTGCATGTCGATAACCTGCACGAGGTGCGCTACATCGAGATTTTCCTCGCCCATCGCGACCCGAAAACGGGGAGCCTCGTCGCCGGTTGCTACAACACGATGTTCACGCCAGCAGGCATTCCTGGGTCGAGGGACACCGCCCCTCAGGCATTGGTTGCAGCCCTCGACTTTGACAAGATCAAGAAGAAATACAACCTCCTCGGTGCATCGTTGAACGGCCCGAAGCTCTGGATGACCGACTGGAGCGAGGTCAGAGCTGGCGTGGTGCGGGATTTTGGCGGCATCAAGGCCGCTTGGGTCGGCCAACTGAATATGGGCGACATCAAAGGCGGCGTGGACGGCGCCACTCCCTACAAGCCCCAGACGATCGCGCGGAAGAGCGCTCTCGGGTGGAACATGGGCACCAAAGTGATGCTGATCGACGATGCGGATGGCCATACTTGGATCTTGAAGGGGTTCCAGGTGGGGCTCAAACCGAAGCAAACCTATGAGGATTTCCTTGCCGCCGGGGAAGGCCAGTTCAAGAAACTCCCTCCCGGCTGGAAGGTCCGCATCGTCACGCTGAAGAAGGATTTGATCGAGAAGCCGAAAGGCGGCGTGGCCACGATCATGCCGGACGAGTTCTTCAATGTCTATGACAAGACCGGGCCGGGCATGACCAACAACAAACCTTAACCCAACCGACCTCGGGCGGGTCGCCCCTCGGAGGGCGGCCCGTTCACTTTCCGAATAAACACCCATGAAAATTGCCAAACGCTTCTTCCTGAAATCTGCCATTCTCGCCACCGCCGCGACCTCAGGCCTGCTCTTTAGCATCGACCCTTGCCAGGCGAAAGAGAATGCCATCGAGACCGCCGCACTCGGCATGGAAGCCTATATCTACGGCTATCCGCTGGTTACGATGGAGATGACCCGGCGCATCATGACCAACGTCGAGAAACCCGAAGGCTCGCGCGCTCCGATGGGTCAATTCGTGAGGATGCGGGAGTATCCGAACGCGCAATTCCGCGATGTGACCGCGCCGAATGCCGACACGCTCTACACAACGGCGTGGCTCGATGTGGGCAAGGAACCGTGGGTGCTCACCCTGCCCGAGATGAACGACCGTTACTACCTCTTCCCAATGCTCGATGGATGGACCGATGTGTTTCAAGTCCCCGGAAAGCGCACCACGGGAACAGGCCCCCAAAAATACGCGATCACCGGCCCGGGTTGGAAGGGCACCCTGCCGGAGGGCGTGATGGAGTACAAGTCGCCAACCGGCATCGTCTGGCTCCTCGGGCGCATCTATTGCACCGGAACGCCGGAGGACTACGCTGCCGTTCACAAGATCCAAGATGCGATTTCGGTCGTGCCTTTGAGTTCCTATGGCAAACCCTACACGCCCCCCGCCGGCAAGGAGGATCCTTCCATCGATATGAAGACGGCGGTGCGCGAACAGGTGAACTCGCTGAGCGCGGACGAGTATTTCACCCTCCTTGCCCAATTGCTGAAAGACAACCCGCCGAACGCCGCCGATCAACCCATGATGGAAAAGCTCGTCAAGATCGGCATCGAGCCCGGCAAGCCGTTCGATGGAAGCAAGCTCGGCCCGCTGGCCCAAGAGGCCTTCGCTGCGGTTCCCAAGATCGCCAACGAGAAAATCATGATGCACCTGAAGGGCGGCATCCTCACCGGCGACATGAAGCTGCAAAACGGCTGGCTCTTCACGACCAAGACCGGCCTCTACGGAACGAACTACCTCCAGCGGGCGCTCATCACCGCGATCGGCCTCGGGGCGAACCGACCGGAGGATGCGGTTTATCCCACGTCCGAAGGCCCCGACATCTTCGGTGCCTACAACGGCTCGAAGAAATACGTGATGCACTTTCCCAAAGGCCAATTGCCGCCGGCACAGGGATTCTGGTCATTGACGATGTATGACAAGGATTACTTCTTTGTTCCCAACCCGCTCAACCGATACAGCATCAGCGCCCGGCAGAACTTGAAATCAAATGCCGACGGCTCCGTGGACCTCTACGTTCAGAATGAGAGCCCGGGCCCTGACAAGGAGTCCAACTGGCTGCCCGCACCGCCGGACCAGTTCATCCTCATGCTGCGCCTCTACTGGCCCAGCCCGACACCGCCCTCGATCCTCGACGGCAGTTGGAAAATTCCCCAGGTCAAAGCGGCGGAGTGAGCCCGGTTGGCTCTGCGTTCCTGTCGCCGTAATAAGAATAATGACCTCAAAAACGAATTTCGACAGCTCCGGAAAATCTCTCTTTAAGGCTGTTCATCTCAAAATACTCTTCTTCAGCCTCGCTCTGGCGGTCACGGTTCGCGCGGAAAGCCCGGCCATTCCCGAAGCTCCCCAACCAGCAGCCCCGCCGGCACAACCCCATTCGTTCCTCGATCCCATCGGAGATTTTACCCGCGACTCAATCCTTCATCCGACCGCTCCGTTCGAGCTCGTGCCGGGAAAAAATCCGAACGACTGGGGATTTGTCATAGAGCCCTACCTGTGGGCGATGGGTCTCAGCGGTAAGACCGGTGTCGGCGGGTTTCCTCCGATGGACGTGAACATGTCTTCGAAGAACATCCTTCAGAATCTTGATTGGGCGGTCATGGGAAGGGGCGAAATCCGCAAGGGCCGGTGGGGAGTGCTTGGGGACGGCTACTACGCCGCCCTTTCCGGCTCGGGCCAGCTCGAAGGGGTTCTCTACGAGTCGGGCAGCATTCAATTGCAGCAAGCGCTCGCCTCGCTATCCATCGCCTACCGCATCATCGATGACCGGCGCGGGTTCCTGGATGTCTATGCAGGCGCCCGATACAACTATCTCGGCATCCAGACGGATATGACGACAGACAGCGGCGGGATCCAGGAGTTGAGCACCGGAATCACCAACCGGGTCGCCAGTCAAATTAATCAAAAGGTCAGCGCGGCTGTTCAGGCCGCGAGGGCGGAGGTGATGGCTGCACTCCAGGTCGCAAAACAGTCGATCGATTCGCAGGTCGCGAACGATGTCAACTCGCTTGCCTATCGCATCACCAATGATGCGCGGGCACGGCTGCAAACGGGCGCGCTTGAGGCGATTGCCGGAGATGCCCAAACGCGCCTTGAACACCGTTTCCTGCGCGATCTGGCTGATCGCGGGCTCGGCCAGCGCGGAATAAACGGGCGTTCGGATCGCGAGCTCCGGCGCAACGGGATCAACCCGAACCGGGTGAAGGCACTCCGCGGGTTCTACAGTGACCTGCGCACGATTGATGACATTGAGACCGTCCGCAATGGGCATCGCCGGCAGCGCACACGCGGCGCCCTGGTCGAGTATCTGCGCACGTCCGTCGATCTGGAAATTGCAAAGGTTCGCGGCGAGGCCACGGCAGACCTTGAAAAGCGCGCCAGTGCCGCCAAGGCAAAGGCGTCGAAGGAACTGGCCGCGGATATCGAGGAGGCTCTCCCCGCCTCCGTCGCCGGGGATCAATGGTGGATCGATCCGATCATCGGCTTGAGAGGGCAGGTCAACATCACCCGCTGGCTTTTCCTCGCAGCACAGGGTGACGTCGGAGGATTCGGCGTTGGCTCCCAGATCACATGGAATACCCAGGCCACGATCGGATTCAACTTCACCCGCAACATCTTCGCCGAACTCGGCTACCGCTACATGTATGTGGATTACAACAAGAACAACTTCCTCTATCAGATGAATTCGTATGGCCTGTTCAGCTCGATTGGAGTCAAATTCTGAGCAGCTTCCGCGGCGCGCGAAGAAATCGGCCCTTGGTTCCGGGAATTGATTTCACGTTCCGGTTTGTGTGCGGTAATTTCCGCATCGATGCGATCTCTTCTTTCCATGGACAAAGCCCACTGCTGGCACCCGTTCACCCAGATGAGGGAGTGGTGCGCACATGAACCGCTGATGCTGGTGGAGGGTGAGGGGGCGGTCCTGAAGGACTCCGAGGGTCGTGAATACCTCGATGGGAATTCCTCGATCTGGACAAATATCCACGGGCACCGGCACCCGAAGATCACCAGTGCAATCAGGGACCAGCTCGACCGGGTCGCCCACGTTTCGTTTTTGGGCAGCACGAACGCGCCGGCGTCAGCACTCGCGGGCCGGCTTTGCGCGCTTTTTCCGCCGGAGACGCTGACGAGGGTTTTCTTCAGCGACGACGGATCGACGGCTGTCGAGGCGGCGATGAAGATGGCGGTGCAATTCTGGCAGCTGAGCGGCGAGCCGAAGCGCACGCGATTCGTCGCGTTCGACCAGGCCTACCATGGCGACACCGCCGGGGCCGCGAGCCTTGGCGGAATCGGAACGTTCCACGACCGCTTTGCCGGGCACCGGATTTCCGTGGACAGAATTTCCGATCCCGAGGATCTGGACAAGCTTCCTGGTGATGAGATCGCGGCCGTAGTCATCGAGCCGCTGATCCAGGGCGCTGCAGGCATGCGGGTCTGGCCGGGCGGTCTTCTCAGCCGGCTGCGGGAGAAGTGCGATGAGACAGGCGCTCTGCTGATTCTCGATGAAGTCCTCACCGGATTCGGCCGCACGGGGAAGATGTTCGCCTGCGAGCACGAGGGAGTGATCCCGGATTTCCTCTGCCTCGCCAAGGGACTGACCGGCGGATACCTCCCGCTCGCCGCCACGATGACCAATGAAAAAATCTTTTCAACATTCCTGGGAGAGTTCTCCGAGCTGAAGACGTTTTTTTACGGGCACAGCTATACCGGCAACGCGCTCGGCTGCGCGGCTGCGCTCGCGAGCCTCGACGTTTTCCGCGAGGAAAATGTCCTTGAAAACCTCCAGCCGAAAATCGCGTGCATGACCGGGCTTCTTGAAGAGCTCAAGCGGGATCCCTTCGTCTTTGAAGTCCGTCAGTGCGGGTTCATGGCCGGCATTGAGGTCCGCAACAGGGACGGAAAGTCATTTCCTTGGCAGGATCGCAGCGGAGGACGGATTTGCGAGGAGGCCAGGAAGCACGGGCTCCTGACGCGTCCGGTTCTCGACACCATCGTTCTCATGCCGCCCCTCTGCACTTCCACCGGCCAGCTTGCAATCGCCGTGGATGCGATCCGCCTTGCCGTCGCGACAGTTTGCGGGCGCGAATGATACCGATTTCGCATCGAGACATGTGGAATCGAGGAGCACTTGCGGTCGGTCCGGAGGCCCGACCCAAACTGTGCCGATGGTAGGGCGCGACGTCCCGGCGCGCCGCGACATTTTACCCATCACGCCATGCGTTCGGAATGATTTCTGAGCGACCGGCTTTTCAAACCGGCGTGGTCCATCGGACCTTGCAGGCTACTCGGGCGAGCCGTCGCTTTCGTGAATCCGGGAGTATGCGGTGCGCAGCGTTTGGATGAGCGCCTCGGGACGCAGGGGCTTGCACAGGAAGTCCTGCATGCCAGCTGCCACGGCACTCGCGTGATGCTCGCTGAGGACATTCGCGGTGAGGGCGATGATATAGGGGCGGTCCTCCCATCCGGGCTGCCTGCGAATGATTTTTGCCGCTTCGATGCCGTCGAGCTCCGGCATGAGAAGATCCATGAGCACGACGTCATACGGCTCCTTCCGAAGCCGCTCGATCGCCTCGTTGCCGTCGTTGACTGCGGCGGCATGGTAGCCGAGGCGGGAAAGGTAGAGCAGAATAACTTTCCTGTTCACCGCTACGTCGTCCGCCACGAGGATCCGCAGAGGGTGACTCTGCGAAAAGTCCGGATCGAACGTGGCCGACCTTTCCGCCGGGAGTGATTTCGCTGGGCCGGGAGTCAGCACCTCGCAAATCACCTGCAGCAGCTCGGATGGTTTAACCGGCTTTGTCAACCGCCTGGCCACAAGCCCGCCCGCCTCGTCTTCCTCGGTTCCCCGAGAGCTGAGGATGACCATCGGCGGGGTATTGATTCCGTAAAGTCGGTTGAGTTCGCGCGCGAGCTGGCCGCCGTTCATTCCGGGCATGTTGAAGTCCAGCAGGACGATGTCGAATGTCTTTCCGGAACCCATTCGTTCGATGGCTGCTTCCGGCCTGTCGGCCAGGACTGATTCCATCCCCCAGGATCCGAGTTGGCTTTGGAGGATGCGGCGGTTGATGGCGATGTCATCCACCACGAGAACCCGCCTGGAGTCCAGAAGCCCGGGGTCGACCTTGACTGCCGCCATCGCATCTTCAGAGGCGGGCGCGACAATGGAAAAATAAAAACGGCTGCCCTGGCCGGGGTTGCTTTCCACCCCGATCTCCCCGCCGAGCAGGGCGACGAGGTGCGCGGTGATGGCGAGCCCGAGGCCGGTGCCGCCATATTTCCGCGTGGTCGAGCCATCGACCTGAGTGAAGGCCTTGAACAGCCGGTCCAGCCGGTCCGCGGGAATCCCGATGCCCGTGTCCTCGACGGCGAATCCGATATCCCAGCAATCCGTGTCCTGCCTGGCGGTGACGAATATCCCGATGCCGCCCGACGATGTGAACTTGATGGCGTTGCCAACAAGGTTGACAAGGATCTGGCGCAGACGTGTCGGGTCGGTGAGGACCGAGGCCGGCATCTCCTGCGGAAAGCAGGCCCCCAGATCAAGTCCGGCCTGTTTTGCCTGATCGGAAAAGACATCCAGAACCTGCTCGACGGTTGCGCGGATATCACACGGCAGCAGTTCCATCTCCATCCGGCCCGCCTCGATTTTTGAGAAGTCGAGAATGTCATTGATGATGTCGAGCAGCGAGTCGCAGCTCTGGCGGATGATCCCGACATACTCGCCGGATGGGGCGGGCAGCTCCGCATCAAGGAGGAGGTTGGTCATCCCGACCACGGCATTCAGCGGGGTGCGGATCTCGTGGCTCATGTTGGCCACGAACTCGCTCTTCGCCCGGTTTGCGGAATCGGAGGCCTCCTTCGCCGAGATGAGCACCCGCTCGACCTCCTTCCGCTCACTGACGAGGCGTTCGATTTCCTCGGCCACCCGGATGAGATCGTCACCGGCGAACACATCGCCTTCCTTTTGGAAGAGGCTGAGTGTTTTGCGCAGGCGGGCGAGCAGCTCCCCGTTGCGGCGGTTCTGTGCGAGCAGTTCCGAGTTGGCCGCCGTGAGCTCGCGCGAGCTGACATCCATCACGTGCTCGGTCAGCTTTCTGTCATGGTCGAACTGCGTATAGGCGGCGTCCACCTGCAAAAGAAACTGTTCAAGGCCCGGCGGGGGAGGGCCCTCACCGAAGCTGCGCCGGAGCTGGCGCAAGAGCAGCGGATGGCGGCTCATGCGGCAGGCTCGGCGATGCTGGTGATCGTCATCGTCTGGTTGTGGAGCTGGCACGTCTTCTCCAGACCGGAGGGGGCGAGTTCGCCGTAAGAGTAAAATCCGGTGAGGACCGGGGCGGGGCCGAAAACCGCTCGAACCCCCTCGAGCTCCTCCTCGGTCCTTTGGCCGAGAACGATCCGCCTTCCGACGCAGCTGACGCAGAGGACGAGCGACGCCTCCTGTGCGGCCTGCGTGGCGGCCTCCTCGGCTCCGCTGATCAGATCCTCGTAGGATGCGCGCATGAAGCGAACGGTGGAGTTAAGGGGGATGTCGCCTGCGAATGTCATGCTCCCGGCGGCCTCGTCGATCGAGAGGATGGTGCGGACGACGGGATTCTTTCCTCCAGGCGCGGAAACGCAGAGAGGAAAACGCAGGGCGCTCGCCGGCAGGGCGTCGGCCTCGGGCCCGACATAGGTTTTGTAGAGCTCCAAGGCTGGCTTCCCGTCGAGTTCGAGCAGAATATTATCGATGGAAGCGGTGACCGTCCGTTCCGGGCCGAACGGAGTCCAACCGCCGGCGCTTCCGAAGCCGATGCGAAGTGACGGGCCGCAGAGGCCGATGGCAACGATGACTCCCGGCGCCGGAGGAGAATCCAGCCCGACCAGTGTCTGTATGAAATCGGTTCCATCTCCCGCAAGGCCTCCGCTGAGCGTGACGCCGGCAGGAAGGCAGGCATTGAATGCGTCGCTGAGAGTGGTGCCGTTCACGAGACTGCCATCCGAAAAGACGAGGACATGGCGGAGATCGGGTGCCGCCAGTGAGGAGGCAAGCTGGCGGCAGAAGTCGCCGATGTTGGCGCCTGATGTGAACTGGCAGGCCGCGAACGTGGTGGTCGCCCGCTCAAACCGGACCGCCGTGCAGACGATCGCGTCATCTTCGATCTGTGTCCCTGCGAGGCTGCCCGCCGTCGAAACAAGAATCAGCCGGGCGGTTGGGAAACGCGTCCTGAGCGCATGGAATGCATCAGGATGTGCGAGCTGGGCACGCTGCCCGAAGGCGATTACCCACGAGGTATCAAGAGGCATGAGGTCGGCATTGAAATCATGCCAAACTCCACTCGGAGACAAGGAGCACTGCAGCAGTTTCATGATTTTATAAGGGCGGTGGTGGCCGAACTTCTTGACTAGACTACCCGACGAATGCGGGTTGGTAAAGGCTCGTAAATCTCCGGCTTGGTCCGGCAGGAAAATATTGAAGAATCCGGAAATTTCTCTATTTTTTGCAACCGGAGCCCCTTTTTGGTGTTGAAGAATGCTGAAGGGGGCACCACGCCCCTCAAAGAAAAACACAACAAACTCATGAAAACTCATTGGATAACCACCTGCATCGTCACCGCTACTTTCGCGCTCGCTCCATTGGCATTGGCCAAGGACAAAGAAGGCGGCACTCCCGCCATCAAGGGACGTGTCACAGCCGTTGATGCAAAAGCCAACACGATCACCCTGAGCGCTGGGAAAAAAGCCACGACCCCGGGGCCCCAGACGCTTACAGTGACCAGTTCGACAGCGATCAAAATCGACGGCAGCACTGCGGCTTTGGCCGACATCAAGCCGAAGATGAATGCGACAGTGATGGTCGATGCGGACGGCAAGACCGCCAAGCGGATCACGATCAAGTCGCCGAAGTCCGCTGAGGGCTCCGCTGAAGGCGGCGCAGGCGCGGCCGCCAAAGCACCTGCAGCCGCAGAATAGCTGTTTCAAAAATAGCTCCCGCCAGGCGGGGGCAGATCTTTTCCGGAAGATCCTCCGGATTCTTGAGGCGGTCTGAAAAGACCGCCTCTTTCCCCTTTTGAACGTATGAAATCCTCCCTCCTCGTTTTTCTATCCGCAGCCATTTTCCTTTCTTCTGCCCGGGGCGAACCCTCCCCGGCAGGGGCAAACTTGAATTCGGAAACCGTCCGGGCGGCCGATATTGAGAGGCGCATCGAAGGAGCGAAAACCCAGGAGGAAACCCTTGCTGTTCTGCGCGAAGGCTGGAAGAACCCGCCCTCGACATACCGTCCCCACACCCGCTGGTGGTGGCCGGGCAACGCCGTGACCAGGGAGGAGATCGACTGGGAGCTGGAGCAGATGAAGGAGCAGGGGTTTGGCGGAGTCGAGATCATGAGCTTTCTGAAGATCTACGACAAAGGGAATATCGACTTCGGGTCGCCGGAGTTTTTTGACATGGTCGCCCATACTGTCAAAAAGGCGCGGGAGCTGGGGATGGCGGTCACGCCCCCGCTCGGGCCGGGCTGGAACCACGGACATGCCTGGGTTCCCGAGGCGGATCGAACGAAGTCCCTTGCCATTTCGGAACAGGTGGCAAAGGGCGGGCAGCCCATGGAGATCAAACTGGCCCTGCCTTCGGAGCCTCCCTATGCCGCGAGAAACAACAAGATTCTCGAAGCGGTGGTCGCTGTGAAGCTGGATGCGAAAGGGGTGCCGGACAGCTCCCGCCGGGTTGACCTGACCGCATCGGTCAAGGGAGACAGGGCATTTGCCTCCAAACCCAACCTGAGCGTGAGCGCGAACTTGCCGGAAGGCCAATGGAAAATCATGGGCTTCTGGACGGTTTTTACCGGACAGAAATGTGCGGCTGAGGACAACGATCCTCCATCCGCGCTGGTCGACCATTTCGACAAGGAGGCGATCCGCCGATACGCGGAGTATATCGTCAGCCGCTACCAGAAGCTTTTCGGGAAGGATTTCGGGCAGACGGTCGACTCGTTTTTCGGCGACAGTTTTGAGCTGCAGCAGGATTACACATTCTGGAGCGCTGGCTTCTTCGATCGTTTCGAAAAGGAGAAGGGCTATGACCTCCGGCCGTATCTGCCGATGCTGAAATACGACGGGGCCCCTGAGACTCCCTATGTGCGCTATGATGTGGGGAGCTTTCTCCACGAGGTGGGCATGGAGGGGATCATCGGAACGATGGCCGACTACTGCGCCGAGGTCGGCGTGGGCATGCGGCAGCAGCCTCACTACCGGTTCAGCACCGAGCTGATCGAGGCATCCGGCCGCCTGCAGCGGCCGGAGACGGAGAACACGAAGCGGAGCTTCGACCCGATGTTCTGGCACAAGCTTACGGCCAGCGGCGCGCAGCTTTACCCGTCGAAAGACAAACGCTGGGTGTCCGCCGAGGCGTTCACGTTCATCAACGACAAATACCGGGTCACGATGGAGGAGATCAAGCGTGCGACGGACCTCTTCCTGCGCGACGGCATCACCCAGTTTTACAACCATGGGTATTTTTACACGCCGGAGAGGGAGCTGGCTCCGGCCCGCGACCTGATCTGGATGAACCGGATCAGCCATGTGAACACCTGGTGGCCGTATTTCAGGGGCTTGGCCGACTACCAGGCCCGCGCCTCATTTCTTGAGCGACAGGGCCGCGCCGAGGCGGATGTTCTCATCTATTCCCCGATGCCGACGGTCTGGTCGGAGCGGGTGGAATATCCCTGCAAACATGTTCGGGATGTGCCCTTCGGGAGCCTCCTCAAGACGCTGACCGCCAGCGGATACGATTTCGACATGGTGAACGATGATCTTCTGCTGAACCACAGCGAGCTGAAGGACGGGAGGCTGGTGATCAACGGATTCTCGTATTCCGTCCTCATCCTGCCTCGGGTGCGTTTCATGTCGCCGGAGACCCTCGCCGTCATCGATCGCTTCGCGCGCTCCGGCGGCACGGTCTTTGCGCTGAACACCCTGCCGGAAAAATCCACCGGCCTTGTCGGGCACGAGGAGAGGGACAAAAAACTCGGAGGGTTGGTCCAGTCGCTCTTTGCAGCCGGGGGAGGGGAAAAGAAGGTCGGTGACGGGATGACCTGGTTCCTGCCCGGATGCGACGGGTTTGACTATTTGACAAAATGGAGCCCGGGCGCGGTGGAGTGGTCGCCCACGCCCCCGCTTTCTCCGGCTTACGCGGATTTCATCAAAGCCCTGCGAAGCCGGCTCGCTCCCGATTTTGAAATTGTTGGCACCCCGCTGAGCAACGGGCTCACATTCCGCAGGACCCGGGTCGGGCAGGTGGATGTCTGGTTTATCACCAACCTTCAGCCCACTCAGGAAAAAGCGGAGATCATCCTGAACTCGAAGGACCGCTTCCCGCAGATCTGGAATCCCATGACCGGCGCGATCCATGCCGCGGCCAAATCCAGCGTGACCGCCGACGGCCGGCTGTCGCTCCCGCTGGATTTGCAACCATGGGAGTCGCTCTTCGTGCTTCTGACGCCGAAGGCCGATCCGTCGCTGTCACCGGCTCCGGACTTCCAGAAAAATGCATCGTTCTCTGTGGAGGGGACCTGGGCTCTTGAGCTCAAGGGACTTGGAGGAATGCAGGCCAAAATGGACCTGCCCAAGCTTGTGGATTGGACGACCCTGCCCGGCCTTAAGAACTTCTCCGGCACCGGGCTTTACACGATCGAGGTCGATGTGCCGGCGGACTTCACGGCGAAAACCGTCTTTCTGGATCTCGGGCAGGTTCAGGAGGTCGCCGAGGTGCGGATCAACGGAGCCGCTGCCGGAGTCGCATGGATGCAGCCCTACCGGGTCGATGTCAGCGGAAAGCTGAAGCCCGGGAAAAACAGGATCCAGGTCGTTGTGGCCAATTCGCTCTGGAATTATGCGGCGGGCATGGACAAGCCGAACCCGATCCCGGAGGAATTGCAGGCACATTACGGGACGACCTGGAAGCAGGCCTACAACGGGTGGAATTCTCTTCAGGCCATCAAAAAGAACAAAAACAACGACCGCCTGCCATCCGGCTTGCTTGGCCCGGTGACCTTGATTACAAACTGACACCCCTATGAATCCTATCCTCGGCGTATTGTTTCACTGGCTGGGAGGCTTTGCCTCCGGGTCGTTCTACGTTCCCTACCGTCGCGTCCGCAACTGGTCATGGGAAACCTACTGGCTGGTGGGCGGATTTTTTTCCTGGATCATCATGCCGTCGCTCATGGCGTTCCTGATGACGAAAAATGTGCCGGCTGTCCTGCAGGGGCAGAACGGGGCCACTCTCGGTTGGACGTATCTCTTCGGGGCGCTCTGGGGCATCGGAGGGCTGACGTTCGGCCTGACCATGCGCTATCTCGGCATGTCGCTCGGCATGGGAGTGGCGCTCGGGTATTGCGCGGCATTTGGAACCCTGCTGCCGCCGATCCTGAAGATGTTTATGCCCGATGTTCCCGTGCCGGAAAATATCGCTCAGATCGCGTCCACCATCCCCGGCCAGATCACCCTCCTCGGCGTTGTGGTCTGCCTCGTCGGTATCGGCGTGGCCGCGCTGGCGGGGCTCACCAAGGAACGGGAGATGTCGGATGCCGACAAGAAGAAGACGATTGCAGAATTCAATTTTCCGAAGGGCATCGCGATGGCCACGTTTTCCGGCATCATGAGTGCCTGCTTTGCCTTCGCGTTGACGGCGGCCAGCCCGATCGGCGATTCTTCGCTTGCGGCTGGAACCGACACGATCTGGACCGGCCTGCCGAAGCTGGTGGTCGTTCTGCTCGGCGGGTTCACGACCAACTTCATCTGGTGCTGCTACCTCAACATCAAAAACCGCAGCGGGTATCAATACCTCGCCCGCGAGGTGCGCGAGGAACATGCGGGGGATGCCAAAGGTGGCGGCGAGCACGGGCCGTCGGCCGCAAAGGCATCTGCAGGGGTGAAAGACCTGAAGGTTCCGGTCCTCAACAACTACTTCTTCAGCGCCCTGGCCGGGATCACCTGGTATCTCCAGTTCTTCTTCTACACGATGGGAGAAACCCAGATGGGCAAATACGGGTTCGCCAGCTGGACGCTTCATATGGCAAGCATCATCATCTTCAGCACCATGTGGGGCTGGATCCTGCACGAGTGGAAGGGTGCCAGCAAAAAGGCCCACCTCCTCATCGGGCTCGGCATTTCCCTGTTGATCCTCTCGACGATGATCATCGGTTACGGAGCCTGGCTCAAAGGCGGCGGAACCCTGCATTGACATAGGGTAGGGCGGGTTCGCCGAACCCGCCGTAGTCAGATGAGGTCGGGCACCTCGGCGATGCGCCCCTACCATGCGTCTTGGTAGGGACGGCTCGCCGAGCCGTCCATTAATTTGTTTTTATCCGAAAACCTCCCGGTCAACGAAGACGTGGGGCCACTTCTCGGGCGAATTCACAAGGCCTGCCCTCACCGGATTCATCTGAATGTAATCGGCCTTTTCATGAACCGATTCGTCTCCGCGAAGCCGATGGTCAAAGAAATCCCGCTGCCACTCGAACCTGCCCTGACGCGCCGTCCATCGTTTGAAGTTAGAAATCGTATTTTTCATGGGACTTTCCGGCTGAGGAAACTGCAGCAGCGCATGGATGTGATCCGGCATCAGAAGAAAAATCCGGCAATACCAAATCCCATCCGCGTGCCGCCGGGCCACTGCATCCAAAATCAAGCCGGCATGGCGTGTGATGGAATCGGCCTCACGCTGGGCCAGGCAAATGGTGATGAAAAATTGTGCGTCCTCGGGAGGAATGCCAAGAGGGGTGTCGTGGGGAAGGTTCTTGCGCCCGATCTCCATGCGAAGGAGTTTGTCACAAGTTGACGAAATCGGCGAGCGACAAGTCGGGCGCCTCGGCGATGCGCCCCTACCGTGTGTCTGGTAGGGAAGGCTCGCCGGGCTGCCCGAAGGACGGGGAAGCGGTCGGTCCGGAGGCCCGCCCCTACCATGTGCCCCGGTGGGGACGGCTCGCCGGGCGGCTACTTGGCCAGAAAAAATTCCACGTCGTCGAGGTAGAGGGAGAATGGTTCGGTCTCCGGGGAACTTGTTTCGAAGATCAGGGAGACGGTCGGGAAGGCATATTTTTTCCAGCTATCGAGGTCGTCCTTACCCGGCGGCCGGCGCTTGCCGTTGACGCTGACCACCGTGATATCCTGCGGGAACTTCAGGACAACCGGGATCCATCCGGACTGTGCCGAGCTGGGAAGAGGGGCCGAGGGGGTATCGGTTCGGAGAAACTGTCCGGGTTCCGGCGACGGCGTCGCATCGCCGTAATAGCGGGAGGAGAACGAGATGCTCTCCCGGGATGCGCCCAGGCTGCTCGACTGGAATGCGCTCAGGTGAAGATAGACCGG
>Ga0247840_10001503_pt1 | contig 45694 bp, 39 predicted proteins | sample LaCruzMarch2015__FD_192404 | JGI IMG/M metagenome (GOLD analysis project Ga0247840, IMG submission 192404) | Freshwater microbial communities from meromictic Lake La Cruz, Castile-La Mancha, Spain - LaCruzMarch2015_17m | ecosystem: Environmental > Aquatic > Freshwater > Lake | place: Spain... | reverse complement strand
CTATTTTTCATATAAGAGATTCCTTTTAATTGTTTTTGTTTTTTTTGTTATACAAAATTATTAATTATTTGGAGTCTCTTCCCTTTTTATAAAAAAAATATTTCAACTAAGTTTTAATTTATACCGAGAAAAACAAAAATGACAGGACTTGCATTGTATGTTCATAACTTAGATTCTTTATTTTAGCAACTGGAATTTTACATACAAATAAAAGGAATTATATGATCATTGATAAACTCTCAAACTCACATCTTTATAACGGACTTGGCGAAAGAATAATTGCCGCTTTTGAATATTTAAAGAACACAGATTTTTCAAATATAGAACCCGGCAAATATGAAATTGACGGCGATAATATTTTTGCAATAGTTGCCGAGTATAACACAAAAGATGAAAGCGAAGGAAAACTTGAAGCACATAAAAAATATATTGATGTTCAGTTTGTTGCTAAAGGAAAGGAGTTTATGGGTTATGCTCCGTTAGCGGATCAACAAGTTATTGATGAGTACAATGAACAAAACGACATCACATTCTTTATCGGTGCAAAATCATTCACTCAAATTGATGAAGGTATGTTTGCAATTTTTTTTCCTGATGATGTTCATCTGCCCGGAATTAAAGTTGATGAAAAATCTTTTGTAAAAAAGGTTGTTGTAAAAGTAAAAGTATAATTTAATAAGTGAGCTTAATTGGAGATTCAATATAAATATAACGGCGCAAAAGCATTGGTTAATTTGCACGAAATTCATTTACAGGCTTTTTACAACACGTGGAAGTCGGCAAAAGAATTGGATATTAAACTGCCGGAATCAGTTGATCCGTATTACAAATCTTTAGACACATTGCTTTACCATGTTTTAAAATCCGCACGTGGTTATATAATTTGGATGTGCGAAAAACTTAACCTTGATGACCCGCAGATTAATGAAACTCCTGCACCGGAAATAATCCAGAGTAAAGCAGAAGAACAATTATCTCACCTGATTGAAAAGTGGAAACTTCCCTTAGTAAATGTTGAACTTGAAATGTTTGAAGATAAAATTTATAAATCAAATTGGGGAGTTGATTACTGCATAGACGCAATGCTGGAACACGCTGTTATGCACCCAATCAGGCATGAATACCAATTAAGAAATTTAGTTGAACAGCAAAGCAAATAATATACTGCGGAGAATCGGCTTTATATTTTGGTTTAAGGCAAATCCATAGATCACATTGTTGGATTATTTTAACATTACATTGCTGCATATATTCTTGGCAGTCCATATGTTGCCTTGCTTTTGTTGGAATGAAGCCAAATTATTTCAAGTAGCCTTTGATTTTCTTTTGTCCTTCGGTTTACTTTATTCTTTAGCCACTTATGATAACCTGATTGACTTACCTCTAATACTTTACTCCTTTACCTTTGCAAAGTATCCCAAGGCTTTTTAAAATATCTGGTTCCATTGTTAATCTAGCTATTTCTCTGTCCTTCTTTCGCAACTCTTCTTGTTCCGGATTCAGATGACCTTTGCCTGGGAATGCATTCTGTTGATCTGAGAGATAATCCTTTTTCCATTTGTGTAATTAATTTTCGTTTACACCCAGATATCTTGGAACCTGCAGTATACTCATTCTGCTTTAGGTTATTTGAGCCCAATTGATTTTGAAAAAAAATTAACTTATAAAAACGTCATATGATTTTTCTCTACACTTTTGTCCTAATATTTGTCTTGCTTTTGCAGGTGCATTACGGGATTATACATCACAAAAAATGGCAACGAAAGGATATTAAAACCATCCTTAGCAATTAAAAGGCGAAATTGGATGGATGGTCTTTTTTCCAGCACAAAACTTTTTCATGGCCTTTTATCGTCGCAAATCAAAATCTCTATTGACTAATCTGGGTTTATTATTAAATTTTAAAGTATATTCCAAGCAAAACCAATTCCAATTTTTAGAATTCCATTCATTTTTTTATAACTTATAGGATATCCTGTGTATGCAAACTCTTTATCATTAGTCCAATAGTACATTAAATCAATGTATAATTTAGAATCTTTATTAAATCCTATACCAATACCTTTATATAGTATATTTTTCTCAATACTACCTCCACCATTATGTCCAGTGCCTGTATTGTTGTGATTATTAAAACCAGCAATAATTTGAAACTTAGTATTAGGAATTATAAACTTACAAAATGCTCCAAATTCCAAACCTGAATATTCTTCACCAGCAGCAAAATACCCTGGGCGTACTTCTATATTTAACCAATCTATTGGTATGTATGCCGCAGATAAATAAACGCTAAAAGGACTGAATGAAATTTCAGTTGATTTGTTTTCTTCAGTAATCAGAAAACCTGGTTCTAAGCGTAAACCAAATTGCATAGATTGTGATTTTATTGTTGTAATAAATAAAAAAAACAAGAGGAAAACATAATTGATTCTAATTTTCATTTTTCACCCTAAAGATTAAATGTTTAAAAATCATTTTTTTACTATACCCAAATAAATTTCTTTTTCTTTTTGCCAAGCACACTCTTCTAGATAATTTGGATTATGCTTGTGATTTAGTTTACAAACCATCCAAACTTCCAATTTTTCATCGTATCTATCAAGAAAACCTGCTTTCCAAGCTTTATCACAATAAATTGAAATGACATTATCTGTTAAGTCAGTTGCATCTTCCATTTGATAAAGCCAGGGAGCCGCTCCTTTATTCATAGCGTGTCCCAGTAAATCATCAAACTCATTGTTATCTAAATTTGCAGAAATCCAAGTTCTATTAAATTTGGCAGAATACGAATTACTTAACTCTGACCATAAATCTCTTTGATCGTCTTCATTATAATAACCATTATATCTAGTACACATAACAAAGTCTACAGAAGTTTGGTGATAATTTGTATAATACCCCGAATACCAAAAATATGGATTGTGTGTATACCGATTTGCAGTATATATATTTGTTTCGCCAAACCCAAAAAGTGAATTTGGACGAGTGCTTTTTACAAAATCTCTAAAATTTTTAAAGTCTGCTTGTGTAAGATATGGTATTCCAGTATGTGAATATGGTTCATCAATGTAATATCCCCAGAAATAAGTACTACTTGATAAACCATTACCCGCATTTAGAATCGTATTACGATCTAAAATTCCTCCAGTTGCAAATCCAGTTGCAAGATAATTTGAACTGATTGGATATCCTGCATTTACTATCGCACTAATATTTGAGGATACGCCTATACAAGCTGCTATATAATTAAAACCCCATTTACTTTTTAATTCATTCAGTTTTATAATCCTATTACGATCTCTAGAACTACCAGCAAATTGTCTATATTCTGTTGGCATTATTCCAAATTCTGATGTTGCAACATAATGATGAAATCTATACTCGTTATATTTATAATGTCCATATTCCATTCCATCAATAATAGGAGTATTATTTATATTAGATTTATAAATACTACATTTATTGTTTGATAATTGTGGTTCTAATGGTTCTTCCAAACAAGAATAAGAAACGACTGCTAAACAGTAAAAAAATAAAATTGTAACTTTTTTCATTTTAGTTTTTCCTTAATTAAAATTTATTAAAATAATTTATATTAAATCATTTAATAAAGATTTTATAAAAAACCGGATGAAAAATAATTTTTTAAATTTAAAATTAATTGTGCGGGGGGGGGGGACGAAGATTGTGCCATAAAAACATAGAATACTTCCCTTACTCTACTAATATTAATTTATAACTATTAAGCTAAGTTTAATTAAATACGCTGTTAAGTAACCAATAAAAAAATTAAAAGTCAAGTATTAACTAAAATGTTTTTCAACAAATGTCAGACTTATTCATAAAAAACTTTAATGGAAGCATATAGTAATAATATCAATTTAGTAAATAATTTACTGCGGTGCATCAGCTGTGTATTTTTGCTTTATCTTTTCTTCTGTTTCAATATCCTCAATGCCGGAAATTCTTTTTGCTAATGATTTCCCATCAAGCTGATGAAATTCTAAAACTTCAAGCGGAGTTCCGCATTCAGGGTATTCTTTTAATCCAAAATTTATAAATTCTTTGCCGTTAACCTCTCCAATTTCCACCAGCGAATTTAATAAGCGATCACCAAATCCACCAACAGCGGAATGATCTTCTAAAACAAAAACTCTTGTTTGATTACTGATTATTTCTTTCAGCCAGCTGTTATCAATTTTATTGAGCCAAGGCATATTAATAACCTTCAAACCAAAACCAATTTTCTTTAAATACTCGGCAGCAACCAAAGCTTCGTGGAGCATAACCGGACCGTAACCAAAAAGTATTGCATCGTTTCCATCCGTCAACTCTGCGCCAACACCAACTGTAAATTTATAATTTTGCGGAAGTTCAATTTTTTCTGGCGATGGACCGATAACCAAACGAAGCATACAATTTTCATCTGCTTCATTTACGCAGAACTCTGTTGCCCACTTTGTTTCTTCGCCATTGCAAGGCTGAATTATTGTAATATTTGGCAAAGCGCCAAACAAAGAAATATCGCGCACACTTTGATGCGATTTACCCGGACCAGCAGGAATCATTCCAGAAAAATGACAGGTATAAATTATTTTAGTTTTTTCTCCTGCGTTGTTGTAAATCTGTTCGTTGGCGCGCGCTGCCAGAAAACTTGCAAAAGTATTTACAACCGGAATCAAGCCCATTCTTGCTAATCCACCAGCCATAGAAACCATATCCTGCTCGGCAATTCCGTTTTCAATAAATCTATCAGGATAAGTTTTTTCAAACTTGCGCAATTTGCAATCGGCAGAAAGATCGCCATCAAGCAAAACTAATTTCTTATTAGTTTTAGCAATCTCAACAAGTGCATCGCCATAAGCGTCCGTAACAAATTCTCTATCGGATTTTGTTACAATTTTTCCTTCAGATTCATTTTGCGGAATCAGAATTTTTTCTATTCCCAATTCACTTGCCAATTTATTAATCATTTCGGTTAATTCATTCAAACCTTTAATGTAGCTTTCGTCATCTGGAGCGCCTGAATGCCACTTGTAAAGTGTTTTGCCCTGAAAAGTTTCAGTCAAAGGTTTTTCCATAAAAGAAACACCGCGACCTTTAATCGTATCCGCTATAATCATTTTCGGTTTATCGGTAACTTTTTTCAAATCATCAAAAGTTTTTTTCAAAGCATTATAATCATGTCCGTTAATTCTAACAACATGCCATCCGAAAGATGCAACTTTTTGAACAACATCTTCAATATTATTTACATCGGCAACAAGCATATCAGTTTGATATTTATTGTGATCCATTATTGCGGTTATATTGTATACTTTTTGATGTGCAGTTGCCTGCAATGATTCATAAATCTGTCCCTCTTGAAATTCACCATCACCTGTAAGAACATAAACATGCCCGCTTTTATTCATATAAGATTTTGCCCAAGCAAAACCTTTACCTTTTGAAATTCCCATTCCAAGCGAGCCTGTGCTTGCTTCAATTCCGTTTTGTCTAACTTCGGGATGTCCGTCAAGTCCGTGTAATCTTCTTAACATCAAAAGTTTTTCTTCAGGTAAAATACCAAGCGCATAAAACAATGAATATAAACCGGGAACATCATGTCCTTTGGAAGAGAAATAAATATCACGATCAGGCGAATCGAAGCCAACTTCAAAAACATTCAGTTCGTTTAGATAAAGATAAGTAGTAATATCCATTGCGCTTAAACTGCTGCCGAGATGACCGGAGCCAGCTTTTTTTACAGCAATTAATGTATTGAACCGGCACATATTAGCAAACAACTCCATACGAGATGCCCAGTTGCCCGTAAAAGATTTTACTTTATCAAACTCAGATTTTTTTATAAGATGGAATGACATTATATCTCCAGAAAGTTTTATAGATTTCAAAATTAACGGCTGAAAAATATTACTTAACTGTGAGAAAAAGTAATTATGAAATTATTAAGTGATTATTAACATAATATCAAAAGAGTTGTGAGAAACCAACTCGGGATCAACCAGAAGATCAATCCCGATAAAGGCTATTTAATTAGTGCGGTAAATAAAGCGGACCATCAGGACCTAAAGGCAAACCAAGGAACATCCAGCCAATAAGCAAAAGTGACCAAAAAATTATGAAAAATAGGGTATAAGGAATCATAGTAGATATAATTGTTCCTATGCCATACTTCTCATCATATTTTTGAGCGAACGCAACGATAAGAGCAAAATAGCTCATCATTGGCGTTATGGGATTTGTAACTGAATCGCCGATCCTGAAAGCTGCCTGAGTTAATGCCGGATGATAATCCAAAAGCATAAACATCGGAATAAAAACAGGCGCCATAATTGCCCACTTTGCAGATGCGCTGCCCATAAACATATTTATAAACGCAGAAAGAAAAACGAACGCAATAATTAAGGGAATTCCGGTTAAACCGATATTCTTTAAAAACTGCGCGCCATTGATCGCAATTATCAAACCAAGATTACTGTACTTAAAAAAGTAAACAAATTGAGCGGCAAAAAATACAAGAACTATATATGTTGCCATAGTTGACATTGATTTGATGATATGTTTCATAAAATCTTTATCGTTCTTAATTGATTTAACAACCAATCCATAAACCAAACCGGGCACTAAAAAGAAAACTAAAATGCCAGTAATAATTCCATCAAAAAACGGTGAGTGTAATATCTCGCCTGTTTCAGGATTGCGGAATATTCCGTTTTCGGGAACTACTGTTAAAGCAAGTAAGATAATTAAAACTAATAAACTTAAGCCTGCCCATTTTAATCCTTTCTTCTCGCTTGAGGTCATTTCAGCCACTGAAATTTTTTCGGCTGTTCCTTCGTATTTTTTTAAGCGCGGTTCAACTATTTTTTCAGTTACTATTGTACCAAGTATTACAATAAGTATTGCTGAGATGAACATAAAATAAAAATTTACAGCAGCATTTATTTTCATATCGGGAATAATAATTTGTGCGGCAGATTGAGATAACCCCGCTAAAACAGGATCAATTGAACCAATTAAGAAATTTGCACCAAACCCGCCGCTAACACCGCAGAACGCCGCCGCAAGGCCCGCCATTGGATGCCTGCCGAGCGCATAAAATATTGCAGCGCCAAGTGGAATTAAAATTACATATCCTGCTTCGGAGGCTAAGTGAGAAATAACTCCTGCAAATACAATTGAACCGGTTATCAATTTAGATGGAGCATTTAAAACTAATGCACGAATCATTGAATCAAATAAACCTGAACCTTCTGCAACACCAATTCCAATCATTACAGCAAGCACATAGCCAAGCGGTGGGAAATTAACAAAGTTGTGAACAACGTTTGTGTAAATCCATCTTATACCTTCGCCGTTAAGTAAACTTTTAACTTTAATTATGGAACCATCGCCGGGATGAATTACCGATAAGGCAAACCAATCGCCAATCATTGAAGCGAGCGCAACAATCAATGCAATAATTGCAAATAAAGTTGCAGGATGAGGCAGCCTGTTACCAACAATTTCAATATAATCCAAACTTTTGTTAAAAATTTTTGAGGCAAGTTTTTTTGAACTCAAATTATCCTCCTACAATTTCATTAATACTATGATGTTGATTTTATTTATTTTTTATTAAGTTTATTTGACAACAATATTGCAAAGATAGTAAAGTTAATATTGCTTGCAAGAAATTTTATTTTGCATAATTTAACAGAAATGATATGACATATTACGAATCAATAATACTGATTATTATTACACTTTCTTTAATGGGAATAGCTGCTGAAAGTTTTGCTTCCTTTAAAATGAACCTTGCTACGATTGCTCTTGTAGGTGGAATTACAATGATAACAAGGTGAATTTTATCGTTTGAAACTGCCTTTCAAAAGATTGATGTGAACTCAGTCATTCTGCTTTATTCTATGATGTGAATAAAAGAAACTTCATTATAAAAAAACCCGGCAACCGAAGCCGCCGGGCGTGCCCTAACAAAATGCTTGGGGGAAAACATAATGCTAACGACAGTTCAAACTTAGAACTGAATAATTTATAAATCAATAGTTGAAAACTATCGAATTAAGAAATGTGATAAAGAATTTTAAAAATTTTCAATGCAAGGAATTCTAAATCAAAAATTTATATTGCATTTGAAATGAAAACAGATTTTACAAATGCAGTTAATTATTCACAGTTGGTTAAGATTGCTTTATTATTAAGCATCTTTACAATACTTTATAATATTTTGGAAGGATTCATCTCAGTATTTTGGGGTGTGGGTGATGAAACGCTTGCTTTATTTGGCTTTGGAGCTGATAGCTTTGTTGAAGTAATATCAGGATTAGGTATTCTTCACATGATAACTAGAATAAAAAGAAATCCCGTTGAAAAACGTGACGATTTTGAGAGAACGGCATTAAAAATAACCGGATATAGTTTTTACATTTTAACTGCCGGATTAATCATTGCATCAATTCTTATTATTGTTTATAATATTAAACCCGTATCAACTATTGCGGGAATAATAATTTCTTTAGCGTCACTTTTAACAATGTATCTTTTATTTTATTACAAATTGAAGGTTGGCAAGCAGTTAAATTCCGATGCAATAATTGCAGATGCAAACTGCACTAAAACGTGTTTCTATCTTTCATTTGTTTTGCTGGCTTCCAGTATAGGTTATGAATTGCTTCAAATAAACTATTTAGACGTCGCAGGTTCACTTGGTATTGCATATTTTGCTTTTAGCGAAGGAAAGGAATCTTTTGAAAAAGCTAAAAGCGAAAAACTTTCCTGTTCCTGCCATTAGAAAACGTAACGATACTAAAAACTTGTATATTGTAACAAAAAGAGCAACGATATAACTATTTCTTCATTAACTCAAACATTTCATTAATTGCTTGCTTGATTCCAACAAAAACAGAGCGTGCAATTATTGAGTGTCCGATACTGATTTCATCAATGTCTATTAATTCTTTAAATACTTTCATATTCTGATAATCCAATCCATGACCTGCATTAACTCCAAGTCCGAGTTTTTTGGCGTGTTTAACAGCAATTCTGATTCTATCTAATTCATCAAACTGTTCTTCTTCCGAAAGTGAGTTTGCAAAAACACCGGTATGTATTTCAATAAAATCACTTTCAATTTCAGCAGCCGCATCAATTTGCCGTATATCAGGTTCTATGAATAATGAAGTTTCAATTTCATGTTGATGAAGTTCTTTAATTGTGTTTTTCAAATGAGTTATATCATCAATAACATTTATACCGCCTTCTGTTGTAAGTTCCATCCTTTTTTCGGGAACAATCGTTGCGAGTTCGGGTCCAATATCGCATGCGATTTTTATTATTTCTGGAGTAGCTGCCATTTCAAGATCAAGTTTTGTGGTGATCAACTCACGAAGTAATCTTACATCCCTTTCATTAATATGCCTTCTATCCTCACGCAGATGAACGACAATACCATCAATACCAGCTTGCTCTGCAATTAAAGCCAATGTAACTGGATCCGGCTGCGCGGCTGCACGTGCATTTCTTAAAGTAGCAATGTGGTCAATGTTTAATGCGAGTCTCATAAAAACCTCATAAAATTTGCTTTAATAAATTGATTATTGATTCAATTCCAATTCCAAAATCATTTGAGCGTGAGCGCAAAACGGAAATTAAATCAATTGAATACATAACACCTAAATGAATTAGGATACAATAATAAATTGATCGCGTTCTTAATGCAATAATTCCTAACGCAATTCCGCCGAATATTGCTCCAAAAGTTTCAAGGAATGGTTTACCGTTGTGCAAAATTACAAAAGGAATCATTTGAATGAATACAGAATACCAGCCAAATTTTTTTTCTAATCCGAACAGCATAAACCCGCGCCATATAAACTCCCAGGCAAACATGTAAAAAAACATACCTGATTCGTAAATAAGAAGTGTTTTCCAATTTATTTTAGTGCTTTGCAAATGTGGATACATATTTGCAAAATCCGGCGTTGCAGAAACAAACCAGATTAAAATGACCATCACAAAAAGGAAAACTAAAGAAAAGGTAAGTCCGGTTTTATAATCCCCGATCTTCAAACCATAATCAGACAGCCTTTCTCGAAACCCAAATTTGATTACCAGTACACTTAGAATAAATAAAGTAAAAAAATCTCCAATAAACCAGTACATAAATTCAATCAAATACGGATCGGAATAATCTTCAAAATTTAGGAACAGGTATTCTCTAAAAAACCTTCTTGAAGTGAAATACCATGAAACTGTTTGCAAAACAGCAACGATAATAAAAATCGCTACAGTTTTTTTATCTAAATCTTTAAAGATTTTATAAATGCTCTTTATTTCTTCTTTTATCAAGTTCAAATCTGATTTAATCAAATATTTTATTTTCAGCTTAAAAATAAAGAATTTGTATCACATACCTTTATAAAATTCTTGACAAAATTTAATAAGCACACTATATTAGCACTCGTCTTTTAAGAGTGCTAATTAAATTCAATTAATAAAAAATAAGGAGTTCAGTATGAGCGAAATTAAATTAAAACCACTTGGTGACAGAGTTGTTGTAAAACCTGCAGAAGCAGAAGAAAAAACTGCTGGCGGAATCTTTCTACCTGATACGGTTAAAGAAAAACCCGTTGAAGGTACTATAGTTGCAGCTGGTCCTGGAAAAGTTGCAGATGATGGCAAAGCTATCAAAATGGAAGTTAAAGTTGGAGATAAAGTTCTTTATGGTAAATACAGCGGAACGGAAGTTTCAATTAATGGTGTTGAATATCTTATTATGCGTGAAAGCGACATTTTTGGGATTCTTGGTTAGTAAATAAATTTTGAAAAATTAATAAAGGAAAATAAATCTATGGCAAAATTAATCGTTTATAATACCGATGCACGTGCAGGATTAAAATCCGGTGTGGATAAACTTGCAAATGCAGTTAAAGTTACACTTGGTCCTAAAGGGCGTAATGTTATTTTAGAAAAAAAATTCGGCGCACCAACTGTTACTAAAGATGGTGTTTCTGTTGCAAAAGAAATTGAACTTGATGACCCGATTGAAAATATGGGCGCACAAATGGTTCGCGAAGTTGCTTCAAAGACAAGTGATGTTGCAGGAGACGGAACTACGACAGCTACTGTTCTTGCACAGGCTATTTACCGCGAAGGTTTGAAAAACGTTACTGCAGGTGCAAATCCTATGGACCTTAAAAGAGGAATTGATCTTGCGGTTACAAAAATAGTAGAATATCTAAAATCTGTTAGTAAAGAAGTTGAAGGCAGAAATGAAATTGCACAGGTTGGCTCAATCTCAGCAAATAATGATAAGTCTATTGGTGATTTAATTGCAGATGCTATGGAAAAAGTTGGTAAAGATGGCGTTATCACTGTTGAAGAAAGTAAATCAGCAGAAACTGTACTTGAAGTTGTTGAAGGTATGCAATTCGATCGCGGTTATATTTCTCCTTATTTTGTAACAGATACCGAATCTATGGAAACAGTTTTAGAAAATCCTTTCATTCTTATTCACGATAAGAAAATCTCTGCTATGAAAGATTTATTACCAGTTCTTGAAAAAGTTGCTCAACAGGGTAAATCATTGTTAATAATTGCAGAAGACCTTGAAGGCGAGGCTCTTGCTACTTTAGTGGTAAATAAAATACGCGGAACCCTGAAGGTTGCTGCGGTTAAAGCACCTGGTTTTGGCGATAGAAGAAAAGCTATGCTTGAAGATATTGCTGTTTTAACAAACGGAACTGTTATCTCTGAAGAAAGAGGATTCAAATTAGATAATGCTACTTTAGACTATCTTGGAACAGCTAAAAAAGTTGTGATTGATAAAGATAACACTACTATCGTTGAAGGCGCTGGCAGCACAGACGATATTAAGAAAAGAATAAATGAAATTAAAGCACAGATTGATAAATCAACATCCGATTACGATAAAGAAAAATTACAGGAAAGATTGGCAAAACTTTCCGGTGGCGTTGCTGTTCTTAAAATTGGCGCTTCTACAGAAGTTGAAATGAAAGAAAAGAAAGCACGTGTAGAAGATGCATTGCATGCTACCCGCGCAGCAGTTGAAGAAGGTATTGTTGCAGGCGGCGGCGTTGCTCTTGTTAGAGCAAGTAATGTTTTGGATAACATTGAAGGAGAAAATCCTGATCAAACAACCGGAATTAAGATTGTTCAGAAAGCTCTTGAAGAACCATTAAAACAAATTGTTGAAAATGCCGGCATCGAAGGCTCGGTAGTTCTCTGGAAAGTAAAAGAAGGAAAAGACGATTTCGGTTTTAATGCTGCTACTGAAAAGTATGAGAACCTTATTAAAGCCGGAGTAATTGATCCAACTAAGGTTACAAGAACAGCTCTTGAAAATGCTGCATCTGTATCATCATTATTAATTACAACCGAAGCTGTTGTTTATGAAAAGAAAGAAAAAGAACAACACGGTCCTGCTATGCCTCCCGGTGGTATGGGCGGAATGGACGGAATGTATTAAAAAAAACCGTAAGGTAAAAAAAGGCGAGGCAATTAACCTCGCCTTTTTTATTTCAGACAATTAAAGTTCTTTCTGAAATTTGCGTAAATAATTGAAATTGATTCTTATATTTCCACCCGAAAATAAAAATTAAATAATTCATCAAGTCTTCTGTTCAATAAATAATATATAAAAATGCTTGAATTAATAGATCTAACAAAAAAATTTGGTTCTTTTACCGCAGTTAATAGTGTTAACCTTAGAGTAGAATCCGGAGATTTTTTCGGTTTTTTGGGGCAAAACGGCGCCGGGAAAACTACTACAATTAAAATGATTTCAGGTTTGTATTCCGCAACTTCGGGTAAGGTTTTGATAAATGGTATTGATATTGTTAAAGAACCTGTAAAGGCCAAATCCCTTATTGGGTATATACCCGACCAGCCTTTCCTTTATGAGAAACTTACGGGGAAAGAATTTTTATACTTTTGCGGCGGTTTATATTCTATTGAAAAGAAAAAATTGAAAGCGGTAATTGAAGAAACAATTGAACAACTTATTATTGGAGATTGGGTTGATAAAAGAATTGAAGAATATTCGCAAGGTATGAAGCAACGAATTACAATTGCCTCGGCTTTGCTTCATAATCCCAAATTGTTAATTGTTGATGAGCCTATGGTAGGTTTAGATCCGCAAAGCGCTTTTGTTGTAAAAAACGTACTTAAAGAAAAAGCTAAGAGCGGCGTTGGAGTTTTTATGTCAACACATAGCCTTAATGTTGCTGAAGAAATCTGTAACAAAATCGGAATAATTAAAGATGGTAATTTAATTTTTAACAATACTAAAGAAGCTGTTGAAACAATCAGAGGTTCCGATCACGAAAATTTAGAATCACTATTTTTGCATCTAACTAAATAATGAAAACATTAGCACACATTTTATATTATAAAATATTAATTTTCATAAAATTTAATTCATCGTTTAAAGTATCAACAATAATTAAAAATGTTAGCTCAGCGCTTGTTTATTTATTATTTGCTTACGGTTGTTTTTTATTTACACAAAGCTCAATAGGCTACTTATTAAATGAAGTGAAAATTGGTTCTTTTCTATTACACCGTTTTGCGCTGGTACTGCTTTTTATTTTTTTTACAGCAGTTAATGTGGGCAATATAGTAGTTTCATTTTCTACAATATACAAATCGCAAGAAGTTTTTTTCCTGATTACGAAGCCAATTTCATTTACAAAACTTTTTCTTATAAAGTTTCTTGATAACTTTTTTTACAGTTCAACAACGCTTTTATTAATTATAATATCCGTATTACTTGGCTACGGCGCTTATTTCAAACTTGGTTTTTGGTTTTATCCTTTTTCAATAATTTTCTTGATGATTCCCTTCCTATTTATAGCGGCATCACTTGGTGTAATTATCCTATTATGCGTTCTAAAATTTTCTTCAAAATTCGGAATAAAGAAAACCTTAATTTCATTAGTGCTGCTGTATTTTTTAGCAATTATATCTTTTTATTTAATTAGTAATCCGATACACCTGATTGATCAGGTTTTTGAATATCCTTCTCGAATTGATTCATACTTTGGCTATCTAGAAAACGACTTGATAATATTTTTACCTAACTACTGGATATCTGAATCTCTTTATTGGGTTTCTAACCACAATATCGAACGAGCAGTTCCATTTATTTATATAAACATATTAGCATCAATCGCGATATTTGGTTTTGCACTTTTCTTAGCCAAGATATGGTTCTATGAAACCTGGATAACTTCATTAAAAATCAATTCGGAGTTTAAACTAAAGAAGAATCATAATAATCCGTTTTTTAGTTTTGAGAACAGATCTTGGATGAAATCTTTAGATGAATCTGTAGTTAAAAGAGAATTCTGGTTGTTTTTTAGGGAGCCAAATCAATGGCTGCATTTGCTTGTAATGTTGTTTCTAATTACAATTTTTGTTTCTAGTATTGGCAGCATAGATGTTATAATGTTTGAAACTTTTAACACACAATTAAAAACGTTGGTTTTTTTAATTATATCAACATTCAATGTTTTTTTAATTGCTTCGCTTTCACTTCGATTTGTTTTTCCGATTATTAGTCTGGAAGGCGAAGCGCTCTGGAAAATAAAAAGTTCGCCAGTCAATCCGAATCATATAATCTTTAAGAGATTGGCAATTTATTTTTTGGCGATTTTTTTTATTGGACAGTTAATCAGCTTTTTTTCAAACTATCAACTTCCAACCCAATTGGCTGTTGTATCGCATATTAATAGTGCTTTATCATCAATTACGCTTATAAGTTTAAATTTTGGAATGGGTGGATTGTTTGCCAATTATAAAGAAAAGAATGCAATTAGATTATCATCATCGCAAGGGGCGTCAATTACTTTTTTATTTACGCTCGTCTATCTTGTTATAATTGTTATGATTTTATTTATACCTGTATCAGATTTTTTTTATTACTATTCATTGGGTTATAATTATTCGCTTATTAACCTGCTTATTACCAGTCTTATTCTACTTGCGATTGCAATTATTGTATGGATTGTTTCTTTGAAAGTAGCTTACAGATCTTTTAATAAAGATTATTGATTTTACAGCGAGTATAGTTTAGTTGCTATTAACCATTTTGGTTTTTTTCTGAACAAAAAAAAGAGCAGACTAATAATAATCTGCTCTTTAAATTCGCACTGAAGAATTAACTTAATAAGTTATTTCAATATTGTCATTTTACGAACTGCATTAATTCCGTTGCCTTCAATTCGGTAGAAGTAAATACCGCTATTCAAATTTACAGCCTCAAAATTAACAGAATGTGATCCAGTTTCAATAAATCCGTTAATTAAAGTTTGAACTTCCTGACCAAGTAAATTGTAAACAGCAAGTTTTACGTTACCAGCAACAGGCAAACTAAATTTAATTGTTGTAGCCGGATTAAACGGATTCGGGTAATTTTGTTCCAAACTAAAAACTGTTGGATTCACTAAAGAAACTTCAACTATTTTAGAGTACTCAAATGAGCCGTCAAAATCTACTTGTTTCAATCTATAGCTATATTTTTCTTCAGTAAGATTTTTATCGGAAAAAGAATAATTATTGGATTCCGTAGTAGTTCCATTACCACTAACAAAAGCAATCTTCTGCCAGTTTGATGATATTGATTTTCTTTCAATATCGAAACCGGAGTTGTTAATCTCGGTTGAGGTTGACCAGTTTAGTGTTACGAATTTACCGCTAACTAATGCAGCAAAAGATGTCAACTCAACAGGAATACGAGCGTCTGAGGATTCAATCCTAACAGGCACAGTACCTCCTAAAGGATTTACAGTATTTACTCCACTGGGCCAAACACCATCATCATCGGTGGCAACAACCGGGAAAATACTTCCATCGGTAATTACTCTTCTTTCAATTCTTCTAACTCCATTTGCAAGCTGATTTGGAATTATAGTGCCCCATGCGCCGTTAAAGTTATCAACACTATCTCTATAAAATTGGGCAGTACTTGTTACGACAGCTAAATCAAGCCCATCTTTTTCAATTACACTTCCTGCTAAAGGTCTTCCGGTTCCATCAACATTATCATAAAGGAAAACGAAATCTTTTGGGTCAGCAAGCGAGCGACCATAGATAGCTGTACCCTGTTTATGATCATTAGCAGTTCCAAAATTTATAACTTTTACTGAATCGCCAGTTGTTAGCCAGTTTACGGCAACTGTACCATTTGAGCCGTCATTAATGCGGATTTTCATAAATACATTGTTACCAGGAGTAAACCTTGCATTACCTGTTGGCTCACTTATAAACCATCCTGTATAAGAACCGCTTACATCGGTGGTAAATTCGCCATATTGCCCTGCAGTTGATAATCCAGCGCTTGAAGTTCGGGTAAATGATTTATCAGCATTTAAGTATATACAATTTCCGGCTCCGTTTGTTGTAGCGCCATCAGCATAAGTTGTAATTTGATTTATAAAACGATAAGTAGTACTCGCTAAAAGATTATCAATCTTAACACGGAATATATATGGAATGCGTGAATTGTTTGTTCCGTTTAAGCCTTGAATATATTGAGGAAGAATTAACTCAGTTAAAGTAATATTGGATTTACCTTTTGTAATAGTTGGTAACAACTTCCAGGAACCAACATTAGCTGTGCGACCATAAGATTCTGTTGTTCCCATTGCAGCAAATGTTATTGTATCAATTACTGCCCCTAATGAATCTTCTAACCAAACTTTTTCACCACTGCTTGATAATCCAAATTTACTGCCTGGAGTTGTTCCATCTTCATCTGTAACAATCACGTAGTAACCATAAGCAGGAATTGATAAACCGACCGGCAAAGTTTTTTTTGCTTTTGTTCCTTCCTGTCCACCTGAATCATAAATTTTATAACTACCAATCTTAACAGGTGCAGCAGAACCGTTATATATTTCAATCCAATCAGGATCTGCGGTTGTTCCTCTGGAATAAATCTCATTCATCCTAATAGTTTGAGAATAAGCCAATTGAGCAAGAAGCAACACAAAAACTGCAACTAAAATATTTTTGTACATTTTCATCATATTATATTCCTTTGTTTAATACTATTTATAGAAATTTTTATTACACTATTTTAATAAAATTAGTTTTCTTGTATCTGTAAAATTGTTTACCGAAATCTTATAAAAATAAACGCCGCTGCTTAAACCGGTTGAGTTAAACTGAACAGAATAAGTACCTGCGTTCTTAAATTCATCAACTAGAGAAGCTACCTCTTTACCAAGTATGTTTACCACTTTAAGAGTAACTACACCTGCTTTAGAAATTTTATAGCTTATGGTTGTGATTGGATTAAAAGGGTTTGGATAGTTCTGGTTTAACTTATAATCTGCAAGTGAGTTTATGTCGTCTTCAATTGATGTGATTACATTTGACGTACCTTTAGTTATTGTGGTAAATATTTGTTTATTAGCACCACCGTCGGGTAATCTTCCGTAAGAGGTAGTTTCAACGGGCATTGCAGGAATTAGAATAGTATCAATTACAGTACCAGCTGCATTTTCTAACCAAACTTGTTCACCGTTGCTTGATAATCCAAATTTACTGCCGGCTGTTGTTCCATCTTCATCTGTAACAATCACGTAAAATCCTCCGGCAGGAATTATAGTACCAGCAGGGAATACTTTTTTAGCTTTTGTGCCGCCATTGCCGCCCTCATCATAAACTTTATAGCCTGTAAGATCAATTTGAGATGTTGAAGGATTAAATACTTCAATCCAATCAAGGTTACCTGTGGTTCCGCGCGAAAATATTTCATTCATAACTAATGTTTGAGCATAGCTAAAATTCAACATCAGTAAAGAAAAGAGAGATAATAACAGTAAATTAATTTTTTTCATACTTCCTCTATTATTTTTAATTGATTATTAAACGATCTTAAACTAAAATTTAGACGTTCTAATAAACAAAAACTTTTGATTTAAACTTGATCAAATATAACTTTTTTCAAAGACAAAAGACTTATTGATTTTCAAACTTAACATTTTTTTTAATTTGTTTTCTGTTAGTCAGGTTTGTTAAATATGTACATTTTAGCATCGGAATCGCATACTATATACATTTTATCCTGTACAAAAGTGATTCCCTCACCTTTTTCAAAGGGGATTTGCCACTCGGTTAACAAAATTCCGGTTTTGCTGATCTTAATTATTTTTTTTGATTCATCGCTTACAATCCAAAAACAATCAAGTTGTTCATCATAACATATATCCGAAATATCAGTTGTGTATGTCAATTCCCTTCTGCTCATTTCGGAAGCAGCTGCAAATTCAATCATTAACCGCGGTAGTTTTTCATTTAATACAAACAGGTGATTGCTTTTATCAATTGTGATACCTTCAAGAATGTTACTCGGATTAGTTGCAACATCAACTGTGAACGATGAAATTCTTGTTCCATTTGTAAGGAAAGTTGTAACAAGTTTACTTGATTCTTCAACAACATAAATTGTATCGCAATTTTTTGTAAGATCAAGCCCTTCCATATCATAACCATCTGAGGTAATTTTTTTTATAAGATTACCATTCAGATCAATCTCAAAAAAATCCGGTTTCTCATCGGATACAACCCACAACGAATTATTTTTTGAATTGTAAGTAATGCCTGAAGGTTCAGGAATTACGCCGGAAAGATCTATTGTTTTTATAGGCTGCAATGTAGTTATACCGGGCGGCGGATTAACAATATCATTATCCGGTTCGCCTCTTTTGCAACCATAAATATAGATTAACAAAATCAAACTAACCAAAAATATTTTATTCATAATTAACTTTTAAATTAAAAGAAGATCCCAATAATTTATTGAGCTCGTCACAAAAGTATTACGGTTGGTTAGGTGTACCGCGCGTAATAATATTTAAAATTTGTTTGTTATTTCCCCCATCAGGAAATCTTCCATAAGAAGAAGTAGCAACAGGCATTGCAGGAAAAGAAATAGTATCAATAACACTGCCTGCGGTATTTTCTAACCAAACTTCTTCTCCGCTGCTTGATAAACCAAAACCACTGCCGTCTGCCGCTGCATCATCGGTAACAATAACAAAATATCCGTTGGCAGGAATAAATGTTCCGGCAGGAAATACCTTTTTAGCTTTCGTTCCACCATTTCCACCACCATCATAAATTTTGTAATTAGATAAATCAACCTGAACTGAATTAGGATTATATATCTCAATCCAATCTTCATTACCAACTGTGCCGCGCGAATATATCTCATTCATTACTACGGGCAAAACTGAGCCGCCGCCGCTTCCGTTAGATGCGCCTTTTGTTGGTGGAGTTATTTTTGACCAGTTTGCAGAACCATTTGGATTTCTTGCATACGATGTATCAACTCCTAATTCCGGAAAAGTAACATTATCTATTGATGCGCTGCTTGCACTTTCTAACCAGATTTGTTCGCCGGAAGAAGATAAACCAAATCCGCTGTCTGTTGTATCATCAACAACGATAACAAAGAAACCGCCTGCGGGTATTATTGTTCCTGCCGGAATTTCTTTTTTAGGTTTTGTTCCACCCTGTCCGCCGCTGTCAAATATTTTATAACCGCTTAAATCAATTTGCGCATTTGATGGATTATAAATCTCAACCCAATCTTCATTGCCAACTGTGCCGCGCGAATAAACTTCATTTATCTTTACTGTTATCACTTCCGGCGGCGGTGGTGGTGCAACAAATGGTTCTTCTCTTGAACAAGAGAGGAATAAACTCGAAACAACTAAAAACATTAATAAAAATAATTTTTTCATTTTATATCTCTTTCTTTTATAATGATGCTTGAACACGCATTTGAACAAATGAATGGTCATCATTGCCATATAAATTTCCTTTTCGTGTTGCAAACTCGTCAAGATTAACATAAGAATAATTAATCTGCAATTTTATATTCATGTTGGGATAGTAATTTAATCCAAGCATTACTTGATTCGATTGTCCGCCGTGTATTTCAGTATCAAAATCATTTAAATTTGTGATGCTATAGCGTGCAGCTAACTCAAGGGCACCCCATGAATTTTTTGGCTTTTCAATTGGTCCAACTTCACCTTCGTCAACATAATAGTAACGGGTTTCACCAGTAATAACCCATGCAGCCATTGCATAACCACCTTGCAAATTTACAGTAGGATTTCCGTACCATCTATAAATGGAAGTTCCTATAAACTCAGATTGAAAATAAAAAGGTCCATTGATATACATTAATTCAAAACCATAACGATTGAAATAGTTTACATCTTTAATGTCGCCTGTATGTAATAGTTTAGGATCAAATACATAAGTTTCGGTTCTTGCACTAACTTCAATAGTATTTGGTTTTAACTCTGAAGTTACGTCAGGAATTTTATAGGATCCTGCAATTCCGAGATGAAGATTTTCTCCAAAATTATTTATTGGAGCAAGTGATAAACGTAAGTTAGTTGACCAACCCTCATCTTGCTGTCCCTTATCTATTCTGGATCCTAATTCGTGTCCCATCAGCGCGCCGGTAATTTGTCCAAAGTCAGTCCAGTACCTTACGGAACCTCCCATACGTCTTCCTAAAGTAATACCAGATACTGTAGATCTTTCAAGAAATGTCAATAATTTTGAACTGTTTAATCTCTCCATTCCAAATGGCTCTTTAAAATTTCCAACACGAAAAGACAAATTAACTTTGGGGAAAGTATATTGAATCCACATATCTCTCCAATCCGTCTGACGATCAACGTAAACATCTTCGGCAAAATCCATATCAAATTCTGCTTGCCAGTCTCTCCAGAGAACAGCCTTTAATGCAAAAGTTGCTCTTCTTAAAATAATACCGTTACTCATCTCATTCAGGTTTTCATTATAGATTGCTCCATCAACTTGAATTCTTGAATCAAACCACCATTGAAAATAACCATCATCGGAATGAAATAGTAATTTACCATTTTTAGCCTCAACACCTAATGGTGATCTTTCATTACCACCAGGTACTTTTACATCCTGCGCTTTCAATTCAATAATCCCGATTATTGAAAGCAGAAAAATTGAAGTAACAAACAGAATATTTTTCCTATTGTTCATTTTATCTCCTTTTATTTATTTGTTAAATAGTAATTTTTAATTATGCTTTGTTTTGTTTTTAACCCTAAAGAAATTTTCTAACAATAATTTATTCTCTTCGATTTCTTTATCTTTTAATTTATTGCCTGTCGGTTTCCAGCTATCATTGTTAAATACTGCTTTTTCCAGATCAATTTTATGACTGAACGCAGAATTGTGCATATTTTTTAACTGGTTGATTTGTGATGCTGAAAATATTTTATGGTTCAATTTTTTGTTGATCAGATTTGAATCAACAACAAAACTATCTATAAGCGCATAGTTGAAGATTGCAAATATCTGATCGTTATTGAAGCTGTATCTTTGTAGAAGCTCGTTGCGGAAAACTTTTTTATTAACAAATCTTTTGGAAACAAGATCGTTAATTTTTTCGGTTGGAATATTTTCCGAATTAAGTTTTGCTATCACCGATACTGAAATTTCATAAGGAACGGGATGAATAATTTTCTGCTCAAAAACATTTTGAATAAAGAATAAAGAAATAAAAGTAATTAAGCCCGCACTTAATGGTGCAATAGCCCAGCCAGCCGCAATTTTACCAAGCACTTTAAAGTTAATTGATAACGGATCTTTTGCCAGCCCAACACCGATTACAGCGCCGATAAAAGCCTGTGTTGTTGATAAAGGAACAAGCGGAAGTGCGGGCAGATTATTCTTTAATAAAAACGATTCCAAACCTTGCGACGTAAAAAGCCACAAAACAATAAACTCGGCAAGTACCACAACAAATCCTGTGATTGGAGAAATTTTATAAAGGTCAGTTCCCACAGTTTCCATCACTCTATCGCCGTAAGTAAAAATACCAATAGCAATTGCAATACCACCCAACAAAAAAAGCTGGTTTACACTTGAAATTGTTAGAACATTTCCGAGATTAATATCATCGAATAAAGGAGCTGAAGCAAACATGCCCATTACATTTGCAATATTGTTTGCGCCAAGCGAATAACTTGCAAGAGCGCCAACAATAACCAATCCTATACGTGTATAAGAATCAAGTTCGAGTAAGTGGATTTTCCATTTTAATATGGTGTTTTTTATTAGTTTAAAAAATAAAAAACCAAATGCTGCGGCAATAATCGGCGAAGCAACCCAGCTAAATAAAATTTTGGATAAAGAATGATAATCAGTTGGAGAGCCTGTGAAAATATTCCAGCCTATAATTCCACCTATAACTGCTTGCGAAGTTGATACAGGTAATTTTGCTCGTGTCATCAATGTAACAGAAATACCAACAGCAAGTGCAACGGAAAAACTGCCTGCAATTGCATTTATTGAACCGAGGTCTGTTAATGTTTTTGTAGTGCCTTCACCGCTTATAACCGAACCAAGTATTACAAAAATTCCCGATATTATTGCGGCAGTTCGGAATTTTACCATCTTAGAAACAACTGCTGTTCCAAAAACATTTACTGCATGATTTGCTCCGAGCGACCAACCAAGAAATAATCCGCTCGAAATAAAAAACCAGACTGAAACGTCCAAAATCATTCCAACCTTTTTATAATGGCTATTGATAACCTGTCACATACATCTTCGGATTGTTCTGCAATTCTTTCGATGTGAAAAGTAAAATAACGTGTGTGAATTTTAAAACTTAGCTCGTGATCAGTTCTAAAAATTGTGCGCTTGATTCGCTCGGCAATTTTATTTGTTTCTTTTTTATAGAATTGAACTTTGGTTACATAATCTCGAACAGCATCAATATTTTTAAAGTAAGATCTAATACCACTAACCGTATTTTCTAAACAAGAAACCGAACTATCTGCAATTTCAAGAAAATCATGTTTTAGCTCCGGTAAAAGCCTCGGGATTTCAACTGAAAATTCGAGTAATGTTTCAGCCGTAATGTTCAAAGCTTTGTCGCAGCTTTCGAGTAAGCCGAGTACATCACCGCGTGCTTCGGGAATAAGCGTGTGCGTATAAAGTTTAATCTCAATATTTCTGCGTAAATCATCGGCAGCTTCTTCAATCTTGCGTAAATCTTTTAGATGACCTTCAAATTCCTGATTCTGATTATCAAGATAGCATTTGATGCCAAGTTTGAAAATAAGTCCGCCTTTAATTACAAGGTCGAGATACTCATCAATCTGTGTTTCTAATTTTCTTGTTTTCTTTAAAAACATAAAACTATAATCCTCATATTACTTTGCTTTTATGAACAATAATTGATCATCAAAACTTTTAATTAAAATCAAAACAAACCAAATACGCCGTTTGGCGTAATACCTAAATATCTAAACCATGTTTCGCCCGCCACAATAATCAAAAGCCAGGCTATAACCATCATTGTAAATCCGTATTTAAAAGTATCAGTTAAGCTATACTGATCAGTTTCATATAGCAGTGCAGCGGGTTTACTGTTGAATGGCAGTACATAAACGTGTTCAATCATAAATGCAACAGGCAAGGCAAGACTAACAACACTGAAGCCAAATCTGTTTGCAACGCCAATTGCTATGGGAATAAAAATCATTGCACGCATTGTTTTGGATTGAAAAAGAAGTGCGCTAAAAAGCATAACACCAGTTAGTAACAAATACAATATCCAGAAATTAGTTTCTGAACCAATGCCTAAGTGATTGAAGAAAGCATTAACACTCAATGACGGCAGATCAGTTTCATCAAGTCCTGCGCCTAAAGTATATGCTCCTGCCGAAAACAACATAAGGTGCCACGGAATATCAACATCATTCCATTTTACAATTCCAATCTTTGGTAACAAAGCAACAATTGCCCCAACAAATGCTACGGCAGTGGGGCTAATTCCGTGAATACTATCAGTAACCCAGAGAGCAAGTATCGCAATAAAAATAATTGCCGATTTAATTTCCAAAAAACTTATTGAGCCAAGTTTATCATACTCTTGTTTTAATCTCTCCATTCCACCTTCAATTTGTGGCAAACGTTCTTCAGGTGATAACGGAAAAAAAACTTTCATCGCAAGAAGATATCCAATAAACATTAAAGAAAGCATAACAGGAAACATTGCCGTCATCCATTGTGAAAAAAATATATTTCCACCAATTGCCCCGCCAATAAGAGAAGCCGCAATTAAATTAGCACCTGAGCCGGTAACAAATGTACCTGCACCAAGATTAATATTTAAAAGATTTTGCAGCACAATACTGCGCCCAAAATTGTTTTTATTTTCGCCGCCTTTTGCTCCGTAAATTGCAGCAATCACCATAAATATAGGAAGCAATATTGCCGCTTTTGCAGTTGTTGCGGAAATGAATGCAGAAAGTACAAGATTGATTATTATAAAACTTATAAAAATTGTACTTGCGTTTTTTCCAAACTTAATGATTAGTAATAAAGCAAATCTTTTTGCGAGTCCGGTTACAACTAACATACTTGCCAGCACAAACGACATTAGATTAAGCCACATAACAGGATGACCAAGCTGTGCATAAGCAACTTTTTCGGAGAGGACGCCTGTTAAAACAAGGCTAATTATTAAAATAAGCGACGTTAAATAATTTGGTATTGCTTCGGTCATCCAAAGAATTATTGAAGCAATAAAAATTGCTATCATAAATTCGTTATTTCGTATGAATACAGCCGAACCCAATTTTTCATAGGCTTTTTTAGCTGATTCTGATACAAGATCGGATGGATTGATTGAATATAAAAACGGAAGTTTTATTATATATGCAAATAAAACAAAAGCTATTATGGCTAAAAAGGGACCTGTTATAGCAAGCCACTTTTCAAATTTTGATTTATCGCGTTTGGGAAGTTTCTCGATACGATAATTATTCATATCAAGAATATCAAATTTCGTCATATCAATTCTAATTATTAATGATTTATTTCTACCACTTTGTAAAAGGATTCTTCATAAGCATAGAATTGAAGTAACGAGTATCGCCTGTTACTTCTTCGCCAAGCCAATCAGGTTTATCAAACGATTCATCCTCAGATGATAATTCAATTTCGGCAACAACTAATCCGTTATTTTCACCATAAAATTCATCAACTTCAAAAGTATGATTACCTGATTTTACAAGATACCGGGTTTTGTCAATTACGCCGGGTTCACAAATCTTTAACAATTCTTCCACTTCAATTGCCGGAATTTCTTTTTCCCATTCGTATCTGCTTGCGCCCGATGCGTTGCCAATTCCTTTTATGGTAATAAAACCTTTATCACCTTTTATACGAACACGAACAGTGCGTTCGGGAACCGAGGAAAGATAGCCCTGTACAATGCGGGTTTCTTTTATTGCAAGATTTTTATATTCACCTTTAACTAAAAATTTTCGTTCTATCTCATTTGCCATTTTTATTCTCCTTATTTCATCCCGACTAAGTTTTTTAAGCCGCGCAAATAATTAATATTCGGAAAAGTGTCCAGCTCAAGTTCTCTAACAGTTTTTATTACCAATTCAGGGTCTTCCATTTCAACTGCTGCTGTTTTAATAACTTTTCCGTCAACAGTAACTTCGGCAATTTCAACAATTGTATTATTGATTGTAAAGCCTGTTCTTTTTTTATGAACATTAACAGCTTTTAATAATTTTGAAGGTGCTATAACTTCGGTAAGATATTCTTCAAACGTGTATTCATTTCTGTTTAATTTTGGCAGAGCTACTTTAAAACATTTAAACACCTTTTCGATTTCCGATACAGGAAGCGGAAAAGTTCCTTTCATAATCGGCAGCCATTGTTCAAGCCTGTTTTCATTAACTTGTTGAAGAGTTTTTATGTCCATCAGATTATCACGAACTTTTGTATTGTCCATACTAACTTCAGAAAGAATATAAACCTCATCACTTTCGCGTGTTTTACCTTCCTGATGTTTTCTGATATTTTCTTCCGCTTTTGCAAGATTGTCTGTAAAAGTACGCCATTCCCAGCGTGGTATTATGTTATCCATTTTTTCTCCTTTAAATAAACTAATTACTTTAAAACACATTTAAAATATAAACTATTGAAATTTCTTATAACTATTGTCAAACTTTTTTATGGATTGAAAAATTCACTCAATAATTAGCCCATCTTCCTTCAGAATCGTCTTTGTAAGTTTTCTCTTCAATAACTTCAACAACTTTATTATTATCAATAATGGCTGCGGAAAGTTTATTCATTCCAAATGCAGTTGTATCAATGTAAAGTGTATTTGTGTTCAGATCATGAAATATTTCTTTGCGATGTGTATGACCAACAACCTGAAGCTTTCCAATATTAAGCAGCTCGCCTCTGCACCATAAAATGCTGTTGCGATCAAGCAAATCCTTTTTAAGTATTTCTTTTACAATATCAAGGTTTTTTAAAATTTCTTCAGGTAAAGAATACTTATAACTTTTTGATATGCCGGCATGAGAAATAAAACAATCTGCGTGATTTAGAAAAATTGGAGCATTAAAAATAAATTTTAGATGTTCATCAATTTTGTTCATACTGTTCAGGTAAGATTTAAGAGTAGTGTCTCCGCCGTTGTACAGCCAATTAGTGTGAGCTTCAAAATTTTGTTCTTGCATACTGAAGTAAAACATCAAATCGTGATTGCCGAGTGTAAAAATTATTCTTTCAGATTTAACAAACTCTACAACTTCAAGACTAAAATTTCCCCTATCAACCAGATCACCAACACAATAAAGCGGAATATCTGCATATTTATTTCTTAGCTTATCAACTAAATGTTTGAGAGTATGATAGCATCCGTGAATATCACCGATAACCGCTATCATAAATTAATTTAAGTGAAAAGTTTCATTAGCATATTTAGTTAGTTCATCCCGGAAACTTGGATGAGCAATTTCAATCAATGCTTTTGCTCTTTCCTGAATAGTTTTGCCCCAAAGAGTTACGGCTCCAAACTCTGTAACGATGTAATCAACATCTCCGCGTGAAGTTACAACGCCTGCTCCTTCTTTAAGTGTAGGAACAATGCGCGAAATCGTATCACCTTTTGTTGTGGAAGGCAAAGCAATTATCGGCTTACCACCTTCGGAACGCGATGCGCCGCGAATGAAATCTACCTGTCCGCCGATGCCGGAATAAAATCTCTTACCGATTGAATCGGAACAAACCTGTCCTGTAAGATCAACTTCTAAAGCAGAATTGATTGCAACCATTTTATTGTTTTTAGAAATTATGAATGGATCGTTCACATATTCCTGCGGATGAAATTCGATTATCGGATTGTTGTCTATAAAATCATAAGCTCTTCGCGTGCCGAGAACAAAACCTACAATAATCTTTCCCGGATGCAGTGTTTTCTTTTCGCCATTGATTACGCCTGCTTCAACAAGATCAACAATTCCGTCTGAAAACATTTCTGTGTGAATACCGAGATCTTTTTTATCATACAAGTATTTCATAACAGAATCGGGAATTGCGCCAATGCCCATTTGCAATGTTGAACCGTCTTCAATAAGATTAGCAACGTTTTTTCCGATTCGATCATAAACTGCTAAAACCTCCGGTTCGGTGTTCGGATCAACTTGCGGCAGTTCTCTTATCGGTTCATCAAATTCTACAATGTGAGTTATTTTATTTATGTGAATAAAACTATCGCCAAGCGCACGCGGCATATTTCTATTTACCTGCGCAATAATAATTTTAGATTTTTCAGCAGGAGTTTTTATCGTACCAACATCAACACCGTAGCTGCAAAAACCATGTTCATCGGGCGGCGAAACATTTAACAAAGCAACATCTGTTTTTATTCTGCCAAGTTTAAACAGCAGCGGTACTTCCGAAAGAAAAATTGGAACAAACTCTGCGCGTCCTTCATTAACTGCTTTTCGTGCATTTGCTCCAATGAAAAAAGCTTTGTGCTTAAAATGTTTTTCCATTCCTGGATGTAAATACGGCAAATCACCAACAATCAAAATATGATAGAGTGTTACATTTTCAAGTTCATCTTTCCGCGCTACCATAGCTCTAACTAATTCGTTAGGACAGGCACAGCCAGGCTGAACTACAATGTTATCACCGGATTTGATTTGTTTAACTGCTACCTCAGCAGATATTAATTTTTGATTATAAATTCTTAATAGATTTGTTGGAATAGAATTTTTAAAAGATATTTGTTCACTCGTAGCCATTTTAAATCTCTTTTTTTAAGATCATGTAAATTTCAAAATCTTAATTAGTTGAAAAAATATGTAATCTTCTGTATTCAACATTAAACGTATTTGATATTGATTCGTTGCAACAGTAACCGTTATAAGTGCACACGCCTTTTTGCAAACCATGATCAGCGTTCAAAGTATTGGATAAACCATTTTCGGCAATTTCCTGAATATAACGCATTGAGGCATTTGTTAAGCCATAACTTGCAGTGCGCGAAACAACGGCGGGCATATTTGGCACACAATAATGAATTACATTGTGCATAGTGTAAACAGGATTTGATTGTGTTGTTATGCGGCTTGTTTCAATACATCCGCCCTGATCAATTGAAACATCAACAATTACGGAACCCTTTTTCATTTCTTTAACCATTTCTTCAGTAACTATATGAGGGGCTTTTTCTCCTTTTATAAGTACAGCACCTATAAGCACATCGGCAAATTTAACACCTCTAGAAATTGTATATGGATTAGCAACAACCGTTGTAACTTTTTTATTAAAACCCGAATCAATTTTGCGAAGGCGGTTTAAATCTCTATCCAGAACAATAACCTGCGCGCCTCGTCCTAAAGCTGCGCGAGCAGCCGAAACACCTACAACACCCGCACCAATTATTACAACCGCCGCCGGAGCAACTCCGGGAATTCCACCAAGTAAAATCCCTCTGCCGCCCTGGCTAAAACTTTCTAAAAATCTTTCGGCAACCTGAATTGAAATTTGTCCTGCTATTTCACTCATAGAATGTAAAACAGGCAATCGTTCTTCTTCTTCAATAAGTTCGTAACCGATCGCCGTAATTTTTTTATACAGCAAATTCTCAATAATTTTTTTCTTGCCAACAGCAAGATGCAGGAATGAAAACAGTGTTTGATTTTCCTGAAGCAAATCAGCTTCGGATTCAGAAAGTGGTGCAACTTTTACAATTACTTCCGGTCTTGCGAAAGCCTCTTCGTGCGAATAAACAATTTGCGCGCCAGTGCTCCTATATTCTTCATCGCTAAAATGGCTTCCTTCTCCCGCGCCGCTTTCTAAATAAACAGTATGACCGGCACGAACTAAAGCATCAACACCTGCAGGAGCTAATGCAACTCTCTTTTCTTCGTAAAGAGTTTCTTTTGGTATTCCGAATCTCATGAAATTCTCTCTATTGTTACTTCAAAACTAACAATGCTAATTTTGATATTCAATCGTTTAATAAGCTATTTAGCGGTTGGCACAAAAAAATAATCACAGTAAAGTTTATGAAATTGAAAAAATATTTTATTATCAAAGACTAAGTGATTCTTTTTCATCAAAAAGTAATTATCTTTTGGCTGTAATTAAAATAAATGGAGCAAATATGAAAAAATCTTTTCTGTTCATTGCAGTTTTACTTTCGGTTGTATTATTAAACACAGCAGTTTACTCACAACTTTTTCAAATAGGCGCGGGAGGCGGAGCTACTTTTATACTCGCTCCATCCGATTACACAAGTGATAAAATTGATGAGGGTTTAAATTTTGGAACAGGAATAAATTTTGGCGTAAAAGCAAAATTAGGTCTGCCGCTTATTTCATTTAGACCAACATTTCAAGTACTGTTTCATAAATTTTCCGGCGAGGCTACATCAAGTATTTCCTCTCAAGTTCTTTCCGGCACAACTAAGCAGGATATATTAATTGTTGGCGCTGGTTTAGAGTATTTATTTATACCCGCTCCCGGTTCGCCATTCCTTGCCTTAGATCTGTATTATACAAATGTAGGCGAGTTAAGCATTAACGATGCATTAAATACAGTTAAAGCACCAGATGGTTCTAAAGTTGGTATTGGCGTAGGCATTGGTACGGATATTCCGCTTCTTCCGATAAATATTGAGTTAAGTTTAAAGTACAATATGTTCAATCTTTTTGGTAAAGAAGATGGTGAAAAATCAATTAGCGCAATAAACCTTGATGCCTTTTTGATGTTTTCATTTTTATAAAATGTATTTTGTAATCCATTCAGGCAGGTTGATGAGCCTGCCTTTTTTACACAGGTGTAATTGCCTTTTTTCCAGAAAGAACCGCAATAACATTTTTTGCTGCTAATACAGACATCTCATTACGAGCTTCCAATGTTGCACTGCCGATATGAGGAAGCAATACAACATTCTTTAATTTGTAAAACTCTTTTTTGATGTGCGGTTCATTTACATAAACATCAAAACCTGCGGACTGTATTTTATTTTCTTGAAGAAGCATTAGCAGAAACTTCTCATCAACAATCTCACCACGCGCTGTGTTTACAACAATAGCAGATTTTTTTAGAAAGACTAAATTATTTTCATTTAACAGATGATGTGTTGTTTTATTCAAGGGAAGATGAATAGAAAGTATATCGCATTTCTTTAGGATTGAATTGAGTGATATTTTTTTTGCGTCAAGTTTTTTTTCTATTTCGTCATTTTTATGATTTGAATAATAAATGATTTTGCATCCGAACGAATGGGCTCTTTTTGCAACTGCGGTTCCAATTCTTCCTGCGCCAAGTATTGCAAAATATTTGTTTCGTAATTCTGTTCCGAGAAATAATTTTGGCTGCCATCCTTTGAATTTATAATCTCTAACAAGTTTTTCAGCTTCCGGAAATTTTCTTGCACAGGCAAGCACAAGCGCCATTGTTAAATCAGCAGTGGAATCGGTTAATACATCAGGTGTGTTTGTTACTATTATTCCTTTACTTTTTGCATACACAACATCAATGTTGTTAAAACCAACAGCATAGTTTGCAATTACTTTGCAATTATTCATTTTATCAATTACTTCTTTATCTATCCTATCAGACAGCAAAGAAATCAAAGCATCACAATCTTTAATGGCATCTAATAGATCTTTACGCGGTATAGCTTTTGATTTGTTGTAAACAAAAACATCAAATCCCTTTTTCTTTAACAAGAAAATTCCGGCTTCAGCTATTTGGCGGGTTAAGAAAACTTTCATAAAAAGTTTAATAGTCAGCTATTAGTGAATTATAAAATTTCAAGTAATCTTTAATCAATTTTACTTACCCAAACAATAACTTAACAATAAACAACGCGCCGAGAGCTCCTGCTATATCTGCAAGCAATCCAACAGGTAAAGCGTGCCGTGTATTTTTTATATTCACTGCACCAAAATAAACTGCAAGCACATAAAATGTTGTTTCGGAACTTCCAAAAAATGTTGAAACAAGAATACCTATAAACGAATCAGCGCCGTGAACGGAAATAATTTCTGCCATTACACCAAGCGAGCCGCTGCCTGAAAGCGGACGCATTAATGCCATTGGTAAAGCCTCGGCTGGCATTCCGATCGGGTCTGTGATAATTCTTAAAACAGGAATAAGCCAATTATCCATTGCACCGCCGGCTCTAAAAATTGCTATTGCAACAAGCATCGCAACAAGATATGGAATTATTCTTATCGCAATATTAAATCCTTCCTTTGCACCTTCAACAAACTGTTCATAAACTTTTACTTTCTTTATAACACCATATCCAATAAAAACAAATATTAAAAATGGAATTGCAAGAGTGGAAATAATCTGAATTAAATCCTTAAAGAACGAAGGCGAAACAAAACTAAAAAAAGAACCAATCGCACCTGCAAGCCCCGTAGAAAAAACTAAAAGTATCGCGATTACAATCGAAAATATTGTTATAAAAAATCTGAGGTTATCTTTTAGCCATAAACCAAAACCGTTTTGTATTGGAAACTTCTCAAAAAGTTTTGCTGCTGTTAATCCGGTGATAGTTGCACATGTTGAACCGAATAGTGAAGTTGCAATAATAATTGTTGGATCGGCGCTGCCAGCAGCTGCCCGGATTGCAATTGCAGTAGCGGGGATTATAGTCATTCCAGCCGTGTTGATTGCAAGAAATGTTACCATCGAGTTTGTTGCTGTTCCTTTGTTTGGATTTAATTTGTCTAATTCTTCCATTGCTTTTAATCCAAACGGAGTAGCTGCGTTTCCAAGCCCCAGCATATTAGCTGAAATATTCATAACCATTGCACCAACTGCAGGATGATCTGGTGGAACTTCCGGGAATAACTTTTTCGTGATTGGCTTTAGCCAACTTGCAATAATTTTTATTAGCCCGGCTTCTTCTGCAACACGCATAACGCCCAGCCACAAAGCCATTATTCCAATCAATCCCAATGCAATTTCAACCGCAGTTTGGGCTATCCCAATAGCATCATTTGTAACTTTCTTCATCGCAAGAAAACTTACTTTTTCAAAAAATATTTTAGATGAGTAACTAACGGAATCAATTTGCTTAACAATTTCAGCACGAGCAAGCATATCATCTTCTTTGCCGGATGCTTTGGCAATTTTCTTTATAAACTCAGCGGTTGTTTCGGATGTTTTTAAATAAAGCTGAATATTTTTTTTGCCGTTTGTAAAAGTTCCAACTCCATCAATTGAAACATCGGAGGTTTCTTTGGCATTATAAAAGTTGTTGTAAAACTTTTGCGGGATTATAACTTTGCAATCAAAGCTGCCCTTAGAATTGATTTTACCTGTTTGAACAACAACATTTACGGGAACATCGTTTTTATATGTGTTGCCTGCAAAATCACCGATATCAAGAAATAATGCGGAAGTTAATCCGAGGAAAAGTAAACCGATCCAGACGTAGTTAAGCACTTAGATTCTCCCTATTTGTTTAGAAGAATAATATTAAAAAATAAAACTAAATCCCTTCTTCAACGAGCGATTTGATTTCAATAGTGTCGAGAATTATCGGTTTAAGATTTTCTGCAATCTTGTAATCATCGGCATTGATAGAAGATGAATATTTAATCCTGTAAAGTTCGTAAACCTGTTCCTGCAATTTGGCATCATCAAGTTCACGTATTTCACCGTTAATTGTATTGAAAGAAAATTTATAAGTAAACTCTTTATTCTTTGGATGGATTTTTTCATTTCTGCTTATGGTAAATATTCCTGCAGAACCATATTTAATATGTTCAAAGTTCTCTTCAGTGCTATCAAGATATACATAAATATTTTTATCAAGATAGACAAAGTTGCAGGCAACCTGCATTAATTTATCGTTTGAAAGGCTGATGCAAAGAACACCTGTTTGCGCTTCCTTCAAATGTTTTTCGATTTCGTCTATGTCGCGAATATGTGTTATTTGTTTTTTCATACTTGATCTTTATTGCGCTGCTTAATTAATAATACATTTGCTTGCTAAGCCAGAATATGAACATACTTTACAATGCTTAATATTTTTGTCTAAAACTTTGTTTGCAATTGAATTTATAATGCCTGTTATTTCTTTTTCTAACCCGCCAATTTGAGATTTATCAAAGCTTATGCGGACAGGATTATCGGGATGCTTTATAAACAAAAGATTACCTTCATATTTTTCAAAATCTCTTAATAACCTGCTTGCAATATATAAATAAAATTTCAATTGCATTAAATAATATTGGGCATGTTCGCTTATCTGGTTTTGTTCAATTTCATCAGTTTTGTAATCAATAATTATAATTTTTGTTCCATCAAAAATAATTTTATCAATTATGCCGTGCAGGTAATAATCTTTTTCCTTCACATAAATTTCATATTCATTTTTGTAATTAGGGAATGAAGCAATCTCACTTCCTGCTGCTGAATTAAAAAAAAGATTTACATCGCTCTTCAATTTTGTGGCATAGATTTCATAAGGTTCGGCATCAAAAACCCCTGAGTTTTTAACAGTATTTATAAATTCATCAATACTTGCCGGGTTGCTGTACTTTTCCATAAAACTATGAAATAGTTTTCCGTACATAGCTGAATTGAATCCTATTTTCTTCTCGTCGAAAGTTTCATATCTGCCAGACTGCTCATCTTCATCATTCTCATAATCTTCAGACAGCAGGTTTTTGTTTAGCTGCGAACTATAATTCTTATAATCAGAATTTAACTTGCCAAACCCGTATTCATAAGTTAGAAAATATTTCATCGGGCATTGATTATAGATTGATACTTTAGATGCGGAAATGATTTCACCTTTTTCTACTGATTTAATCAATCCCGTGTTAATTTCAACTTGCGAATTTGAACTTGCCTTTTTATCAACGGCTATTGTTAGAAATTCAATTTCCGAAATAATAGAAATTTCAAGCCTCATGTTTTCTTTTCTATTCTCAAAACCATTGTTGATGTTTATAAGATATTCAAGCTCATCATTTATAATAATTTTATTTTCTGTGAAATCAGAATTTAATCCAATACTTAACAGATTGAGAAATGAATCATAGTTAAACTGCTTATCTTTTTCAGTAGTTAAAGTTATATAAAGTTCATCTTTAGCGCGAGTTACAGCTACGTAAAGCAGCCGTTTTAGCTCCGCTATATTTTTCTTTTTCTCCAAATAATTATGAACAGCAATTATCGGCGCTGATAAATAGTCATCAAAATAATTTTGATTAACCGGAACTTTAGTAAGCAGACCAATATTTTTATTAACCTGAACTTCTTTGGATTTAACATTATTGGATATTCCTTCATCATCGGTTTTATAAAGGAATACTATGGGAAACTCCAATCCTTTAGATTGATGAATTGTCATCAACTGCACTGCATCCATTTCGGATGCTATTGAAGCCTGCGCTTCATCTGCAAGATTTGCAATTGAATCTTTTAAAAATGTTAAGAAGTCGTAAAGATTGCGGAACCCCATTGCATTAAAGTTTCTCGCAATTGCTATTAACTTATCAATGTTTGCAATTTCCTGTTCGCCGTCCTTTCTTGAGGCAATTATATAAAGATAATCTTTATCGCTAATAATTTTTTTTATCAGATATGGAAGGTTAACCGAACTGCTTAATAGTAAATTTTCTTCGAGTATTTTGCAAACTGAATTTATGTTTTCATCAGCTTTTCTTGTGTTTAAAAGTTTTTTCCAGAAACTTCTTCCCTTTTGCAAAGAGATTTCAAACAACTTAGAATCTGATATTGTAAAGAAAGGCGAGCGAAGTAAACCAACAAGTGCTGGGCTATTATTTTCGTCAGTAAGAAATGATATATAGTTTAAAATATCGCTGATTGTCTGTCTCTGATAAAATCCTCTTCCGCCAACGATTGTAAATGGTATTTTGTATTGTAAAAATGTTTTTTCAAGTTCCGCAAAATATTTTCTTTTGCGCACAAGAATAGTAATATCTTTTAGTGAATAGTTTTTCTGTTCTACAATTTGAAGTATTTTTTTTGCAACGAGTTCATCTCCAGTTATTGCTTTACTCACATCATCTTTTCGCGAAATAAGAAATTCCACCTTACCTTTTTTATCATCAACTCTTGCGCACACTAAATCAGTAGCCGGCACTTCGCCGTAGTTTTCATCAGGAAAAGAAAATAAATTCTTAAAAAGATGATTACAAAAAACACAAATAGCAGGCGTCATTCTAAAACTATCCGGCAAAACTAAAAGATTGTTTTCACCTTCGGCGATTCTAATATCATTTCTTGTAGAATTAAATATTTCAATCTCGGCATCTCTAAATTTGTAGATGCTTTGCTTTTCATCGCCCACAATAAAAAGCTTACCGCTTTTTAAGTAATCAAGTATAGGTAGGAATATTTGATATTGAATTTCATTTGTATCTTGAAATTCATCAACCATAATGAACTTAAACCTTTCGGCGAGCGATTGTTGAACATTTTTATTAGCAAGCAAAACTTTAGTATGAAGCAAAATATCTTCAAAGTCTATCAATCCATCGTTTTTTTTCTTTGCCTCAAACGCTTTTAAAGCATAATCAAAAAACGAAATTAAAACTTTACCAAACTTTGCAAGTTCTAATTCAATTTCGGCATGATTAATCGGAAGTTTAAATTCTGAGAGCTCTTTGATTTGCAGTTGCGCTTCTTTTATTTGTTTTGCAAGCGATTGATGAAGCTCGTTTTTTAGATAACCTTTTTTTCTGATTGTATATTTATCAGTAAACACCAATTCTTTTATTTCTGTAATCAATTTTATAATGGATTCAACTGAACTTTCAATTTGTAGTTTGTTGAGATTGTACTGAACTTCAATTCCGATTTGATTTTTTGAATCATTTTTCATAACTGTCGAATTGATTTCTGCAAGATTTGCTGTAAACTCAGTTTTAGTTTTATTCCATATCTTTAAAAAATTACCTATAAATGTCTCAAAGAAATATTTTTCGATTTGTTGCTCATCCAATGAATAAATTTTTTCTTTAACCGCAAAAACATTTTTGCGGTTTCCGATTAACTTTTCTAATTGAGTTTGCAATTTTCGCTTTGATGAAAATATCCGTATCAAGTATTTCAAATCTTCAGTAACAAGTTCATCATCAAACGATGCACGGATCATTTCCTCAACCGAAAGTTCAATTAGCTCCCCGGAAAGTTTTTCGTCCATCGGTATAAATCGGGCATCAAGCTGAGCTTCAACCGGAAACTCTCTTAGTATATCAATACAAAACGAATGAATCGTAGAAATGTTAGCGGATACTAATTGCCGCCTTATTTTTTCAAGCTTCTTTTTTATTACTCCGTCGTAAGTTGATTCAGCAATTTGCTCATCAATGAGAACAGATATTTTATTATAGAGTTCGCCTGCGGCTTTATCTGTAAAAGTAATTGCGGCAACGTTTGATACTTCCGCGTTTCCATTCAACAAAACAGATAAGTATTTCCGTGCCAGTACAAAAGTTTTACCCGAACCAGCATTTGCTGTTAAAGCCAGATGACCTTTTGTGTTTAACGCTTTAAACTGGTGCGGTGTTAATCTATTCATCTGGCTTAAGCATTCTTAAATTTTCCAACAACTGGAAAAGTAATTTCAAACACGCTGCCCTGTCCCGAAGTTGCGTTAAGTTTTATATCACCTTTTATGCTATTCATAAATCTTTTTGCAAGACTTAATCCCAAACCCATACCATGTTTTTTTGTGGAATAATTTTCGTCAAATATTTTTTCTTTATCAGAATCTTTAATTCCGTTCCCGTCATCTGTAAATAACACTTTATAGCTTTCTTCAACTTTTTGAATTTCAATAGAAATTTCTTTTGCGTTTGCCTGCATTGAATTGCGAATAAGATTTATAAACATTCGTCTTAACTGGCTTGAATCAGCCTCTATCAAAGCATCTGATAACTTTGTTTTTATTTTAATCGCCATCTTCTCGTGAACAAACATAGCCGTTGTATCATTTATTGCAGAAATCAAATCAACAACTTCAAGGTGAAGGCTTGGCATTTTTGCAAAGCGCGAAAACTCCGATGCGATTTGATTTAGATTATCAATTTGATTTAAAACAGTTTGCGAAACTTTTTCAAATAGTTTATCAAAATCTTTACTTCTGTCTTTATAAGAAATCATTAGCTGCTGCAATGCAAGCTTCATAGGTGTTAATGGATTTTTTATTTCGTGAGCAACCTGCTTCGCCATTTCTTTCCATGCAGCTTCTCTTTCCATTTCTGCAAGTTCAATCTGGTTCTTCTTCAGTTCCGAAGTCATTTGATTGAATCCATCCAATAATTCTTTAAGCTCACCTCTCTCTTTATGTTCAATCTTAACATTCAAATCCCCTTTACCTACTGCGTCGGCAGCTTCAGTTAATCTTTGAATAGGCTGCGAAATCTGGTTTGCAAAAAATGTACTGATAATAATTATAATTATTACTGCAAAAGAATAGATTCCGAAAATCACAACATTAATTTCGGTTGTGGAAAAAGATATTTTTATTTTGTTGAAAGCATCGTTAACAGAAAGAATGTAATCTTTATCGTTTAATTTTATTAATCGGTAATAAGCATCATAAACATATCTATCTGCTTTTTCAGATGTAACGTATTCTTTGTAACGCAAATAGTTTAAGTAATAATATGCTTGGGAATTTAACTTTGTATTAAAATAACCTATGCGGTTATAAATTTCCTGTGAATTGTAAACTTGATCTGTACCAAGATACATTGAAAAAGAAATTCCAAGTTCGCGTGCTGCGTTTTGACAAGCTGTTTGTATATCCCTGCTTTTATTTTTTTGAAGCTGCGTTGCTAAATGTTTTTCTACATAGTTAGTTCGCTGGCTTAGTTCGTTAAAAATTTCTTCTTCCGAACGGTCGCCGACAATATTGGTGTTGTAAAATGCCAACACAATTACCGGAATTATCGAAATAATTAAAAAGGCAAAAAGTAATTTGGATTTGAAACTAATACTTATTTTTCCGAATCTGCTTACAAGTATCAGTACAAATGCAATAATTATAAACAATGAATGAACGATGAATATCTTGAAAAAGTTAAACAAGTTCCATGAGAAGGCTTTCTCTGCAACCGAAATAGAAGTAATCAAGTCGAGATTATCAATTGTATTTTTGAGCAGGTATGTTTCATAAATTTCATTATCAAATTTTAATTTTAGCCATGCATCATTGTAAATACTGTCTATTTCTGTTTGAAGAATCTGTTTTATCTGGTCGCGTGATGGATAAATATCTCCGTAAACATGTGTTAATTTTGAATCGTTGAATTGAAATATTTTTAATTGCTTTACATCAATTACGCGATTAAGAATAGATAAATCTGATTCCACAAAATCAGGAAAACTTGTCGAGCCAATAGAGTTTATTTCAAAACTTGCGTAAGCAGCAGCATAACCTTTTACAATCCCTCTTTCTTTTATTCTGATTATACCTGCATAATATTTTTGAGGTTCTGCGCCATCCAAATTTATCTCAACAATACTGATCTCATCATCGCCGTTTAAATAACTAAGTAAGTTTTCTTCCGGCTTTAAACCGATTGAATAATCACCGATAATATTTTCAAACCTGTCATAAAATCTCAAGCCCGAATTAACAGACTCTCTTTGCATTGCGCTTTCACCCCAAATAATAAATGCAAGCGCATCAAAGTTTGTGTAACGGTTTCCAAACGTCTGAACAATATTTTCGCGGTTCTGAATATTTCTTAATGTTTCATCCAGCATAAAAGTAATGAAGTTGGAATCAGTTCTGTTGATCTCCAGAGCAGTTGTTTTAAGTGACTCTCTTTCGAGTTCAGAATTAAAATAATTAAGCAGCGAGATTGAGATCACCGAGCCGATAAGCAGTACAAAAAGATAATTATATAGCGAGCTGCGATTTTTAATAATAATTTGATAGAACAAAACAAAAACTAGCAGCAGAAATATCATCAACATAAACTGTGTTATGAGTGGATTTTTTCCTGCATAATAAGATGCGAACGTAACCAAAGTAATAACTAAAAAAACATATACGAGTTTTATCTTTTTTATGTTGTTTGTATCAATATTTAAAAACTTCACAGTAAGGTTCATTAAACTGATAATTAGAAGAACACTCGCAAAACCTAAAAGAAGAATATTGAAGTTCATAACTAACGAAACAAAATCGGGCAGTATATTCGGTTCTTTGAAATATCTTATTGTCGAATCAAACACAACGCTTCTTATTGCGGCACTCAATCCTCTGAATACAAGGAACAGAAGAATCATCAATAATAAAGAAACTGCAAATCCAATAAACCTGTATTTAATAACTTTATTGGAATACAAGTACTTTCTTGAATATCTGAATATTTGTATTCCGATAACTACTAGAAACAAGTTTGTGGTAAAAAATTCAATCGGTGATTTTACAATTCCCCATCCAAATGCAGATGAAAAGTTTGATGGATTTGATAACTCGCCCGTAATAAAACTTGTTGGAAATCCAATTACAAACAATATGGCTCGAATTGCCTCAAGATAAAGTAGCAGCAATAAAAATCTTACAAACAATGACTGCAATTTTCTAAAATCACTGCTAAGCCCAATTCCAAAAAACAAAACGGCAATTACAACCAGCAACGATTGAATTTTTGATGCGTTGTCTTTTATAAAAGCTAAAGATTGATTTAACAACGGCTTTGTAAAAGTAACCATTCCTATTTTTTTATCACGATTGTTTACAAGTTCGAATGAAAACCTTCGCCCGTCTTTGGATTTATCCGTGTACGGATTATAGTCAATAACAACATCGGATTGCAGCCTTTCCGAAAGTTGATTTGAGAAACTAACTTCGCCGCTGTATTGATTGTTTAATTTATATTTTTTTTCTATCGGGATTGAGATAGCAAGGTAAAATATATCAGACTGCAAATGCGCTGTATCAATAATTGAGAGGTATGTTATTAAATCGGTTGATAGAAAATAAGTTTCACCAAGCGGAAAATTTAGTGGGAACAATTCATCCTGCTTAATTGCAATAGATTGATTCCACGCAATCAGTTTACCATTTGGGGCAAATATTTCGATAGAATAGTTATCGAATATTTTATCGTTAATCAGTTTTATTAATTCTTTATAGGATTCATTTTCCGGCGTTAAAGATTTGCGGAGATCTTTTCGTGCAAGGTTAAGATTAGAAATTAGATCGTTTTGTTTTTTATTAAACTCATTTCGAACGATTTTTTCTGAGTCATTGATTTTTTCAATTATAACTTCTTCCCAGTTATCACGGGTATCATTCACAACAGATTGAGTGATAATGCCGGATATACCCGTAAATAATAAAACAAAAAAGACGATAGAGAAATATTTTCTATCGCCTTTAAACTTTTCAGTTATTTTTTTTAGCATCAGTTAATTGTTAATTGAGTAATGTTCCAGTTAATTCCGACTTTTTTTATGGACATATAAACCTGAGCGCTGCTCCGCTTTCCCTTGTTATCATAATAATATTTGCCTGTTGCATAGGAATTATTTTTATCGTTTTTAATATGATCAAACTTGAAAGAGGTTACTTTATACAGCTTAAAAAAATCTTCTAAAACATAAAAAGCCTGATTAGAACTGTAATATCCGTTTATACCATTTGAAAAACTAAAATAAGTTTTCTGCCCAAAGTATTTTGATATTTTTGCAACATCGGCATCGCTTATAGCAGACTCAATTTCAACAAAAATCTGATCATCAACTTGAAGATCTTTATTCGTTGATACGCTTTTATTTAATTCCTGCGAATAAGAAATTGAGGTTATAAGAACTATGAACAATATTTTAATAAATTTTTTCATATAAAAAAGTCGTGGTCATGTAATTAAATAATTTGAAATACACGACCACGACAAAAGTAATAAAATCTGAACTATCTCGCTAATTTAAGACGATCTGGATTGCGCTCGCCTTCTCTTTTTACCGGTTTAAGCAATCGCTCACCTTTAATTTCTTGAAAAGCCCAATCGAATATTACTCTATCTGAAGCAATGCTTTTAATCCTGATTTTCCCGAAGTAATTATCATAAGTCCAGATTACATAAGTATGCCCAACATAAGCTCTCAAATATTCCGCATCAGTCCATCCTGTATTTGGAGCGTAGGAAATATCATAGATGTCAGTAGTATTACCCATATCTTGAATTAGTGTTGGCGAAGGCACTCTCCAAACGTTTAGATAAGGAACTCCTTCAAATATATCAAAATAAAAATCCGTTAAATCATTATCGAAAGGAACTACAGTGAAATCAATAAAAGTAAATCCAGAATTATTTGGAAATTGCTGCGCATCATAAATTACCTGATTAAAATCTTCGGGGCGTGGTGCAGCGTAAACTTCGTCATAACTAAGTTCGCTTTCATTTCCATCATAATCATAAGCTGCAACCGCGTAGTAATATTTATTAGCGTTTACTGCCTCATTATCAATAAAATAAGTGTCTGAAGTTGAACCTAATAAAGTATATTTACCTTCATAAATGTAATTCCAGTAAACGTTGTAACCTGCAACATCTGATTCTCTATTTCGATTCCATGAAATATCAACACGGCTATCACCATTAAATACATTAACACCGGCTGGAGGTGATGGTGGAGTATTGTCATCACAAGAAGTAAATAGAATTACTGAGCTAATTAAGACTGATAATAAGGTTATCTTTTTCATTTTTATTTCCTTTCAAAGTTTTGGTTTATGTAAGCCAAATACGATGCCAGAAAAAGGAGTGTGTTTTAGTCTATATATCAAGGCGAAGTAAAGGATTGTATAGATAAGTGAACAATTAATATACATTTAATAAACAAAGATTACTCGAATCGGCGAAAAGAAATTTGCAACTAACTGTATAACAAAAATTTTATCGTTAATTCGCGATTGCATAAAACTATCTAAAATAAGTGAGTTGAAAAATCTGATTCTATATTTCAACAAAGCTTCCTTCAAAAAACATTTTGCTTTTGTTGATTACACCAAGCGATTTTCCAGTTAGAAGTTTTTTATCAAAAGGAGTGTTAATGGATTTTGTAAGGAATTTCTTTTTATCAACAGTCCAAACAGCGTCAATATCTAAAATAGTTAGATTTGCTGTTTCGCCAACTTTGATTTCCGGAATGTTAAGATTTAAAACTTTTCTTGGATTGATGGCAAGTTTTTCAATCATCTTTTCGAGAGATAAAACTTTTTTATGATACAATTCCGAAAAAGCTAAACCAACCTGTGTTTCCAAACCGATAATACCGTTTGGCGCATATTCAAATTCCATTTCCTTTTCTTCGATTGAATGTGGAGCATGATCGGAAGCGATGCAATCAATCGTTCCGTCTTTTAATCCTTCAATTATTGCATCAACATCAGCCCTTGTACGCAACGGCGGATTCATCTTTGTGTTTGGATCATAAGTTTTAACGGTATCATCAGTCAAAGTAAAATGATGAGGCGCTACTTCGGCAGTAACTTTTATTCCTTTTTTCTTTGCATCTCTAACCATTTGAACAGAATTTTTAGAACTTATATGTGCAATATGAACTTTTGAATCAGTGTATTCAGCCAGCAAAATATCGCGCATTACAATTAAATCTTCCGCTACGGAAGGAATTGGAGGAAGACCAAGCAAAGTGGAATTTATACTTTCATTCATTGCGCCGCCTGCAAGCGATTCATCTTCACAATGCTCAATTATAGGCAGATCAAACATCTTTGCATATTCCAAAGATCGTTTTAGAATTGCAGCTGTTTTAATTGCAACACCATCATCAGAAAAAGCTACAACACCGGCATCTTTCAATTCAGCCATTGGAGAAAGTACCTCGCCTTTTCTTCCAACAGTTGCAGCGCCAACAGGATAAACATCAACTAAATGATTTGCAGATTCTTTTTTAATTAACGTTACAACCTCAGCAGAATCAATTGCAGGATAAGTGTTTGGCATACAAGCAATGCCTGTAAAACCGCCGTTTGCTGCAGCATTACAACCTGTTACAACTGTTTCTTCATCTTCTCTTCCCGGCTCACGAAGATGAACGTGCATATCAAAAAATCCCGGAACAACATACTTCCCATCTAATTCCAGAATTTTTGCATCGTTAAAATCAGTTTCAGCAAGATTGCCGATTTGTTTTATTATTCCGTTTTCAATTAGAATGTTTACACCTTTTTCATCTAACTTTTGAAAAGGATTTAGTGCATTTACATTTTTTAATATCAGTTTCATATTTTACTTTCTAATTATGTGTGCCAAGCAGATAAAGAACAGCCATTCTAATTGCTACGCCGTTTGTTACCTGCTGTAAAATTATTTGTGATGATCCGTCAGCTACATCGGAAGATAGTTCAACACCTCTGTTTATGGGTCCGGGATGCATTATTAAAATATCTTTTCCGTTTTTCTCTAAACGCGCTTTATCAATTCCAAAATATTTTGAGTATTCACGGATTGATGGAAAATATTCTCTTGCTTTTCGTTCGAGCTGAATTCTCAAAACATTAAGTACATCATTCTCTTGAATTGCTTCATCAATATTATAAATAACATCAACACCAAGTTCTTCCAAGTATTTTGGTATCATTGTGGATGGACCACACACAGAAACTTTTGCGCCCATCGTTTTTAATCCATAAATATTGGAAAGCGCTACGCGGCTGTGAGCAACATCTCCAACAATGCAAATTTTTAGCCCGGCAATCTTTCCAAGCTTTTCGCGGATAGAATACATATCCAGCAAAGCCTGCGTTGGATGCTCGTGTGTTCCATCGCCTGCATTAATAATATTTGAGTTGGAAATTTTTGTAAGCATCAGTGGAACACCTGCGGCAGCATGCCGGACAACAATCATATCAACTTTCATAGCTTCGATATTTTTCACTGTGTCTTTAAGAGTTTCGCCTTTACTAACACTGCTGCTCGAAACGGCAAAGTTAATGGAATCGGCGGAAAGTCTTTTCTCAGCAAGCTCAAAAGATATTCGTGTTCTAGTAGAACTTTCATAAAAAAGATTAACAACTGTTTTTCCTTGAAGAGTAGGAACTTTTTTAATCGGTCGTTCGAGTATTTCCCTAAAAGTTACTGCAGTATCTAAAATTAACTGAATATCTTCTTTAGGAACATCTTTAAGACCTAACAAATGGCGGTTTGATAACGACATAAATTTTATTTCTTTTCTGATTCAATAAGATAGATGGCATCTTCGCCATCGTGTTCATTCATTTTAACTTTAATTTCTTCATTGTGCGATGTTGGAATATTTTTCCCAACATAATCAGCACGTATCGGCAGTTCCCTGTGTCCTCTATCCACAAGAATGCAAAGCTGTATCGAGCGAGGTCTGCCCATATCCATAACTGCATTAAGTGCCGAGCGAACTGTTCTGCCTGTAAACAAAACATCATCAACCAGAATTATATCTTTTTCATTTATATCAAATGTTATGTTTGATACGGAAACTTCGGGTTGTTTTAATCGCGTTCTAAAATCGTCGCGATAAAGAGTTACATCCAACACTCCAAAAGGTAATTCAACATTATCAATAGCACTTATTTTTTGTTGAATTCTTTTTGCAAGAAATTCACCGCGTGTTCGCATACCCATTAAAACAATATTATGCGAGCCTTTATTTTTTTCAAGAATCTCGTGAGCTATTCTGGTAAGGATGCGGTCAAATCCTTCGGCGTCAATTATTTTTGATTTTACGGTCATATACAAAAAATCCTCTTTGGATTTATATCCGCAGAGGTTCGATTTATTTTACGTAATATTTCGTTCATCCTTTTCCACCTCGCGGGATAGAGTTAAAGGTTAATTTTAATTGCGCCAAACTTAATACTAAAAATTTTTAAAGTAAAGATTTAACTGCATTGAAGGTAAATTATTTTTATATTTGCGCATCAAAAATAGGTTCTCAAGAAGTATCGTTCTTTATTTAGTGTATTTTGAAAGTTCTTCAGTTTTTTTTTCGGGGTGTAGTTCCGATTTTCAATCGGAATAAACTCCACCCGGTAGCGCGTCCCAAGTTGTCTGGAAGGCTGTAGGTTCTTTTATTTTTTTGTGATTTTTTTTCGGGGTGTAGTTCCGATTTTTAATCGGAATAAACTCCGCCCGGTAGTACGTCCCGACTTGTCGGGAAGGCCGTTGGTTCTTTTATTTTTTTGTATTTTTTTCGGGGTGTAGTTCCGATTTTTAATCGGAATAAACTCCGCCCGGTAGTACGTCCCGACTTGTCGGGAAGGCCGTTGGTTCTTTTATTTTTTTGTTTTTTTTTC
>Ga0247840_10001502_pt1 | contig 45720 bp, 32 predicted proteins | sample LaCruzMarch2015__FD_192404 | JGI IMG/M metagenome (GOLD analysis project Ga0247840, IMG submission 192404) | Freshwater microbial communities from meromictic Lake La Cruz, Castile-La Mancha, Spain - LaCruzMarch2015_17m | ecosystem: Environmental > Aquatic > Freshwater > Lake | place: Spain... | reverse complement strand
GACATTTCGCTGTTGCGGGGTGCTGGCGGGTTGTATAGAACGCTCTTCCCGACAAACCGGGATACCTCCATGGGAAAAATCTACAACAACATCGTCGAAACGGTCGGCCGGACGCCGCTCGTGAAACTGAATCGTATTTCGGCCGGGCTTCCCGCCACGATCGCCGTGAAGTGCGAGTTTTTTAATCCGCTGGGAAGCGTCAAGGACCGGATCGGGATGGCGATGATCGAGGATGCGGAGGCTCGGGGGATCCTGAAGCCCGACACGGTCATCGTGGAGCCAACGAGTGGGAACACCGGGATTGCTCTGGCGTTTGTGGCGGCGGCCAAGGGGTACAGATTGATATTGACGATGCCCGAGACGATGAGCGTCGAGCGCCGGACGCTTCTGGCCATGCTCGGGGCGAAGCTGGTATTGACGCCCGGGTCCGAGGGCATGAAGGGGGCGATCTCGCGGGCGGAGGCGATCGTGAAAGAAACTCCGGGCGCCTGGATGCCGCAGCAGTTCAACAACCCGGCCAACCCGGCCATCCATTCCAAGACAACAGCCGAGGAGATCTGGGAGGACACGGACGGGAAGGTGGACATTCTGGTCTCTGCCGTCGGGACCGGCGGCACGATCACCGGGTGCGTCGAGGTGCTTCAGGCACGCAAGCCGGGCTTCCGCGCGGTGGCGGTCGAGCCCAAGGACTCTCCGGTCATCTCCCAGACGCTTGCCGGGCAGCCGATCAAACCAGGCCCGCACAAGATCCAAGGCACGGGGGCCGGATTCGTGCCGAACAATCTGCACTTGAAATCCGCGTCCGGGGAGGATCAGATCACCGAGTGCCTTCAGGTGAGCAACGACGATGCTTTTGCGATGGCCCGCCGCCTGGCGAAAGAGGAGGGGATTCTGGCCGGGATCAGCTCCGGCGCAAACGTGCATGCGGCCGTCGAGTTGGCGAAGCGTCCTGAGAATGCCGGCAAGCTGATCGTTACGATCGCCTGTTCGACTGGCGAGCGCTACCTGAGCACCGCTTTGGCTGAAGATGCGCGTGCGGAGGTCGGAGCTTAATATGGCTGCTCCTACGCCCACAGACGACGCGGTCCTGGAAACCGACGGCTTGGACATGGCCTTTTTCTGGCACGAAAATAAGAAGAGAATTTTGCTTTGGACCGCTGCGGTCGTGGTCGTGGTCGGCGGCTCGCTCGCATGGTACGTGAGCTCGGTGCTGTCCTCGCGCGCTGCGGAGGCGGCGCTGGCCGGGGCGAACGATGCGGCCGCGTATGAGGCGATCATCAAAGATTATCGCGGGACGATGCCGGCTGCGGACGCGAGCCTGCTCCTGGCGTCCGCCCTGCGGGAGAGCGGAAAGCTGGCTGAGTCGACTGCCGCATTCCAGGAGTTCCTCAAGGATTACCCGAGCCACCCGCTTGCGGGGGGAGCTCTTCTCGGGGTGGCGGAGAATCAGGACGCAGCGGGGGATCCCTCGGCTGCGGCCCAGACGTTTGCGCAGGTTGCGGAGAGGTATCCCGACAGCTACGCGGCGCCGTTTGCCCGCTACGCGCTGGCCGAAATCCACCTTCGCGATTTCCGGCGCGAGGAGGCCCGGTCCGTGCTGGAGGCCATCCAGACCGAATCCCCGGGCTCGCTCGTCGCAAGGTTGGCTGCCGCGCAGCTCGCCCGCTTGGGACCGGCCCCGGCCAAGTAATTTGTTTCGACGCCAGCCCGGCGTCCTGTAAATTCTTTCACTATGAAAACCGTCCGCATCGTCGAACAGCTCGCCATTTTTATCGCCAACAAGCCCGGGACTCTCTCGCAGGTCTGCGACGCGCTGGCGGAGGACAAGATCAACATCTACGGCCTGACCGTCTCGGATACCGTTGACCACGCGGTCGTTCGCATGGTGGTGAGCGACACCCGCCGGGCGATCGCCCTCCTCGAATCCCATGGAACGCTGGTCGTGGAAAACGACGTGATCATGATCGAGAATGACAACCGCCCCGGCGGGCTCTCGCGGATTGCCAAGGCCCTTTCGGCCACGAAGGTGAACATCGAATACGCATACCTCGCCTCAATGCCGAGCGCCAAAAAAGGTCTCCTCATCCTGCGCGTCAGCGATGTGAAGAAGGCCATGAAGGCGCTGAGCGCTCCCGGGCTGGGGATTTAAACCAGCGCGCCCGAGGCTCCCCGACCATGTACGCGAGGCTCGACTTCATCCTCCGCGGACTGGGTCTCAAAGATCTCCTGCCCCTGTTTGAAAAGGAGGGGGTCGACGACTCGCTGCTCGAAGGGATGAGCGAAGACGAACTGCGATCCATCGGTGTCGAAAAGCTTGGTGACCGCAAGCGGCTTCTCAAAGAATTTGGAAAGCTGGGGCCCTCGGGGTTTGCGGCCAAGCCGATGGCCCGGCAGGCGGCCCCGGGCGCATCTGCGGTGGGTGCGGCCCCGTCCGCAGCCGTCGGGCGCTACAGCGACCAGTGCCTTGGTGCTACTTTGGCGAGGCCGTTCCTGAACAGCCTGCGGGTTCCCATGGTGCCGATCCCACGCGGCAAGACGCTCTTCAGCGTCTGGCCGGTCCGCGTGCGGGATTATGCCGAGTATTGCGGGGCGGCGGGAATCGTTCCTCCAACCGCCGATTTTGTGCAGGGCGCGGACCATCCGGTCGTCAACGTGCAGTGGCACGATGCACGGCGTTTCTGCGAGTGGCTGACGAAGCGCGAGGTCTGGCTGGGATTGATTCCCGACCTCGTCGGATACCGGCTGCCGACGGATGAGGAGTGGAGCACGGCCGTGGGCATGTCGTACGAGAGCGGCCACTCCCCGCGGGCCCGCAGCGGGGTCGTGGAAGGGTTTCCCTGGAACGGTGGCTTTCCGCCCCCGGCCACGGCCGGCAATTACCACGCCCGCTTCGGATGCGGGTTTGCCGAGACGTCGCCGGTCGGGAGTTTTCCTGCAAACAAATTCGGGATCTTCGACCTGGGCGGGAACGTTTGGGAATGGTGCATGGAGGAATTCGAGCCGGGGAACCCCAGGCGGGTGATGCGCGGGGCCTCCTGCTTCAACGACGACCCCCTTTACCTGATGTCCTCCTTCCGCGACCATTTTTCCCCCGACAGCTTCCGCAACAATTTGGGCTTCCGGGTCGTGTTGGCTGCTGCCGTTGCCGGGGATCCATGGGGGAAGGCATGAGCGGCACCGGGCCTGACTTTTTTTAGATGAAAGAATCTCTTCCTGAACCGGAACGGATGAGCGCGCGGGACCGGGTCGCGCAGGCCCTACGCCGTATTGCTATGGTGCTTGGTTTTGCCAGCGCGACCTCTCTGCTCCTGCAGGCGGGGTTTTCGATGGGGTCTCCCAGGGCCTTTGATCTTCTGGATATTTCCCTGGCGGTCGGGTTTGTCGTGGTCTGGCTGGTCGAGCTCTCGCAGGCAAAGCTGCCAGCCGAGGCTGTCCGGCGGAGAAACGTCGAGCTGGCCGTGCTGCTGGGGTTTCTGGTCTCCTTGACCGTCCTTCTCCTGCTGCCCGACGCGGTGCAGGATCAGCTGGAAACCAGCCTCCGCCACCGGGCCGGAGAGCTCGGATTTTTTCTGCTGCGCGTGTTTCTTTTCCTGTGCGTGAGCCTCCAGCTCTTGCGGGCGGCCGAGCGGGTGCTGTCGGCCGGGATCCGCGCGGAGTATCTGCTGGCGGGATCGTTTCTGGTGATCATCGTGACCGGGAGCCTGCTCCTGCTTTTGCCGGCGGCGAGCGCGCGGGCGGAGGCGCCGATCGGCCTGGTGGATGCGATCTTCACGTCCACAAGCGCGGTCTGCGTCACCGGCCTCGCGGTCCGCGATACGGGAAAAGATTTTTCTGTGTCCGGCCAGACCGTGATCGCGGCGCTGATCCAGATCGGAGGGCTCGGGATCGTGACGTTTGTCGCGCTGCTGTCGAGCCTGTCGAACAAGGCGCTGCCGGTCCCGCAGATGGTCGCCTTCCGGCACCTGATCAACGCGCCCGAGATCGGGGACCTCCGCCGCCGCGTCATCGGGATCGTCGTCATCACGCTCGTCGTCGAGGGCCTCGGGGCGATGATGCTCTTCCGATGTGCGGATCCGGCGATGCCGGGGATCGACCGGCTCGGATGGGCGATGTTCCATTCGGTCTCCGCGTTTTGTAATGCCGGGTTCGGGCTGTATACCAACAACCTCGAATTTGCGGTGCGGGATCCCGGCATCAACATTACCGTGATGCTGCTGATCATCGCGGGCGGCCTCGGGTTCCTCGTGATCCCGGAGGTGCTCGCCGCGTTTTGGGTCGGAGGCAAGGAGCTCCTCCCGGGCCGGTTCTTTCGCGCGGGAAAACCGGGCTTCCGGTGGCCGAAATTTTCCGTGCAGACCCGGCTCTCGCTCTGGGTGACCGGGATCCTGATCGTGGTTGGCACGCTCGGGATCTGGCTGGTCGAGTCCGAGCGGCTTTTCAGCGGGTTTGGGACGTTCGATGCGGTGATGGCGTCGGCCTTCCAATCGGTGACCGCGCGCACGGCGGGGTTTAATACCGTGCCGATCGGCGGCCTGCAAAATGCCACGCTGATCCTGATCATGTTCCTGATGGTTATCGGCGGGAGCCCGGTCTCGACGGCGGGCGGCATCAAGACCGTGACGTTTGCGATCCTGATCCTCGGGCTCAAGGCCCTCGTGACCGGAAAAGATCGCCTGGAGGTTTTTGGCCGCACGCTTCCGACGCGGGCGATTTTTTCCGCGCTGAACGTCTTTGTGCTTTACGCGATCTCCGCGACTGCCGGCCTTCTGGCGGTGTCGCTTTTCGACCCGGCCGTCCCGCTGCGCGATGCCGGGTTTGAAGTGATTTCCGCCCTGAGCACGGTCGGCCTGAGCACCGGGATTACGGCCGGCCTGAGCCCCGGCAGCAAAATCGCGCTGTGCCTTCTTATGTTCATCGGGAGGATCGGTCCGATCGCCCTCGTCCTTTCGGTCTTTCAAGCCCGCGCCCGGATCGCCTATGATTTTCCGGAGGAGGACGTCGTTGTCGGCTAGGGGAAATTACTATTATGAAATATGCTGTGATCGGTCTGGGGGAATTCGGCTCCTGCACGGCGCTTGGCCTGGCCAAGCGCGGGGCGGAGGTCATCGCGGTGGATATCGACATGAATCGCGTGAACGCGATCAAGGATAAGGTCGCGCTCGCCGTCCGGCTCGACGCCAGCCATGTCGATGCGATGCGGATGCACGGGATTGGGGAGGTCGACGTGCTCATCGCGGGGATCTCCAACAATTTTGAGGCGCAGGTCCTCCTGGTCGTGCATGCGAACCAGGCGAAGATCCCGCGCATCATCGCCCGGGCAACCTCCCCGGATCACATCCGGGTCCTCCATGCGGTCGGGGCGCATGAGGTCTTCAACCCGGAGGAGGAGTCCGCCCGGTGGACGGTGCAGCGGCTGCTCGTGCGGAACATCACGAACTATTTTGAGCTGGCCGACGGGTTCAGCGTGGTCGAGATCGGGGCCCCGGAGAGCATCGTCGGGCAGTCGATCCAGGAGCTCGACCTGCGGCGGAAGTTCCGGATCAATCTTCTCGCTGTCAAAAGCATGAAGACGCTGCCGGATGGATCCCAGGTGCTCAAGGCCTTCAACCCGGTGCCCGACCCCGGGTACCGGATCGCCAGCGGCGAAATTCTTGCTTTCGCCGGCAGCGTGCTGGATATCGCCAACTTCATGGGGCACTACGAGTAGGGTGGGGCGCGCGCGCCAGCTGGTTCCGGAAATCCTTGATTCTTTGCCCCCCGGCGATCCCGCAGCGGTTCGGAGCCGGCGGGACCTGCGCCGGCTCGACGTTGTGCTGGGGGGATCGCGGTGGATCCTGGGCAGGCTGAGCCGCCACCGGTCAGCCGTCCGGCGCGGGGTGGTCGAGATCGGAGCCGGAGAGGGAAGGCTGTGCCGGCGGGTCTCGGAAGTATTTTCGGGAGCCCCTTTTGTGGGTATGGATTTTTTGCCCGCCCCGGCTGGATTGCCCGCACAGGCCGGGTGGGAGCAGGGGGATTTTTTTGAGCGCCTGCCCGGTGTTCGCGGCGAGGTCCTGATCGGAAGCCTGATCCTCCACCATTTTCACGATCGGGAACTGAGTGCACTTGCCGCGCATCTGGACCGGTTCCGCGTGCTGCTTTTTTCCGAACCCTGGCGCAGCCGATCGGCCCTGGCGCTGGCCAGTCTGGCGCGTCCGTTTGTTGGCCGTGTCACCCGGCATGACATGCCGGCCAGCATTCGTGCGGGGTTCCGGCCCGGCGAGCTGGCGGACGTTTTGAAGCTGGCTGGACGCGGCTGGAAAATTCGGGAGTCGCTCTGGCCGGCGGGGACGATACGATTCGAGGCATGGCGGGATATTTGAAGCCGGTGACGATTGTTGGTGGCGGGCTGGCCGGGCTTTCGCTGGGGATTGCCCTCCTGCGCCGCGGGGTGGCGGTTACGGTGCACGAGGCCGGGCATTACCCGCGCCACCGGGTCTGCGGGGAATTTATCAGCGGGGTCGCCGATGAGACGCTCGAGCGGCTCGGGATTTTTTCGCACCTTCGGGATGCTGCGCCGCTTCGCTCGGCGCGCTGGTATTCCCCCGAGGGTCCGGTGGCGGCGCTCGATGTCGAGGCCCGCGGGATCTCGCGCTACCTCCTCGACGACCGCCTGCAAGCCGATTTTCGAAAATCCGGAGGCACCCTCCTTACCGGTTCGAGAGTGCCCTCGGGCGAGCAGGTCGTCTGGGCAGCCGGGCGTCCCCGCACGCCGAGCCGCTGGATCGGGCTGAAGTGTCATGTGAAGGGGCTCGAGCTTTCCTCCGACCTGGAGATGCACCTTGGGAGCAACGGCTATGTCGGGCTGGCAAAGATCGAAGGAGGGGAGGTCAACGTCTGCGGGCTCTTCCGCGCGGCCCCGGGCCGGGGCGGCCGGGGTGCTCTCGCCGGGTCCCTGCGGGCGGGCGGGCTCGGCCGGCTGGCGGAGAGGATTTTTTCTGCGCGCCCCGATCCGGATTCCTTCTGCGCGGTTGCCGGGTTTGTCTTCGGACGCCAGCCGGGGCCGGAGTTTTCGGTTGGCGACGCCGCGCAGATGATCCCGCCGTTCACCGGAAACGGGATGTCGATGGCGTTCGAATCCGCCGCCTGCGCGCTCGGTCCCCTTCTGGAATTTGCCGCCGGCAAACTCGGCTGGGACGAGGCCGCCGCCGCCGCGCAGGCGGCCCAGCGGCGAACGTTCCGCCGCCGCCTGTCGGTGGCGATCCGCCTCCAGCAGCTGCTGGATTTTGCACCCGGGCTCGCCTGCTCGCTCGCCCGTTACGGTTGCCTCCCGGCGGGATTTCTTCTACGCCTTGTCCGCTGATGTACCTTCTTTCCGTTGCCAGTGCATTTCCCCGCCACGTTTTCACGCAACGGGAATGCTGGGACCGTCTTCTCGCTGCCGACGGACTCCGCGGGCTGAAGCCTCGGTCGCGCGAGCTCATGGAAAAAATCCTGCTCGGCGACTCCGGGATCGAGACCCGGCATTTTGCCTGCTCCGACCTGGAGGAGGTTTTTGCATGCGATGCGGGGGGGCTGCACCGCCTTTATGAGGCGGCGGCTCCGAAGCTGGCGGCCGGGGCACTGGAGGCCGCGTGCCGGGCGTCCGGCGTTGAACCCTCCGAACTCGATGCGCTCTTCATCTGCAGCTGCACTGGCTACCTCTGCCCGGGGCTCTCCAGCTATGTGGCCGAATCGATGGGGATGCGCGGGAATGTTTTCCTGCAGGATCTTCTCGGGCTCGGATGCGGGGCCGCCCTGCCGATGCTCGAGGCCGCGCGCTGCTTCGTGGCGGCGCATCCGGGAGCCCGGGTCGCGACGATTGCCGCCGAGGTCTGCTCCGCTGCGTTTTATCTGGATGACGACCCCGGGGTGCTGATCAGCCTCTGCCTCTTCGGCGACGGAGCGGCGGCGGCAATCTGGGGGGACGACCCGTCTGCAGGAACGCATCGCCTGCAGAACTTCCAGACGATCCACCAGCCGGAACACCGCGAAAAAATCCGTTTTGTCAACGAGGGGGGGAAGTTAAAGAACCAGCTCCACCGCTCGGTGCCTGGGCTCGCTGCGCGCGCGGTCGCCGGGCTGTACGACCTCCGGACCTGCGAGCCCGAGCAGGTGATTTCCCACACTGGCGGGCGGGATGTGATCGAGCAGATCGAGGGTGAGATGCCGGGCTTCCCGCTTGACGCCACGCGTTCGGTGCTGCGCGATTATGGCAATGTGAGCAGCCCGTGTGTCCTGCTGGCGCTCGAGCGCGCGCTGGCCGGGCCGGGCGCCGCCGACCGGCTTTGGCTCACGGCATTTGGTGCGGGATTTGCCGCCCACTCCTGCGAGTTGGTCCGCCCAACTGGCAGCTGTTCACCAGCCGCCGCCCATGGTAGGAGACAGGCGTGATCAGGAGGACCCTCGCGCTCGCCGCAATCATTCTTTGGCTGTTTTCCCCTGGCGCCCTGGCGCAGGGGATCAAGGCCGTGCTGGAATCCCTGGTGGCCGCCGAAAAGCCAGCAGCCCCGGCTCCGCCCGCCTCAGAGCAGCTGGACTGGGTGAAACAGCAGCTGGCAGAAACCCCCACCGAAGAACAGATCGCCGAGTCGTTCCAAGGGCGCATCGAGCAGGCCGGACTTCCCACCTCCCGCATCGAGGATTTTCGGGCTGCCGTCCGGGATGCGCGGCGAGCGTACCAGGGCGCTGTCGACGTGCTTTCCTCGATGGTGGCACTCCAGCCCAAGCCCGACTTGAGGCTCCCTCCTCCCGCAAATGAAGAGGAAGCCTCATCGATGCGCGAGCGTCTGCGCCAGGCCTTGCATGTCAAAGTCAGCGCGGAAGAGGAAATCGAGCTCCTCCGCAGGATGGCCCTTCAGCAGCATGCGGTCGCGGAAAATGCGGCTCGCGAGGTGCGCCAGTTCGGGGAGGAGGCGGAGACCTCAAAAAACGATGAGGTCGTCCGGCGGGCGCGCATCCAAGCCGACCTGGCCGGGCTGCAGAAGCGTGCTGCCGAGGCCGCGATCTTTTTTGCGAGCTGGAAAGTGGCCCAGCAAGAGGATCTTCTGAAGGCTGCGCAGCAGCTGCAGGAGGGCCTGAGGGAGGCCCTGCGCGAGGGAGGCTTTGACAGGCTCCTAGATGCGCGGCGGGCGGGCAGGCAGCTCGAGGAGATTCAAGGGCAGGTTCGGTCCGCCGAGAAGGAAATTGCGACGGCGACGAAGGATCACGACCGAGCCGTTGCAGAAGCTTCAGGGCTCAAGGAAGGCAGCGCAGCGGCCCCCCGCCGCCTGGCCGCCGAGGTTCTTGTTTCGGGTGCCCAGGGGCTCGTCACCGCACTCCGCGGGACCGCCAGCCTGCTTGATATCGAAAGGAGCCACTGGCTCGCAGTCAAGCAGCTTTCCGAGGGACTCACCCCGGCGGAAACGCAGGCCGCATCGAAGCAGGCAAAGGAAAACATGCTGGCGCTGCGGGAATGGCGTCCGACGATGGACCGGCGGCTGGGCGAGGCGCGGGATGCCGTGGAATCCGCTCAGAAGCAGCTTGAGGACGGGATCTCTGACGCTTCCCTTCGGGCCATTGTGGAGCGGACGGTTTCGCTCGGACAACGCCGGTTGGAAGCCTTGGGGGGACTCATATCGCGGACCGACCACCTCCTCGCCTCCCACGAAGAATTCCTTCAGGAAATCGACCGGGAGCTCGCCCGCGAAGGGCCCGGACGCCGGGTCACCAGGCTCTGGCAGCAGGTTGGGCTCACGATCGCCGCCGTCTGGTCGTTCGAGATTTTTCCGGCCGGCGACAACAGCATCACGGTGGGAAAGGTTGTGCTGGCGGCGCTGGGGTTGGTCGTTGCGCTCCTTTTGGCGGGGATGATCTCGCGTGGGACCGGCCGTGCCGCCACCCGCAATTTCCGCCTCGCAGAGAACCAGCGCACGCTCGTGGAAAAGTCCGTCTACGTCCCGATCGCCGGGTTCTTCATTCTAACCGTCCTCTACTGGCTGAACATCCCGCTCACGGTTTTTGCGTTTTTGGGCGGCGCTTTGGCGATCGGGTTCGGGTTTGGGGCGCAGAACCTGATGAACAACTTTATCAGCGGGCTGATCCTTTTGCTCGAGCACCAGATCAAGGTTGGCGACATCATCGAGGTGGCCGGGAGCACGGGCAAGGTGACCCACCTCGGAAGCCGGTGCTCGCGGATCCGCAAATTTGACGGCGTTGAGCTCCTGGTCCCGAACAGCGCGTTCCTCGAGAAGGAGGTCACCAACTGGACGCTGGCCGACCCGCACCACCGGTACGACTTCATCATTGGGGTCGCTTATGGGTCCCCCGTTGAGAAGGTGATCGCCACGCTGGAATCCGCCGTCGAGCGCCAGAGCGAGATCCTGCGCGACCCGCTCCCCGGCGTCTTTTTCGACTCGTTCGGGGATTCCGCGCTGGTCTTCCGGGTTTATTACTGGCTGGAGCTGGGCGGGACGCTGGACCCGCGGCTGGTTGGCAGCCAGCTCCGCTGCCGGATCGAGCGGGACTTCCGGGCTGCGGGGATCGAGCTGCCCTTTCCTCAGCGGGACCTCCATATCCGGACCACCGATCCGCTCCAGGTGCGGCTGGAAACGGCGGGAGACCCACAATATTCTACGATGAAAAAGACCACTCGGGAGGCGGGGGAAGAATGAAAGAAAAAATCTGGAATTGCGGGGATGTCGTGGCCGGCGGCCTGACCGGGCTCCTTGCTTTTGCCGTATACGCGTGGACGGCCGCCCCCAATGTCACCCTGCTCGACTCGGGGGAATTTATCGTGGCGGCGCAGCATTTTGGGGTCCCGCACCCGACCGGCTACCCGCTCTGGACGCTGCTGGCGTGGATCTTTCAGCTCCTCCCGCTGGGCAATGCCGCCTGGGAGATCAATATCTTCAGCGGGGTTTGCGGCGGCCTGGCCGTCGCCCTGACCACTGCGCTGACGCGGAGTTCGCTCCGGTGGCTGATGGAAGATCGCCTCGCCCCCTGGCGAGGCCTGGGGACGATCATCTCCGTCACGGGCGGGCTGCTCTTCGCCTTCAGCTTTTCGATGTGGTCGCAGGCGACGATTGCGGAGGTGTACACCCTGCATGCGCTTCTGATCGGCGCCTACCTCGCCGTCATCTACATCTGGCTCCGGAGGCCGGACCGCCTCGGGATTTTGTTGCTCGCGTTTTTCCTGCTCACCCTCTCGTTCAGCAACCACCACCTGAGCATCGCGATGGCCCCGATTCCGTTCCTGGCCGTCCTCCTGGTCCGCCGGGAAATCTTCTGGGACCTGCTCCTCGCCTCCTTGCTCACCGCCCTCCTCGGATACCTCGGGTTCTCGATCCTCTCCGCCGAGCCCCCGATCCTGCGCACCGCCATCCGGTTTTTTTATGTGGTGATGCTCGGGCTGGCCGTGCTGGTGGTCGTCCGCCGAATGCGCCTCGAGTGGCGTCTGGTCGCCTACCTGCCATTTGTTGTTGCGTTGGGGCTCATCCCGTACGCGTACATGCCCTTCGCCTCCTCCACAAACCCCCCGATGAACTGGGCGTACACCCGGACCCCCGAGGGATTCTACTTTTCGTTCAACCGCTCGCAGTACGGAGGCAGCCTCTCGCAGCAGAGTCTGCGAAGCCTCGGGCGCCTTATGGGGACATCAGGCGGGAGTGCCTCTCAGGCGGCTTCTGCCGAGGAACTTCCGGCGGCTTCGCTCTACTCGCGCCTGAGTGATTGGACAGGGTTCTTCTGGCTCCAGCTCGGCCGCAGCTTCACTCCGATCGGGATCCTTGCGTACTTTGCTGCGCTGCTGGTGATTTTTCGCGTCACCGATGTTGCGCGCAGGACATGGGTTTACCTCCTTGAGTTTGCATTTCTTCTGGCGGCCATCCTTCAGCCGATCGCCGATGGCGCCGGGATCGACGTGAACGGGTGGTGGCTCCAGATGCCGTACCATTCGTACACCAACCTGATTTTTGCGCTTCTGGCGGCGCTGGGACTCGCCTACGGAATGGCTGCCATCCTGTCAAGGTTTCCAAGGTTGGCGTGGAGCAGGTTCCTGCTGCTGGCGCTTCCCCTGATGCCTCTCTACCTGAACGAGGCGGGATGCAGCCAGCGCGGGCGGTGGTTTGGCTGGGAGTTCGGGCACGACATGCTCAACGGCCTGCCGAAGGACAGCGTCGTTTTCGGCGGGACCGATCCCGGCCGGTTTGTCCCGACCTACATGATTTTAGGGGAGAGCTCGCAGGATCCCTCGGTGAAGCGGGATCCGGGGTTCGACCGGCGTGACCTCTACATCATCACCCAGAACGGAGTCGGGGAAAAACTTTACCGCAACTACCTGGCCGACCACTACGGGCCGACCCGCCCGGCCCCGAAAAATCCCTTCGAGCGCTGGCTGGGCCGGCAGGACGCCTACCCGAGGACGCCGCTCGTTTTTCCGACGGAGGAGGAGATCGATGCCGCGATCAAAAAGGAGGTTGAGGAGCAGATGAAGGACGGGGGATCGCCCGACCCGGCGGTCGCACACAGCGTGGTGACGAGGTTGATCTGGGAGAAAAACCGCGACGCCCACGAATTTTTTGTGGAGGAGAGCTTCCCTCTCCATTGGTCGTACGACCACGCGATCCCGAGCGGGCTCACGTACCGCATCCTGAAAGATCCCCTCAAGGAACTGCCGGCTGAGGCGGTGAAAAAGGACATGGAGTTTTGGAACCGGTACGTCAATCGGCTGATCGAAGATCCGAACTTCGCCAAGGATTACGACGCGCAGAGATCGTTTTCCAAGCTCCGCACGACGACGGCCAACCTCTACCGCCACCGCAAAATGGACAAGGAGGCGGAACTTTCGCTCAGGCAGTCGCTTCTCCTGTGGCCGGGCAACCCGGAGAGCCTCACAACGCTCACCGGGATGCTCTGGGACCGCGGGGATTTTGACGGGGCCATCGAGGTGTTAAAGCCCGCCAACGCCGAGGACATGAACAACATCGGGCTCTGGCGGATTCGGGCCTACGCAGAAAAGCGCAAGGAGCTTGACGGGGAGATCCAGGCGACGAGGCAAGACCTTGAGAAGAACCCGAAAGACCGCGAAAAAACCGACAAGCTTCTCGAGCTGTATTTCACCACCGGGGATACCAACCGGACGTCCGAGCTGCTCAAGACCGCCATCGGGACGTTCCAGGATGACCCGGAATTCCTGACGCATGCGATCCAGGTGAGCGGGCTGAACGCGCTGCCGGACCGCGAACTCGAGGCCGCCAAGCGCCTTGTGGCCGTGAGCACCAACGTCGAAACCGCCCGCGTTTTCCTGGCGCGCGCGCACTTTAAGAACAACGATAAGACAAATTTTTATCCGGCGGCGCGGGCGGCGATCGAGGCGGGCGGCCTGCCGGTCCAGGAGTCGTTCTTCGGCGAGCCTCTCTATGCGCCCTGGCGCGAGGAGGAGGAGTTCCAAAAGCTCAAGGACTCGCCTCGCGTGCCGGGGGCGGCTGAGGCAAAACCGGAAAAGTGAGCTTCAGCCGACCGCGCGCACGAGCACGTCGGCGACGCGGTCCATCTCGGCGGTCGTGTTGTAAAAATGCGGGCTGAAGCGCAGCCACGCCGACCCATCACGCAGCGATCGCAGCGAGGCGACGATGCCTGACGACTCGAGGACGGCGTAGAGCTCGCCGCTTACCTTCCCGGGGTGGCTGGCGGTCAGGATGCCCGAGCGCATCGGATCGGTTTCATCCGGCGAAAGAAAGCGGAACCCGGCTTCGCGCAGGCGGCCGTGGAGGTGGTCGCGCGCGGCGAGGATCGCGGCCTGAACGCGGTCAAGGCCGATCGCCTGAAGCATATCGAGAGAGGCCTTCATCCCGTACATGCCGGCGATGTTGAGAACTCCGGGTTCGTAGCGGCGAGCGGTTTCCTCGAAGACAATTTCGTCCTGCGCGACAAAATCCGGCGAGCGCACGTTCCACGAGCCGACGAGCGTCGGCCGGCAGAGCCCGAAGTTTTTGCGGGCGACATAGACGATCCCGATCGCGAGCGGCCCGAGCATCCATTTGTGGGCATCCGCACTTAAGAAGTCGACGTGATCGACCCGGAACGGGCCGGCTCCGACGCTCTGGATAGCATCGACCGAGAAGAGGATGCCGCGGGAATGCAGGAGCTGGCCGATGGCTTCGATATCGATCCTCCAGCCGGTCAGGAAGTGACAGGAGGCGAGCGCGACAAGCCGGGTGCGCGGGCTGAGCGCCCGCTCGACCAGGTCGGGGGTGATCCGGCCGGGAGCCCCGGGCTGCAGTTTGCGCAGCACGGCCCCCCTAGACTGCAAGGCGGCCCATGGGTAGACGTTCGACGGGTAGTCGTCCCCGTAGCAGACGATCTCGTCCCCGGCCCTCCACTCCAGCCCATTGGCAAATAGGCACAGCCCGAGGGAGGTCGGCCCCAGGAGGGCGACCTCATCCGCATGGGCTCCGATGGCCGACGCGCACGTGGCGCGGGTTCTCGCGACATCCCGAAGCACGTCTCCGAATTCCTGATGGTGGGAGCAGCTCGCCTCGGCGTGGGCGCACATCGCATCCGCCGCGACGCGGGGCAGCACGGTCACCCCGGCATGGCCGAGAAAAATGCGCTCCCTCGCTACCGGGAACGCCTCGAGGCGCGCCTCCTCTGTCGCAAAGACGCTCACTTCCGGGCCTCCTCCGCCTCGTGGATCAGCTTCCAGAAATCCTTCGTTCCGGCCAGCCCGCCATCCTCATCGTCGAGCGGGAGGTTCGAACGGAAAAGAAAGTCGCGGATCGTATTTTTGTGGAGGACCCGGTGGATGAGGAGGCCCTCGGGGTGGCGTTCGAAGTAGATCCGGTACTCCTTGGCGCGGTAGCGGTGCAGCGTTCTCCCGTCGCGCGACACCCGGCCGAAGCCCTCCTGCGCCAGCGAATCCAGATCCTCCGGCAGGAAATGGAATTCCGAGAGGAGGTCGAGCTGGAGATCCTTCGGGAGCTCCGCCATCTCCGCCGCGCTGATCCTGTTGAAGATTACCTGAAACACGCCCCTACCATAGGCGCGAACCGGTGGCGTCTGGCAAGAAGGGAAAATCCTGGCAAAATTAGGTTCGGCTACGAGATCCCGTTCAACCGCCTCTTCTACGTCTTCCCGCCCCCGCGCCCGCTGGCCGAGATTGATGCCGAACTCAAGGGGGTCAACAACCGGATCCTCACCATGAACGGGGAGCGACGAAATGAGCACGATCCGGCAGCCATCATATTTGACAGAAAGCTGGAAAGTTGGGAAGCTGGCAATGTGAAAGCCACTCTCGATCTACCCGGCGATCTCCTGCGGGAAATGAAGCTGCGTGCCGTGCTTGAGGGACGGAAGTTCAAGGACGTGGCTGCGGAGGTTTTCCGTCGTGGCCTGACGCAGCCGGCAACAAATTCCCGCATTCGCCATCGCGTGAAACTCCCGATGGTCAAGTGCCGCCACCCGGCCGTCAAGGATCTCACGCCGGCGGACGTGGCCGACGTGCTGATCAAACAGGAGGCGGAGTGGATCCATGAAGCTTCCCGACGTTAATATCTGGCTGGCCCTGTCGCTCTCCAAGCACAGCCATCATACTGCCGCGACGTCCTGGCTGCAGGCCGTGGAACAGGATATCTGCTTTTGTCGCGCCACCCAGCAGGGATTGCTGCGGCTGCTCACCACCGAGGAAGTGCTGGCCAGATATGGCAATCCCCCGCTAACGAACCGCGAAGCATGGCGCATTTACGACCGATTCATGGACGACGACCGCATCTCCTTCGCCCACGAACCCGAGGGGGTGGAGAAAGTCTGGAAGACTCTTGCGCTCAGGGAAAGCAACTCTCCAAAACTGTGGATGGATGCCTACCTTGCCGCATTTGCCCTCAGCTCCGGGTTCCAAATGGTCACCATCGACAAGGCGTTCAGCCGGTTCAGCGGACTGAAAGCCCTGATTTTGAAATCCCAAACCCCCTGACCGAGATCTCCCGCAGCCATCGAACCACGGACGCCCCTGGCAGACCCTGCGTACGTTTGAGGCGTAAGCAGACCGCAGCCAGGATCCGGAGGCAAAATCACAACCGTGATATGCCTTGCCAAATAAACACCGACTTTTTGTGGCCGCATCTTGTCAAACCCCGGAGCATCCGATACTTTCACCAGTTCAGCATTCAAGGATGGGTGGCAGAGTGGTCGATCGCGCACGCCTGGAAAGCGTGTTTACCGAAAGGTAACGAGGGTTCGAATCCCTCCCCATCCGCTCCTGCGCCGCAGGCGCAGCAAATCCCTGAGAGAGGGATGAAGGGCTCTCCACCAAACAATGGGGATGAGAGTCCTCTTTGTTGAGCCCAGCGGATTCCGCCGCCGGGTCTTCGCGAGCGCCGCGGTCGGAAAACTTTCAAAACTTGATCGGCCGGGGAGCTTGTTGAACTGCGGGACCTCGGGATTTTCCCAGAGGCGAATCATACCACCTCTTTAAGATAAGACGACATCTAAGTTTTGGCAGAAGCGTTTGCTTGAGCGTGGAGCCAGGGGCGGCCGACCAGCGAGAGGACTTTGCCTGCGTCCTCCCAAAAGCGGCGCAGGCCCGGCAGCAGCGCGTCCCGCAGTTTGTCAATGGAGTCGAAGAGCCCGTTGGCAAAGCCCTCGGTGTCTTTGAGGATGTCCCAGAGCTGCTCGCAGGGGTTGAGTTCGGGACTGTAGGGCGGCAGAGGCAGGATAAATACCCCCTCGGGAAGCCGCGTGTCGCCAGGGCGCAGGTGGAAGCCAGCCTGATCGGCGATGACCACGTGGAGGGCCCCGGGATCGCTCGCTCGCAGGTGGTCAAGGAAGAGGCGGTTGCATTCCAAGTCCACGGTGGGCAGATGCAGGAACTCGGCGCGGCCCTCCACCACATCGAGCGCCCCGTAAAGGTAGTCCCACTCGTAGCGGGTCTGACGGCGCACGCTTGGCCGCACCCCTTTGGTGATCCACACCCTCCGGGTCTCGGTGTGGAGGCCGAATCTCGCTTCGTCCATGACCCAGACCCGCGCCCGGCTACCGGCCGGCAGTTCCAGAGCCGAGAGTTGCTTGCCTAGTTCATTTTTGAACGCCTCTGCCGCTTGCGGATCTGCTCCGGGGTGACTGGGCCGCGGCACCCGCAGCACCCCTCCGAATTTTTTTAGCCACTGCCACACCGTCACATACGGGCGCTTGATCCCGTGCTCCCGCTCCAGCCATTGACGGGCGGCCTCTGCCGTTGCCCAGCGCCCGCTTCCCACTCCGGCTCTCAACTGCCGGATCACCGCCTCTGGGACTCCGCGAAGTTCCCCGGGCTGGGGGCCCGGCCTACCGCGATCCAAAAGTGCCTCGAAACCCTCGCGCCGAAAGTCGCCCACCCACTCGAATACCGTTGCCCGCGACACCCCGCAAAGTCCCGCAATCTCCTGCGCGGTGTGTTCGCCCATCGCCGCAAGTTTCACGCACAGCAACCGTGTCTTGAGCCTCGCGTCCTTTTCCTGCCGGTATCTTCTCTCTATCTGAGCGCCCAGGTCCGGCCTCCCGAGCTTTAAGGTTTGTTTACGCACGCACCATCTTCGCAGGACATTCCCGTTGATGTCCAGTTAATTATAATAGATGGTATCAGTCCGTTGGAGCGCATGGAATGGGCCGGTCAGCAGGGTTGGAGTTCAGAGCCAGGAGAGCAAGAAATTTTCCACTTCGCCATCCGGGTCGTATTCGTGGGCACCCGGGTGAATTCGGATGCGGCACCGGTCGGGAATTCCCAGACGGCGATAGGTTTCCGCCACCTCTGAGGCAGGCTTTGAAAAACCGGAAACATCGAACACCTTGTCCTCGGCCCCGGCCTCAAGGAAGAGCGGTCTGGGGCACACCATGCGGGCCACTTCGGAGTCCAGAAAACGTCTTGCGGAACCAGTCCACACCCAGTCCTCCCAATTATATCGGTGCCTGTCATTCACGAAGCAGGAACATGCGACGGCTCGGAGGCGAGGTTCAAGGGCTCCAAAATAGAGGGAATAGAACCCGCCGTAGGAAAGGCCGGTGATGGCCATCCGGTCAGGATCGATTTCCGAGTGGCCGGTCAACCATTGAAACGAGCACTGGAGCTGGCGGAGGTCCCAAGCAACCCGGGAGCCGCCGAGATGACGGAACTCGCGGTCGAGGAGATACTGGTCAAAACAAGGCTTCAACCCATTTCCCCAAACCAGAAGCTGCGGCGAGAACACCGCGATCTTGCGGGCTCGCAAGCCGCGGATCATCGCATTGTAATTTGCCGTGTGGCCATCCAATATCCCGGCGGCGAGTTCCGGTGATCCCTCGCCTCCGTGAAGGGCCATGACAAGCGGATTTCGGCCCGGAGAATTTGGCAGAAACAGCAGCCCGTAGCCATTCTGCTCCGGAGTGACATGGGTGACGACACGGAAAATCCGGCCCAGTTCGTCATCTCCAATCAGGCGGCAGGTGGCGGATCCCGCGACTTGGGGCTCACTGAGCGGCCAGCCGAGCATTCGTGCCAATGCCTCCCGGTAAACGGCCAAGCTTCCGGCGTAGGAATCCTCCGATGACAGGTCCGGGCAAAAATACCCGGCCCGCTCGGCGTCCGCTTGTATCCTTTGTCGATCAAGGAGCTGGCGGGTGGAGTCCAAAAGCGCTTGACGATCTTCCTCGCATTGCTGCTGGGGGATCATGCGGTGAACCGGGTGTTGCTACTGGTGGATGTTTCGAAATAGCCGACCATTTCAGGGGTGGGATGACGAAGGGAAATAATGCACAAGGAGGAGCCCTGGCGCCTGATCATCTTTATAGGGCTCCGCGCCGGGCCTCGAGTTCTGAGCGAATCCCTCCCATCCGCGCGCGATTGAGCGGGTAGAGCCAGATGAAAACCAGCCCGCAGGCCCAGACGATCAAGGGGAGCACGACGTAGAGGACGAGCATCGAGCGAAGAACCTCCGGCGGTTGCTCGACAGCGCGCTTGACATCGAATCCCGAGATGTTGAGCACAAAGCCGCCGAGACCCATCGAGCAGGTCAGCGCCGCTTTGATGAACCACGAAAAAAATGCATTGAGAGCACCTTCGCGGCGGCGCTCCGTTCCCATCTCATCGTAGTCCGCCACGTCCGCCTTCATCGACGGAATGAAGAGCCACACTGCAGCAATGGCGCAGGATTCAAACATTCCCGGGATGACCTGCAGATACGGCATGGCTGGGGTCATCAGGAAATAGTTTAGCGCGTGTCCGAACATCGTGATCAGGAGCATGAACCCGATAACCTGCTTTTTGTCGAACCGCTCGCCGAGCCACGTGTAGAGAGGAATGCACAGAATCCCCGTGACGACCAGCGCTGTGCCCTTCCATCCCGCAATAACCGAGGCTGCCGCAAGGTCGCCCCGGCAGACATAGTAGATGTTCACATACTGGCCTAGGCTGTTGACGGAGTAGCTTCCGACAACCAGAAAAAACGAAAGTCCGATAAGCATCCAGAGAGGATGGCACGATGCAGATTCGCGGATGCTCCGCCAGAAGGGATCGCGCTTTTGATTGCGGGTTTCCGTCTCGTAGTAGCGTTCCCGCACGAACAGGGCGGGGAGCATTCCGAAGATGATGATGAGCAGGCCGATGAACCAACTGCAGGTTTTCATACCATGCACGATGTCCGGCTTGCCGGTTGCGGGATCTGCAAATAGCGGGCTTGCAAAGATGGCCATCGCCCATCCGCCAAGCAGCCCGGTGAGCTTGCTGAAGAATGTCATCCACGCGGTCAGCCTGGTCCGCTCATCGTAATTCGGTGTCAGCTCGAGCTGCAGTCCGTAATACGGCATCGCCCAGCAGGAGAAGCACGCGTAGAAAACCATCCCCACCGCCAGAAGGTAGATCACCATCCCTGTTTCACCCCAGTGAACCGGGGGGCGCCAGAGCCAAGGCGAAACGATGCCCGTGAGCAGTGCCCCGACGACAAGGAACGGCCGCCGTCTTCCCCACCGCGTACGCGCATTGTCCGACACATTGCCCATGATCGGATCCAGCACCGCATTCCATGCCTGGAAGACCATGAGGATCATGCCGAGCTTGGCAGGGCTCATTCCGAGGCCGATGTTGAAATACGGCATCCACATGACCCCGAGCATCAGGCCTGTTGCAAAAAAATCCACCGAGCCGCCCGCGCTGAATGCCAGCTTCTGGACGAGCGGGATGCGATCCCTGTCCGCGATTAATCCTGTGCGGGTCATTGCGGGCAGCCCTCGTGAGATGGCCATGCCCATGAACTGGCAGGCGGCGCGGGCTGATTCAGGGAAGGGCGGGGGAGCATGGGATGGATGGAAAAGATGTTGGATGAAGGGGGGAATTCTTCAAGGATCCTTCCGCAGGAGAAAGGCGCGCGGCATTTTACATACACTCCGCTTGAGAGGTGGGTGGGGGTTGCCTGCGCGCGAACCTTCATGGGAATCAGGGCGATGCAGCGAAGCTCCTTTCTAAAAGCACAGCAGATCCGCACCAGGAGGTTGCCCGTTGGAATATCAGGAAGCCATTCGAAATTTCGATGCGATCCGGATGCTCACAAAAGGTCTCCGTGATGCGCCAATTCCCCTGCTGCAGGGGGATTTCCAAGGTGTCCGGAGTTCCGGAAAATGTGTGCGTCACCACAAGCATGTGGTTTTCATTGGTGCGAACAACCGCCTGCCAGCCTCGGGGATTGCGCCAGCTTTCGGAAATTTCCCCATGCAGCCGACTGCACCCGGACTTGATGACAGGGGCCGCCTTTCGGTAAATCTCCTGGGCCTTCAGCGCAAGGGCCCATTGGCAGGAAGAAAGTTCGGTGATTTCTCCTGAGAGACACATGCGTCCGAGAAATGTGGCGCAAAGACTATAAAATAGCCGCTGGTCGGTATCTGACTTCTTCAGCACGGCCCAGATTTGAGACTGTCTCGGAAGGACGAGTCTTTGGAGATTTGCAGCGATGATTGGAATTTCCGGTAGTTCATGTGCATCTGAAAACGAGGACATTGCGGTTCGGGCCAGCATGGATGGCTCAAGCCGGTGTCCTCCGGAGGCGCAGTTTTCAATCACCAGATCGGGAAGACGCTCCCGGATGCGCTCAAAGAACCGGTAGATCCCGAGAACCTGTTTTCGGAGCCCCTCGCCTTGGGAAGCTGGATCGTCGCAGCCGATGCCGATGGTCTCGTTGTAATCGACCTTCAGATACCCGAAGCCTCCGCGATCCAGAAGGCCGACAACGTGATCTGTCAGATATTCCACGACGAAAGGATCGTTCATATCCCAGAACCGGCGTTCCCCGACGGTCAGCGGTCGTCCATCCCGCTTGAGCAAATGATCGACCAGCGAGAATGCTGAGGATGCCCGCCCGCAGGTTTCCATTTCAAACCAGAGCCCCGGGACAAGCCCACGCTCGCGAATTGCCTTGGCGGTCGCTTCCAAGCCATGGGGGAAAAGCTCTTTGCTGGGCATCCAATCCCCATGGCTATCGCTCCAAGAACCGTTTCCGTTTTTGTACCATCCGGCATCGATGACCAGATACCTGACGCCCGATCCCTTCAGGCGATCCGCGATGGCGAGGACATCCTCGTGCTTCGGGTTTCCCCAGGTGCTGCACCACTCGTTAAAAGTGACAGGCAAATCGCGTTCGATCTCCGGATGCTTGTCGGCGGTTCTGTGCTGGGGGAAAGTCAGGCGTTCGCATAGGTCATCGAGTGTGCCATGAACACAGGCAGCCACTGCAGGCGGTGACACCAAAGACTCTCCGGGTTCCAGCGTCATTGTCCAATGCCCGAATTCCCGATCTGCCAATCCCCCGGAGAGGCAAACGTCGTCGTGCTGGCGGAAAATTTCCATCTGCCACGAACCTGCCCAACCCAACTGAACTCCCCAGAGGACCGAGGCAGCCGTGTCCTCAACAGCCAAAAACGGAAACCACCGTCGCACCGGCATGGAGCCGATCTGGCCGAATCGCTCGCTGAACATGGCATGGCCCGACCACGAACGCTCCAGGTGCAGGGCCTCGATGCTGCGGGTCTCCAGCCGCCCCTCCGCGCTCCAACCAGACCGAAACCTGTGCACGCGCAGCCTGCCGACCGCATCTGCGGAGTCAAAAGGGGAAATGCCGGAAAGGGAAAAGCTGCTCAGCATTTCAAGGGTCACGGGGTTCGTTGAACCATTGGAGAACTCGACCTCGATATGAAAAGCCTGCTCCCCGCTTCGCCAGACAAGCCGATGCTCCAGTGTGCATCCCAACTCATCGGCCAGCACTGTGCGGATGTGCGTCCCCTCGTCGTCCCGGCTCACTTTCTGGTTGGAATAGCGAAATCGGTTAACAGATGCGGAATTCCTCATCGTGTGGCCATGCGCGCCCCCGGGGGGGCAGGGGTCGCCGACAATTTTCAGCTGGGCCAGAGAATCCAAAACGATGGCTGCAGGATTTCCCGCATCCGGCATCGAGTCGATAAACGGCAAGCCGGCAAGCCCCGAGCGTCGACTGGCAAGCTGATCTCGGAGCCCGGTCGGATAGATCTGCAAACCGACTTTTCCGGTGTGCGGATCAAGGGGAAAGCAAAGAGTTGTTCCAGCGATGTCAAATTCCGAAAGCATGGGGATCTCCAGCTTTGGCCGCGGCAAGGAACGATGCCCTGCTCCGCCATTTTTCCGCCTGGGTATCGGAGCAATGCGTATCTGGTGCCCGGTCCTTCCTTAGCATGCGTGCGCTTTTCATAAATGAGACAAAGAGTTCAAACAAGCCATCTCGGAGGAAATCGGCCCTCCGAATTGGATATTCAAATGGGCTTCTGGAACAATCGGCGCGTGATTTTACATAAAACTGCGCGGGAGATTTCACCACGTATCCTTGCCGATCCGACCTATTGCAGGCCTGCGTATGCGCGGCATTGCTATTGTATGTCAAACAGGCAGACAATTCTCCCCCGCCCATTCAATGCCAATTTCATGGTCATGACGTCTTATCCCTTCAAGCTTGGCCTCCGCCTTACCCTTGTTCCATTGATTTATCTGGCCGTATTTCTCGCCGGGTCCGCAGAAACAAACGCCGTCGAAGGGAAGAGCGCAGCTACCGGCCCGGCCCCGGTCCTCGTGGATTTCGAGGCTGATTTCGAACCCCTCGCTGCGGTGACGCCCGCATCCCGCATTACGGGATCGCTGCCGGCGAGTCTGCGTGACGATTCCGGTTGGGCGGGACTGGACATCCATTACGCACCCGAGACCGCGACTCTCTACTCGGGCAAGCAGTCGTTGCGGATGAAGGTCTCGAACGTGACGAAGGGTTGGGCGCAGTTGACGGTGCCGGGGCTTCCCCTCGACCTTCAGCATTTCACAAAGATCTCCGCGGCCTTCCTCGCGCCGGGGGCGAGCAAGGTCACCCTCTATCTCCGCAAACACGAGTATCCTTTCACCACCTACTGGGAGCAGAGCTTTGATGTCCGGCCGGAGTGGCGCCCGTTCGAGTTTCTGATTCCGCCGGTTGTCGAGGATCCGCAGGCCCTGCTGACGATCACGACGAAAAGCGAGGGAGACCTTCTCATCGACGACCTTTCCGTGTCGTTTCCGTCGGCGGAATCGATCGGGCAGAATTCCCCGGCGCGGAAGGGGAACCAGATGCCGGTCTCCTCGTTTCCCCTCGGTTTGGCCGGGCAGTGGTCGGTTCAGCACGGAAGGCATGGGCTTGGTCGGGCGTTTGCCGACACGGGGGTTCCGGGACCGACCGGGGTCGCTGCGCTGCAGTTCGGCGTGGGCGGAGAGAAGCCTCCCTACGTGAACACGGGGGCGCGACTGGTGTCCCCCGCATTTTCCCTCAACGGGGGGCGTCCGCACGGTGTGGGGCTTTACATCAAGGGAAGCCAGTCCGAGCAGGTGGTCCAACTCAGCCTGCTTGACCCCTGGTCGCCAAAAAATGCCATGAGCAGGGTTTTCAAGGTGGGCACAGACTGGCAGTGGATCTCGATGACCGGAGACCTGCCCTACAGCATGCGCGGGTATTACAACCTCAGCATCAGCACGGGGGAGCGCGCCTGGATCGACGGGATCACCGTCACCGAGGGGAAGGGGGAACCTGCGTTCGCAAGGAGCTGCGGGGTGGAGATTTCCCTGCGCGCAAAAAAACCATACGCCCTCTATTTTCCTGACGAGGTGTTTGAATGCGATCTCGCGGCGGTCGGACAAACCGGGGGTGTTGCCAAATATGAAGCGACCTTGACGGATCCCTCCGGTAATGCGATCCCGCTCGATCCGGGTGAGCTTGCCGGGGATTGCCCGGTGAAAAAACTCACCATCCCGCTGAGGCGCACCAAAAACTTTGGAACCTACCTGCTGACCATCCGAGCAGTTGGTAAGGAGGGGGAGGCTCTGTCGCATAGTGCGGAACTGGCATTTCACCGGGTCCACCATCCGCGGAAGGCGGGCGTCGATGCGCCGGACTCACCGTTCGGGATCCATATCAACCCGACGCCCGCTGAGGCCCGTATGGTCAAGGAACTCGGGTTCAACTGGGTCAGGGTCCACGATGGGGGACAGGAGGTGACCGGATGGTATTTCCTCGAGCCATCCCCGGGGCAGTTTGATTTCACGTATTCGGACCGCGCCATCGAGATCCTGCGCGGGCAGAACCTCAGAATTCTGGGAATGCTGAACATGGCACCGCCTTTCTACACCGACTGTCCGGCCAACTACTCCGAGCCCGGTCACACCCGACAATATTTCGTAGTGAGAAACGATTGCCGGTCGAAGTGGCAGGACTACGTCCGGCGGATCGTTTCCCGGAACACCGGCAAGATCGATGAGTGGGAGGTGATGAACGAGCCTTACGCCGGGCTGAGCTTTTTCATCAAGAAGGCCGAAAAGCAGGGCAGCGGGTCCTATCGGATGACCGCCGGAACAGCGGAGAACTACGTCCAGCTGTTTGGAGACGCCTTCACTGCAGCGAAGGAGGCCAATCCCGGGGCGAAGCTGGTTTGGATGATGAACCACGAGACCGGGTGGAACGACCGATGCATCCGCGCGGGGATCACGGATTTTTGCGATATCGCCTCCTATCATTACTATCTCGTCGGCAATCCTCTCGATGGATTTCCTGAGACGAAATTTTCCGGGGTCGCCCATCGTTTGAAATCCGAGTTGCAGGCAGCCGGCAAGGACCAGCCGTTCTGGAACACTGAGGCCTCCGCGGCCAACCTGCAGGTGCCATGGAAGAGCAGTCCGGCGTTCGAGGTTGGGGAGTGCGAGAAGATGGCGAACGCTCTGGTGAGATGCTATGTCTCGTTCCTGGGCTCAGGTTCCAAGAAGTGGTTCCTCTACAGCGCCCACATTTTCAGCGTATGGGCCCCATTCTACTATGGATTTACCGCGCCTGACGGAACCCTTGCTCCGGCTGCCACTGCCCTGTCCACATTTATGTGGCTTGCCGAGGACAAGGTTTTTGATCGTGCGGTTCCCGTCGGCGAAGGAGTGTTCGCTTTCATCTTCTCCGGGGACTCGGGTTCCATCGGGGTTCTTGCATCCAACCGCAGTGAGCCACTCGTTCTGAAATCGCTCCCCGAGGGCTGGAAACTGCTCGACAGGAACGGAAACCCGGTCTGGCCGTCAGCGGCACCCTTCTCCCGCGACAACGTCAAATACATCGTGTTTCCTCATCGCGCCGGGGAGGACGAATGGGAAGCCCTTTCGTCGCTGCGCCTGCTTCCGGCCGGGTAGGCGGCCCGGCATCGCCTGGAATACCCGTTGGCTTGACACTCCATTCATGACATATTCACTCCGTGAGCAAGGGATCTTCTCCAACCCAGACGCCGCGAAACCCGCGCCCCGGACGCCCGGTGAGCCTTGGTGACATCGCTGCCAAAACCGGGCTCTCACGGACGGCCGTGTCCTATGCGCTGAGGGATCATCCCGGGATCCCCATTGATACCCGCGAACGGGTCAAGAAAGCCGCCGGAAAGCTTGGATATATCCCGGATGCCAGAATGGCCCTCCGGATGGAGCGGGTGAGAGACACCAAAACGAGGGCATCTGTCCCTATTGCCTGGCTGAACATGGACAAGGCACAGGATATCTGGGAAAAGAAGCTGTTTCTCCACCCTTATATCGAAGGGGCGCGCGACCGCTGCACCGAGATGGGCTACCGTCTAGACGAGTTCTGGGTGAGGGAGCCGGGCATGACGATGCGCCGTATGTCCGAGATTCTCTACCATCGTGGAATCCAGGGTGTCATCGTCGCCCCCTCGGCATTTTATTCCGCCGGGCACATCCGCCTCCAATGGAAAAATATTGCGGCCGTCTCCTTCGACAAGGGGATCCTTGCTCCGCGTATCCACAGGGTTGTGCCGGACTATTTTTACAACATTCTGCTGACCCTCAAAATCCTGAGGCGTTCCGGCTACCGCCGCATAGGAGTCCTTCTGCAGCAGCAGACCGATCGCAAATCCACCCACCTTTACTCCGCAGGGATCCTCTACTTTCATTCGGTGATCCCCAAGGCGGAGCGCATCCCCCCGCTCATCGATCTCATGAAGTCCGATTTCCAGAAAAAGTTCGTGGCTTGGTTCACCAAGCACAGGCCCGACGTGGTTGTTTGCCACCATAGCGAGGTCATCGAATGGCTCGCCGGGCTCGGATACCGGGTTCCTCAGGAACTCGGCGTCGTTCACTTGGGCATTGAGGACGATGTGAAGGACTGGGCGGGCATTCGCCAGAGAAAACGGGACATAGGAGCCTCTGCGGCCGAACTCGTTATTTCGCTTGTTCAGAACTACCGCTTCGGCCTCCCGGATCCCTCGCAGGACACCCTCATCCAGGGGCAGTGGCACCATGGGAAAACCCTTCTGATTCCAAATCCGCACGCGAGCCGACGTTGATCGATGGGAGTCCGATTCCGCGCATGAGGGTGGCTTAGGGGCTTCGTGAGTCCGGAGGAAATACGGATTTTTCGGGGCGTGTATGTGGCGCTTCCTTCGTTCGCACAAACCGGATAACCCGGCCCAGGAAATGGCGTTGGTTTACCAACCGATCCGGCCAGAAGGCATAATACAGGACCGCCTCACGCCCGGCCTCTCGATCCGAACTGCCCACGATCGTCGGATACCAGACCTTCTCACCAGGCCGGCATTTCAGAAGAGTCGCAGGCGCTTCCCACCGGATGAGGTCAGTACTTGTGGAATAGACGAGGCTTCCACTCCAAGTATGCCACACCATGAACCACAGATTCAGACTGGTGTTGAAATGAACTGAGGGATTGCCGCCGGCAAATCGCGACAGCGGCTTGATCGGCGTCGCCCGGCCGCCCAAACCGGGTTCGGAAAATTTCCCTCGGTAGAGCTTTCTCCACGTGCCTGGCGAGGCATCCGGATCCTCCGAGACAGCCATGCACAAATAGTATTCTTGGAAGAAACAGACCCAACGGGAGTGCAGGCGGTCAAAAACCACACAGTGGTCGCCGCAACCTCCCCATGCCGGTTCGCTCGGCTTCCGGTGCGCGGAGGTGAGAATCTGCCCCCGCTTCTGCCAAGTCATCCCTCCGTCTCCGGAGGTGCATAGGGCGATCGACTTCCAAGCGACACCCTCCCTACTCCGGCCGGACTTCCATTCGTGGTCCTCGGCATGGTAAATGCCGAGATATCGGGACCCGGTGATGGGGAGCACGGAATAGAGCCATGCGCCACCATTATCAAAGTCGTCCGGCTGCGCGCCTCTTGCCAGGACGGACCTCATGGGACTCAATGACATTTGCGGGAATCCGACCGAGCGATAGCTCGATGACCCAGCCCAATACATCTGCCATTTCCGGCCGCTCTGGAAGGCGGGAATGTGTCCGTCCGGAAGCCAGCGATAAACCGGAGACGGCGGGCGCGTATCCGGGACCTCCACCGGCGGCCCCAACTCGATGCGGAACTTCGCAGCTACCGCATCGGATAAATTCACAGATGCGAATGTCAGGGCGGAAAATATGCCAATGCGGTAAACGGAAGGATTCATTCGGGCTCCCCGCCCTTCTACACCATTACCTCCAGCTGTTCAAAACATTCACAATACAACCACTGAAACATCTTGATTCATGCGGGCTGTCGGAGGGGAATGTCGGCTTGTTCTGCCTTCCAGCGGATTTCGCGCGGTCTGGTTGATTCCGTATTTGATGGGGCTCTCATGCACTCGCAAGCCTGTGGCGTGAGGCACCTCAGTCATTCTCTGCGACCTGGTGCAGGGCTGGTGAAAGTCGTATTTGTTGTATGTAAAATGAACAACCCCTTTTCAAATGATCCGTGTCCGTCACATTGGCAACGCTGAGACCACTTCCACAGCACCAAACCTAAGCTTCACCTCCCACCATTTATGAAAAGATCGATTTCCACCACCGGAGAACCAACTGTTTCCCGCTTGATCCGGGCAACCCTTCTGGGACTGCTCGCCTCCGCATACGTTCTGAACGCAGCCGACACGACGTGGCAGAACACCGGGACGGACTTCAACACGCCCGGCAACTGGAGCGGCGGGGTTCCGACAACAGGGGACGTTGCGGTGTTCGGCAACGCGGCCGTGGCCAGCCCGAACCTGAGCGTCGGCCTGACGATTCAGGAATTGAACTTCTCGACGACGGCCTCTTCCGGCTACACGCTCTCAAATTCCGGAGGAGCTCTTCTGACCCTCACCAATAACGGCACGGGGGTAACGAGCGCGATCAACGCGGCCAACACCAGCGGAAATAACACCATCTCCGCGCCTCTCGTTCTCGGTGCCACTGCAGGAGATACGCAAACCTTTACCCAGGCAACCGGCGGCACTCTCCTGCTCTCCGGTCCGATCAGCGAGGCCAACGCGGGTGTGAAGCTGACCTATGCGGGCAATGGGACATTCACCGTTAACGGATCAAACTCCTACACCGGCAATACCACGATCGGCTCGTCCTCCAATACGACCGTCCGGGCATCGAGCAACTCGGCGTTTGGAACGGGCACGGTCTCCGTGGGTGCCACTTCCGAACTCGACCTGCAAGGGAATGTCGCGATCTCAAACGCGCTCGTGCTCAACGGTTCGGGCATTTCCGGCACGACCGGTAACTTGAGGAACCTGAGTGGGAACAACGAGTGGACGGGAAACGTGACGATCGTTCCCGGAACGATCCGGGTCGTTTCGGATGCTGGTAACTTGAAAATCAGCGGCAATGTCACTCCGACAGCCGGCACGTCCTTATCCCTTCAAGGGAACGGCAACGGGGAGATCTCCGGCGTGATATCCGGCGGCGTGGCCCTTGCGCACAGCAGTTCCGGGACAGGCACATGGGTGCTCTCCGGGGCCAACACCTACACGGCGGCGACATCGATCAATGGTGGAGCATTGTCGGTCGCCTCGATCAACCGAGTCAGCGGCGGCACGGCCAGCAGCAGCCTCGGTGCCCCCACGACCATTGCCACCGGAACGATTGCCATTGGGAGTTCAGGTCAGGCGGGCAAGCTCATCTACACCGGGACCGGTGAGACGACCGACCGCGTGATCAACCTTGCGGGGACAACCTTTGGCGGAACGATCGACCAGTCGGGGACCGGGCTTCTGAAATTCACGAGCAACCTGACTGCGACAGGCATCGGCGCAAAAGTCTTCACCCTGCAGGGATCCACCGCCGGCACGGGCGAGATCGCCGGCGCGATCGTGAATGGCAGCGGAACCACATCGCTGGCCAAGGCCGGAAACGGCACATGGACGGTTTCGGGAAACAGCACCTACACGGGGACAACCACGATCAGCGCGGGCACCTTGAGCGCTTCGAACATCGTCGTCAGCGGTGGAGCCAGCAACCTGGGCAATGCCAGCTCCGCTGTCGTTCTGGGTGACGGTGCCGGGAACAAAGGCATCCTTTCTTATACAGGGAATTCCACCACCTACACGCGGGGCTTCACCGTCAATGGTCCGGCGGCGGCATCCTTCGCGGCAGAGGTGAACGTGGCGACTGTCGGACAGACGCTCACCATCTCGACAGGGGACATCACGGGAACCGGCATCTTCGCAACCACCGGCCCAGGCAGCGTGATCATCAACTCCAATGTCTCAACCAGCCTTCATCAAAATACGGGCACCCTGACGCTCAACGGCATCCTGTCCGGTGCGTCGTCCACACTGAAGTATGGGGGCTTCAGCGGGGCGGGGGTTCTCACGGTCACGAATGCGGCCAACAGTTTCGCGGGTGGGGTGACGACCGGTGGCTGGAACTCCCTCAGCGCAGACTCGACAACGGTCATCGCCAACACCGGCAGCAATTCCGCGCTGGGATCAGGCGGCAATATCACGATCAACAACAGCGCCATCAATCTCAGCGGATTTACTGCGGCCCAGACGAGTAACAGGACTTGGAATGTGGGCAACACGAATGCGGCGCTGAACAACAACGGAAACAACTCGATCAACCTCACGGGCTCGATTACGAATAACATCGGAGCAAATGGAACGCTCGCGCTCGGAGGGAACTACACGGCCGGAATCAACACGGTCAGCGGGACAATCTCCAATGGGACCAACTCGCTTGGCATCCGGATCGCGGCGGGCAAATGGGAGTTGAGTGGCAGCAATTCCTACAGCGGCACCACAACGGTGTCCGCAGGCACGCTGCTCGTCAACAACCTGACCGGTTCGGGCACGGGGTCCGGGTCTGTCGTCGTCAACGGAGGCATCCTCGGAGGAAACGGCACGGTCAGTGGATCTGTCACGGTGAACAGCGGCGCGGCCCTCGCTCCCGGGAATAGTCCGGGGCTGCTCACGGTCGGCTCCCTTGTTCTCAACACCGGCAGCGCAACCGCTCTGGAGATCAACGGAACAGGCAGGGGCACCACCTACGATGCCATCGACATCACCGCCGGCGGAGGTTTGCAGTTCGGTGGCAACTTCACCTTGGGCTTCGGAGGAGCCCTCGGCAACACGACTTTGGACCTGTTCAACTTCACCACCACTTCCACTGGGGATATCGCGTCATTTGTTTCGACCGGAACCTATGCGGGAACATGGGGCAAGACCGGGGATATCTGGTCGCTGAACTCCGGCGGGACGGTGTTAAGTTTCAGTGAACTCACCGGGGATCTGACAGTGATTCCGGAACCGGGGACGATGGCCCTTCTGACCGCCAGCCTAATTGTGTTGGTGATCTTCCGCAGGCGGAAGTCATCATAAGCGGCGCTTGAGTCCGGAATAATTTGGGGGGTATTGGCCGGCGCAGGACACGGGTCTTGTGCCGGTCAATTTTTATTCCGCCACTTGGGAGCGGCGTGCGTCCGGGTATGTTGCGGCGGAGACTTGCATCCGGTTTTCGGAATTCTCCAGGATTCGAAGGTGACCGACTCCGACGGCTCGCTCCACGGAATCGGGATCGAGCACCTGAAAATTCCGCAATCCCAGCGCGGTGGCCGCATCATGGTAGAGTTGGTCCAATGGCCGGGTTGCGGCCACGATGACCGGCACGTCGGCGGCCGGGCCGATGCCGACTAGCTCAGAAGCGATCAGCATTCCGCTGAGAAAGTCGCTGCCATCGGATTGCGGGATGTTTTGCAGCAGGCGGCGGGCACGAATCCCAAAAAGCGATTTGAAGAGTCCGGCGGATGCCCCCCGCCTGACTCCGGACAGAAAGGCTTCGCTGCCGGGTTTCACGCGGTGTTGGGGATCCAGCGAGTCGCGCAGCGTTTTCAAATCATGAAGGTGTGAGAACAACTCGCCTGTCATGAACGTATCAAAGGATCTGAGCACCCCGTCGGAGATATGGATGTGCTTGCTGTGAGTGCCTGGAAAAATCAGAAGAGCCCTGCCCCGAGTGATTTCCGGGTGCAGCATTGCGAGACCGATGAGTTCGGTCTCTTCCCCCCGCATCACATTCTCCTCAGAGCAGACGCCGGAGATCAGGTGGACCCGCAGGGGGCGATGAGACTTGGGGTGGACAGATGCCATCCTGTGGACGAGACCGCTGCCATCCAAAGGCACGGGAGTGCCTGCATAGGGAAGCTCCTGCCAGCCCATTCGCGAGGTGGCCATTCCCGATACCATGCAATCTTCGACGTCCGCACCATGTTCGCTAAGGAGTTCCGAGGCGCGGGAGGTAAGGTAGTGCTCGAAAGCCCGAGCCCGGGCTTCCGGGGAGTTTGCACCTGCCAGTCTGCTGGCTCCTTCGGGTGACTCGATCCCTCCTAGCACGCTCAGGGTCGATCTCTCGACCAGCCTGAGGCGGAACCGGGATGTCCCCCAGTCGCAACTGAGAAAACAATTCCGACGGTGGCTCATTGCTGAACACCTTCCGACCCAGGGGAGAAGGTATTCGCCTCAACTGATTCGACAAGAAGGCCTGCCGTATCGGGGGCCTGCGCCGCACTTTGGATGTGAAGGTAGCTGATTCCATTGAGACTTGGAAACACCAGCGGAATCGCGTGAGGGGTACCCTCGTCGAGGGAAAATGAGGCTTCCGGGGTATTCAGCTCCCACCGGATGCTAAGGTTGTGCCATGTCTCGCTGACCAGGCGTTCGGTCCCGTTGACTTGACCGTCCGGTCCGATCTCAAGAACAAACTGGGCCAGCTGCGCGACAACTGGGTCTGTGGGGTTGAACCAGCGATCGACCAGGGTGATCCGCGTCCCTCCAGCACCGGATGGCTGGCGGATCCGGATGCGGATTTCCCCGGCCCATGCAGCCGGAAAGTTCCATACAGCCCCCTCCCTTTCGCTGAGAAGCCGTGGATCTGGATGTAGTGCGATCTGCAGGACCTCCCTCATGGTGCCATCCGGGTGGGGGATCAGTGCAGCACCGGGGTATCGATTCAGCGCGCAGTGACCAACCACCCCGCGAAAGCCACCCGGCACGCTCTGGATGTAACGGTGATAGGACCACCCTTCCAGGCCGCGTGAGAAGTCGTCGGAGCGTCGCTTCTCCACCAGCCACAGGGGATCAAAAAGGAGCATTCGGCGACACTGGGGGTGCTGACCGAACGCGAGCAGAATTTTTCCGTCGGGGAGTTCAATTGCCTGACTCTGATGGATGCTTCGGTCGAGCGAGCCCTCGGTGCCGCTCCGGCTCCTGAAATCGGCGTCATTTCGCCGCTCGTTGAGGTGCAGTTCGCGGAACCCATCCCAGGTTTTTCCGTCGTCATATGAGACCGCTGCATGGAGCGCATCCCGGTTGGTGAACACGTCCTCCCACATTCCCGTGTGCTCTCCCTCTTCAAGTCCGCCCTGGGTCGTATGGTCCACCTCCGGCAGCGGCGTCGTATTGTTCCAGAACAAGAGGAGGCGTCCGTCCGACATCCGGTGGAGCAGGGGGGTGGTGATCGTGGAATAAAATCGCGAGGGAGCGGGGTCGGACCAGGTGTCCCCACCGTCACAGGACCGGCATTCCCACAGCACGTCGTGGGACGTCCGGAGCAGCATCAGAAGGTCTCCGTCTCCCAGCTCAGTGATCGTCGGCTCCGGCCCGCAGTTTTCCCAGCGTGGGCCGGCGTGGGGCCAGCGGACTCCGTGGGGTGGGACCCTGGGAATCACCACCATTCGCCAGCTTTCGGCGTCGTCATCGGAAATAAAAATGACCGGGTTCTGCAGCAGAGGATCCTCGACGGCTGCCTGTGCAGGCACGATCCAACGCCGCCTTGACTTCAGCGCAAGCGGTTGTCGGGGCATCAATAGCCGTGGCAGGAGGTCCGCCACCCGCTTTGAGAAAAACGGTCCGTCCGGACCACGCCTTGACCGGTGGAGGTAAATGCCCGGCTCGGGACAGGAATGGTGGATGTTTTGATATTCCTCCAGCGATGGGGTCTTGTGGCAGCAGAGCAGCGTAAGAAAGTCGCCTGACCAAGGGCTTTCCACAGTGGCTCCGGGACACCGCCGCGGGGACTCCCTCTCAACCCATGAAAATCCCCTGTCCGTGCTTGAAAGATAAATGTTATGAAAGGGGTCCCCCCCGGAAATGGCGCGGAACCCGTAGTGCCGGATCTCACCATCCGGCAGCAGCATCAGGTCGCGGATCGGATTCGTCGGCGGCACGGCGACAGTCCGGGGAGCGAAAATATCGGCAAGCCTTTCCGGACATGACAGTCCGGCCCGGCGGACGGTCCGGCTTCTGACAAGGGACGGCTCAGGCAGTGTTTCTAGCATAGTTTATCAATGATCCTTCAAGTGCTCCTACCACCAAAACCAAGGGTTCGAGGGTTGGGGAATGGTGCTGAGCAGGGCGTTTGTCCCGAGCGCTTCCACATGGCCGTCGCAAAATGCCATGAGTGCTTTGGCCCCGTTTTCCCTCCGGAACCCAGGGCGTCCTCCCCCGAGGCTCTGATCGGGCGGCTGGATGAAATCGTTGTTTCGCGGCTCGATCTCTCCGAGCAGAATGATCTTCGATGGACGCTGGGTGAGGAGGACCCTGTAGTTCCAGTATCTGCCGTTGTTCGTGTTCGCCGCCGACAGGTAGGAGCTGATGCCAACCGACGTCAGCCCGCCGGGGCCGAGCTTGGCATCGGGGACATTGAACACGGACTTTGGATCGCTTCGTAGCGTGCCTCCATTGGTCGCTCCGGGATAGACATAAGGCAGAAGGCGAAGCTGCCAGGATTGAGGATCCGACGGGCTCCATGCCGGGGTGAACGATTGGTTGTTATCTGCCGCATATAGCATCTGCGCGGCTGCCAATTGGCGGAGGTTGGAGGCTGCTTTTGTGCCCGCGGCGCGGGTGCGAATGCCCGTCAACACCGGTACCGCGATGCCGATCAGAATACCGGAAATCGCGATTACGACGAGCACCTCGACCAGACTGAATCCGGTTCCACGATCGTGATGGTTCGGTTGGTTGAGGGCGCTCACTGGTCCAAAGTTTACTAGACGCGACTTCCGACACAAAGGGCCCTGCATTTTACATAAAACAGACCATCCGCCCACATCGTGCCGGCCACCGGTGCCCTAGTGTACGCCGCCCAACAAAAAATGCAGTCTGTTGGGTGGCCTACGCGAGCGTCCATGCCGGGCAGCGAAAGGAAAGCCGGTTTGATGTAAAATAAATGTCGTTTTGCAGAAACTGTGCCGGCCGCTATTGTTAGCTTCTCCATGCGTCTTCACCTCCTCTCCCTCTTAGCCGTTCCTTTGACCCTCCAAGCAGCCGACCCCCAGCTTCCCCCGGGTGTCGAGGTGGGCGAGAAAATTTACTCGATCGATCCGTCGGCGACATCGCTTGATGAGGCCAATCTGAAAGTCCTCTCAAAAGGTGAGACCGACATCCAGGTCCAGAACGGCGGGATCCGGATCACCTCCTTGGAGGAGAACCCGTTCTTGGAACTGCGCGAGGAAATTTCCGGCGAAACGGTGATTCGGCTCGCAATTCAGTTTGATCCCACGACGAATCATTTCTTCCGTCTGTCGTTCTTTGACGTGCTGGGTTTGGAATATAACTCGCAGTTCAAGCGCTTTGCTCTCCTGGAGAAAACCGACCGGAAGCCATACGCGTATGAATTCAACACGGTCCAACAGAAGCAGGGCGCGCTGGACACGTTCGCCGTCAACCCGGGGGAGTTCGTGCTCACTATCGCGGTCACGCAAGCCAAGGTCATGGTTTGGTGCGACGATCTGCAGCTTTTTTCCTTCCCTCTGGAGAATGTGGACTTGAGCGGGCTCTTCAGGATTCGAAGCGGGTGGCACTCGAACTGGGCGATCACCTCGCTGGAAATTTTCAAGCTGAAGAGTATCCCCTGAAGCATCCCACAATGGGGGAGGTTTCGGGTATTTCAGCTCTGTGTCCTTTTCTGTGGCAATTAACTCCTTGCTGTCCCGACTTTGGGGATTTCATCACAGTATCGTGAATCCTCGCTCAAAAATCCAAAATCGAACAAAAATGATCTTGGAAATGCCTCATGAGCTACGGATGGATCATGGGCTCGTGCGATGGGTCAGTGTGGCACGCCTCTGGGATTGAGCATTGATCAATAAAATGCCCACCCCTTATCAATCGGTGTTTGTTCCGACACCGCTTTGGGGAAAGACTCCCTATGCCTGCCTCCTAATGCGCTATAAAAAAATTCAGTTGCCGCTTCGATTCGCAAATTCCGGTTGCATCAACCAATGGTCCTCGCAGAGGGGTGCATTTCTGCGAGTTTTTCAGCTGGCGATTTTTTCCGTGCTGCTGACCTTCCCGCCTGCGCTGGGAGCCGAACCGGTGATCTGGGATTACAACACCGCAGCGGGCATGCCGGACGCATGGAATGGCGTGGAGACTCGGGTGGCCTCGGAGGTGAAGACGCCGGATAACCAAACCGTACTGGAAATTAATCCGGTCTATGGGAGCGAAGATTTGTCCTGGCCGTCGCACATCAACTTCTGGACGAGGATGACACGCTATCGCGATCCTAAATCTGTTGACGTGGGATTTTGGGCGAAGGGGGAACCCGGAACCGAGCTCCATATCCGGATCGTGAATGAATGCCATGCGACGCTTTCTGAAGTCAGCAAGATCCCGATGACCGGCGAGTGGCAGAAAGTCGGGTTCCAAGAGGAACTCCGGCAGCCGGTGGGCATTCGATGGGTTTGCCTTCCGCGGATCATGCTCGGCAAGGTCAAAGCTGGACAAAAGTTCTGGCTGGGACCGGTCAGTGTGCGTGTAGTCGAAGTGGATGCTAAATGAATCAATTCTCACTTATCGTTGCAGGTCTGTCTGTTGGGGCCATCCAATGGGCCATCCCGCAGGAGCCAACTGACGTACGAAAATGGGCGCCTCTCGACACGGGAGGGCTCTATGTGAAGTCGGGAACGGCCCTGGATTTTACCCCGTTTGCCGATCCGGCGCCTGCGGGCACCAGCGGACGGGTGGTCGTGAACGAAACCGGCGAGCTTGCCTTCGCATCCCAGCCGGACAAGCCGGTTCGGTTCCTGTCCGTCGCCTTAGTGCCATCGTATGCCATGCGGTTTTGGACGAATGAAGACATGCAGGAATATGCGGATGCGGTCGTCCGCCAAGGCTATAACATGGTCCGGTTTCATATCTTCGACGAGTTCCTGTGCGGGAGCGAGATGGGGCCGCAGTTGAAGGCGCGGGCGGTTGATCGCTACACTTTGCCAGAGGCCCCGGAGGCAATCCGGTTCGTGCCCCAAGCGCTCGACCGGTTTTACGGCCTGCTCGCCGCCCTGAAAAGAAGAGGCGTCTATTGGAACATCGATTTGATGACTTCGTATATCGGGTATTCGAACCGCCAGCGGCCCTACGTGCAGCACATGAAGGGATTCAATACGAAGGTCCAGATGTTCACGAATCCGAACTTTCGCGCGAACTGGAAAGCGGCCGTGGGCGTTTTGCTCAACGGGGTGAATCCCTACACCGGACTGGCATTGAAAGACGACCCGGCGTTCGCCCTCGCCTCGTGCCTGAACGAGCAGGACATCCTCCTGCGGGAACGCGATTATGGCACCGAGCTCGACCCGGCATGGCATGAATTTCTTACAAGAAAATACGGAACCTACGAAAACCTATACGCCGCGTGGGAGGGCAAATGCGGGGACGTCAAGCTGCCCGAGGCCGGCACGATTGATCAGGTGCCGCCGATCAACAAGGTCGCACTGACAGACACGCCTGCCGGGCGCGACATGGCATGGTGCTGCGGCGACATGGAAAGCGAGATGTCGCAGTTTTATCTGGAAACCCTTCGCGAACTGGGCTTCCCCGGACTGGCCTCGAACTGGAACATGCGCGTCCACCTCGGAACCACGCGCGCCCGCGCCCTCTTTCCGGTGGTGACCATCAACACGTATCATGCCCACCCGCTTTACGGAAAGACGACGGACGTTGATCAGTCGAGCGCCTTGAGTGGCGGAGGGACGAGCTTCAAGCACATTGCCATGACCCGGCTGCTCGACCGTCCGTTCGTCAACACCGAGCTCGGCGTGGTCTTTTGGAACCCCTACCGCCACGAGCAGGGGCCCCTCTTCGGGGCGGGGGCCGCGCTGCAAAACTGGAGCGCACTGACGGGATTCTGCGGTCAGGTCGTCGAAGCGGGCGATCCGATCAAGTGCTTCTCCACTGGCGGCGATCCCGTCATCCGCGCAGCCGAGCTGGTCGAAGCTTTCGCATTCCGGCGCGGCGACGTGGCCGCCTCGCCACACACGATTGAGATCCCGCTCACGGACGATTTTATCCGGTCGGGTCATGGCATGGCGGGGATTGATGACGAGCTGTCCCGGCTCTGGATCCTTTGCCGGGTGGGGATCACGTATGGCGCGAAGCGTTTCGACTTCCCGCGCGCGCTTTCGGTTTCCCCGGATAAAACATCTGCGATCGGAGGCGGGCTGATGTTTTCCACCGTGGAGAACTCGAAGTCGGTGACCCGGTTGAGCGCTATCGTGGAGCGCCTGCGCGAACTGAACGTGCTCCCACCGGGCAACAAGACCGACGCCGCTGCGGGGATTTTCGAAAGCGACACCGGGCAGGTCACGCTGGATACCGCGTCCGGCGGCGAGATGCAGGTGCGCACGCCGAGGCTCGAATGCGGGGTGCTGAAGAAGCACTCGATGATGAAGCTCGATGCGCTGACGATCAACCGCTGCTCGGTACCAGCGGCGGTAAGCATGATTTCTATTGATGGCACGCATGATCTCCGGAATGCCCGGCGTCTCCTGCTCGTATTCTCGACCGATGCCCGGAACACCGGGATGAAGTTTGCCAGCGCGAAGGAAAGCGAGCTGACCGAATGGGGGACATTTCCGGTTCTCGCGCGTACCGGTCGACTAGCCATCAGCCTTGAGCGCGCGACTCCTGCTGAAACCGTCACCGCCTACGCGCTGAAGCTCAACGGCGAAAGGGCGGGGACGGTTCCCGTCGATTCCGATGGGGCGCGCCTGTTCCTCGACATTGACACCGCAGGGCTCGATCAATCAGGTGCCACCCCGTTTTTTGAAATTGTCATCGGGGACAAAGATGGCTCCTCAGTCCCATCACCGCAGAACCAATCGCCGTGAACAAAGCGCGCGAGATCAGCAAGTCCGACCGGATCCCGATATTGCAGAAGCTGGCATTCGGCGCCGGCGGCAGCACTGACTTCTTCGCCACGGGCCTGATGATCGGCGTCCTCTGGATGCCGTATTTCAACATCGGCCTGGGAATCAGCCCGGCCAAGCTGGGGCTCGTCCTCATGGTCTTCCAGGCATGGAACGCGGTCCTCGATCCCATCATGGGCAACCTGTCGGACAACGCGAGGACTCGCTGGGGCCGCCGCCGGCCATTTCTTTTTGTGGGGGCGATTCTCACCGCTGCGGTTTCCCCGTGGATCTGGCGTCCGCCGACTCAGTGGGGTGAGATCGGCATGATCATCTACCTGCTGGCGGTTGGCATGGTCTTTTATGCCTGCTTCTCAAGTTGGGCGATGCCCTACTACGGACTCCAGCTCGAACTGACACCAAATTACGATGAGCGCACCCGGCTCGCCGCCTGGATGACGTTTTTCAGTAAGATCAGCGGGTTGCTCGGCGGCTGGGCGATGGCGATTCTTGCCGGGCCATGGTTTGTTGATGCCGCAACAGGAAAGCCCGACATCGTCGCCGGGATGAAGACGTGCAGTTGGTTCGTCGCTGGGCTGATCCTCGTCTTCGGGCTTCTGCCGGCAATTTTTGTCCGCGAGCGATACTACGAATCCGAAACAAAAAACCAGGCGAAGGATCCGTTCTGGCAGAGTATCGGCGAGTGTCTGCATTGCCGTCCGCTCTGGATGCTCATCGGCCTGTCGTTCTTTCTGGTCGTCGGGAGCTACTCGGTCAACAGCCTCGGCCAATACGTGAATATCTACTACGTCTGCCACGGGGATCTTGCGGTTTCCTCGATCATCACGGGCTGGAAGGGCACGGCTCTTGTGGTCACCGGGATCCTCTGCATCCCGCTCTACACATGGCTCGGCGAGCGCTACGACAAGAAGACGGTTGTCGGGTTCATGCTCCTCGCCAGCATGTTCGGACACGTCCTCAATTACTTTTTCATGAACCCCGCGACCCCCTATCTCCAGATCATCCCGGGCATCTTCGAGTCGTGCGCGATCTCGGCCGTCTGGCTGTTCGTGCCCTCGATGAAGGCGGACATCGCCGACTACGACGAGCTGAAAACCTCGCGCCGGAGGGAGGGCGCGCTCAACGCGTTCTACTCGTGGTTCATCAAGGCCGCGCTGACCTGCTCGATGGGCCTCGGCGGACTCGTGCTCGGGATTTCGGGATTCGATGTCAAGCTCGCCCATGAGCAGCCGCCAGCAGTGCTGCGCTCGATGCTCCTCCTTTACGTGATCCTGCCGCTTGTGATCTGGGCCTGCGGGCTCGTCTTTGTCTGGCTCTACCCGCTCGATCGGCGGCAGATGAGCAGGGTCCGCTCCGACCTCGAGGCCCGGCGCGGAAAAATCTGATCGCGACGCGTTCATTCATCCCATGAGCAAGGCCCGATCATCAGCACTCCCTGCGGGCGCTTCCGCCGCCCCCGGCGACGCGCGCATGCCAGAAAGTTGCAAGTTCCCGGGAGCGCGGGCATCTTGCCCGCTTTCAGAAGAAGCGGGCGGGACGCCCGCGCTCCCGGATGCCTGCTCGTCTGCAACGTTCGCAGATGCGCCCCCCGGCGGCAGCTCCGATGACAGGCTGATGCGCCACAGGTTCGGCGTGAACTATGTGCCCTCGCGCAATTGGTATTATTGCTGGAACGACTGGCATCCCGATGACATCGCACGCGACCTCGATCAGGTTGCCGTGATCGGGGCCGACCACATCCGCGTGATGTGCATCTGGCCGTGGTTTCAGCCAAATCCGGCAATCATCAGCACGGCGCATCTGGACCGGCTCGATGAAATGCTGCGTCTCGCCGCCGGGCGCAAGCTCGATGTGCTCGTCACGCTCTACAACGGCTGGTTGAGCGGCTATCGCTTCCAGCCGGTCACTCCTGAGGGCGCCGACTACGAAAAGAAATCGTTCTATACCTCGCCCAAGTGGCAGGCGATGCAGGATCTCTACCTGGAGCAGATTTCCAAGCGAATGGCGAAGCACACAAACTTCATGGGCTTCGACATCGGCAACGAGATCGCATGCTGCTGGGCATGCGAGCCGAGCATAGGCGATCCCTGGATGGAGCGCGTTTTCCAACGGATGCACGAGCTGTCCCCGGGCCGCATCCATGTCAACGGGATGGATCACAGCCCATGGTTCGGGGTGAATACGTTTTCCGCCGAATCGCTGATGGACCAGCAGAACATCGTGGCACTACACGCATGGCCATTTTGGACGGGTGCGGGAAAATTCGGCAACCCCCTCGAAAAACCCTACACCCAACTGCCCGCCGCGATGGCCGCGCTCGCGCGCAGCCTCGGAAACGCCCCGCGCAAGCCGGTCTGGATCGAAGAATTCGGTGTCTGCAATGTCGAGATGCCGGCAGCCGATGTCCCCAAATGGATGGAGCTCGCGGTCACCGGCGGCGTCCGGCAGGGAATCAGCTACTTCACGTGGTGGGCCAGCCACGATATCGCCCGGCGTTTCGATTTCCACCCGTTCGAATACGATCTCGGACTCATAACCGCTGAAAACAAGATCAAGGAGCCCGGACGGATGTTCAAGCGCCTTGCGGAGGCGTATCGTGGCAAAGCTGTCGTGGTGCCCGACAAACCACTTCCCCCACCGCCCGCCGAACGCGGCCAGGACGCCGCCTGGCGGTGGTTGCTGGATTTTATGGAATGGAAGAAGTGATCACATCTCGACCACATGGAGGGCCGGGTTGCGGCGTGACCACTCGATGATCTTGGAGTCGGACGTTATCAAAGGCACTCCAAGCACCAACGCCGTCGCCACGATGAGCCGATCGGCCGGGTCGCCGTGGAAATCCTCCAGCCGACAGCTCCAGATGGAAATCGCGGGATGGATCGGCTCCAGTTCCACCGGGGACCGAAGATTCGACTCGATCCATTCCTCCAATGTGGGCTCCAGGCTCAACCTCCCCTTGGATTCCAGCATCGCCACCTCCCAGACAGAAATGGCCGAAACCACCGCGCGCCCGCGAAAGCTCTTCAGGCTGGCGGCCCGCGCGTCGCCCGCGCTTAGCCAAATCCATGCATGCGTATCGAGCACGGCCGCCTTCAGATGCTCAACGGCAGGCATCCCAGTCTTCTCCCATGCTCAGAATGTCACCCGAAATTCTGGTTTGATCTGCCGAGCGGCCAAAAAGCCGAGTGTCACCCGCCATAACATCAACCGGCACCAATCGGGCGGCGGGGTGTCCATGACGACTTATGATAACGCTCACCTTCTCGCGCTGCACACGCTCCACAACTCCCAAGCACTTAGCTTTAAATTGAGTGATCGTCATTTCCATGAAATGACCATGATCTGACCGCAGTATAATAGCAAGAGATTTTTTGGTGCCACCTGTCTCAGACAATCCTGACCCCGATGGAAATGCGATGAGCCGAGAATTCATCGGATGTGCGACATTCCTGTCGCACGCTGCAGAAAAGGGAAAAGGTGTCAGTTCTTCCCTGTTGACATATTTCTGGGAAAAAGAAGCGGGCGGACCGCCTGCGGTCCTGTGAGCCGCCTCGTCTGCCGCTTTCGGGCGCCCCCCTCAATTGGTCAAAAATGAAGTGGGCGGCACCACTCCAAGCAGCACCGCCCACTTACCCCCCAAAAAATCGCGAAGATCAGCGCCGGCGACGGCGGAAGACAATGACCGTGGTCAGGCTAAGGGCGAGGAGTCCCCAGGTTGCCGGCTCGGGCACGACGGTGATCGTGCCGTCCGTGTAGAGATTGCTTGTGTCCCAGGATTTTCCGCCACCGAGATCGGTTCCATTAATGAGCGAGAAGGTTCCGGATTTTGTTGACCAGTCGAAGAGGTTCACGCTGTCGCCGAGATTGACCGTGTAGCCGGTCGTAAGGTTCAGCGTGCCGCCAAATGTCAGCAGGCCGTTCACGACCAGTTGGTCAAACTGCCCGGCGGTCGTCCCGTTGATCTCGAACGTCGAGGCTGAGCCTCCGACAAGCGTGAACCCGCCGTCCACGGTCAGAGTTCCCGGGCTGCTGCCGGGATTGAAGCTGCCGGCCACCGAAAGCGTCTTGCCCGTCGCGGTGATGGTTCCCGAACCGTTGAGCGTCTGGCCCGCACCGAGCGCATACGTCGCGCCCGTGATCCCGCTGATGTCAAGTTTCGCCCCGCTCGCAACGGTCAGGTTGCCGGATCCGACGGTCCCAGCACCGGAAAGAATGAGTGTTCCCGTGCTGATCGTTGTCGCCCCTGTGTAGGTGTTCGCAACCGAGAATGTCAGGTTGCCACTCCCGGTTTTGCTGAGCGAAGCGGCGGTTGAATTGCCGTTGGTGATCGCAACCCCGACCGTGAGATCGGCCCCTCCGCCTGCCACGTTGAACGTGCGGGTGACCGGGCTCGCATTTGTCGCACTCAGGGCGAGGGAAACCGTGCCGGTTGTTGTCGCGCCGCTCGTATCCTCGCGGATGAACGATGCCGTGGAGCCACTGGTTGAGACGTCGCCGTCAAGCCGCAGGGTGCTTCCCAGCGCTGTCGCCCCCGTCCCTTTTTTCAAATTCAGATTGCTCCCGCTCAAGCTCAGCCCGCCGCTGCCGACCGTGACGGTCGTCTGCGTGACGCTACCATTGCCATAAACATAGAAGCCGGGAGTCCCAACCGCCGATCCGGCTGTTCCCGTCATTGCGGTGAGAGCGAGGCTGTTTGCGGTGAATCTGCTGCCGCTGTAGCCGGCGAAATAGGTGTCGGTTGCCGCGCCGCCCGTGAAGCTCGCGGCTCCTGTCACGTTCCAAACCGATCCGCCGCCAGTCTGGAAGCCGCCGCCTGTCACCGTGACGGCACCAATCGTCTCCGTGGGTGCAGAGATGCCCGCACTATCAACCCCGGTTCCATTGAAGATGCTTCCGTTGCCGCTCATCGTCACGGTCGCCGTATCCGCGATCTGGTTGTTTCCAGCAAAGGCCACCTTGCCGCCATTCTGGACAACAAGGTTGCCGGCAATCGCGTTGAACCCGGCATTCTTGCCGAGGCTAAGAACTCCAGCCGACACTGTCGTTGTGCCGTTGAATGTGTTCGCAGCTCCGCCGCTGAAGAGAAGGGTGCCGGTGCCGCTTTTCGTCAGTGAGCCAGTGCTCCCGCTGATCACTCCGCTCAATGTTGTTTGAGTATTCGCAATCGAAAGCCCCACCGCAGTGGCGATGGTGACATTACCACTCAAGCTCATATTGCCGGTGGAGGCAGCTCCCAAGGTCACAGAAGTCGCGCTGGAAGTGAAGGTCATCCCGTTGGTCAGGATCCGCGCCGTCGCGTCTTTGCTCTGGATGGTCGAATTCGCATCGAAGTTGATCGTGCTCGCACCAAGGGCCGTGTCGCTGCCGAGCTTGATCGTCAGTCCACCAGCACCCGTGAGGCCAACGGTGTTTGTCACGCCACTTGTTGATCCCCAGACCGAGGAGTTATTGCCATCAAGCACAAGCGTTCCCGCTCCGAGGAAGCGAAATCCGGTGGTGGTGCCACCGCTGACCGTGATGTTGTTGGTAATGTTGAGTGTGGACCCGGTAGCCACGCCGATGCGGGTGCCCGTTGCCGATGCGACGGTATAGTTCGTCAGCGTGTTATTCCCGCTCAGATTCTGCAATGAGCCGTTCGAGCTGGATCCGGCTCCGCTCAACGCCACCGAGTTATTCACGGTGATGTTGCCGGAGAGGTGAAGCTCGCCGCCGGTAGCTGCAGCGACAAGAGAGGACATCCCGAGAGCATTCGGATCCGTGATCTGGATGACGCCGGCACTCAGCGCGGTGGTTCCGCTGTAGGTATTGTTCCCCGTGAGCACGAGCGTGCCTGACCCATTTTTTGTAAGTCCCGCCGAACCGGCAATCACGGTGCCGATCGTTGCATTTTTTCCGGTTCCAAGCGCATTCACCGTGATGGTTGGCGTGCCGCCTGCGAGAGTGAGAATATTCGAGGCCGTGCCATTATTACCGATGATCCAGCTTGCAGCGGATGAGGTCGTGGCATCGCCAAAAATCAGATTTCCAATCGTGCGGGCGGTATCGAGCTGAACCGTCGTGTCCGCCGTTATATTCAGCGTGTTAAAGTTGGCCGTGTTGCCCGAGCCGTCCGCGACAATAGTGCTTGCCCAGTTTCCGGGCGTGCTCCAGAGCAGCCCCGAAGTCGTGGTGTTCCATGTGCCGTTTTGTGCAGAAGCGACGGAAGCCGTAGCCGCAAGCAGAAAAAGCTGGAATGCAAAAACAGCGGATTTGTGGATTGGAGTATTCATGGTCTTGTTGATGAGGTTCATGGGTTGCGGGAAGCGGTTTGAGCTGTGCTGACAAGAAATCTCTGCCATTCGCCATTTTGCTTGCCAAGCCGGATTCCGAAGCAATAGGAGTATTATTTGATCATAGATCAGCATTGTAATGCGCCGACCATGCCGAAGAACGACTCCATTCAATCCCTGCAACGCGCGGTGCAAATCCTCTATGCGGTGGCCGGTTCCGAGGACGGGCGGACGGTTGGGCAGGTCGCGGCGGCTGTGAGCCTGAAGTCGAACACCGCCTACCGGTTCATCCGGACGCTTGAGAAGGAAGGCATGCTGTCCAGGCGCGAGCAGCCGCTCCGGTTTACGATCGGCCAGGCGGTGCGGGAGCTCAGCCGGATGCATGAGGACCGGCATCTGCTCACCGTGGCAGCAAAAGTTCTGGTTTCCACTTCCGCACGGATGCCCGAAGGAAATTTTGAGATCCTCGAACAGGATTCTT
>Ga0247840_10001496_pt1 | contig 45798 bp, 36 predicted proteins | sample LaCruzMarch2015__FD_192404 | JGI IMG/M metagenome (GOLD analysis project Ga0247840, IMG submission 192404) | Freshwater microbial communities from meromictic Lake La Cruz, Castile-La Mancha, Spain - LaCruzMarch2015_17m | ecosystem: Environmental > Aquatic > Freshwater > Lake | place: Spain... | reverse complement strand
AAAAATTTAAATCAAAGAACAAAACAATTTGCATTGAGAATCATCAGGATGGTTGATAATTTTCCTGTGACCAGATCATCAAAAATAATAGGGGACCAGATACTTCGGTCAGCTACATCGTTAGCTGCCAATTATAGGGCGAGTTGCCTGGCAAAATCAAAGAGAGACTTCATCAACAAGTTAAAAACTGTAGAGGAGGAAACCGATGAAACTATTTTCTGGCTGGAGCTAATTGAAGAATCCAAAATTTTTGCAACAGCTAAAATCCTTCCGGTTAAAACAGAAGCTCATGAAATCCTGAAAATTATTATTGCCAGTATCAAAACAACCCGAAAAAACCAAATCGATTACCAGTCAAAAACCAAGACCAATAAAGAACAGCAAATTGGACCAAGTAATTAGTAAATAGTCATTGGTAATTGGTAATTGGTCATTGGTCACCTGTCACTTGTACTTTCCAAATAGCGTCCAGCACCGTTCCATCCACCCACTTCACGACGGCCACGACCTCATCGGTAAATTTGGGTTTGGCTGGCACACCGCAGATTTTCTCGGCTTCGGCTTTCAACTCGTGGATGGTTTTAATCGGAAGGGATGAGTTCTTCATCTTTTCGATCAGGTCGGTGCGGAGTGGGTTGATGGCAATGCCGCGCTCGGTTACGATTACGTCGATCAGTTCGCCGGGTCCGCAGATGGTGGTCACTTCGTCGCGAATCACCGGCATCCGGTCGCGGAAGAGGGGAACGGGCAGGATGACGCATTTCCCGAAGAGGGTGTTTTGCCACCCCCCGATTCCGTGCAGCAGGTAGCCATCGGAATGGGTTACCACGTTGGCATTGAAATTTACATCCACTTCGGTGGCGCCCAGAATTACGATATCCACCATGGATGAGAAATTCCCTTTGCCATGGTAGTTGTAGCTTGTAAATGGGCTTGTATGTGTGTGATGCGGGTTTTCGCGCATGGAGCGCACGCCGTCAAGGTCGAAGGTTTGCCCGTCGAGGATGTATTCAACAAGACCCTCTTCGAGCATCTTCACCAGGTATTTGTTGCTCCCACCACGGGCGAAACGGGCTTTCCATTTACGTTCCCGCAGAATTTCCGAGAAATAGATTCCGATAGAAAGGGCCGTTCCGCCGGCTCCGGCCTGGAAAGAGAAGCCATCGTAGATCAATCCTGCTTCATCACAGAATTTCGCAGACCATTCGGCTAACAACAGCCGGTCCGGACTTTTGGTGATTTCAGTTGTTCCGCTGACGATCTTCTCGGGAATCCCGATTTTATCCAGCACAACCACATAATCCACATAATTTCCATTGATCTGCCATGGCAGACAGGGAAATGGAATGAGATTGTCAGTAACGATGATCACTTTGTCAGCATACTGAGCATCTGCCAGTGCAAAACCAAGCGGGCCGCATGCGGCAGGACCATTCACCCCATTTGCATCGCCAAAGGGGTCGGCTGTGGGTGCGGCGATCACCGCGATATCAATGTGCACTTCGCCATCCTGCACGGCCTGGTATCGGCCGCCATGGGAGCGCAAAACGCCAAGGCCTTTCATCTTCCCTTCGGATGTAAACCGTCCGAGGGCGCCATTCATACTGCCTTCGATATGGTGGATGGTGCCATCTTCGAGGTATTTTGTCATGGGTTCATGGCATGGGAAGGATGCCGAGGGATACCACATCAGATCCCTGATCCCCAGTTCATGGGCAATATCAAATATCTGTGTGGCCACCATATCGCCATTGCGGAAATGATGGTGGGTGGAAATGGTGATCCCATCGCGTAATCCGGCCTTCAGCAATGCCTCTTTCAGGCTGGGCAAAACTTTATTTCCATCGGCAGGATAATCGATACAGCTGGCAATTTTTGGTGCGGCACGGTAGCCGTCAGGTTTATATTTTCCAACGCCCATGTAAGGAATGGCAGGTTTTCCATTGATCACCGTGGGCACGATCCGTCCCGCCGCATTTTTTACAAGTTTATCAGATTTGCTCATATGATTCCCTCCAGTTTTCAGCGAGTTTGTTCATTTTTAGTGCAAGCGTAATGGTGTTTAACGCCCTTTTTACCACTGGCGGATCGATCATCTTGGTGCCAAGGGCAACCACGCCAAGTCCCAATTCGTGTGCTTTATGGAACGCAAAAACGATTTTTTTGGCTTTTTCGATTTCCTCGGATGTGGGAGCAAAGGTTTCATGGATCACCACGATCTGGCGGGGATGGATGCAGCCCATGCCATCGAAGCCGAGCGCTTTCGACCGGATCACATTCTGACGCAGCCCCTCCATGTCGCCCACGTCGGAGAACACCGAGTCGATGGGCTGAATTCCCGCGGCGCGTGCGGCATTGACGACCATGCTGCGGGCAAAGAAGGATTCGGTGCCTTCGGCCGTGCGCCTTGTTCCTAAATCGGCCGTGTAATCTTCAAGTCCGATGGCCAGGGCCACGATGTTCGGGGAAGCGCTGGCGATGGCGTATGCATTGATTACTCCCAGAGCGCTTTCGATGATGGGCATAATCCAAATGACCAATGACGAATGACCAGTGACCAATGATGATTGACGATTTAGGATTTCCTGGATTTTATCGTTGACGGCGTGGATCTGATCAGGGGTTTCGCATTTGGGAAGCAGGATCAGGTTGACGTTGTAAGGGATGATGTATTCGAGATCTTCGAGCCCGCGTTCGCCCTGGTTGATACGGACCATCCGCTCGGCGCCATAGAAATCGATGCCGCAGAGGGCATTGCGAACCAGAAACCTCGCTTCATCCTTTTTTTCGGGGGCTACGGCATCCTCCAGATCCAGGATGATGCCATCGGGTTTGTGGATGCCGGCATTGATCATCAGGCTGGGAGAATTTCCCGGAAGATAAAGCCGTGAAAAGCGGTTCCGGTCTTTGGCCGTAACATAATGATTTTCGTTAAGCATGTCCGGATGCCGGTTTTTATCGGTGGTGATAAGCTTTTTAATGGCGGCTTCCAATCGTGCAGCTATGACCAGCGAAATGGCACCTGAATCCTCAATCTTCAGGCTTGCATGTTTAATTCCGAAGAAATCCAGGATGTCAAGCGCCTCTTTCCGGATTTCATCGCCATACATCACGGCTACTTTGGATTCGACCTGAAGCTGAATTCCTCCCTGGTCAGTAAGTTCGAGGGTCACAAAGCAGTCGGAGCGGACCCCTTTACCTTTGTTACCTGTTGTTGCAATTGATCCCATAAAAACTGGTGTATGTTGTTAAATTTTAAACAGTCAAAAATATAAAATTTTCATGTATAATCTGCCTGGTTGTCTGCTATGTTTTATGATTAATCGGATTTTATATGATAATGCATGAAAATTGTTGGATGATTGGATTATTTTTGCAGTAACCTTAATAGGAAAAACCATGCGGAGAAAATCAGGAGCCCATTCAAAATCCGGTCTGTCTAAAAGTTCTGGAAAGAGTAGGGGGAAGTCTTCAGGCAAGGGCAGGAAATGGCTCCACGGCAACATCATCCTGGTTATGTTGTTGAAGTTGTTCCTGGTGCTGGTACTCTTTTTTTTATCGCGCATTCTTTTTTATGCCTTCAACCTCGGATATTTTTCGAATCTGAGCCTGCCTGAAGCCATGCGCATTTTTATCATCGGGCTCCGCTTCGATCTTTCGGCGCTGCTTATCATCAATGCTCCCTTTATCCTGATGAATTCGATCCCTTTCAAATTCAGATTCAACAAGGTCTGGCAGGGTTTTGCCAGTGGGTACTTCTATTTTATGAATTCATTAGCGTTAATGACAAATTTCGGAGATTCCATTTATTTCAGGTTTACACTGAAGCGGTTGACCGGTGATTTTTTCAAATATATGGGGGTGGGAGGTGACTGGGATAAGTTGGTTCCCCAGTTTTTGCATGATTTCTGGTATATTGCGTTGATCTGGATCCTGTTTGTTGTCATCTTAATCTACATTGGCACGCGCTTTATTATCGCGTCACCAGGCTCAGGAAAGAAGGGGTTCGACTTTCAGTTTTACTTTCTGAATACTATTTTATTTTGTGTAATAATGGCACTGTCGGTCGTCGGCATCCGGGGTGGATTGCAGCTTCGTCCCATCGGGTTGGTTACTGCGGGTAATTATACGTCGGCGAAAAATCTTCCATTGATGTTGAATACCCCATTTTCAATCGCCAAAACGCTCAACAAGGAGAGTCTGAGAACCATGACCGTTTATAAGAAAGAGGGTGATCTGGCCAAAGTTTATACACCGGTACATCGTGGTAAAACCGGTGAGTTTAAGCGCTACAATGTAATGATTATCATCCTGGAGAGTTTTTCACGTGAACATATAGGGGCCTTGAACCATTCCCTCGAAAATGGCCGATACCAAGGCTTTACCCCGTTCATGGATTCATTGCTGAGGCATGGTTACTATTTTGATGCATTTGCGAACGGAAAGACCTCGATCCAGGGGATTCCTGCTGTTTTATCAGGAATTCCGTCTCTGATGAATGAATCATTCATCCAATCGAGTTATGCTGCCGGAAAATTTTCGAGCATTGCCGGACTGCTGAAACCAAAAGGTTACACCACTGCGTTTTTCCACGGAGGTACGAATGGGACGATGGGATTTGATTCCTACAGCAAGCTGGTTGGGTTTGATCATTATTTCGGACGCATCGAATACAATAACGAAAAGGATTATGACGGGAAATGGGGCATCCGGGACGAGGAGTTCCTTCAGTTTACTGCAAAAAAAATCAATGGGATGAAACAGCCCTTTGCTGTTTCATTTTTTTCACTTTCATCTCATCATCCCTATTACGTTCCCGGAAAGTACATCAACATTTTCAGCAAAGGCAAGTTGCCTATCCAGCAAAGTGTCATGTACGCCGATCATGCATTGGGTGAATTTTTTCACACGGTCAAACACATGCCATGGTATAAAAACACCCTGTTTGTCATCACGGCCGATCACACTTCCGAAGGGTATTATCCGTATTACCAGTCTGATGTAGGACAGTATGCCATCCCCCTGCTTTTCTTCAAACCAGGCGACATCCTTGAGGGAAAATCTGAAGTAATTGCCCAACAGACCGATGTAATGCCAACCATACTGAACTATCTTGGTTACGATAAAAGCTATGTGGCTTTCGGGGCCGACCTTTTCGACAGCACTTCCAGCCAGGCGCATTTTTCAATTCATTACATTACCGGCTTGTATGGCCTGATAAAAGACGGGTATTGCCTTGAATTCAACGGGATAAAAAGCACGGCGCTGTTCAATCTCACCAAGGATCCTTTACAATCAGAGAACTTGGTTGGCAGGGAAAATGAGGTGCGAGCCAGGATGGAATTGTTCATCAAGGCGTATATTCAGCAGTATAATAACAGGTTGATTGAGAATAGAATGACGAGTGACGAGTGACCAATGACCAATGACCAATGACCAATGACCAATGACCAATGACCAATGACCAATGACCAATGACCAATGACCAATGACCAATGCCTAATGCCTAATGCCTAATGCCTAATGCCTAATGCCTATTGCCTATTGCCTATTGCCTATTGCCTATTGCCTAAATTTTTTTACTCATGCTTTAAGTTTTCTTATGTCTGAGGAAAGTTCAAAGAAGCATATTCTTTTCATCATTAATCCGATTTCGGGGATAGGGAATCATCATGGCGTTGAGCATCTGATAACGGAACGGCTAGATTCAGCCAGGTTCAATTCCTCAATTATATACACCAATTCTCAGGGCCATGCTTCTGAGATCAGCAGGGAGGCCGCAGCCGACGGCGTGGAGATCATTGTGGCCGTCGGAGGTGACGGAACGGTGAATGAGACGGCGGCAGGTCTTATTGGAACGGAATCGGCCCTGGCCATCATTCCTGCAGGATCGGGAAACGGGCTGGCCCGGCATCTTAAAATCCCGATGAATAAAAAACGCGCCATTGATGTAATCAACCATGGCAAAGTTCAGAAGATTGATACGGCCACCATCAACGATCAGTTGTTTGTCAACCTGGCAGGCGTGGGCTTTGACGCCTCGGTTGCCAAGAAATTTGCATCGGCAGGCAAGCGCGGGTTTTCGACCTATTTCCGAATCACAACCAATTCCTATAAAAATTACGAACCCAAGCAATACACGCTGGTCATTGACGGGAAGGTGATTAAACGCCGTGCACTGCTGATCAGTTTCGCCAATTCAAACCAGTTTGGCAACAATACTTCTATTGATCCGACAGCCAGCATTGATGATGGTTTTATTGATGTGTGTATTGTGGGAAAAATGCCATATTGGAAAGCGCTTTTATTGGCTCCTTTGCTCTTCCTTAAAAAGTTTGACCAGACAAAATATATCGAAATCATCCGGGCCAAAGAGGTGGTTCTGAAAAGAAAGAAGGGGAAAAGCATTCATCTTGACGGGGACCCAAAGACGATGGGAAAGGAGCTGACCATGCGGATCAATCCATTGTCGCTGAATGTTATTGTACCATGACTCGTGACGCGTAACGCGTGACAAAAAAATATAAATCGTAAATTGTTTTGCATATGCAGCAAATAACCACGCACTCTTTGAATCATGGGCTGAAATCAAACCTCACAGAATGGGGTTTCTCTGATACGTTCGCGGGCTATCTCGCAGATTTTTCATCCCTGATCGTCATCCTGCTCTCTTCAGTCATTGTTTACTATATTGCAAAAGTAGTCATTAACCAAATCCTCAAGCGATTGGTTGAAAGATCGTCCAGTAAGTGGGATGATCATTTGTATGAGCAAAAGGTATTTACCAGGCTTGCTTTATTGCTGCCTGCACTGGTACTTCAGGTTTCACTGGCTCATAGCATTTCCAAGTATCCCGAGGCAATTAAATTTATTGAACTTGGCCTGCATCTCTATATGACCTTTATCATCCTGCTGGTGATTGTCTCTTTTCTGAATGCAGTATATCACATTTACGGTGAATTTGATATTTCTGATTCAAAGCCTATCAAGGGGTATGTCCAAATCGGCAAGATCGTAACCTATGTGGTAGGCGGGATTGCCATGATATCGGTACTCATTGGCCAATCGCCGATTACCCTGTTGGCCGGACTGGGTGCCATGTCGGCGGTGATCATGCTGATTTTTAAAGACAGCATCCTTGGCTTTGTGGCCGGGGTGCAGCTTTCAAGCAATAAAATGTTGCAGATCGGAGACTGGATCACCATGCCAAAGTATCACACAGATGGCACGGTGATCGATGTATCCCTGGTAACAGTCAAAGTCAGGAATTTTGATAATTCTGTCAGCTGTATTCCGACCTATACCCTGATATCAGATTCATTCCAGAACTGGCGCAGCATGGGTGAAGCCGGAGGGCGCCGCATGAAACGCTCCATCCTGATTGATGTCGGAACCATTCGTTTTCTGGATGAGGATATGGTCAACAATCTGAAGAGGAAAAAAATCATTTCAGATGAGATAGATACTTCTGTTGAATATGTCTCGAATCTCGGCATTTTCAGGGTTTATATTCTAAATTATCTCAGGAAGATTCCCAACCTTAACCAGGATGCTTCGCTGATGGTTCGTACCTTGCAACCCACCGAAAACGGTTTGCCCGTTGAGCTGTACGCATTTTACATCCCGCCCACCTGGTCAGAGTTTGAGGATTTCCAGGCCCAGCTTTTTGAGCATATCCTGTCCGTTCTTCCGGAATTCGGGTTGAAAGCATTCCAGCGGCCATCGGGAAGGGATGTGCAGATGTCGGGCGTGCTGCCGGAGTAAAGCAATGACGAATGACGAATGACGAAGTTTTTTCCTGTTACTCCATCGCTTGATATTAGTTGGTTAATATAGATACTACATTTGCCGGTTCTGGAGAAATTCCTAATTTTGCAAAAAAAAAGACAGTAGGCAATAGGCAGTAGGCAATAGGCAATAGGCAGTAGGCAGTAGGCAGTAGGCAATAGGCAATAGGCAATAGGCAATAGGCAATAGGCAATAGGCAATAGGCAGTAGGTATTGCTAATTCGTCATTCGTCATTCGTCATTCGTAAATCGTATATCATAAATCTAAACTCCCTCATATGTCATTCAACTTACGCAACCGCAACTTTCTCAAGTTGCTCGACTTCACCCCTCAGGAAATCAAATTTTTATTGGATCTTTCAATGGATCTGAAAAAGGCCAAATATGCCGGCACCGAACAACCGCGTCTAAAGGGAAAGAATATTGCACTGATCTTTGAAAAGGCCTCTACACGTACTCGTTGTGCATTTGAGGTGGCAGCGTTCGACCAGGGTGCGCGCATTACCTATCTTGGACCTGAAGGATCGCATATCGGCAAAAAAGAGACCATGAAGGACACCGCCCGCGTGTTGGGCCGGATGTATGATGGAATCGAATACAGGGGATTCGGACAATCCATCGTCGAGGAACTTGGCAAATATGCCGGGGTTCCTGTATGGAACGGATTGACCAATGAGTTTCATCCAACCCAGATTCTGGCTGATTTTTTGACCATGATCGAACATTCGGATAAGCCTTTGCACCAAGTCTCCTTTGTCTATTGCGGCGATGCCCGGAATAACATGGGCAACTCGCTGATGGTGGGCGCCTCGAAGATGGGAATGGATTTCCGCGCATGCGCTCCCAAAAAATATTGGCCTGAACAGGAACTGGTCGACCAATGCCAGGGAATTGCCAGGGAAACAGGCGCGAGGATCACCCTTACCGAACATGTGGAAGAGGCTGTAAAAGGGGTTGATTTTATCTATACCGATGTCTGGTTGTCGATGGGCGAAGCCAAAGAACTTTGGGATGAACGCATCAGGGAGATGCTCCCTTACCAGGTAAATGCAAAAATGATGGCATTGACTGGAAATCCGAAGGTGAAATTCATGCACTGCCTGCCTGCATTTCACAATAAAGACACAGAGGTTGGACTGGATATTTTGAAGAAATATGGATTGAATGGCCTGGAAGTGACCGAAGATGTTTTTGAATCACCCTCCTCCATCGTCTTTGATGAGGCGGAGAATCGCCTTCATACGATCAAAGCAGTAATGGTGGCAACCTTGGGAGCCTAAACGGGGACTACTCTTCCTTTTTCACACATCAGCGTGCGGGCCGGGTACTTATCGAAAAAGGTATAATTATGTGTCGCCATTACAATGGCCCGTCCTGTTTTGGAGATGTCCATCAGCAAACTGATAATTCCTTCTGAGCTTTCCGGATCCAGGTTCCCTGTTGGTTCATCAGCCAGGATCACCTCAGGGTCGTTTATCAGCGCCCGGGCGATGGCCACGCGCTGCTGTTCGCCGCCCGATAGCTGGTGAGGCATCTTCGCACCTTTATTTCCAAGGTTTACCTTTGCAAGTACTTCCAAAAGCCGCTTCTGCATCTTTCTTTTATCCTTCCACCCGGTGGCACGCATTACGAAGAAGAGGTTTTCATTAACAGACCGGTCCATCAGTAACTGGAAATCCTGAAATACAATTCCCAGTTTCCTGCGAAGAAATGGCACATCTTTCATCCGTAGCATCCGCAGGTCGAATCCCGCAACCTTTGCTGTTCCAATCCGTACAGGTAATTCGGCGTAAAGAACCTTGAGAAGGCTGCTTTTTCCGCTGCCGGTTTTTCCAATCAGGTAAAGAAATTCACCTTTATTTATGCTGAGGGTGACATTGGCCAGGATGAGATTCTCAACCTGGTAAACAGATACTCTGTCAAGTTCAATGATTCGTTCGCCCGCCATAGTGGTTAATTCGCTTGCAACAAAAGTAACGAATAGTTCTGATTTAATCTTTATTGATCCAGTTTTTGAATTTTTCCATATTCCAGATTTCTGGCAATCTGAAGGATCTCCTCCAGCCTGTGATACAGGTTACAGCGGGTCAGCGCCGTTTTCGGGTTATTTATCCTGAAATAGGCGATCAGGGTAAAGTCCTTGTCCCTGATCTGAATATAATCCGGGATTTTTCCGGTGCCCTGGATCTTTAGGATATACATGGGATTAGGGATTAGGGATTAGCCATTAGACATTAGACATTAGCCATTAGGGGTTTATTTTTTCAGGAAGGAGGGCTCCTTCAATTTTTCGATACTCAGCTTCATCCTTCAACGAGATAAAAACAATAATAAGATCGTCGATGTAGAGTTTGTACAACGGCGATGGATTGTAAAAATAGACCTTGGCTGCACCATCCGGGGGAAGGTTTCGGGGAACATACCAGGCAACTTCGATTTTAGTCCATTTATCTTCCGGGACAAATTTTTCAAGGATAAACTGATTGTAGCTCAGGCTTTTTCCTTTTGATTGGTAATCAACAACCAGCGTGGCTTCAGTAGTCTCTTTGGGGGCAAGGACCCATGCCGAGACCTGGATTATACGGTTGCCTGTCGTGAAGAGGGTGTCGAGCCTGGTTTCCAATCCGACGCTGTAAGGAATTTTTTTATCTGACTTTGATGACCAGTGTCCCTGGTAAGAAATCGTATCGTTGCGCGTTCCCTGGTTCATCCAAGGACTGCCCTGTAAGCGCTCCATATCATTCAACATCGAATTTTTCCCGGTGATGCTTTCAGCAGGAATATAAACCCTTGCTTTTTGCGAAAGGCTGAAAAACGAATCCCAATACATGCCGGCAGTGATGTTGTAGGGAGGGAAAATCCATTTGGCATGCTGATAAAATTGCAGCAGGTTAAGCGAAATCAGCAGGACTAAAATGGCGGAAAGGATCCTTTTCAAGACAACAGCCCGAAGAGAATGATAAAAACTGAAAAGCAGGAGCGCCACGGTGACATAAATATCGATAAACACCCGTTGTCCGCATTTTGACGCGTAATACCATACCCACCAGCAAGAGGCAATGTAGGCAAATGACAGCATAAAGCCCATCAGCCAGAAATACCGGAAGCGGTTTTGTTTGAAAATCGGCGTAAAGCCAAAAAGGGCGATGAAGGCAACCGGTGTATAAAGAAACAATCCACGGTTATAACTGAACAGAATATTCGCCAGGTTGGAGTGAAGGAGATTCAGTTTTTCATCTCCGTATGTATAAACGATCAATTTCCCGGTTTGCAGATACCAGAGCGCCACAGGAATGGCAAGTAAAATCAACATTTGGATGATCCCCCGGATAAGGGCTTTCTTTTCGGACAAAACCTTTCTGAAGGTTTGGGACATGATGTCTGTATCTCCCGCGATAAAGGGCACCAGGAGCAGGATCATCGCATTGGTGGGTCGGATCAGTAAAATGAGGGTGAACAGCGTCAGAGACCTGACAAACCATTTGGGCTGGTAATCATGAAAAAGCTTATAGGTAGTCAATGCAAATCCTGTGATCAGCGCAAACGAGTAAACGTGGGTCATTGATGGCTCAACAACCGTGAAGAAGACCAGGTTGGTGCCCAGGGTTACGACGACCGTTATGAAGGCAGCAGTACGTTCATCGGATCCAAAAAGCTTCAAGAGTTTCATCAGCCACCGTGCACCCAGCCAAAGAAACAGCAAGGCCGATAAAGCGATTGAATACTGGTAGGGGAGGGAGTATCCGTCCATCGGAATGACCTCCAGCCAAGCCATGAGATGCCCGAAGAGGAAGAAGGGAAGCCATAAGATGGCCATGCCGGGAAAGTATTTATTTACCTTTTGTGTTCCGGCATCATTTCTGAATTCCTTGAACACGGAACGGTTTGCAGGATAGTATTGCGCCTCATACTGTTCTACGAATTTGAATTGCAGGTCGTGGTAAATAAAAATAGCGGGCAGGTAGGCATAGTAACCCTTTCCATCGCTGTTGATCACCCGGTCCCAGTTTTTCTCAGGGTTTTTGAATCCAATGAAGATCAGTACATAGACGAACAGGATGATCTCCGGTGTGTGTTTGTAAATGTGCTTCATGAAGGTGTTATTTTGTATTTCGCTGGCGCAGGGCTTCGAAGAGAATTACGCCGGAAGCTACGGAAACATTGAGTGATTCGATTTCTCCCACGAGCGGGATGCGTACAACTTCATCAGTGAGTTTCAGGTATTCCTCCGAGATTCCTTCTCCTTCAGACCCGAGGATGAGCGCCATCGGTTTATTGTAGTCGATGGCAGTATATTCAAGTTCGGTTTTTTCAGTGGCTGCAACGATGGTGAGTCCGCTGTTTTTCAGAAACTGGATGGTCTCCTTGAGGTTTTGGGCCCTGACCACCGGAAGTTTATACAAAGCGCCGGCCGATGTTTTGATTGCATCGGAATTGATCTGTGCTGAGCCCCTTGCCGGAAGAATGAGCCCGTCGACGCCTGCACATTCGGCAGTGCGGGCAATCGATCCCACATTGCGCACATCGGTCACCCTGTCTAGGATCAGGAAGAGCGGCTGCCGGCCCTGTTCAAAAACATAGGGGACGAGGTCTTCAATTTGCTGATAGGTGATTTCTGAAACATAGGAGATAATTCCCTGGTGATTTTGTCGTGACAGGCGGTTGAGTTTTTCGACCGGGACAAACTGAAACGGGATTTCCAGCTCCTTGATCAGGTTAAAAAGCTCATGGAATCCATCACCCCTCAGTCCGTTTTGAAGAAAAATCTTCTCCAGCTCTTTTCCTGATTTAATGGCCTCAATCGTTGGCCTGATGCCGTAAATGTATGTCTCTTTCTTCATAGGGATTATGGGTTAGGCAATAGGCAATAGGCAATAGGCAATAGGCAATAGGCAATAGGCAATAGGCAATAGGCAATAGGCAATAGGCAATAGGCAATAGGCAATAGGCAATAGGCAATAGGCAATAGGCAATAGGCAATAGGCATTAGGCAATAGGCAATAGGCAATAGGCAATAGGCAATAGGCAATAGGCATTGGTCATTGGTCATTGGTCATTCGTCATTTCCTCCGCCCTGTCAAGCAGCGATTTCGGAATCTCCTTCCCTGCTTTGGCTCCGAGCGATTTAATATTTTCCACCCGACGTATCAGGTTGCCTTTGCCGGTAGAGAGTTTATTCATGGAGGCATCGTATACCTTGCGTGTGGCGTCAATTTTGGTGCCGACATCCTGAAGGTCCTCCAAAAACCCTGTGAATTTATCGTACAATTCACCGCTCTGACGGGCAATTTCCATGGCGTTTTTGTTTTGGTACTCCACCCGCCACAAGTTGGCGATCATGCGCAGCGCAGCGATGAGGTTTGTCGGACTGATGAGCAGTATCCGCCGGTCGTATGCCCAGTTCCACAAGTTGGGATCATACTGCATGGCCAGCATGTAGGCCGGCTCGATCGGCATGAAGAGCATTACGAAATCAAGGCTTTTCAGAGCATAAATATCCTGGTAGTTTTTACTGCTCAGGTCGGCGATGTGATTTCGCACCGACAGCAGGTGATCACGGGCGGCCAACTCCTGTTCCTCCTTTGTTTCACCGGAGGCGTAGCGTTCATAGGCCACCAGAGAGACTTTAGAGTCAATCACCACATTGCGTTCACCGGGATAGGCCACAATCACATCGGGCTGCATCCGCTTTCCGTGTTCATTGGTGTAGGATTGCTGGATGAAAAATTCCCGGTCGAGGGTCAATCCTGACTTTTCGAGAATACTTTCAAGAATGATTTCACCCCAGTTGCCGCGGGTTTTCGCCTGACCCTTTAAAGCATTGGTGAGATTGCTGGCCTCTTTGCTGATCTGCTGGTTCAGGTCGGTAAGGTTTTTAATTTCCCGCTCGAGAGAAAATCGCTGCTTGGACTCCTTGTCATAGGTCTCCTCTACCTTCTTTTCAAAATCGCGGATCTTTTCGCCCAGCGGTTTCAGGATCTCATCCAGCTTTATTTTATTCTGCTCGGTGAATTTTTGTGTTTTTTCCTCTAATATCTCATTGGCCAGGTTTTTGAATTCTACACGAAATTTATCCTGGAGTTTTTCAAGATCAGCATTTTGCTCGTCGAGTTTCTTAAGCAGGTTGCTATACTCCGTGTTACTGGCAGTAAGTTTATTGCTCAGATCAAGGATGGAGGCATCTTTATCTTTGGCTTGCAGATTTGCCTGACCTGATTGCACTTGTAACATTCTGGTCCGCTCCTCCAGTGCACTTTTTTCTTTGTTAAGTTCATCAACCTGCAGTTTCATCTGCTCCAGAGCAACAGCTGAGTTTTTGTTTCCCGATTTGCCCATCCTGTAATAAAGCAGAATAAAGCCCACGATGAATGCCAATCCATAAATGATAATAAAAATTTTCTCCATGGGAACGGATAATAAAATGCAAAAGTAGGTTAATAATTGATTTTTGTTAATGGATAAAGCTAATTTCAGCGATTACCGGGAAATGATCGGAGGCGTAGCGGCCATTCCGCGATTCGCGGATTACATTGTAGTTCTCAGCGCCGGCGCCCAGTCCGGTAAATATGAAATCGATTCGTTCAACGGCAGGCTTTCTTGAATCAAAGTTATTGAAGGTGCCCTCGGGCCCTTTTGATGAACGTTTCTCTGCGAATTTCGCATCCTGAAGTTGCCTGGTGATAATTTTGAATGGATCACTTTCCGGGTCACTATTAAAGTCCCCCATCAGAATCACCGGGAAACCTGCCTTATTGAGTGTGTCAATTTTCTGAAGGATCAGGGTTGCGCTATTTTTCCGTGCCTCCTTGCCAATATGATCAAAGTGGGTGTTAAACACCCAGAACTGCCGGCCACTGAAAATATCCCTGAAAAGGCCATAGGTGCAGATGCGCGGCAATGCCGCATCCCAACCAACAGAGGGTTTTTCGGGCGTGGCCGATAGCCAGAATGTTCCATGGCGGACCATTCTGAACTTCTTCAGGTTGTACCAAATAGCGCTGAATTCCCCTTTTGTCTTACCGTCTTCCCGTCCAACGCCAATATGCCTAAATGCCGTAAAAGAGGAATCGATGTATTTGACCTGGTTGAGCAGTGCTTCCTGGGTTCCGAATATCCCCGGATTCGCAGAGCTGATTTGTTCACAAAGCCAATATTTGCGTATTGGCCAGATATTCGGACCATCTCCCGGGTTATCGAGCCTTATATTATAGGTCAAGACCGTAACAGACTGACCCACCGCGTTGATAGCCAGCCAGCATATAGCCAGAACGGATAGAATATTTCTGTAGGACATTATTGGTTTCTGTTTATTATTGATAAGGTAAATGTACTTTAATTTCTGAAAATAAAAGGCAGGGTGGTGGAAAAATAGGCAATAGGCAATAGGCAATAGGCAATAGGCAATAGGCAATAGGCAATAGGCAATAGGCAATAGGCATTGGTAATTTGTCATTCAGTATCTTTGTCCCATGCTTCACATTGGTATCCTTTCCGACACACATGGCTATCTTCATCCGCGGGTAATTGAATTCTTTACCGGAGTGGATGAAATCTGGCATGCCGGAGATATGGGAGATATTTCTGTCGCACGGCAGCTGATGAAGTTGAAACCGCTACGGGCTGTATATGGAAATATAGATGGAGGTGATGTCAGAACAGAATTTTCGGAGGTGATGATTTTTCAGGTTGAACAGGTCAAAGTGCTGATGACCCACATCGGGGGATATCCTGGCCATTATGACCCCCGGGCAAGGCAGATGATTGAGCAGGAAAAGCCCAAACTGTTTGTATGCGGCCATTCCCATATCCTCAAGGTTATGTATGATCAGAAATATGAGTTGCTTCACATAAACCCGGGAGCTGCCGGTAAATACGGAATGCATAAATCAATCACTGCGATACGGTTTGTTATTGAAGGAGAAAATATGAGGGATCTGGAGGTGCTGGACATTTCAAAATGACCAATGACCAATGACCAATGACCAATGATCAATTTTGAATTACGAATGACGAATTTTTTTATCACGTCTCACCATTTTATTGGTAATTGGTAATTGGTAATTGGTAATTGCTTTACCTCAGCCTGTCCGATGACTTCACCAGCGCTTCGTCTTTGCGGATTGCCCTTGTAGCAAGGACCAGGAATGCCAGAGAAATCAGCGGAAGCATCATGCCTGAAAAGTTGTATTCAGGCTCGGTAAGTGTCATGGTTTTGATGCGTGTGGCGTAGAAAAAAAAGATGACCATGATCATCACGATATTGGCCAGAACGTTAAAGGCACAAATCCGGATCTGCAAGGGTCTGTTTTTGTATAAAAAGATGGCTGATGCTGAGAAAATCAGCGAGATAACATCAAGAAAGATCAGTGGAATGGTGAAAAAATGGTTGAAAAGAACCTTCGGCTCAGGATCCATACTCTGAATTCCGTAGATGAAAAACTTGTAATTGCCCTGGACCTCATTATAATAATTTGCCAGTGGGAAAAAAAAGAGAAGGATGCCGGCAATCGCCACAATCACAAGATAAAGGGTCTGTATTCGCTGTAACATAGGATGGATGTTAATTTCTTTGCGAAATTAGGAAAGTTTTACATTGACAGGAATCCCGTATAGAAAAAATGTTGACATTATAGAATTATTGGTTATCTTTGTACCGATTTTAATCTCCTCGATCAGTTTCTTATTTTATTTTCGACCCATTTCAATTTTATTCTCAAACCCATAGTTCATTTCCACATTGACTATTCAATCAATTAAACTTCATAAATCATGTATGACATTATTTCCCTCGATAGCAAAGAGCTATCGGAGATCAGAGAAATAGCAAAGCAATTCAACATCCCCAAAGTTGACAAGTTAGAAAAACAGGATCTTATTTACAAGATCCTTGATCATCAGGCGCTTAACCCGACTCCCGAAATCCTGAATCAGGAAAAGAAAGAACAGACCAAACCTTTTCGCGGCCGACCGCGCAAGGATCAAGAGGTAAAGCCGCGGGAAGTCCGCGATCCAAAAATTCAGCAAGAGTTGAAGGATACACGCGATGTGGTCCCGGCAGGCGAGCAAAAAGAATTACCGACCCCGGCAGAGCCACGCTTGCCGCGTGAACAACGTCCGCCCAGGGATCAGCGCCCAGGACGTGAACCGCTCCCGCCACGCGAACCGCGTTCACCACAGGATCCGCGTTCACCGTTGGATCCACGTCCTCCACGTGACCAACATCCGCCGCGTGAGCAGCGTCCGCCCAGGGGAAATAAACCTTTCAGACCTTTCCAGGAAAAGGCGCCCATTGAGCCCCTGGTTAAAATGACCCTCCCGGAAATAGGTGACACGCTGGAGGAACGGTTTGATTTTGATGAATCCAGCGATAAGCCTTTTGTTGCCATCGACCCGGTTGATGTCATTCAAAAGCCGGATGGATTGGTTGAACCAACTGAAACTGAATTAAACGGGACGGGTGTTGTTTCCGATGCTTCGGCGCCGGTGGTTACTGAAGAGCGCAAACACCGCGAATTCCCGCGTAAGTATCCTGAGCGTCCGCGAGAAGAATATACCTTCGAATTTGAAGGCATTATCGTCAGCGAGGGGGTGCTTGAAATCATGACCGACGGATACGGATTCCTCCGTTCCTCCGATTATAATTACCTGAATTCCCCAGATGATATCTATGTTTCGCAATCGCAAATCAAGCTGTTCGGATTGAAAACAGGGGATACGGTTCGCGGAACAATCCGCCCGCCCAAAGAGGGTGAGAAATATTTTCCCCTGATCAAGGTTGATCTGATCAATGGCCGCAAGCCGGAAGAGGTACGTGACCGTATTCCATTTGATTATCTCACCCCGCTCTTCCCGATGAAGAAATTCAAGCTGACCGGTCATAAAAATGAAAGCATGTCGACCCGTGTGATCGATATGTTTGCCCCGATCGGTTTCGGACAGCGTGGCTTGATCGTTGCCCAACCGAAAACCGGAAAAACGGTTCTGCTGAAAGAGATTGCCAATGCCATCGCCGCCAACCATCCGGATGTATATATGATCATCCTTTTGATTGATGAACGTCCCGAAGAGGTAACCGACATGCAGCGCAGTGTGAAGGCCGAAGTTATTTCATCCACCTTTGATGAACCAGCCGAGCGTCACGCCCGCATTTCAAATATTATCCTTGAAAAGGCAAAACGACTGGTCGAATGTGGTCACGATGTGGTGATCCTGCTTGATTCCATCACCCGCCTTGCAAGGGCTTACAATACAGTTGCCCCTGCTTCAGGGAAGGTGCTTTCGGGGGGTGTGGAGGCCAATGCCCTACAAAAACCCAAGCGTTTCTTCGGAGCTGCACGCCAGATTGAAAATGGCGGTTCCCTCACCATTATAGCCACCGCACTGATTGAGACAGGTTCAAAAATGGATGAGGTAATCTTTGAAGAATTCAAGGGTACCGGCAACATGGAATTACAGCTTGACCGCAAACTTTCCAACAAACGTATCTATCCGGCCATCGATATTGTCTCTTCAAGCACACGCCGTGAGGATCTGCTTCTTGAGAAGGATGTGCTGCAGCGTATCTGGATCCTGCGGAACCACCTGGCTGACATGAATCCGCTGGAAGCCATGGAGTTCCTGAAAGAAAGGATGAAGTTCACCAACTCCAATGAGGAGTTTCTGATTTCGATGAACGGGTAGAAAAGCTTGACGCGTGACGCGTGACAGAAAAATTCGTCATTCGTCATTGCCTAATAGCTTGTTCCCAAGCTGCTTCAAATCAACTCCGTCGTAATTTCCTGAGCTCATTAAAAGGAAAACACAATTTTGGCTCTCTTCGTTTAATAGTCGTTCGACGAGTTGATTTGAATTACTGTAAACTTCAACCCTGGTATTGGCAAATCCCTGGCGGATTTGTTCGGGCGTTATAGCTGGCAAACGCTTTATCTGCAATGCATGTGGACTGAAGTAGACCAGTGCCTCATCGGCCGGGTCGAGGGTCCCCGCATAGTGTCCCAGAAAATCTTTGTTCAGGCTGCTGTAGGTGTGCAATTCAAGACATGCGATCACTTTTCGTTCGGGAAATTGTTCTTTCACAGCCAGTAACGTTGCTTTAACCTTTGATGGGGCGTGGGCAAAGTCCTTATAGACCGCTTTTTTGTCATTTTTCGCAATCAGTTCCAATCGTTTTGAGGCACCTTTAAAAGATTTCATGGCTTCATAGAAGGCGAGGTCACTGATTCCAACCTCATGGCAAATCAACCGGGCGCCATTCAGGTTCAGGAGGTTGTGTTTTCCGAATACCTGGAGCGGATAGGTGCGGTTCTCAGCATGTACGAAGGTCACTCCGTGCCGGATCTCGCTTGAAGGAAGTGAATAGGGGATCACACGAATCCCATTTCCTGATCCGGGGCAAATCTGCCTCAGAATTTCATCGTCATTACAATAGATCAGGCATCCTCCTTCAGAAATCTGGCTGATGAAGATCCTGAACTGATCAATGTAATTTTCGAAGGTTGGGAAAACATTGATATGGTCCCATGCGATTCCGCTGAGAAGGGCAATGTCGGGCTTGTAAAGGTGGAATTTTGGACGTAAATCAATCGGGGAGGTCAGGTATTCATCCCCTTCGATGACCATAAATCGGGCCTCTTTTGTCAGTCTTACCATCACATCAAATCCTTCAAGCTGGGCGCCAACCATGTAATCGCAGTCAATTCCGGCCTGGCGGAAAACATGCAAAATCATGGCGGTGATGGTCGTTTTTCCATGGCTGCCTCCAATGACAATACGCGTTTTATCTTTCGATTGTTCATAGAGATATTCGGGATAGGAGAAAATTTTCAAACCCAGCTCTTTTGCCCGCAACAATTCAGGGTTATCTGCCTTGGCATGCATCCCAAGTATAACGGCATCGAGTGTGCTGGTGATCCGTGAAACATCCCACCCCTGTGCTGGCGGGAGCAAATTGTAACACGCCAGCCTGCTTTTGGATGGTTCGAAAATTTCGTCGTCCGAGCCGGTGATAGTCAATCCTTTATTATGAAGGGCAATGGCCAGGTTGTGCATGGCGCTTCCGCCGATGGCAATAAAATGAACGCGCATAGAGACAGTTTTGGTTCAAAATTACATTTTTCCCTTTGGAAAAACTTGCTTTTACTCCTTTGTTTGTTGTAAATTCACAAATTATTTATGGCAGCGGCAATACATGAAAGATCATATCGATTCATTAAACCGGCAATTCAGTGGTTCATCCGCTGAAGATGTGCTGTCGTGGTTTTTAACTGAATACAGTGGCAAAATTGCATTTTCAACAAGCCTCGGCTCTGAAGACCAGGTTATTACCCATATGGTTGCCAGTTTAAAAAGAACTTTAAAAATATTCACCCTTGACACTGGCCGGCTGTTCCAGGAGACCTATGACACGCTTGATATTACGCAGAAAAAATACGGATTGTTCATCGAAGTTTATTTTCCCGATACTGCCAGGGTGGAGGAGATGGTTCGAACAAATGGTATAAACCTCTTCTATGATGGTGTTGACAATCGCAGGCTTTGTTGTCACATTCGGAAAATTGAACCGCTCGAACGGGCGCTGGAAGGGATGGCCGTGTGGATTACAGGTTTGAGAAAGGCGCAATCGGTAACCCGTTCGGCAGCCAACATGATTGAATGGGATGGTTCGATGAACATCATTAAAGTCAATCCCCTGATTCATTGGGATAACGAAACGCTGTCAAACTTCATCCGTGAAAAAAAGGTACTGTTGCATGAATTACATTCAAAAGGATATCCCAGTATCGGTTGCATGCCTTGTACCCGTGCGATTCAAGAGGGCGAGGATGTCAGGGCCGGGCGTTGGTGGTGGGAACTGCCTGATAGTAAGGAGTGTGGTCTGCATAAAAAACATTAAACTTTCAAACCATGAATACCATTGATTTAGTTGAGCTGGGACGTTTATTCATGGATCGCTATGATAAGCCTACCCCGCTTTTTCAGGATAACGGCCATGCCATTTATTGGCTTGGTATTCCCGAAGATTCAGCTTTCCGTTGCAATACCTATTTGATCGTGGATGGGCAGGAGGCCATCCTGGTTGATCCGGGAGGTCACACTTCATTTGAATTCGTTAAAAACCGGGTTTTGCAGATCGTTCCGCTTGAGAAAGTCACCGCCCTGATAGTGTGTCACCAGGATCCGGATGTAGCGGCTTCCATGGTTGACTGGCTGGCCTTGAATCCGGAAATCAAGATCATTTCTTCGGTAAGGACAAACATCCTGCTTCCCCATTATGGAAAAACAGTGTATACCTTTACCAATATCAATGAATATCCGGTCTATTATTTCGTTTCGGGGCGAAAATTAAAATTTGTTGAATCTCCCTTCCTTCATTTTCCAGGAGCCTTTACAACCTATGATGAAACTGCGAAATTTCTCTTTTCCGGTGACATATGGGCATCCATTGATATGGACTGGAAACTTGTGGTGGAGGATTTTAATCAGCATGAACTCAAACTGACCCTGTTCCACATCGATTACATGGCCAGCAACATTGCTGCCCGGGGATTTGTTGAACGGATCCGGCATCTGGATTTGGAGGCAATCCTTCCACAGCACGGGTCGTTGATTCCAAGGAAATTTATTCACAAGGCGCTGGATTATTTATACAACCTGAAATGCGGACTCGATCTGATTTATCCGGATCTGAAGTACAAATGATTTTGCGGATTGTCCCTCTTAAAATTGTGAATCATGTCGGAAAAATTATTAAAGAGAATCGAGGAACTCGAAAAAGAGAATAAGAAATTGAGATTGGCTACGCAGCAATGGGAGCATCTTCAGCAGGTGTACCAGGAGTCGAACGACCGGCTCGAAAAGATGGAGCGGGATTTGTCGGTCACGCATGAGCAGACCAAACATGCCCTTTTTGGAGGGGACCTGGCCTGGTGGAATTGGAATTACCTTACCGGAACAATTCATTTCAATGAAAACCGGGCTCGCATGCTTGGATATAAAGTAGAGGAGTTGCCTGAAACTTTTACTGAAGTTTCCAGGATGATCCATCCGGATGATTATGTATCAACCATGGCAAGGATGGATGGACATCTTTCGGGAAAATACCCAAACTACGAGGCTGAATTCCGGTTGAAGACCAAAGGGGGCGTATGGAAATGGTTTTTTGACAAGGGAAAAATTGTGGAAACCGATATTTTCGGGAAACCTTTACGGCTGGCCGGTGTGCTGATTGACATTGACGTCAGGAAAAATATTGAAAATGAACTTCTATTATCGCGGGACCAGGCTGTCGCCGATAACCGTGCAAAGAGTCATTTTCTTGCCGGCATTTCACATGAAATTTACACCCCGATGGCGGGTGTTATTGGGATGGCCGATATTCTGAAGCAATCAAAACTGAGCCAGGAACAGGAAGAATATCTCAATGTCATTGTTAAATCGGCTGGCAACCTCATGTCGATCCTGAATGACATCATTGAGTATTCAAAAATCGAATCCGGAAAGCTTGATTTTCATGAAAAGCCTTTCAGCATTCACCAGGTGGTGGAGGAGGTAACTGCTTCGTTTGTCGATAAGGCCAATGAAAAGGGGCTGGAAATTTTATCATACCAGGATCCCAATATCCCGGTTGAGGTGGTGGGAGATCCTGTGAGATTGCGGCAGGTCCTGAAAATATTTGCCGACAATGCCATCAAGTTTACCGACCATGGAGAGATCAGAATTGAGGCTGAATTTTTGGCCTGGGATGATGAGACGGTAAAGGTCAGGTTTAACATATGTGATACGGGCATAGGTATTTCAGATGCCGGGATAAAAAAATTATTTACATCCTACTCAAAGGTTGAGTCGCCAGAGTCGATGAAATATAGCGGAGGCGGGCTTGGACTTGCGATTGCCCGCAGAATTATCGACCGGATGAATGGCCGGATTGCAGTTGAAAGTGTTCCGGGAGCCGGGACGATTTTTTCGTTTATTGTGCATTTCGAACGGTATAAGGATGCAGAAATCGCTGATCCGATGAAGGAGATGCTGAACGGTTTAAAGGTGCTCATTATTGATGAGCAACAAAGCCGTCGTTCCATTTTACGGAATTACTTCGAACGCTGGGACGCAGAAGTTGATGAATGTGCAAATCCTGCGGATGCAGTTAAAATGATCCATCACCAGGCACAAATAAAAAAGGCATTTAACCTTGTTGTTGTTGAATATCACCTGACCGGAACGGATGGCCTGAAATTTGCCGCCTCTCTTAAAAAAGACCCGCTTGTTCAAAAGTCAAAACTGTTGCTGACCACCACACGTTTATTCCCGGTTTCCACCTTAGAACTTGCAGCGGCTGGCATCCAGGGTGTTCTTATTCGTCCTTACACCTTAAGCCGTCTTAAAAACAAGATCATGGAGGCCCTGACAAAAGTAAAAAAGGGTGCTTCCGGGTTGCCGGATGAGGTCAGTCTTCATGTTAAAGATGGTCAGAAGCGGGCACTGAAAATATTACTGGCCGAGGATAATCTCATCAATCAGAAGGTCGCTCTTGTTACGCTTGAGAAAATGGGTCATGAAACCGATCTGGCTGAAAACGGAAAAATCGCTGTCCACATGGCTGAAAAAAAGCAATATGACCTTGTCCTTATGGATATGTTTATGCCGGAAATGGACGGTCTGGAGGCGACACAGAAGATCCGTGAAATGGAAGCTTTGCAACCAGAGAGACATCCCGCTTATATATGCGCCATCACGGCAAATACATCTCCTGATGATGAAGCAAAATGTTATCAGTCGGGGATGAATAGTTACATTTCAAAACCATTCAAGCTGGAGGAGCTGATTAAAATCCTTAACCGGATTTAGCTGAAACCAATTTAGCTGCATCAACATTAGCTGAAGCGGATTGCCTTGAGCGGGGTGACCTTTGAAATTACAAAAGAGGGTATCGCAAAGATCATATAACATACAAGGATCGTTCCCAGGTTCAGCAAAAGGATATTCCAGCCATTCAGGTTAATCGGAATTACAGATACATAGTAGGATTCCTGTGCCAGGGTGACCAGTCCGAATTTTTTCTGCAGAAGGCAAAGGGAAAAGGCAATCGCATTCCCCCAAATCATTCCCCATCCCACAATATACATGGCGTTGTAAAGGAACAGCTTCCTGATAGCGGCATTGCGCATTCCCAGGGCTTTCAGTACACCGATCATCGTGGTGCGTTCCAGGATCAGGATCAGCAGGGTGGAGATGATGGTGGTCGACGAAACCAGGATGATCAAAATCAGAATGATCAGTACATTGATGTCCTGCAAATCAAGCCAGTCAAATATTTGCGGGTACAGCATTTTTATGGTAGAAGCATCGAGGCTGAAGCCTATCTGATGATAAACATAAACGCCCATCCGGTCGATGTCATTGAAATTTTTAAGGAATATTTCAAAACCTCCTACCTGTAACGGAGACCAGTTGTTTAACCTCTGTATGTGGTGAATATCGGCCATCACATACAGCTTGTCAAACTCTTCCAGCCCTGTATCATATATACCCGATATATTGAACTTCCGTCCGAGGGTAGTATTCCCGACGATAAAATACATGCGCAAATCGTCGTTTACCTTCAGGTTTAACAGGTTGGCAATTTTTCGTGAGATGATTACCTCGTCTGACCGGGTGCTGTCGTTCACCCTGAAGGTGCGCCCCTCCACCATCTTATCGTTAAAGAACTTCCAGTCGAAATCGGAGCCGACTCCCTTCAAAATGACACCCTGGATCTGATCTTTTGTTTTAATGATACCGGCTTTGACCGCAAATGTCTGAATGTGGCTGATCTCCCTGTTTTGTTGGAGCTTGCGATAGAACCGCTGGTTTTTTTCAATGGGCTGGGGTTCAAAGGAGGCGCTTTGGGAGAACCTGCTGATCTGAATGTGACCGCTGAATCCCACCACCTTTTCGCGAATCTCTTTTTTAAACCCTGTGAGGATGGCCACGGCAATGAACATGATGGCAAAGCCAAGGGCAATGGAGGTGATGGCGATCACGACAAAAGTCCAGGAGAAATTTCCCTTACTTCGTGAAACGATGCGGGAGGCCAGAAAAAATTCAGTATTCAAAGGAAAGAAATCTTTACTTTGCAAAAGTATGAGTTTTTTTATTCTGTTATGAGAACCAAGAACCGGTATTCGTGCCTGCCGGGCTTGCAGGTGTTAACCAGCCTGTTTTTCTTTCTGATGTTGATCAGTTATTCAGTCGAGACCTTTGCCCAGGTGTTGACCGGGGCGGTGCAAACGCAGTTATATTATCCGCTGCTCAGGGGGAAGCAAATCGGCATTGTGGCAAACAATGCTTCGGACGTGCAGGGGATCAACATTGTGGATCTCCTGGTGAAAGAGGGGTTTCTTGTAAAACGGATTTTTTCCCCTGAACATGGTTTTCGGATGAATGCGGAAGCTGGCGCCCATATTGGCAATGACATTGATTCGGCGACCGGGATCCCGGTGGTTTCACTTTACGGTAACCACATGAAACCTTCGGCCGCCGATTTGGATGGTATTGATGCAGTGGTTTTTGATATTCAGGATGTCGGCGTTCGTTTTTATACCTATATTTCAACCCTTGCTTATGTGATGGAGGCCTGCGCTGAAAACAAAATTCCGCTGATCCTGCTTGACCGGCCGAACCCGAACGGCTTTTACATCGATGGACCTGTTCTGGAAAAGAGACAGGCCTCCTTTGTGGGGTTGCACCCGGTTCCGGTGGTTTATGGAATGACCATTGGCGAATATGGTCGCATGGTCAATGGAGAGGGGTGGCTGAAAGCGGGAGTTAAATGCCGGTTGCAGGTGATTCCGTTGTCGAACTACAGCCACAAGACCCGCTATGATATTCCGGTCAGGCCATCTCCAAACCTGACCAACCGCAATGCGGTTTACCTCTATCCGTCACTTTGCTTTTTTGAAGGAACCGCCATCAGTGTGGGCAGGGGAACCTCATCTCCTTTTGAGGTTTTTGGTCACCCGGAGATGAAGATCGGATCATATGCATTTACCCCTGAAAGTATACCGGGAGTGAGTGTGCATCCCCCTTGTGAGGGAAGCCTGTGCAGGGGGGTGGATTTGCGCCGATATACACGGGAAAATCCCGACGGGCCTCAGAAAATCAATCTGGAATGGCTCCTTTCTGCATACCGTGACTGGGGAGGCAGGCCTGGGTTTTTTAACGGATATTTCAATAAACTTGCAGGCAACGAACTGTTGCAACAACAGATCATCCAGGGGAAAACGGAAAAAGAGATCAGGGAAAGCTGGAAACCCGGAATAGAAAGATTTAAAAAAATACGGGCAAAGTATCTTTTATACTGATTTTTTCCCCGGATAAACCTTCAGGCCCTCTTCCATACATTTCATGGCAGATATCAGGTCAGGCACATTCAACACATAGCTGATGCGCACTTCGTCTTTGCCGCGGCCCGGGGTGGAATAAAAACCGGTAGCAGGAGCAAGCATAACCGTTTGTCCCTGGTAGTTGAAATCTTCGAGAAGCCATTGGCAGAATTTATCGGAATCGTCTATTGGCAGTCGGGCAACGGCATAAAAAGCTCCTCCCGGGTTTGGACAGAAGCAGCCCTGCATTTTATTGATGGATTGAACAACGATGTCGCGGCGCTTAACATATTCGGCCAGCACCTTTACCAGATAACTGTCGGGGGTATTCACTGCTTCTTCCCCGGCAATCTGACCAAAAGTAGGAGGACTTAACCGTGCCTGTGCAAATTTCATGGCCGCTCCCATAATCTCTTTGTTCCGGGAGATCATGACGCCGATTCGCACACCGCATGCACTGTATCGCTTTGAAATGGAATCAAGGAGGATCACATTTTGATCAATGCCATCCAGGTTCATGACGGAGAAATGCTCCTGTCCGTCATAGCAAAATTCGCGGTACACTTCATCTGCAAAGAGGTACAGGTCATGCTTTTTAACGATGTCGCGCAACAGGCCAAGCTCCTCCTTTGAATAAAGATATCCGGTGGGATTGTTCGGATTGCAAACCATGATGGCCTTGGTACGCGGTGTAATCGCCTCTTCAAAAGCGCTCATGGGCGGAAGGCTGAAACCATCTTCAATAAATGATTCAATGGGTTTAACGACGACACCGGCAGCAACTGCAAAACCATTGTAATTGGCGTAAAAAGGTTCCGGGATAATAATCTCATCACCCGGGTTCATACATGTTATCATGGCGAAGAGGATCCCTTCCGAGCCGCCGGTCGTTACGATCATCTCCTCAGGGGAGACTTCGATGCCTACCCTTTTATAATATTCAGCCAGCTTTTTGCGATATGAAAGTATGCCGGCAGAGTGGCTGTATTCAATCACTTTCAGGTCGGTGTGCCTGATTTTTTCGAGCACGTTCGGTGGAGTTTCGATATCCGGTTGTCCGATATTCAGATGAAAAACCTTAATCCCCCTCTTTTTTGCTTCATCCGAGAAAGGAACAAGCTTACGAATCGGAGAAGGAGGGCAAGACTGACCGCGTTGTGAGATCGTTGGCATGGCAATGGAGTTATTTACTTATGGGTGTTGCTCCCTGGTCACCGGTTTTTTCCGGTAAGGTCGTAGCTGGCTTGGCAACAACAGTTCCTTTGATCTGCAAAATGATGCGTGCCGTTTTTGCATTGGAAGATACCGTAACTGTTTTGTTGATGGGGCCGATATTGTTCGTGTTGTAGGTTACCTTGATAACGTCGCTTTTACCGGGAAGAATGGGTTCCTGTGGCCAAGTGGGGACTGTGCAGCCACATGAAGACTGAGGCTTTGATAGAATCAGTGGTTCTTTGCCCGTGTTGGTAAATTTGAATTCGCAAGCGCCGTCGCTCCCCTGTGTAATGTTTCCGTAATCATGAACGGTTTTACTGAAGGTGATCTCGGCCGCATTGGGGTTGGCAGGCTGCTGTGCAGCATCCTGGGCAATCACAGAAAAGGTTATGGTTGCCAAAACGACCAATGAAAAAACAAATTTCTTCATAATGAATAAAGTATTTAAATGAATGTATCGGTAAATTTCTTCACAAAAATACGAATTATTTGCAGCAGGATCTTAAAAATGCAGCGGAAATATCATTCATAAAAAAATAGTATCTTTGCACAGTTTTAAAACTTGACCTCTTGACAGAATCAGTTCAACAGATTAGGGAGCTTGACGGAAAACAACTCTATTACTCGTTTCTTGCCGGCGCTCAACGGATTTTCGAACATCAAAAACTGCTCAATAAAATAAACGTTTTTCCGGTTGCTGACGCCGATACCGGAACGAATCTTGCCTCTACCATGCGCTCCATCATGGACGCGATCATTCCGACAGATAACCTGAAACAAACGGCCGTTGCCATGGCTGATGCCGCCCTCACAGGTGCCCGTGGCAATTCCGGGATTATTTTCGCCCAGTTTCTCTATGGTTTCAGCAATGAAATCAACTCGAATGCCACCATTAGTATTCAGTCGTTTGCAGAAAGCATGAAAAAGGCTGTCGCTTATGCCTATGATGCCATCTCCAATCCGGTTGAGGGAACCATTCTGACTGTGATAAAAGCCTGGGCAGATTACATGTATTTGTTGAAGGACCAGTTCGACGATTTTATTAAGTTCTTGATTGAAGCCTACAGCAAAGCGCTTGAATCGCTGGCATCAACTACGAAACAACTTGAAGTGCTTGCCCGCGCACATGTTGTTGATGCGGGTGCCAAGGGCTTTGTTTTCTGGCTTGAAGGCATCATCGATTTTTTTACGATGGGTCCTGAGCAGGCGATGAAGGCTTCAGGGGTTATTGCAGTGGAAGCCGATGAGGCCGTGGAGATGCCACATGATCAGATTACCTTCAGGTTTTGCACCGAAGCCCTTATCAATGGTCAGGATCTGGATAAACACAAATTGAGGAACTTCATCCAGCATTGTGGTGATTCTATCGTGGTAGCCGGGACGCCTCAGAAGGTCAGGGTTCATATCCATACCGATTTCCCTGCTGAAGTGTTTTCGCAATTGCAAAAGTTTGGAAATATCACCTATCAGAAGGTGGATGATATGGTGATGCAGAATGAGATACAATTTAACCGCAAGTCCGAAATTGCGCTTGTTACCGACTCTTCCTGCGACCTGCCTAAAGATATCATTGATCAATACCAGATCCATGTAGTGCCGTTATCGGTACATTTTGGCGAGACCTATTTCCTGGACCGGCTCACCATTAACCCGCCCCAGTTTTATGCGATGCAGGAAATGTCAGATCAGAATGCCTCTTCAGCCCAGCCTGCTTCCAAAGAATTTCAGAATAAATTTGAATACCTCTCCACCCACTATGAATCGGTGATTGGCATTCATTTAAGTCAGGGATTGAGCGGAACCTATTCAAGCAGCGACAAGGGTTCGAAGGATGTAATAGCCCGAACCGGAAAAAAGATCGATGTGGTGAACTCCAAAACGCTCACTGGCGGTCTGGGTTTGATTGTTCTTCGTGCAGCCCGCGCCCTTGAGAATGGAGCCTCACATGAGGAGGTGATGGCGCAGATGGAGGACTGGAAAGAAAAATCTTTTTTGCGTGTCAGTGTGCTGACTTTGAAATATATCATCCGAAGCGGGAGGGTGAGCCCGTTCAAAAGTTTTGTTGCTAAATTGCTTGATCTGAAGCCTATCATCTGGATTGATCGGGAAGGCAAAGCATCCCTTTTCTCCAAGTCCTTTACCGAGAAGAGCAGCATGAAAAAACTGATGAATAATATTGCACAAATCACCAAAGGGAAAAAGGTGTGGGAATATGCGATTACCCATGCCAATAACCCAGCTGCTGCACAGTGGTATGCCACACAGATGGAAGCATTGACGGGGAAGAAACCGGTATATATCGATCATGCCTCTCCTGCAATCGCAGCCAATACGGGACCCGGCATCGCCTGTATTTCACTGATGCTTGAATGACAAGAGGGTGACAGGGTAACAGGGTGACAGGGTAACAGGGTAACAGGGTAACAGGGTGACAGGGTAAAGAGGGTATTGATAGGTGATTATAATAGTTAACCTTTGATTGATTTACAAAACATTATATTGGAAGTAGGTATGGTCATTGGTTTGTACATGACCATCATCTTCATTTTGGCTTTGATCCGCAAAGATAACTCCATTGTCGATATTGCGTGGGGAGTGGGTTTTATCATCATAGCCGTTTACTCAATCATTCAGTCTGGGGAGATTGACCTCCGGAAAATGATCGTAAGCCTGCTGGTGCTGCTGTGGGGTTTGCGCTTGTCATTTCATATCATGGTGCGGAACAGCGGCAAAGGTGAAGACTTCCGATACAAGGCCTGGCGGGATACCTGGAAGCTATTCTTCCTGCGAAGTTTTTTTCAGATTTTTATGCTGCAGGGCCTTTTCATGCTGATTATTTCCACCCCCATCTGGTTTATCAGTTTCAGTTCAGGCGGCCCAATCGGGATGTGGGATTCCATCGGACTTTTTATTTTTGGTTTCGGCTTCATGTTTGAGGTCATCGGCGATTACCAGCTTACAGAATTCAGGAAGGATCCTTTAAACAAAGGAAAAATCATGACAACCGGACTGTGGTCCATTACGCGGCATCCCAACTATTTCGGAGAAGCCCTTGTTTGGCTGGGTATCAGCTTTTATGCATTGAGTTTTCCAAACGGGTGGTATACTTTGATCAGCCCGTTGATCATTACGCTGTTGCTTCGTTTTGTATCCGGAGTTCCCATGCTTGAAAAGAAATATCAGAATCACCCCGACTGGCAGGAATATAAAGCAAATACGGCGGCCTTTGTTCCGTTTGTGAAGTTCCTTTAGCCCTGTCCGAATGACGGGTGACGAATGACGAGTGACGAATGACGAGTGACGAATGACGAGTGACGAATGACGATTTTCGATTGATCTCCGGATTTAATATTTTTGCCAAAAACTTCCATGTATGATCAACCAAGCACTGCTGAACCCCAAAAGTATTGTTGTTGTTGGTGGTTCCAACGATGTTCAGAAGCCCGGCGGGGCGGTTCTCCGAAACCTCATTGAAGGGGACTTCCAGGGGAAATTATATGTCACGAACCTGAAGGAGAGCGAAGTTCAGGGAATACGGAGTTTCCCGGATCCCGCACAATTGCCTCATGTTGATCTGGCCATCATTGCCATCGCTGCAAAGTATATTCCGGCGACCGTTGAATTGTTGGCGACCACTAAAAATACCAGGGCCTTTATTGTTCTTTCAGCAGGATTCAGTGAGGAAAGTGAAGGGGGCAGATTACTCGAGCATGAAATTATTGAGACCATCAATGCAGTAGGTGGCTCCTTGATCGGTCCGAATTGCATTGGGGTACTCACCCCCGCTTATCACGGCGTTTTCACGAAACCTATTCCAAGGCTTGACCCGAAAGGATGCGATTTTATTTCCGGTTCAGGAGCTACAGCCGTTTTTATTATGGAGGCAGGAATACCAAACGGACTCACTTTTTCACAGGTTTTCTCGGTCGGCAACAGTGCCCAGCTTGGGGTGGAGGAGATTTTGGCCTATCTTGACGAAAGTTTTAACCCTGAAACTAGTTCCAGGGTTAAACTGCTGTATTTAGAAACCATTTCGAAACCTCAGCTCTTATTGAAGCATGCTGCTTCGCTGATCAGGAAAGGTTGCAGGATCGCTGCAGTGAAGGCAGGTTCGTCAGAGGCTGGCAGCCGTGCCGCTTCATCCCATACCGGTGCACTGGCCAGCCCCGATTTAGCAGTGGATGCCTTGTTTCGTAAAGCGGGCATTGTTCGTTGTTACGGTCGCGCTGATCTCATCAGCGTCGCCTCCGTGTTTACTTTTCCTGAGTTGAAGGGGAAGAATATGGCGATCATCACCCATGCCGGGGGACCGGCTGTCATGTTGACCGATGCCCTTTCCCATGCAGGAATGGATGTGCCCCACATTGGTCATCCTGCGGCCAAAGAGCTCCTGGCCCAATTGTATCCTGGTTCGTCTGTTGCCAACCCGATCGATTTTCTCGCCACAGGAACGGCGCAACAGTTGGGGACCATCATCGATTATACGGAAAAGATATTCAATGAAATCGACGGGATGGCTGTGATTTTCGGCACCCCCGGTCTCACTCCGGTTTTTGACGTTTATGACCTGCTTGACCAGAAGATGAAGCGGTCACAGAAGCCGGTTTATCCGATTTTGCCATCCCTCCTTACTGCAAAAGAGGAGATGACCGCATTTATCGGGAAAGGCAATGTTTTTTTTCCTGATGAGGTAGTCTTCGGAAATGCCCTGGCACGGGTTTATCAGGCGCATCGACCTGCCTGTGAGCATCCTGAATTACCCAAGGTTGACCTCCAACGGATCCGCGATATTGTTGACCATGCCGGCGAAGGTTACCTTGCGCCAAAATCGATCCAGGGGCTCATGGATGCCTGCGGGATTCCTCGGGCCGGCGAAGCGGTGGTTACTTCTGCGGATGAAGCGACAAGGTGCGCTTCGCAGCTGGGATTTCCTGTAGTAATGAAGGTTGTCGGACCTGTTCATAAATCTGATGTAGGCGGTGTCGTGCTCAATGTAAAGGATGAATCAGCCGTGGCTTGCGAATTTGACCGTATGATCCGCATCAAGGATACAACGGCCATTCTTATTCAGCCCATGCTTTCGGGAGTGGAGCTCTTTATCGGTGCGAAGTTTGAACCAAAGTTTGGCCATCTTATCCTTTGCGGGCTTGGCGGTATTTTTATTGAAGTATTGAAAGATGTAGCCGCAGGATTGTCGCCGCTCTCCAATGACGAAGCGCTTGGTATGATCAGGAGCCTGAAGAGCTATAAGATCATCAAAGGGGTGCGCGGACAGCAGGGAGTTAATGAAGCTTTGTTTGCCGATGTAATGCTTCGGTTATCGGCGCTTCTGCTAGCTGCCCCCGAAATTATCGAACTGGATTTCAACCCGTTGCTTGGGAAAGAAGACAAGGTGATTGCCGTGGATGCGAGAATATGCCTGGGAAAACGACCAATGACCAATGACCAATGACCAATGACCAATTTTTGTCACGCGTAACGTGTCACGTGTCACGTTTTGTTTGTCACGCGTAACGTGTCACGTTTTAATTCAGGCCGATCTGCTGCAGAAAAATCAATGCCAATCCTGGTTTAAGGGCCAGGGTAAATACCACTCCGAACACAGCGCCCCATAAGTGGGCATCATGTCCGATGTTATCCCGGCCTTTTTTAGCCATGTAATATTCATAGGCTACATATAAAACCCCGAAAACGGGGGCAGGAATAGGCAACGGGATGAAGAACAGGAAAATTTTCCCGGCAGGATAGAGGATGATGCTTGAAAATACCACGGCAGATACAGCGCCCGAGGCGCCAACTGCATTGTAGAACACATCGTTTTTATATTTTCCGAAGGCCGGAATAATCGACAGGATGAGACCGCCGACATAGAGGAGGATAAAGTAAAAACCTGACTTGCCTGGGAAATATAAGCCGAAATAAGCTTCAACGATTACACCAAATGAATAGAGTACGAGCATGTTGATAAACAGATGCACATACCCTGCATGAAGAAAACCATAGGTGAAGAAACGGTACCAGTGGTTGCTGTGCTTTGCATCGTACGCATTGAACTTTAATTTCGCAAACCACGCTTCGTTGTTCAGCGAAAAAACTGAAACTGCAGCTGTAATGAAGATGATGATGTAGGTGATTACCATATAAATGAACGAAATAGTGCGTTAGCGAGGTGGCGAAATTACTTGGTCGTTTCTATTTGTTTTTCTTTGGTGAAGTCGGTTTCAGATCCGAGTACACTGTGGGGAATCAGGAATATGGCAAGCAGTACAATGGATGCAAGGATGGGCCAAAGCCGGTTTTCGCGGTTCTTTTTCATGACAACCAAGGCAATAACCCAGAAGATAAAGGCAACCAGTGATTTGTTATCGGTCAGATCATGTCCGAATGGCCATCCGGTCCAAAAGGCATCAAAGGCAAGTTTCTGCATGATGGGACCCAGGATCAGCACCCCGATACCTGTGGTAATTACTGTGATCCAGGCATAGATATAGGTGTTTTTCATCCTGAAGATGACCATCATGCCGGTAAGTGTTGAAAACAGCATGCCACAAAACACAAACAAAATATGAGGCAATAAAACAATCCATGACACAAATCCGGTATAGCGCAAAACAGCAGGGTGATCATTGAGCAAGATGCGCTGATTATCCTTGACCAGGGTAACCTGATACATCACTTTTCCTGCAGGTTCCTGATGCGGAAGATATCCGACCAACGTGTCGCCATGACGCTGCATTGGCTGTATATGCCAGGTGTCATAACTTTTAAAGCGGCGCAATTTCAACTCTCCTTTGATGCTTGTGTCAGCAGCCACAATCCTGATGGGCGCATCATCCTGCTTGTCATACGACCGGATCAGTTTATATTTAATTGTTTGCTGGCCGATCTCCGTCGTTCCACGAACCGGATAGGTAGGACCGGTCATTCGCTGGTACATGGCGAGCGCCACAGTAAATAGGATTGCAAAAAGCCAGATAAGAATAGATTTCAACGTTAAATTCATAAATAACCAGTGTTAAAGAATAATTTCTTTTCTTCTGCAAAGATAATTATTTGATCCGATATTGCTCCAGCAGATCATATACAGCCTGATGAATATTTGTCCGGATATTCATCTCTGACAGCCTGTGGTTAGCTGCATCAGGATAGACGCGGTTAGAGAGAAAAATGTAGATCAGTTCATTCACGGGATCAGCCCAGATGTACGTGCCGGTAAACCCCGAATGTCCATAGCTTTGCGGAGAGGTCCCCTTGCAGGAGGGTCCGTCAGGTGAGAAGATCAGCAACGGTTTATCGAATCCAAGCCCTCTGCGGTTTCCCTTTTCCGGAAACTGAACCCGCGTAAATTCAAGGATGGTGGAGGACGATACATATTCTTTGCCTCCATAACTTCCTTGTTGCAGCAGCATCTGCAGGATGACTGCCACGTCTGAAGCATTGCTGAAGAGGCCGGCATGACCCGACATGCCACCAAGCATGGCCGCACCAGGATCGTGAACGTCGCCCCAAATCAGCTGCTTTCGAAAAAGGGGTTCATATTCTGTGGGAATGATCTGTGACATCGGGAACCTGTTCCGGGGGCTGAATCCCAAGGTCGTTAATCCCAATGGCTTATAGAATGTTGCTTCCAGATAACGGTCGAAAGGCAGTCCGCTGATACGTTCAACGACCATGCGCAGCAGGTAAAACCCAATGTCGCTGTACTTATAATCGCTGTTTTGGCGAAGCGGTGAATCGATGATCCGTTTGATAAGCGTATCTTTATAATCCTTACGGATGTAAAGGTTTTGCGCCACCCTCACCGGGAATGCCTTCGATGAATCAGCCTGGTAAATCGCCGGATCAGGATTCCCATTCTGTAACGTGGCTTTAAAAAACGGGATCCAGTCCTGCAATCCTGCCTGGTGCGTCATAACATCGCGGATCCGGAGGTTTGCTTTGTTGCTTCCTTTGAGAACCGGCAGCAAAGTTCCGAGGCTGTCATTCAGTTTTATATTACCCTGGTCATACAGTTTCATCACAGCCAGGGTGGTGGCTGCAACTTTAGTGACAGAGGCCAGATCGTAAAGATCTTGCCGGGTAACTGCCACGGTGTCTTCGTACCGGGGATGTCCGAATGACTTTTCATAAAAGATCTTTCCGTTTTTTGCCAGCAGGATCTGGCAGCCGGGATAGGCTCCCGAAGCGATGCCTTGTTGCGCGAGTGAATCAATTATTTCCAATGATTCAGAGGGCAATCCAATCTCTTCGGGTATCACAAATTCAAGCCTGCTCTTTTCAGTTACATCACCGGTTGCATAGGTGAACTGACCGGCTGTTACCGGGAGTTTCCCGTGAGCTCCGATTCCTCCAAAAATAACCTCGGCCATGGCAAGTTCTGTGGAGGAATTATCCTGGTAGGCTACCACGATGGCTTCAGCTTTGGCGATACCGGGGATTTGGCTGAGTGCATAAGGGGTCCCGAAAAGGGCCATGATGGTGCGGTTTGTACGCGTAAGGGCATCGATGAAACGGATCGTGGAATGCCTCAAACCAAAGGTATCAGCCGCATTGCTGGTGATGCCATGAATGCCAAGGATCACGATATCGCTGGTGGAAATTTGCGCCAATATACTGTCCGAATGCTGTTTTGTGAATATTTTCGGCAGATTGAAAACCTGCATATTCACATATTTTTTCAGGGTGGTCTGAAAAAGGTTTGGCAGCGAATCGCCCATTGACAGAACGGCCATTTTCCTGCGATCGAGACCGGTAAGGGGGATCATCATCAAATCATTTTTTATAATGGTCACCGATTCATTGACCATCTTCTGTCGGAGTACATTTGATGCCGGAGGATTCAGGTCTGTCACCAGGTTTTCAAGGCGGATGACCGGCTTATGCATCAGGCCAAGTTTCTCTTTCAGTTCCAGAATCCGCCGGCACCTGCGCTCCAGGGTGTCATTTGAGAATAATCCATTGTCGATGGCCGTTTTAATTCCACGGATGGCCATATCCATATCCTGCGGAAGCAGCAGGATGTCATTCCCTGCCTGAAGCGCCTTCAACTCGATTTCACCCGGTTTGTAATATTTCGTTACACCTTGCATGTCAAGGGCATCCGTGAAAACATACCCGTTGAATCCCATTCGCTTTTTCAGCAGATCGGTGATGACACTTTTTGACAGGGTTGCCGGGGTGTTTTTCATAGAATCGAGGCTGGGCACATACAGATGCCCGATCATCACGCCCATTTCACCTGCATTGATCAGGGCTTTGAAAGGATACAGTTCGACTGAATCCATGCGTTGCCTGCTGTGGTTGATTATGGGAAGGGTGAGGTGCGAATCGTTATCCGTATCGCCGTGACCGGGGAAATGTTTTGCCGTAGTCATGATTCCCCCATCTTGCATGCCTTTCATGTACAACAGGCTTTTACGTGTTACCAGATCACGATTTTCACCAAACGATCTGAAGCTGATGACCGGATTTTTCGGATTATTATTGATGTCAACCACCGGAGCAAAATTGATCTGGATTCCCAGTCTCTGGCAACTCTTTGCCACCATCATTCCCATCGCATAGATGAGTGAATCATCTGTTATCGCTCCCAGCGCCATCTGACGGGGAAAAGAAAAGGCGCTGTCGAGCCGCATTCCCAGTCCCCATTCTGCATCCATCGAAATCAGCATGGGAGTTTGTGCCGATTGCTGCAACCTGTTCGACAGGATGGCCTGCATTACCGGAGATCCCTTAAAAAAACAAACACCACCCACATTGTATTTCTGTATGACCCGGGTAAGACTGTCGTTGTAAGTAGAGTCTTTCCAGGAGTAGGCCCGGATGATGCACAATTGGGCGATCCGTTGTTCGATGGATAAAGATTTGTATACGGAATCGACCCAGTAATTTGAATTGACCTGTCCAGAGGCCGTTTCAGCTGTGTGGAAGATTCCAGCGAACAGGCATAGCAGGATTAAGTATTTCATAATGTTCAGTTTATATTGTCTGTTGAAGATCCATCTCATGACATGATCCCGCTTTACAAAAGTCAGAACTTTCATATTCATTCTGAAGCGACCCTTGCCAAATCTTTTCTTTTTTTATTAACATGCGCCCGTGCCCGTTGGGTAATTAACCTATCTTTGTTTCAGGTCAAATTAAGAAAATTTTCATTTTTCATTTTTTATACAATTCGATGCTTTCAATTGATGCTTTAGAAAAACTTGCCTCGCAAGTCAGACGCGACATTGTTCGTATGGTTAACGGAGTATCATCCGGCCATCCCGGAGGACCGCTGGGATGTGCAGATTTCCTTGTCGCCCTCTATTTTAAAATCATGAAGCCCGATCTTTTGAAATTTTCCATTGATGGGGTGGGAGAGGATCTCTTCTTTTTGTCAAACGGACATCTTTCAGCTTTATGGTATAGTGTTTTGGCGCGTTATGGTTATTTCGACGTGAAAGAACTGACCACATTCCGCAAGCTGGGATCGCGTTTGCAGGGACATCCTGCCACAGCCGAGGGGTTGCCCGGTGTGCGTATGAGTTCAGGTTCCCTTGGGCAGGGTTTATCCGTTGCTATTGGAGCCGCTATTGCAAAGAAAATGAACAATGACGACCATCTTGTGTACTGTTTGATGGGCGATGGAGAGCTTCAGGAGGGTCAGAACTGGGAGGCAGCAATGTTTGCAGCGGGCAAAAAAGTGGATAATCTCATTGCTGTGGTAGACTGCAACGGCCAGCAAATTGACGGGCCAAATGAGCGTGTTCTGCCTTTGGGTGATCTTCAGGCAAAATTTTTATCCTTTGGATGGAATGTGATATCAATGTACGGCAACGACATGACCGAAGTGGTGGAGACACTGAAAAAGGCCCAGTGGTATACCGGCCAGGGGCAACCTGTGATGATCCTGATGACAACCCACATGGGATATGGTGTTGACTTTATGTTAGACAACCATGAGTGGCATGGCATATTTCCAAATGATGAACAAACGAAAAGCGCCCTTGAACAGTTGGAGGAGACGGTTGGAGACTATTAAAAAAATGACGAATGACGAATGACGAATGGCGAATTACCAATGACCAGTGACCAATTACCAATTTCGGAGGATAAATCAGGGAGAGCAGCACTCTTAACGGGTCGGTATTCAATTTTTCATTGGTCATTGGTCATTGGAAACTGGTCATTTTTCCACATTCTGCTCCTCCTCTTTTTATTTTGCCTCTCCCTCTCTGGTTTTTCCCAGGGTCAGCAAGAACAGGGAAGGCCAAAGCCGACCACCCGTATTTTGTTTGTGTTTGATGCCTCTCAGAGCATGTTTGGCCGTTGGCAGAGTGATACCAAATTCAATATTGCCGTCAAACTTTTCTCAAACATCCTTGATAGTTTACGCACCCAACCCAACCTGGAACTGGCTTTACGTATGTACGGACACCAGAAGCAATTCCCACCACAGGATTGCAATGATACCCGGCTTGAGGTGCCTTTTGCGAAAGATAATATAACCAGGATTAAACATGTTCTCAAAACAATTATCCCCAAAGGAACAACCCCCATTGCCTATGCCCTTTCTCAGGCAACCAAAGATTTCCCGCCATGCGATAATTGCAGGAATGTAGTGATCCTGATAACCGATGGGCTGGAAGAATGCGGTGGTGACCCATGCGCCGTTTCTCTTGAACTTCAGAAAAAGGGCATCATGTTAAAGCCTTTTATTGTCGGGATCGGGAAAAATTTTCGCGATCAGTTTGAATGCGTGGGCACCTATTTTGATGCTTCTAACGAAAAGGAATTCAGAAATGCCCTCAATGTGATCATTTCCAGAACCTTGAACCCGACAACCATCCAGGTGAACCTGCTTGATATTTATGGTAAACCAACGGAAACCAATGTCAACATGACCCTGTACGATAATTTTTCTGCTCTTCCTAAATACAATTTTATCCACTCATTCAATGCCAAAGGACTTCCGGATACACTCGATATCGATCCGCTGATCACCTACGATGTGGTAGTCCACACCATTCCACCGGTTCGCAAGGACAGTGTTAAGCTCACGCCCGGCAAGCATAACATCGTTGGCATTGATGCGCCACAGGGGTTTCTGGCATTCAAGGCATCCGGTAACAGCACGCTGAAGTATCTCCCGTGTATTATCCGTAAGAAAGATCAAAACGAAACCATCAACGTTCAGCAGTTTGACCAGATTGAAAAATATCTTACCGGTTCCTATGATGTCGAGATTTTATGTCTCCCAAGGCTCAAAGTTCGTGATGTTGAAGTAAAGCAAAGCCATACAACCATGGTCGAAATGCCCCTTCCCGGGATTGCTGTGATCCAGAAATCGACCAATGGTTACGGCAGTCTATACCTGGAGGATAAAAACCAGCTGGTTTGGTTATACAATCTCAGGGACAACCAGCAGCAGCAGGAAACGCTCTATTTGCAGCCGGGAACATATCGCGTGGTGTTTCGTTCCAAATATTCTAATAAATCATCCTATACAACAGAAAAAACATTTAAAGTCGAACCTGGCCAAACGGTCAATTTAAAATTATACCCGAACTGATATGACTGAATATAAAAACCTTGGTTCCAAAGATACCCGGTCCGGATTTGGAGAGGCGCTGCTTGAGGTGGGCAGGCAAAACCCCAATGTGGTTGCCTTGTGTGCCGATCTTACCGGATCGATGAAGATGGATGCATTTGCGCATGAATTTCCTGCCCGCTTTATTCAGGTTGGGATCGCAGAAGCCAACATGATGGGCATTGCCGCAGGGCTGACTATCGGAGGTAAAATTCCCTATACAGGAACCTTCGCCAATTTTTCTACAGGCAGGGTCTATGATCAGATCAGGCAATCGATCGCTTATGCCAACAAAAATGTGAAAATCTGTGCTTCACACGCCGGACTCACCCTGGGCGAGGATGGGGCAACGCATCAGATCCTTGAGGACCTGGGATTGATGAAGATGCTCCCAAACATGACCGTGATCAACCCGTGTGATTTTAACCAGACCAAGGCTGCCACCCTGGCCATCGCGAACCATCCAGGACCGGTGTATCTGCGTTTTGGCCGCCCCAAATGGCCCAATTTCACATCACCGGAACAGCCGTTCATCATTGGGAAGGCCCTGATGCTCAGCGAAGGTTCGGATGTCTCCATTTTTGCAACAGGGCACCTGGTTTGGACCGCATTGCAGGCCTGTAAAGTGCTTGAGGAACAAGGGATTCATGCAGAGATCATCGATGTTCATACCATTAAGCCCCTGGATGAGGAGGCCATTCTTGCCTCAGTGATTAAAACAGGGTGCGTGGTAACGGCAGAGGAACACATGAGAAATGGCGGATTGGGCGACAGCATTGCCCAACTGCTTGCCCTGAAGCATCCGGCCCCCATGGAAATGGTTGCCGTCAATGATCATTTTGGGGAAAGCGGGAAACCTGAAGATCTGCTGAAGAAATTCGGACTGGATGTTCCGGATATTGTGGCTGCGGCGCTCAAGGCCATGGCAAGAACGTAATCGGACGCAGCCATTCGCAATCAACCCCAGTGTTTCGTCAGGTCATTCCTCGATAAAAGTATCGGGGTTTCCTTGTCGACATAGAGCGGAACGGTTTCCACAGTTACATTGCTGGTATCAAGCCCCAGTGCCTTTACTTCGGATATTCCGAAACGCTTGAAAATGGAATAGAGATCCATGACAAACTGCTCTTTTGGCGGAAAATCAAAATCGTAATTCTGAATCCGGTCGATCACGACGAACCTGAAGTCGGCACTTATCAAATGCTTCCGGAGGGAGGCATAGTGACTGAGCATATCAATTTCGTGATTGTGGCTTAATTCTTCAAGAACCTGCCTGAAAAAGAGGTTCACCCTGGGCTGTACTTTAAATCCGATTTTAAAATCCACCTTTATCAAGGTCCCTGGAATGATATGGGTAATCTTGTATTCCAGCACATGCGGGTCATCAAGAATGTCGACATGCAGCAGCCAGTAAAGGTCGGCACGCTTAGGATGCTTGTTCAGGATGGAATAAATGATCTTTGATTCGATGTCGGTCACTTTGTTGGCCTTGGTAAGAAAAACCAGGTTGGTCGCATATTTCGGCACAGTAACATCGTGACTCAGGTCTTTAATTACATCCACATATTTCTCAATCCGCTGAAATTCGATAAAACTGTTTTTGATGCGCCGGCCGCTGAACCATACATACATGATTAAAAACAGGAATCCGCCAAGCAGCAGGGTAAACCATCCTCCATGCATGAACTTGTTCAGGTTTGCAATGAGGAAGGAGCCCTCGATGGAAAGATACACTATCAGAAAAATAATAATCACGTAAATGGGAGTTTTTTTATAAAAAAGATAGATGCTGAGGAGGCTGGTGGTCATCAGCATGGTGATGGTAATCGACAGTCCATATGCTGCTTCCATATTGGTTGATCGTTGAAAGAACAGGACAACAAAGAGGCAGGAAAAATAGAGCATCCAGTTGATGCTGGAGATATACATCTGCCCTTTGATATTGGTAGGGTAGTTGATCTTGATCTTTGGCCAGAAGTTGAGCTGGATGGCTTCGCTGATCAGCGTATAAGAACCGCTGATCAGGGCCTGGCTGGCGATGACGGCTGCTGCTGTGGAGATGATGATCCCGATGAGCAGGAACCAGTGCGGCATGATGGCAAAGAAAGGGTTGGTCCATTCATAAATGCTGTCGGAGTTGGCAATAATCCATGAACCCTGTCCGAAATAATTAAGCAGAAGCATACTTTTGACATATATCCAGGTGATCCGGATGTTTTTCAGCCCGCAATGCCCCAGATCGGAATAGAGCGCTTCGGCGCCGGTGGTGCATAGAAATACGGCCCCCATAAGCAGGAATCCCTGCGGATATTGTGTCAGAAAAACATAGGCATGATGGGGGTCAATGGCCTTCAGAATCATGGGATTGTTGAGAATCTGGGAAAAGCCTAACACCCCAAGCATGGCGAACCATACGAACATGATGGGGCCGAAGGATGCCCCGACTGCTTTGGTCCCGAATTTTTGCACCAGGAAAAGCCCGGTGATGATCACAAGAACAATCGGTATTATCGGAATCCGCGGGTTAATGATGGTTAGTCCCTCTACAGCAGAAACAATGGTAATGGATGGGGTAATGACCCCGTCGGCCAGCAGCGTGCTTCCACCGATGATTGCAAACACATAGGCCCATTTGGCCCTTTTCCTGATCAGGGCAAACAGGGAGAAGATGCCACCCTCTCCGTTGTTGTCGGCTCGCAGGGTGATGATGATATATTTTACCGTTGTCTGAAGGGTCAGTGTCCAAAAAATGCATGACAAGCCGCCCATGATGAAGGGTTCGGTAATTGAATCGGCCCCGGCCACGATGGCTTTCATAACATAAAGGGGCGATGTTCCAATATCACCGTAAATGATCCCGAGGGTGATTAGTAAACCTGCAGCTGAAATTGCCTGGCCGTGGCTCTTGTGTATGGCACTCCGCATATGGATAACGGATTAACCTGTGGATAAAAAGTGTGCAAATGTAATCTTTTTTTTAGCAAAGCAACCCGGCGACAATTTTATCAGGGATTTTGTCGAAGGCTAACCATAATGTTTGGTCAGGTCGTTGCGGGTAAGCAAAACCGGGGTCTCCTTGTCAATGTATAGTGGAACTGTCTCAACAGTAACATTGCTGGTGTCCAAACCCAACGAACGTACTTCACCGATTCCAAACCGCTTTAGGATGTCATAGATATCCATGATAAATTGCTCCCGGGGGGGGAAGTCGAAATCGTAATTCTGTATCCGGTCAATGATAACAAAACGAAAATCGCTCAATATATTGAATTGTCTGAGTGAAACATAATGGCTTAACAGGTCGATTTCTTTATTCCTGCTCATCTCTTCGAGAACCTGCCTGAAAAAGAGGTTCAACCTGGGCTGAACTTTAAACCCGATTTTGAAATCAACCTTAATCAAAATTCCCTGGATGATTTGTGTGACCTTGTACTCGAGCACGTGAGGTTCATCAAGAATATCGATGTGCAGCAACCAATAGGTGTCGGCCCGTTTGGGTTGCTTATTCAAAAGAGAATAGATGATTTTTGACTCAACATCCGTTTCCCTGTTGGCTTTTGTCAGGAAAACCAGGTTTGTGGCATATTTTGGTATTGACTTGTCTCTGGCAAGGGCTTTGATGATATCAATATACTGATCAATTTTAAGGAACTCAATAAAGCTGTTCTTGATTTTTCGTCCATGGAACCATACGTACATAATGATGAATAGGATACTGCCGATCATAAAGGTGAGGTATCCGCCATGGAGGAATTTATTCATATTGGCGATGAGGAAAGATCCTTCGATGAAAAGGTAAATTAGCAGGAACAACACGAGCAGGTACTTCGGAACATGCTTGTAATACAAATAGGTCCCCAGCAAAATGGTGGTCATCAGCATTGTAATGTTGATCGTAAGCCCATAGGCCGCCTCCATGTTTGACGATTTTTGAAAAAAGAGGACGACGCCGATGCAACAGATATACAGGATCCAGTTAATGCTGGAGATGTACATTTGTCCCTTGATATTGGTTGGGTAATTGATCTTTACTTTTGGCCAGAAATTGAGGGAGATGGCTTCACTGATCAGCGTAAAGGAACTGGTAATCATGGCCTGGCTTGCAATGATGGCTGCCACTGTTGCAATCACGATTCCCGGCATAAGAAACCAGGAGGGCATGATGGCGAAAAAAGGATTGGTCCATTCATTTACGAAATCGACATTTTTAAGGATCCAGGCGCCCTGACCAAAATAGTTGAGTAGAAGGCAAATTTTCACAAAGCCCCAGGTAATACGTATGTTGTTTCTTCCGCAGTGACCCAGGTCGGAGTAGAGCGCATCAGCACCGGTGGTGCACAGGAATACGGCGCCCAGGAGGACGAATCCCTTGGGGTACTTTGTAAGGAAATCGAATGCATAGGCAGGATTCAGGGCATGGAGGATCTGAGGGAACTGCAAGAGTTGAATCATGCCAAGAATGCCAAGCATTGAAAACCAGATGAACATGATCGGACCGAAAGATTTTCCGATCATCTTGGTTCCGAATTTCTGGATCAGGAACAGCAGTGTGATGATCATTACGGCTATGGGCACCACCGGGATTCGTGGATTTTTGATCAGGGTTCCTTCAATGGCAGAAACGATGGTGATGGCAGGTGTGATGATGCTGTCGGCCAGCAGCGTACAACCACCGATCATGGCAAAAAGAAAGGCCCATTTGGCTCTCTTTCTGATCAGTGCAAAAAGGGCAAATATTCCACCCTCTCCTTTGTTGTCGGCACGTAACGCAAAGGTGATGTATTTGATGGTCGTTTGCATCGTAAGCGTCCATACAATACATGAGAGCCCGCCGATGATGAACGGGGCATTGATGGAATCTGCTCCGGCAATAATGGCCCGCATCACATAGAGGGGAGAGGTGCCGATATCTCCGTAAATAATCCCCAAAGTGACAATCAGCCCAGCGGTGGTTATCTTGTCAATCTGGCTTTTATTTGTTGAATGATTCATCGGATTTAGGTAAGCTTCTTGCGATCCGTGAATTTTTGGAGAAACGCAATAAGCATGGGTAAAAGCGATATAAAGATAATAACCAGGATGACAATGGAGAAATTGTTTTTCACGAAAGGAATGTTGCCGAAAAAATAACCGGCAATACAAAAGGATGCAACCCAAAGGAACCCACCGATAATATTAAAGGAGGTAAACCGTTGGTAACCCATGGTTCCAATACCGGCAACAAAAGGAGCAAAGGTACGGATGATGGGCATAAACCGTGCAATGATGATTGTTTTTCCGCCATGTTTTTCATAAAATGCATGGGTTTTATCCAGGTATTCGCGTTTAATCAGCCGGTAGTTCTTTTCATATACACTTTTTCCAAGGTATTTCCCTGTAAAATAATTAACTGTATCGCCCAAAAACGCTGCGATGGTAAGCAATGGGATTAGAATCAAGATGCTAAGTGGCTCTCCTTCCATCGCGGCCACGGTGCCCGCAGCAAATAACATCGAGTCGCCCGGTAAAAATGGCGTGACCACAAACCCCGTCTCCATAAAAACAATGAGAAATAAAATCAGATAGGTCCAGGTCCGGTAATCAGTTACCCATTGCTGAAGATGGATATCAATGTGCATGATGATATCAAGGAAATTCTTGAGAAGTTCGAGCATAGAATGATGGGATGTTTGTGAAAATGATCGACAAAGATAAGTCAAGAAAAGTGATTGAATGACAGGTTGCTTCATAAATAATTTCATTAGTGTCCACTAAAAGTTAAAAATAGTTCTTTGAAATCATTGTATATCTAGCGTTTATGAGCTTTTTTGCTGCGTGACGATTTGAAATGGTTAAGTTAGATGGGTTATACCCATTTTATCATGA